>Ga0207691_10003192_pt1 | contig 16014 bp, 15 predicted proteins | sample KBSM13metaG_FD_184327 | JGI IMG/M metagenome (GOLD analysis project Ga0207691, IMG submission 184327) | Miscanthus rhizosphere microbial communities from Kellogg Biological Station, Michigan, USA - KBS M1-3 metaG (SPAdes) (version 2) | ecosystem: Host-associated > Plants > Roots > Rhizosphere >... | reverse complement strand
GATGCCCGAGCTCAACAAGGAGCTCGAGCGCTTCAACGTGCGCATCATCGCGACCTATCCGTTCCCCGCGCAGGTGTTCTTCTGCCGCGAGCCGATCACGTCGCTCGCCGACGTGAAGGGCCGCCGCGTGCGCACGCCGGGCGGCTCGCAGAACGATTTCATCCAGTCGATCGGCGGACAGCCGGTCGCGATCGGATTCCCGGAAGTCTATTCGTCGCTCGAGCGCGGCGTGGTCGATTGCGCGGTCACCGGGACGGCGACCGGCAACGGCGCGCGCTGGTACGAGGTGACCAAGCACATGTACGCGCTTCCCGTTCAGTGGGGCGTCGCCGCCTACGGCGTGAATCTGAGCTGGTGGAACAAGCTCGACCCGGCGGTGCGCGACTTCCTGCAGAAGGTGATGAACGAGGTGCAGGAGAAGCAATGGGCGCTCGGTCTCGAACTGACCGAGGATGGCATCGCCTGCAATGCCGGGCAGAAGGATGGCTGCAAGATCGGCCGCAACGTCGAGGACAAGCCGATGACCATCACGCGCGCGACCGACGCCGACCGCGCCACCTTGCGCAATGCGCTCACCGCCGTGGTGCTGCCGGCCTGGGTGAAGCGCTGCGGCGAGCGTTGCGGCGAGACCTACAACCGCATCGTCGCGCCGATCACGGGCGTCAAATACGAGAAGTGACAAAGCCGTGTCCGGCCTGATCGCCGCGGCGTCGTTCTGCCGCCGCGCGGTCGCGTCAGTCGGCACGGTGATGGGCTACGTGGCGGGGTGGGGGTTCATCCTGTGCGCCGCGTTCATCACCTTCGACGTCATCGCGCGGCGCTTCTTCGGCTTCTCGTCGCAGGCGACCACGGAAATCACCGGCTACGCGCTCGCCTTCGGCATCTCGTGGGCGCTCGCGCACGCGCTCACCACGCGCGCGCATATCCGCATCGACGTGCTGATCAATCATCTCCCGGCGCGGCTCCGCTATCCGATGCATTTGCTCAGCCTCGCGGCGCTGCTGGTGTTCATGGGCTTCATCGCCAAGGGCGCCTACGACCTGGTCGATGAATCCATTCTCTTCAACGCGACCGACATCAGCGTGCTGCGCACGCCGCTCTGGATCCCGCAAGGGCTGTGGGCGTTCGGCATCGCGGTGTTCGTCCTGCTGATCGCGCTGCTGCTGATCGAGAGCCTGCTGCTGGTGCTCGCGGGGAGGGGACGCGAGGCGGAAGCGCTCGTCCACATGCGCACCTATCAGGAGGAGGTCGCAGAAGCCCTCGAGGCGACCGGCGTGGCCGATGCGCATTCCAGCGCGAAGGACGCCAGGCCGTGATCGCGATCCTGTTCCTGCTGGTGTTGGTCGGCCTGACCATCGTGCTCAGCTTCACCGGCACGGGGCCGGGCAATGTGCTGATCTGGGAAAGCCTGCTGCTGGTCGGACTGTTCTGCCTGTTCTTCGGCGCCGGCATCTATGTCGCCGCCGCGCTCGGCGTGCTCGGGCTGATCGTCGGCTTCGCGTTCTCCGACCGGCCGTTCTGGAATTTCCTCGGCCAGACCGTGTGGACGCCGTCGTCGAGCTTCGTGCTGGTCGCGGTGCCGCTGTTTCTCCTCATGGGCGAGATTTTGCTGCGCGCCGGATTGTCGGAGCGGCTCTACCGCGCGCTCAACGTCTGGCTCGACCGGCTGCCCGGCGGGCTCTTGCACACCAACATCGCGGCTTGCGGCGTGTTCTCGGCGATCTCGGGCTCATCCGTCGCCACCGCCGCCACGATGGGATCGGTCGCGCTGCCGTTCTTCCACGGCACGCGCTACGACAACCGCATGGTGCTCGGCTCGCTCGCGGCCGGCGGGGCGCTCGGCAACCTGATTCCGCCCGGCATCACCTTCATCATCTATGCGCTGATCACCGAAACCTCGGTCAGCGCGCTCTATCTCGCGGCGGTCGGGCCGAGCGTGCTGGTGGTTGCGCTGTTCATCCTGGTGATTTTGCTCAAGGCGCGCAGCGCCGCCCCGGTCGATGCGAACCGGCCGCGCATTCCGTTCCGCGAGAAGCTCAAGACCGTCGTCGACCTCGCGCCGACCGCGATCCTCATCCTCGTGGTGCTCGGCACGATCTATGGCGGGCTCGCGACCGCCACTGAAAGCGCCGCGCTCGGTGTCGTCGGCGCGATCATCTTTGCGGCGATCGAGGGCAAGCTCTCGTTCAGGATGCTCAACGCCTCGGCCGAGGCGACCGCGCGCAACACCGCGATGATCGGCGCCATCCTGTTCGGCGCCTATGTGCTGAACTACGTGTTCGTCGGGCTCGGCGTGCCGCAGCAGCTCGCCACGCTCGTTGCCGCGATGCCGCTGCCGCCGTGGGGCGTGATGCTGCTGATCATCGGCTTCTATCTGGCGCTCGGCACCTTCATGGAAGGCTTTTCCATGGTGATCACCACGCTGCCGGTGGTGTATCCGGTGATGCTGAGCCTCGGCTACGACCCGATCTGGTTCGGCGTGATCGTGACGATGCTGGTCGAGATCGCGCTGATCTCGCCGCCGGACGGCACCGTGCTTTACGTGCTGCAGGGCATGCGCAAGGACGACGGGCCGATCACCGACATCTTCTCCGGCGTGATGCCGTTCATGGCGGTGTACATCCTGGCGCTGCTGATCCTGATGTGGCTGCCCGACATCGCGCTGTGGCTGCCAAGGGTGATGCGATAGCCTTCGTGATGCGATAGCCGTAGCCCGGGTTGAGCGAAGCGAAACCCGGGTGAAGCGAATCGCGCAACCATCCCGGATTTCGCTGGCGCTCAATCCGGGCTACGCGCCCAATCCGGGCCATTGAGGCGGGCCTCGCAGAGCAGCAAGCGCGGGCCGGGAGCGGCGTCACGCGGAAAAGGCCCCGGCTTGCGCCGAGGCCTTTTCGGTTGCGGGGATACCCGCGGCTAGCGCCAGAACAGCGCGAGAAGGATGATGATCGGCAGCGGAATGCCGAGCAGCCAGAGCAGTGCGCCTTTACCAAAACCCATGTCGGTCTCCTGTGTTTCGCTGGACAGAAGACTCCAAAACCGTGCCGAGGTTCCGCCCGCGGCCAAAAACGAGTCGCATCCTCGCGCGGAACGAAAACCCCCCGCGCGCGTCTTAGGACACAAGTGCCCTGCCGGGCGGATGTACCCCGCGGGCGACAAGAGACCCCGCGCGCGAGCCGGGGTCTTTTGCACGGCCTGGCCGTATTGCCGTGGCGCGGACGCCTAGCGCGTGACGCGCGAAACTATGCTCTGGACCATATCGGTGAGGCGCAGACGATAATGTCCGGAGAACCTGAGCTGGTCGACGATGAGCAGGATCGCGACGACGAACGCGACGATCATCAAGCGCATGACGTTGCCTCACGGTTGAGGACGTGAGCGTGTCGAGGCCGGGAGCGCTACCGTTCTCTCAGTCATCGGCGGCTGTCACAGGGCCGCCGCCGGGGAAGGTTCAAATCTACGCTTCGGGGCAGGGGAACGCCAGCGCGGACCGCGGTTGCGGCATCACGCGTGCGCTGCCGAAACGGCGCTAACAGCGAATGGCCGTGGTCTCTGAAAACTTGCAGTTCGGACATTCGTAGGTGTGCGCTTCGTACAATGCCCGTTCGGGCTCGATGGTGACGATGAACATCGGCGCCGTGCACACGGGACAGATCGGGCGCGAGAACGGCGCCAGCGCGGGCTGCAATCCTTGAATCTGGGTCATGGCTCCACAAACTGCGCCAAGTGTGTTCGCACCAAGGGTGCGCGGTGCTCATAGTAAGTGTTAACGCCGGCGATCAGCATGCCGCGCCGCGCTTCGTGCGTGGCAGGCGCTCCCCTTCGATCAAAGCCGACCCGTGAGCAGCAGCACGACAAGAATGATCACGATGATGCCAAGGACGCCAATGCCCCCATGACCATAGCCATAGCCGTAACCGCCGAAGCGGCCGCTGAAGCCGCCGATCAAGAAGATGACCAGGATGATGATGAGTATGAGTCCAAGCGACATGATCTGTCTCCCATTGCGGGGCCCGGGCAATTGTTCTGCGTCAGTCCGGCATGTGCGTTTCGCGCACCGGACGCCGACCGGACCCCGGCGGGATTTCGCCAGCCGGGGCCTCCGGAGACCGGGCATTGCGGGTGTCGGGGGGACGACGGTGAAGACGCCCGGTCTTTCGAACGATAGGATGTTGCGGGGCGCGGAGTCTGAGCAAAATTGACCATCGCCGGTCAGGCGTAAAAGCCATGCTCGCCCGCTGTCTTGTCGGTACAGAACGTCTATTGTCAGAGGGTTGCAGAAGGTCCGCCATGCCGATCAAGCGTCAGGCGTCGTTCAATCCGAAAGCTTTTCTCGCCAAGGTCGGTGAGGGCCGCAGCATTCGGACCTACCGCAAGGGCGACATCGTGTTCTCGCAGGGAGACCCGGCAAACGAGGTCTTCTACCTGCAGAAGGGCAAGGTGAAGGTCACCGTCATTTCCGAGCAAGGCAAGGAGGCCGTGGTCGCGATCCTCGAGGGCGAGGAATTCTTCGGCGAGGGATGCCTTGCCGGACAGACCCAGCGGATATCGACGGTCGCGGCGCTCAGCGAATCGATCGTCGTGCAGCTGGAGAAGGCTGCCATCGTCCGCGTGATCCATGAGGAGCCGGCGTTCTCCGAGATGTTCATCGCCCATATCCTGGGACGGACCATCCGGGTCGAAGCCGACCTGGTCGATCAGCTGTTCAATTCCAGCGAGAAGCGCCTTGCCCGGCTGCTGTTGCTGCTGGCGAACTTCGGCAAGGACGGCAAGCCGGAGCCGATCATCGCCAAGATCAGCCAGGAGACGCTGGCCGAGATGATCGGCACGACGCGCTCGCGCGTGAGTTTTTTCATGAACAAGTTTCGAAAACTTGGGTTCATTCATTACAACGGCGGTATCGCGGTGCACAGTTCATTGCTCAATGCGGTTCTGCACGATCAGCCGCAAATCACGGCACCCAGGGAACCCGGCAAGCGCGCGAGCCTCCCAAAGTGAGCAATTTTGCACAGTCCTGAAGGCGGCGAGGGCGTAGCCTCGAAAAGCCGCACCGGGCTTTTTTGAGGGGGCTGAAAACTTCGCGGGGCTGTCGTGCACGTAACCGGCTTTCGAGAACAGTTCACCGTCATCGCGGACGCGCTGGCGTTCGCCGAGGGCATTGTCGACACCGTGCGCGAGCCGGTTCTCGTGCTGGACCAGGACCTGCGCGTGATCGCGGCGAACCGGTCCTTCTATTCGGCCTTCAAGGTCAGCCCCGAGGACACCCAGGGCAGGCTTCTTTATGCGCTGGGCGACGGACAATGGGACATCCCAAAACTCCGCGCACTGCTGGAAAAAATCCTGCCCGAGAAAGGCATGATGGAAGGCTATGAGGTCGAGCATGAATTTCCCGACCTCGGCCTTCGGACGATGTGCCTGAACGCGCGGCACGTGTCCTACAAGGGAGGCGCCGGCACGACGATCCTGCTCGGTATCGAGGACGTCACCGAGCGGCGCGTACTGGAGCGCGAGAAGGACGAATTGCTACGGCAAAAGGACGTGCTGCTCGAGGAACTGCAGCATCGGATTGCCAACAGCCTGCAAATCATCGCGAGCATCATCCTGATGAAGGCGAAGGTGGTGCAGTCGGAAGAGACGCGTCTTCATCTGCAGGACACGCACAAGCGGGTGATGTCGGTTGCGGCCGTGCAGCGACATCTTCATGCATCCGGGCTCGACGGGGCGGTCGAAGCTACGCCTTATCTGTCACGGCTGTGCGAAGCCCTCGCAGCGTCGATGATCGGCGACAACCGGCCGATCGCGCTGAAAGTTGTCGGTGATGGAGGCATGGTTTCATCGCGCCACGCCGAGAGCCTTGGCTTGATCGTCACCGAGCTCGTCATGAATGCGTTGAAACACGCGTTCGCCGACGAAAAAGCCGAGGGTCAAATCACCGTTGGCTATGAAATCGCCGGGACCGACTGGAAGCTGTCGGTGTCCGACAACGGAGTCGGCAAGCCGGACGGCGTGTTTGGCCAAGGAAAATCCGGTCTCGGCACCGGCATCGTCAAGGCGCTCGCGCAGCAGCTCGATGCCAGGGTTGCAACGTCGACCGGCGCCAACGGAACGAGCGTGTCGATCACGCACGCGACGTTTGCGAAGGCTGTTCGCGCCGCGTGAGGAGCCTCGTTGGACGGGCTTGGTCGCGTGAGGAAGCGGTCGGCCGGCAAGTTTTGCTGGCGTTCGTATGTCAGGTGCCCCATATAGAGGCATCATCCGCAAATCCTGGCGCTGGTGACTGAGAGCACGGTAGCGCTCCCGCCTTAGCGGGGCCCCCGTGCCAAGCAAACCGACCGATTCCCTTTTGTGCTCCAGATGCCGGACGCCGGCGCGGCTCGTCGGAATCGAGCCGGACAGGCCCGGCCACGACCTCCAGACATTCGAGTGTCCGAAGTGCCAGCACTTCGACACGATGGTCGTCAAAACCACCAGGACCACATGAACGAAAAAGTGCCGGCTCCCTGCGAGCATTGCGCCGCCTCGGGTCTTTTTCACGGGAGCGAATGCGTCGAGTGCCGCGGCAAGGGCTATCGCATGATCCAGGGCCCCAGAATTCTTCGCGAACGGGTCAAGCCGAAGCATTGATGCCGCCGGCTTGCTGCAGGCGCCATCGCCGTGCCGGGAGCTGGAGGGTTACAACGCCGTGAAGCATCGTTTGTTCCCGCGTGCCCGCGCTCAATCAGGCGCGCGCCGCGGCCGCGCTTGAAAAGTCGCGTGGTCGGCGTAAACAGAATGAACGGAGAAGCTCCGGGACGTCATGACCCAATCGCCGACGATATTGCAGATCGCCTCGGGAGCGGACGCCGATGACGACGCTGCGCGTTTCAAGCTGCTGGTCGAGAGCATCACCGGCTACGCGATCTACATGCTCGACGTGGACGGGCGGGTCACCAGCTGGAACGCGGGCGCCGAAAAGCTGACGGGCTATGCGGCCCACGAGATCATCGGCCGGCACTTCTCGCGCTTCTTCGGCGATGACGACAAGGCGAGGGGACTGCCCAAGACCGCGCTGGAGGCCGCGCTCAGGGTCGGCTGTTTCGAGGCCGATGGGTGGCGCCTGCGCAAGGACGGCACCCGCTTCTGGGCCAATGCGATCGTCGAGGCCATCCGCGACGACGCCAGCGAACTGATCGGGTTCGCGAACGTCACGCGCGACATCTCGGAGCGGCGCGTCGCCCAGCAAAGCCAGGTCGAGGGCGAGCAGCGCTTCCGCATGCTGGTGCAGGGCGTGGTCGACTACGCCATCTATATGCTCGATCCGATCGGCCTGGTGACCAATTGGAACGTCGGCGCCGAGCGCCTGAAGGGCTATGCGCCCGCCGAGGTGATCGGGCGCCATTTCAGCCTGTTCTATACGGCGGAGGACCGCGCCGCCGGGTTGCCGGCGCGCGCGCTCGAGACGGCGGCGCGCACCGGCAAGTTCGAAGCCGAAGGCTGGCGCGTGCGCAAGGACGGCAGCCGCTTCGTCGCGCTGGTGGTGATCGACGCGATCCGCGACGCCGGCGGAAAGCTCATCGGCTACGCCAAGATCACGCGCGACGTCACCCAGCAGCGCGCCGAGCGCGAGCGTCTCGAGGAAAGCGAGCGCATGTTCCGCCTGCTGGTGAACGGCATCACCGACTATGCGCTCTACATGCTCGACCTGAACGGCAATGTGTCGAGCTGGAACGCCGGGGCGGAGCGCATCAAGGGCTATGCGGCGAGCGAGATCGTCGGCGAGCACTTCTCGCGCTTCTACACCGATACCGACCGGGCGGCGGGCGTGCCGGCGCAGGCGCTTGCGGCAGCGGCCGGGACGGGACGCTTCGAGGCCGAGGGCTGGCGTGTGCGCAAGGACGGAACCTTCCTGTGGGCGAGCGTCGTGATCGATGCGATCCGCGACGAGACGGGCCGCCTGATCGGCTACGCCAAGATCACCCGCGACATCAGCGAGCGTCGCGAGGCCCAGCTCGCCATGCAGAGGATGCAGACGCAGCTCGCCGAGGCGCAGAAGATGGACGCGCTCGGCCAGCTCACCGGCGGGGTCGCGCACGATTTCAACAACCTGCTGATGATCGTGAGCGGGCACCTGAGCACGCTGAAGAAGCTCACCGCGGACGATCCGAAAGGCGTGCGTGCCGCCGAGGCCGTGCAGATCGCGACCCAGCGCGGCGCCGCGCTGACGCGACAGCTGCTCACCTTCGCGCGGCGGCAGCAGGTCAACCCGACGGCGCTTTCGGTCGGCGGCCAGATTGCCGCGCTGGTCGACGTGCTCAACAGCGCGCTCGGCAGCAGCATTCAGCTGACGCTCGACATTCCGGCGAGCACGTGGCCGGTCAATGTCGATGTCAATGAATTCGAGATTGCGCTGGTCAACCTGGTGCTGAATGCGCGCGACGCGATGCCGGACGGCGGATCGGTCATGATCTCGGCCGAGAATGTCGGTGACAGCGGCGAGCTCGGCGAGCATGTCGCGCTGACCGTGGCCGACACCGGCATGGGCATCGCGCCCGACGTGATCGGGAAGATCTTCGATCCCTTCTTCACCACCAAGGGCGTGGGCAAGGGCACCGGACTGGGGCTCTCGCAGGTGTTCGGCTTCGCGCACCAGGCCGGCGGCAGTGTGAAAGCGAACAGCACGCTCGGCATGGGCACGCGCGTCACGCTCTGCCTGCCGCGCAGCCGCGCGCTTCCCGGATCGGCGGCCGGCGCCGATGCCGTGCCCGGGATCGCGGTGACCGGCACGGTCCTGCTGGTCGAGGACAATCCCGATGTATCCACGGCCAGCGTCGGCATGCTGGAGCAACTCGGCTATCGCGTCGAGACCGTTTCCGATGCGGCGAGCGCGCTCGCCATGCTGGAGAGCGGCAGGCGGATCAATGCCGTGATCTCGGACGTCGTGATGCCGGGACGCATCGACGGGTTCGCGCTGGCGCGTGCGCTGCGCGAGAAGGATCCGGCGCTGCCGGTGCTGCTGGTGACCGGCTATGCCGACGCCTCGCGCGAGGCGCGCGACGAGTTCATCATCCTGCCGAAGCCCTACGACGTGCACGAGCTGCGCGCGGCGCTGCTGAGGGTCTCTTCCGCGGCGAAGCAGGCGAGCAATCTGGTGGCGTTCGATCGGTCCGCGGGCGGGTGATCCCGGATTTCGCGGGCTGCGCGTCCGGCACAGTGCGCACTCAACGGAGTGCCGCGGGTCGTGTTCCCCGGAACCGGCGCCATTGCACAGGCGTTGTGCAGGCACAAGGAGCTGCGTCATGAGCGCTCATGCATTGCACAAGGGAATCCAGTACCGGCTCGAGGAAGCCGGGCCCGGCGAGTGGCATTGGTCTTTTGCTCCGCCGAAGGGGCCGGCCCGATCAGGCCGGGTGCGCGGCCAATATCAGTTCGCGCAGACGGTGGTGCGACGCGCCATCGACATCTGGCATCTGATGAACCGCAACGAGCAATCGAAAGTCGCGTGACAAACGGCAGGACGATGGTGGTCAACAAGCGGCCGCGATAACGCGCGCAAAGGCGAGAAGCGCATGTAGCGCAAGCGAACGCTGATGGGCAAAACCGCCTGGACGAAGCGCAGCACGGTCGAAGCGGTGATCGGCTCCATGGGCGGCGTACCGCTCGATGCGGCGAGCGCCATGTTGCGCCGGCAACGCGGACGGCTCGAACCAACCCACGCGGCAAAGGAGGCGGGCTTATGAAGACGCTCACAACCGCTCGTGCCCGGGCGTCCATTTGCCGAAGCCGTGAAGCTTGCCCTGGCGCGATAGCGCGCTGATCACGCGGATCGCCGAGCTGAAAAAGCGCTCGATCTGTTCGGTCGCCTCGTCGCCGAGCAGGCGCTCCGGTCGCCGCGGCCTTCCTTCCGGCGATCCGCTGCCTGTCGCGAGAAAAGAAATGCCGCCGATCAAACCCGCTGTCGCCCCACCGCGGGCCTGATCGGCGGCCTGCCGATCAGGGGGCATCTAGAGATCAGCAGAGGTTTTAGGTTGCGACGTTTCTCGGACGTCCGGGAGGTAGCATGAGGCAGCGACGTCCCGCATGTTGTCATACCGCTCATGCGGGCGGCGCGGTTCCAATACCGACGCGGCGTCTTGGTCATCGCTTCAACGACGAGGCCGCCAGCTAGGGCGGTGTCAGAAACGCGAACGCTCCGACAATGGACCCTGTGATGGCCGCTGACAGGGCGAGCGATGCAATCGCTGCCCACACGATCTCCCGCCGCGACATCCGCACCCACTCCTGCCCCCCAAGACGGTACCAAGGGTTGCGCAGGGTTGGGCATCAGGGGAAACCCGGAATCTCGCCCGCTCACGTTCTTCAAAGGGGACCAACTATTAAGCGGCTCATGTACAAAAGCGCGAACATCGCAACGCCTGTCAGGATGAGAGACAGAGCAGCGGCAACATAGAGGGCGCGACGGTGCACCATGGTTGCGGAACTATCATTCCGGAAGACCGTTCTTCAATTGGCCGTTCGCATAGCAAACTGTACCATTGTCGATTTCAAAACCGGCCACTACCGGTCACGGCGACGGCCGCAAAACATGATCGGTAGCGGCGCACCCCTAATTCACATCCATCTGCAGCTTCTCCTTCGCGATGATCTCCCCGAACTTGGCCGTCTCCGCCTGTACAAAGGAAGCGTACTGCTCCGGCGTGGTGTAGTCGGCGATCGCGCCGAGGTCGGCGATGCGCGCCTTCATGTCGGGCTTGTCGAGCAGCACCTTGATCTCGGCGTTGAGCGCATCGAGCACCGGCCGCGGCACGCCTGCGGGTAAGAACACGCCGAACCAGGACGAGACGTCGAACTTGGCCAATTCAGGCGCGCTCTCGCGCATGGTCGGGATGTCCATCGTCAGGCTGGTGCGCTCCGGCATCGTGGTGGCGAGCGCCGTGAGCTTGCCGCCGCGCACCTGCGGCAGCGTGGGAAACAGATTGTCGAACAGGATCGGGACCTGTCCGCCGAGAGCTGCGGTGATCGCGGGGCCGGCGCCGCGGAACGGCACGTGCGTCATCTTCAGCCCGGTGAGCTGCAGGAACCAGGCGGCGGTGAGATGCGGGCTCTGCCCGGTGCCGGAGGTCGCGTAGCTCACGCCCTCGTTCGCCTTGATGTAGCCCATCAGCTCGGCGATCGACTTCACCGGCAATGAGGGATGCACCGAGATGATGTTGGAGGTGCGGATCATGTTGCTGACCGGCTGCAACTGCTCCGGCTTGTAGGAGAGGTTGCGGAAGATCGAATAGGCGATCGCGTTCGGCCCCGGATTGCCGATCATGATGGTGTGGCCGTCCGGCTTCTGGCGCACGTAGTCGGTCATCGCGATGGTGCCGCCGCCGCCGGACTTGTTCTCCACCACGGTCGAGACGCCCCACGCGGTCGCCAGGTGCGCGGCGAGCAGGCGGCCCATCACGTCGGTGGTGCCGCCGGGCGCGGCCGGGATGATGAGGCGGACGGTTTCGGTCGGCTTCCAGTCGGACAAAGCCGGGCCGGGCAGGGCGGTTGCGGCGAGGCCTGCGACGACGGCGCGGCGCGAGACGAGATCGGTCATGAGGTGTTTCCCGGAACTTTTGTTTGAAGCGCAATCATCGCGGGGGGCGCGCGCACAGGCAAGGGCGGACGAGCGATCGCAGGGTTCCGGCCGGGCGAAGCGGTGACCCGAAGCGAGTGAACGCCGCCCGCGACACTGCGGCTGCCCGCTACTGCAGTCTTTCGTAGGATCGCAACGCGCCCGACAGATAGCGCACGAACGCATCGATCTGCGGCACCGCCGGCCGAACGTCCCCGAGACGGTGGGACATTGTACCGCACCCGGCGAGCTCGACCGTGCTGGTCATTCGATGCTGACGCGCCCCGCCGCGCTGCGGTAGAGTTGCCGTTGCGCAGTGCGGACGGGCGGCGAACCGTGCGGCGCAAGCTGCTCCGCGATGCGGAGCGCCGGCCTCGGGGACATCCGGCAACGACCGTGATGCCACACGCCAACCCGAGGGCACCATCATGTCGAACCTGCAAGGCTACGCGCTGGCCGGGCTGAACCTGGTCTCGTTCGATCTTACCGCGCCGGGCATCATCGCACCCCCTGTTCCGATCGTCGGCCTGACCGCCGGCGAGACGCTGGTCGGCATCGACTTCCGTCCGGCGAACGGCCTGCTCTACGGCCTCGGCGTCAATGCGGGCGCCGACACCGGGACGCTCTACGTCATCTCCACCCGCACCGGCGTTGCCGGCGCGGTCGGCAGCTTCGCGGGCGTCGGCGACCTGCCGCCCGGGAATTTCGGCTTCGACTTCAATCCGTCGGTCGACCGCATCCGCGTGACCACCGATACCGGGTTGAACTTCCGCCTCAACCCGAATTCGGGCGCGGTCGCCGGCGTCGACACGTCGATCCCGGCGCACGACATCTCCGGCGTGGCCTACACCAACAACCGGCCGGACAACGGCAACATCACCACGCTCTACACGCTCGATGCGCTGAGCGATTTCCTCAACATCCAGAATCCGCCGAACGGCGGCGCGCAGAACCCGGTCGGGCCGCTCGGCTTCGACTTCTCCAATGCCAACGGCTTCGACATCCCGCGCGGCGTCGACGCGCCGGCCAACAACACGGTGACCTCCGGCACCGGTTACGCGCTGCTGACCGTCGCCGGCACCGTCGGTCTCTACGGCGTCGACCTGCTCGGCGGCACCGCCACGCTGGCCGGCACCTTCCTCGACGGCGTCACGCCCAGCGGCGGCTTCGCGATCCAGAACAACTTCGCCGGCATTCCCGCCGTCGCGCTCTCGGCCGACGGCACGGCCCTGGTCCGCTTCGACAGCGCGGCGCCCGCAACGCTCGCCGGCGCCGCAATCAGCGGGATCGCCGCCGGCGAGACGCTGGTCGGCATCGACTATCGTCCGCTGACCGGCGAGCTCTACGGCCTCGCGGTGAATGCCGCCGCGGACACCGGCACGCTCTATCTCCTCCCCCTCCTGGGCGGCGGCGCCACCGCGGTCGGCGCGCCCGGCTCGATCGCGTTGGTCTCCGGCGGCGGCGCCGTCGACCTGCCGGCCGGCGGCTACGGCATGGACTTCGATCCGACCGTCGACCGCATCCGCATCACCACCGAATCCGGCCTCAACTTCCGCATCGATCCGATCCTTGGCACGCCGGTGGACGGCGACGTCATCGCGGCCGGCACCAATCCGGACATCGCGATCAACGGCCTTGCGACCGGCGCGTCCGCCACCGCCTACACCAACAGCTTCGGCCAGCTCCCCGGCGGTCCGACCACGCAATACACCCTCGATCCCGTAAGCGACACGCTGTTCATCCAGAACTCCAGCTTCGGCACGCTGAGCGCGCCGCACGCCGTCACGCTCAACGGCAGCCGGCTCGATTTCGCGAGCGTCAACGGCTTCGACATCCCCTCCGGCGTGAAGGTGGCGGCCTCGGGCAGCCCGGCGTTCGGTTTCGGCCTTGCGGCGCTCACCGTCGCCGGCGTGACCTCGCTCTACGCGATCAATCTCGGGACCGGCGCGGCGATCGACCTCGGCGCGATCGGGACCGGCGCCGCCGGCCTTGCCGGCCTTTCGCTCGGCGCTCCGCCGGCATTGCGCAGCGGGAGCGCCGGCGCCGACAGCTTCGTGGCATTCGGCGGCAGCGAGCGCATCGACGCCGGCGTCGGGACCGACACCGTCACGTTCGGCTTCAAGCTGACCGACGCGACGGTGACGCACAAGGGCAACGCGGTGATCATCGAAACCGTCTCGAGCCATACCGTGCTCACCGGCGTCGAGCGCTTCGTGTTCAATGACGGCACCGTCGACAACAACGATGACAATCCGCTGGTCGACGATCTGTTCTACTACGCGCGCTATCACGACGTGTGGAACGCGCATGCCGATGCCGATGCGCATTACAATTCGGCCGGCTGGCACGAGGGGCGCGATCCGAACGCGTTCTTCTCGACCAGCGCCTATCTCTCCGCCAATCCGGACGTGAAGGCGGCCGGCGTCAACCCGCTGACCCACTTCGACACCAGCGGCTGGCTGGAAGGGCGCATCCCGTCAATCAACTTCGATCCGGCGCAATATCTTGCCGCCAACCCGGACGTGGCGGCGGCGCACGTCGATCTGCTGCGCCACTTCCTGGCGAACGGGGCCGGCGAGGGGCGTCAGCCTTTCGCGCCGACCGAACTCATTGCCGCGAACGGCTTCGACTACGTCTACTACCTGAATCACAATCCGGACGTCGCGGCTGCGGGCGTCGATCCGTTCCAGCATTTCCAGACGGTCGGCTGGAAGGAAGGACGCAATCCGAACGCGCTGTTCGACACCAACGGGTACCTGGCGAACTACGCCGACGTGGCGACGGCGGGGGTCAACCCGCTCGACCACTACAACCAGTTCGGCTGGCACGAGGGACGCGATCCGTCGGTCGGCTTCGACACGACCTCGTATCTCGCGGCCTATGCCGACGTGAACGCGGCGCACGTCAATCCGCTCACCCACTTCCTCGACAACGGCATCCACGAGGGGCGTTCGGCCTTCGCGGACGGCGTGTGGGGATAACGGCGTCGGATGAGGACCGGCGGCGGGTTCGACCATCAACCGATGAGCACCACGGGCGCGGCGTCGGCGGACAGCACCGTCGCCCGATCAGTCGTTGACGCCGATTTCCGTGAAAAGGAACCCCGCAGGCGTCTTGGTGAAGGTGAAGATATCCTCGCCGCAGAAGATGAAGAAGTTGTCGTTGTTCTCGCCGTCGCGAGCGTAGACGGCTTTGGCGCGCTGGATACACGCGCGCTTCTTCGCCGTGAAGTCGCGCTTGTAAACCTTGTCGCGGAATTGGGCCGCGTCGCGCGTAGAGGCGTCCTGCATGAACGGCAGCCGGGTCATGCCGGCCACGGCGGCGGAATCGTTGGCCTTCAGCGCCGCGCGAAATTTCCCGATGAAGCCATCGAATTCCTTCTGCAAGGCAGGAGAGGCGACGTCTTTGTTCGGCGCCTGGGCGAAGGCGGGAGCAGCGAGCACGAGAGCGGCTGCGAGCACGATTCTCAACAAAAATGTCATGGTTCAGCTCCGTCCAAAGAGAGCCCGGACGACGCGCCGGGTCGCAGCTGTCTCCGCAAGGCTCTCAGCGGTTCGGCGCTAAACGATCACGCGTTCGAGCGCCACTGCTTCCCGCCGAAAATCTTGAACACGTCAGTGAGGTCGTTGAGCTCCTGTCCGCCGGTCGGCGTCGTACGGGTGACCGGGTCGAAGATGCGCGCGTCCCGGATGCCGTCATTCGCGAGGCGCTGGACGCGGCGGTTCTTGTCGACATGGAGCGCGACCGGCATCGAGCCTCTCAGGCAGATGGACGTACGAAGACGGCGGCGTAGTGATAGGGCGGGACTTCGATCAAGCGCGTACGCTCGAGCCCGCCCGCCTCGATCGCGGCCGTCGTTTCGTCTGCCGACATCCGCAACTCCGTCTTTGGACCGCGCGGCTCGCCAAGGATCTTCGTCTCCTCGCGCGGACGCGGATGCCAGTTGACGACCGCGAACCGGCCCGCCGGCTTCAGCGCCGCGCGCACCGCGCTCGACAAGCGGGGCCGATCCGGGACGCCATGAAAAGCGTTCGCCATGAACACGAAATCAACCGGGCGTGGTGCAAGCGTCGCCAGTTCATACGCATCGCCTGCAACGAAATCGCAATTCGCCGCGCCGCTATCGTTCAAGCGATGGCGCGCGACCTCCAGCAGTGCCGGTGCCGCGTGCTCATCCCACGCGCCCTTCATCTGCTCCGCTTCAGACAGTCCGCCGGTCGAGGTGTACCCGGTCAGGATGCACGCGCGAAACGGTCCCCGGGCGGCGAGCGTTCGGGCGTGGCGCAGGCGCGCTCGCGACTCGTAGGAGATGCGGTGCTCGGCACTGTGGCCGGGCTCGCGGTGTCCGAGGACGACCAACACGCGGTCGCTGGCGTACGCGTCGCGCGGCGACAGCGCGGAGGCCGCCGCGCGGTCGGCGAGCACGGTGATGC
>Ga0207691_10003191_pt1 | contig 16016 bp, 14 predicted proteins | sample KBSM13metaG_FD_184327 | JGI IMG/M metagenome (GOLD analysis project Ga0207691, IMG submission 184327) | Miscanthus rhizosphere microbial communities from Kellogg Biological Station, Michigan, USA - KBS M1-3 metaG (SPAdes) (version 2) | ecosystem: Host-associated > Plants > Roots > Rhizosphere >... | reverse complement strand
CGGATCCGACGTAGCTCCGGAACGAGGCTTCGACACGGAAGCGCCCGTCGTTGAGGCAGAGAGACTCGGAGCCGTTCTCGCAGGAGGGCTGGGAGACGAACTCGATACGAAGCAGCCCGCCGAGAATGCCGGCATAGAAGGTCGTGGAGGACGGGTCGGCGAATATCGAGGCCACGCGATCGCCCCGGAATCCGGCCGGAAGCCAGTGCGCGCCGCCATCGACGCTGCGATAGATCCCGTCCTGATGCGTCGAGGCATAGATCGTCGATCCGGCACCAACGTCAACATGTTCGATGGCAGCGGCAGGAAGGCCCTCGTTCACCGCTTGCCAGCTCGCTCCCTCATCGGAAGTCCGGAAGACCCCGGCGTCGGAAGTCGCGACATAGAGAGTGCCGGCCGCGGAATCGATGACGAGGTCCTCGATTCGCGTGGAGAGGATGCCTGTCCCCCGGGGCAACCAGGTGGCTCCTCCGTCTATCGACCGGTACACCGCCGATCCCGCCGGGTCTTCCGAAACGGCCGCCCACACGGTCTGCGGATCCGAAGCATCGATCGCGAAGGCCTTCACGACCTTCACCGCGAGATCCGGCATTTCGGTCCAGGTGTCCCCTCGATCGACGCTGCGCTGACTGGCGCGAGCGCCACCGCCGTTGTTCGTCGCGCAGGCGAAGACGGCGGCTCCGTCGAGAACCGGCGAAAGCGCCGACACACCCTCGGAGACCAGGACGGGCTGCCACGTGAGTCCCGCGTTCCGCGTGCGCTGGATGCTGTCGGAAGTCACGGCGAAGACCGTGGAGGGGTCGCCGCTGTCGATCGCGAGCCTGAGAATCGGCCGCGTGTTGGCAGGGACGCCTCCGACGTTGTCCTGAAAGACAACCGTCCACGTGGCGCCTCCGTCGGTGGTCTTGTAAACGCCCTTGTTGTACCCGGCGTAGATCGTCTGCGGATCGTCCGGGACGACCGCGATCGCAAGGGCGGAGTCCGCAACGGTCCCGAGAGGAATCTCAACGTACGGAAAGGGCCCGAAGCTCTCCCAGCGGTTGGGGGGACTGTCTGCCGAGGCGCGCGCCGCGCCCACAAATCCGAGGAAGGCTGCCGCGACAACGCCGCCTCTGCGCATGTCCTCTACCTCTTCTTCGCCGCGGACCGCATGATCGATGCCACGGGCGGCCGTCGGGGAATCATCGGATTCTTTCGGGGGACAACGGCCCCGCTCGTCCGCAGAAGGCGACACCGTGTCCTCGGAAGTGGCCCAAGGGATCCGAGACCCGGACCGGCTATCCCTTATCCCTCCGGAGGGACGGCGTCGATCTCGAGGCCGGACTCGTCGGCGAGAGCGGCGCGATTGCGTCCGCTCCTCTGGGCCCGGGCGAGCGCCGAGCCGGCCGCGAGGAGAAGCGCCTGGCCGTCGCCTCCGGACTCGCCGCCCTCGGCCGCGACGCCCAGCGACAGCGTCACCGGAACGGGGCCGGCGCTCGTGAGGACCGGACGGTTCGAAAAGCCTTCGCGGATGCGCTCCGCGACCGTCAGCGCGCCCAGACCGTCGGAGCCCGGGAGGACGATCAGAAACTCCTCGCCGCCGTAGCGCCCGACGGCGTCGTAGGGCCGGACGGAGGAGTTCATGCGGCGAGCCGCCTCTCGCAGAACCTCGTCGCCCACGGGATGTCCGAGGTTCTCGTTGACCTTGCGGAACTCGTCGAGGTCGGCCAGGACCACGCCCACCGACCCGCTCTTGCGGCGCGCGCGCTCCCGCTCCTTCTGCAGCATGTCGAGGATCGAAGCATGGTTCCAGGAGCCCGTGACGCCGTCGCGGGTCGACTGCACGCGGAGCGCGTCCTGCGTGGCCTTCAGGGCCAGCTCCGTCTCGACGATCCGGGCGCCCGTCCGGATACGGGCCCGCGTCTCGACCGGGTCGAGCGGGGCGAGCAGGAAGTCGTCGGCGCCCCCGTTGATGCCGTCGAGGAGGTCCTCCTGGCCGCGGTGGTCGACGAGCAGGAGCACGTAGGCGGTCGGCAGGTCGGGATGGAGGCGCAGCCGCCGGCACACGTCGATGCCGAGCCTGCCCTCCATGCGCCAGGCGAGGATGGCGAGGATCGGCACGCGCTCGGCCTCGAGCTTGGACCACGCGTCCACGCCGTTGCCGGACGGAGTGACGTCGTAGCCCCACTTGGTCAGCCAGCCCTCGAGCTGGCGGCGCCGGTCCGGATCGCTGTCGGCGAGGAGAACCCGCATCGGTGTTTGCGCGAATCGTAGCAGGTTCCCGGCGCTCAGAGCCCCCCGAAGCCGATCAGGCGAATCTGGCGCGTCTCCAGAAGCGCGCGGATCGCCGGATCGCAGAGAACGCCGATCTCGCGCTCCCGCTCGTCGGCGTACGTGCTCGCGGCTCGCAGCTCCGCGTCCGATCTGCCCGGATGGCACATGAGCTCGGTCGTCCCGTCGGCGAGCTCGGAAACGATGCGCTCGAGTGTTTCGGAGGTCGCGCCGTCGGCGTAGAACCCGTCGACGAAGTGATCCGGCGTCCGCACGCCGGCCGCGCGGAGGTTGCGGCGTGCATCCCCGCTCGACGCCCGAACGGGGATCGATCGCTTCTTCGCCGCGGCGGCGACGACGGTCCCGACGGACGGATGGAGCGCCGCATGGTGGTGAGAGTCGATGTGCGTCGGCGGTTTCCGCGCCATGCGCTCGAAAAGAGAGATCTGCTCCTCGAGCTCCGCCGCGATCTCGCCCGCCGGGAGGGCGTCGGGAAGATCGGAGAGGTTGCGGCGAAACCGTCCGTTCGGAGCGAGATTCGGGACGTCGCTCGGAGCGGACGCCGGCCGGCCTCCCCCGGTCAGGACGAAGTGCAGGCCCAGTGACAGTTCGGGAGCCCGTTCGGCCGCCTGTCGGATCCCGCGTGCGGCGGCCTTCTCCAGGACCATGACCGTGGCCGAGGTCACGATCCCGCGGGCATGCGCCTCGAAAACGCCTTCGTTGATTCCCGGGGAGCGCCCGAAGTCGTCGGCGTTGACGATGAGCTGTCTCACGGCGGAGATGCATTCTGCATCAGAATCGTCGGCGATAATCACGGCGGTCATGGCAACACGCGGGATCCGGGGCGCGACGACCGTGGACGGGAACTCGGCCGGGGGGATCCGCGTGCGAACGCTCGAGCTGCTCGAGCTGCTCGTGGCGGAGAACGGGCTCCTCCCTCAGGACGTGGCCAGCGCGACCTTCACGGTGACCGACGATCTCGACGCGGAGTTCCCGGCTCTCGCCGTCCGCTCGCTGCCCGGGTGGGAGGAGGTCCCGCTCCTCTGCGCGCGCGAGATCCCCGTGTCGGGAGCTCTCGCCGGGTGCGTGCGGATTCTCCTGCTCTGGAACACCGACCGGCCCCAGAGCGAGATCCGACACGCGTTTCTCCGCGGCGCTCGCAGCCTGCGCCCCGCCTGGGCTCGTCGCGTTCCCGGAGACGAGCCGTGAGGGTCGCCGTCGTCGGCCTCGGGCTCATCGGCGGCTCGGTCGCCCTCGCTTTCGAGGCGCGCGGATACGACCGCAACCGCGCCGCACGCGACGCCGCACGCCGCGTCGGGATCGATGCCCGCGACTCGCTCGCCGACGCCCTGGAAGGCGCCGACGTCGTCTTCGCGGCCGTTTCGACGGCCGAGACGCCGGAGCTGCTCGTCGAGATCTCGGCCGCGGCACCGAGCGCCGTCCTCACGGATACCGCGTCGCTCAAGCGTTCGATCGTCGAGGCCGCCCGCGAACTGCCCACGGGCGTGCGGTTCGTCGCCGGCCATCCCATGGCCGGGTCCCATCGCCGCGGTGTCGAGTTCGCCTCGGCCGAGCTCTTTCAGGGCCGCCCGTGGGCGCTCTGCCGAACCGTCCGCACCGACGACGAAGCCTTCGCGCGCATCGCCGGTCTGGTGCGCACGATCCGCGCCCGGCCGGTGCCGATGGACGCCGAAGCGCACGACCGCCTCATGACGTGGGTGAGCCACCTTCCCCTCGCCGTCGCCTCCGCACTCACGGGCGCGGCTTTCGCCGGGGCCGGAGACGGGCTCGCGGAGGTCGCAGGACCGGGCCTGCTCGACTCGACCCGGGTCGCCTCTCAGCCCGCGGCCCTCGCGCTCGAGCTCGCGATGGCGGATCCCGCGCGCCTCGCCGACGCCATCGACGCCGTCGGCGGCCGCCTGCGCGGACTGGCCGAGGCGCTTCGCCGCGGCGACGAGGCCGCGGTGCGCGCGTTCTTCGAAGAGGCGTCCGAGCGGCGGAACGCCCTGATTCAGCCGCGCGCCGGATAACGCGCGCGGACCCGCGCGGCGAGCTCGGCAAAGCTCGTGAGATCCAGGCTCTGCGGCCCGTCCGAGAGCGCATGCTCCGGGCTCGGGTGCACCTCGACGAGGATGCCGTGGGCCCCCGCCGCGAGGCCGGCGAGCGCGAGCGGCGCGACGATCGAGCGGATGCCGGCGGCGTGGCTGGGATCGACGATGACGGGCAGATGCGTGCGCTCGCGAACGAGTGCGACGCCGTTGAGATCCAGCGTGTGGCGAGTCGCCCGCTCGAACGTCCGGATACCCCGCTCGCACAGGATGACCTCGGCGTTCCCGTCGGCCAGGATGTACTCGGCCGCCGAAAGCCACTCTTCGATCGTTGCCCCGCCGCCCCGCTTGAGGAGGACCGGGCGCCCCGCCCGGCCGGCCGCCCGCAGCAGCGCGAAGTTCTGCATGTTGCGCGCGCCGATCTGCAGGACGTCGGCGTAGCGGGCCACGACCGGAACCTCTTCCCAGGACAGGACCTCCGTGACGACCGGCAGGCCGGTCTTCTCGCGTGCTTCCGCCAGGAACTTCAGACCGCGCACGCCCAGACCCTGGAACTCGTAGGGCGAGGTGCGAGGCTTGTACGCGCCGCCGCGCAGCATGTCCGCGCCGGAAACCGCCACCGACTCCGCCACCTCGAGCAGCATCTCCTCGCCTTCGACGGAGCAGGGTCCGGCGATCAGGACCGGCCTCTCGCCTCCGATCTCGATGCCCCGCACCGTCACGCGCGTGCCCTCGGGCTTCTGGCGGCGGTCGTAGAGAGGGATGTTGGGCTTGGGCCGATAGTGGGCCGGAGGCGGCGTCGGCGGCGCCGACGGGGCGGTGCCGTCGTTCCACTCGCGGTAGCTGCCGAGCACGACGACCTTGGTCACCAGAGCCTCGGTCGACTCGATCGCCTCCGCGAGGCGGGGCTCTTCGGGAGCGCCCTCGACGTCGATGTAGAAGCGGTACGTCCACGGCGTCGTGCGCTCCGGTCGAGACTGCAGCGACGTCAGGTTGACGCCGCGCGAGGCGAACGCCTGCAGGGCCGCGGCGAGCATGCCGGGTTTGTGCGGGAGCCATACGAGCAGCGACGTCTTCCGGCGCGTGGGCGCGGCGCCTGCGTCCGCGGGCACGACCTCCCGGGTGAACGTCAGGAATCGAGTCTGGTTGGACGGGTCGTCCTCGATGCGCTCGGCGACGGCCTCGAGGCCGTAAGCGCCGCCGGCCCCGAGAGGCGCGATCGCGGCCTGATCGCGCCGGCCGTCGCGCGCCACGATCTCGGCGCTCCCGGCCGTGTCCCACTCGCTGACGAGCTCGGCCTGCGGCAGGTGCGCATCCAGCCAGATCCGGCACTGGCCGAGAGCCACCGGATGCGAAAGAACCCTGCGGATCTCGGGAAGCGGCGTCCCCGGAACCGCGAGCAGCGAGTGGAAGACCGGCAGCAGGATCTCGTCCGAGAGATGCAGGGTTCCGTCGCCGAAGGCCTCGTGGAGAAGATCGTAGGTCGCCGTCACGGAACCGAAGAGCGAGTTCTCGATTGCGAGGCAGCCGGCGTCGGCGCGGTTTTCGCGGACGGCCGTCACGACCTCGCGCACCTCGCGGCACGGCACGATGGACGCCTCCGGCCAGCGCCACTTCGCGGCCGCTTCGGAGAAAGACCCGTGAGTTCCTTGAATCGCGACTCTCATCGACCGGCCTCCTGGAAATGAAAAGGCCCCGCCGTTTCCGGCGGGGCCTGGGATTCCGAATTCGGATGCGCGATGGCTGTTCGCTAACGCACGCTCCCCGAACCGGACGCGCCAGAGGCCGCGCCGGAGCCGGTAAACGAGCCGAACCAGTATCGCGTCATCTCCATGAGGATACGGCTCCGTGGAGCCGCGGTCAATCGAGAGCGTCCTCGGTGGGCTCCGACATAGAATCCGGCCGTTGCGGCGCGCCTTCCGGCCTGCCGCGGCAGGAGGAATCATGCATCCCACCAAGAACGATCTCCCCCAGAAGACCCGCGCGAAAGTGATCGCCGTGCTCTCCGACCGGCTGGCGGACGCCACGGACCTGATGCTGCAGGGAAAGCAGGCGCACTGGAACGTGAAGGGACCCAACTTCATCGCGCTTCACGAGCTTTTCGACAAGGTCGTGGAGTCGGCCGAGGAGTGGGTGGACCTGACGGCCGAACGGATCGTCCAGCTCGGCGGCCAGGCCGAGGGCACGGTCCAGGCCACGGCGGCGCGCACGACGCTGGCCCCCTATCCGCTCTCGATCGTCAGCGGTGCCGACCACGTGGAGGCGCTCTCGTCGTCTCTGGCGGCGTACGGAAAGAAAGTCCGCAGCGCGATCGAAAAGACCGACAAGCTGGGCGACAAGGACAGCTCCGACATCTTCACCGAGATCTCGCGGGACGTCGACAAGTACCTCTGGTTCGTGGAGGCGCACAACCAGCGCGCGGAATAGCGGTTCCATGGCGCGGCGCTCGGAATGGCGGCGGCTCCCGACCGAGGCGGTCCACGCCGGCTCGGCGGGCCTCGACCGTCTCGACGCCGGGCGCATCGTCGCTCGCATGCAAGCCGAGGACCGGCGCGTCCTCCAGGCGCTCGTCCGGGCGCGGCCGGACATCGTGCGCGCCGCGGAGGCGCTTCGCGAGGTCTATCTCTCCGGAGGCGACTGCCTGATCTTCGGGGCCGGCACGAGCGGCCGACTCGGCGTGCTGGAAGCGGCCGAGCTGCCGCCGACGTTCGGGACCAGCCCCGCGCGCGTGCGGGCATTCATGGCGGGCGGCCGCGGCGCGGTGTTCCGCGCCCGGGAAGGCGCCGAGGACTCGCGGGCGGACGGCGAAAAGAGAGCCGCACGCGCCGGATTCGGCGATCTCGTGATCGGCGTCTCGGCCAGCGCGGTGACGCCGTTCGTGCGAGGAGGGCTCACCTGCGGCCGCCGACGCGGGGCCCGCACCATCCTGGTGACCGCGAATCCCTCTCCGGCGCTGCGCCGCCTGGCCGACATCGTCGTTGCGCTGCGGGTCGGGCCCGAGATCCTGGCAGGCTCGACGCGCCTGAAGGCCGGAACCGCCACGAAGCTCGCCTTGAACCAGATCACGACGACGGCCTTCGCGACCTCGGGTCGCGTCTTCGGGCCCTGGATGGTGGACCTGAACTCGCGCGGCTCGAAGAAGCTCGCCGATCGCGCGGAGCGCGTCGTCGCCTCGGCGGGGGGCACGACTCCGGCGCGGGCGCGAAGACTCCTGCGCGAGGCCCGCGGGGAGGTCAAGACCGCGATCTACGCGGCGAGGACGGGACGGAGCGCCTCCGCCGCGCGGACGGCGCTCGCGCGTGCGGGCGGCGACCTCAGGAAGGCGCTGAAGACAGAGCCTCGACGGCGAGCCTGACGGCGCCGATCGCCGGCTCCTCGCGGAGACGGACGATACGGGCGTGCGGCGCAGACAACCGCTCGGCGACGGCCTCCTCCAGCGTCGGCACCGCCCGAAACGTCCCGCCCGCGAGGACCACGTCGTAAGCGGCCGCCGCGAGCCCCAATCTCTCGCGCACGCTCGCGGCCGCGAGCAACAGCTCGTTCGCCGCCGCCGCGAGAATCGCGCGGGCCACCTCGTCGCCGTCGAGCGCCGCCTGCTCGACCCGCACGGCGAAGGCGGCCACGCGGTGGCGAGGGAACTCTCCGTCGTAGACGGCACGGAGAATCTGCTCGGGCCTGGCGATCTCGAAGTGAGAGATCAGCGACTCCTCGAGGCGGGTCGCGGGCCCCCGCCCGTCGGCCGCGCGCAGAGCTTCCCGGACCGCCCGCACGCCGATCCAGAAGCCCGAGCCTTCGTCGCCCAGGTGCCAGCCCCATCCTCCCGCGCGCGCGACCTCGCCGGCGGCGTTGCGTCCCCACGCGATCGAACCGGTGCCGCAGACGAGCGCGAGCCCCACGCGTGACGGCGAGCCGGCGACGAACGCGATGCGGGCGTCGTTCGTCACGACGACCCGCTCTCGGAAACCGAGCCGCGCCAGGATCGCGCGGAGCACCTCTCCGTCCTCGGGCCGGTCGGCGCCCGCGATACCGATCGCCATGGCGTCCGCGCGTCGCGCCCGCGGATCGAGCTTCTCGAGCAGGCCGTAGAGGACCTTCTCCACCTCGAGCTCCCCGTGGACGCGCAGGTTCGCGCCGCCGCCTTCCGCGCGGGAGATCACGCGGCCCGACTCGTCGGCGAGCAGCGCCACCGTCTTGCTGCCGCCGGCGTCGATCCCGAGGACGCGCTCCGCCGTCACGCTCCGCGGCTCCGCTGCACGCCGTGTCGCGCTGCGAGAAACGCCGCCGCGCCCCCGCCGGCCACGAGACCGATCACGCCGAGACCTCCGAGTCGCACCCAATCCGAAGTGGTCGCTGGCGACAGCGCGCGCGTCAGCGCCGTCGCCAGATCGACACCTTTGCCGGGGTCGAGACGAGCCGCCTTGAGAGCCGCGAGCAGCGCCGATGTCCCGAGCGCGATCCCGAAGCCCGCCGCGGCACTCACGACGCCCGTCACGGCCAGGCGCGCCCGCGAGACGGGCCGCGCCTCCATGCGCTCGAGCGCGTCGAGACGCGGCTCCCGTCCGCCGAGGGGCGCGAACTGCTGCAGCAGGATCAGCCCCGGGACGGACGCCACCGTGCAGAGGAAGAAGAAGGGCGTCCAGCCGAGGGCGTCGGCGAAGTATCCGGCAATCGGGCCCGTAACGGTCCTTCCCAGCGCGAAGATGCTCGAGAAGAGCGCGTACTGCGTGGCCGAGAACTTGCGCTCGGTCATGCGGAGGAGAAGGACGCCGAAGGCTCCGGTGGCGAGCCCCTGACAGAGGTTCTCGAGCGCGATCGCCCCGTACATCGCGAAGCGATGGGACATCGGCTGGATCACCGCGCCGATCACGCCGCCCGCGCACGGAGAACCTGGCGTCAGGTGGTCGACCAGGACCTGTCCGAGAAACCCGACGTCCTGCATCGCGCCGAAGATCCAAAGCGCGCGTGTCAGCCCGATGCGCTCCGTGGAGGCGCCGCCGACGAGGGTTCCGGTGATCAGGCAAATCAATCCAATCGTCGCCGTGGCCAGGCCGACGTCCTCGGGCACGTAGCACTTCTGGATCAGATACGGTCGGATCAACGCCGTAGCGAGGTTCTCGCCGAACTTGTAGAAGAAGAGGAACCCGAGGATCGGGAGAATCCCCTGGCGCCGGAAGAGGTCGAGCAGTGGGCCGAATACCGCCTCGCGTAGTGTCCTGGGCGGCGGGGGGGGCGCCGTCGGCTCCGGGGACCAGAGGACCACGGCGGCGAGAGGCACGAAGAGCAGCGCGACGCCGGCGAGCACCGGCGGCCACCCGAGCCGCTGGCCGAGGGTGATCGTGACAGCCCCCGAGAGGAGCACCGCCGTCCTCGCCAGGGCCGTGCGTGCTCCCACGGCCAGGCCCTGCTCCGAACGCTCCAGCACCTCCACGGCGTACGCGTCGATCACGATGTCCTGCGACGCCGAGCCGAACGCGATGACCAGCGCGAGCAGGGCGATGACCGTGACGTCCGCCGTCGTTCCAGCGCCCGCCAGAACGAGAATCGTCACCGCGAGCAAGAGTTGGCAGACGAGAATCCAGGATCGCCGGCGGCCCATCCGCGGAAATCGCGGGCCGAACCGATCCATCAGCGGGGACCACAGGAACTTGAACGTCCAGGGCGCCTGGGCGAGCGAGAAAAGACCGACGGTCCGGATGTCGACGCCCCGATAGGTCAGAAGTGCGGGCAGCGCGATCCAGACGAGCCCGAGCGGCAGCCCCGAGGAGAAGGACTGGAGCGTGACCGCGGCGATGCGCCGGGAGGAGAGCGCGGCGGCCAGACCCGCCCATGCGCTCGGCCGTCCGCTCGCCATCGAGAGCAGTTTACGATCCTTGACACGCCCGCGCGGCGAATGATTTCGTCCACGCCGTGCTCCTCCCGCTCCTGACGGCCGTACTCCTGGCGATGCCCCCCGATCCGCCGAAAACGGGAACGACGTCGATCTATCCCGAGCTTCGCGCGTTCTACGAGGACCTCCATCGCAATCCGGAGCTCGGCTACCAGGAAGTGCGCACCGCGGGAAAGCTCGCCGAGAAACTCCGCGCGCTCGGCTACGAAGTTACGACCGGCGTCGGGAAGACCGGCGTCGTCGCGGTGCTCCGAAACGGGAAGGGGCCCACGGTTCTCCTGCGCGCCGACATGGACGCGCTGCCGATGGAGGAGAAGACCGGACTCCCCTACGCGAGCGTCGCGACAACGAAAACGGACGCAGGAGAGACGGTGCCGGTCATGCACGGGTGCGGCCACGACATCCACGTGACGACGCTCGTCGGAGCGGCGGCGCTTCTTGCGGCGGTGAAGAACGAGTGGCGCGGAACGCTGATCCTCGTCGGCCAGCCGGCCGAGGAGGGCGGCGGCGGCGCCTCGGCGATGCTGAAAGACGGATTTCTCGAGCGGTTCGGGCGTCCGGACTTCGCCCTCGCGCTTCACGACGTAGCCGACCTTCCGGCCGGTTCGCTCGGAGTCACGCCGGGCCCCACGCACGCCAACTCCGACCGCGTCGACATCACGGTGTACGGCAAAGGAGGCCACGGCTCGACGCCGCATTTGACGGTCGATCCCATCGTGATCGCCGCGCGCATCGTGGTCACGCTCCAGACGATCGTGGCGCGTGAGACGGATCCGCTCGAGTCGGCCGTGGTGACCGTCGGCGCGATCCGCGGCGGGACCACTTACAACATCATCCCCGACGAGACGACTCTCAAGCTGACGGTGCGATCCTTCAAGCCCGAGGTCCGGGAACGGCTGCTCGCCGCGATCGCCCGCATCGCGAAAGCCGAAGCGGCGGCGGCCGGCGCGCCGAAGGAGCCGCTCGTTTCCGTCCAGGCCGGCGGCTACCAGTCCAACTCCAACGATCCCGCGCTCGCGAAGCGCATCACCGCCGCGTTCGAGGCCAACTTCGGCAAGGACAAAGTCTCCGCCCCGCCGCCCACCATGGCCGGCGAGGACTTCGGCGACTTCGGCCGCGCGGCGAACGCACCCTCGCTCATGTTCTGGCTCGGCGCGACACCGGCCCCGGTATTCGCCGCCGCCGGGGGGGATCCGACGAAGCTGCCCTCCCTGCACTCCCCTCTCTGGGCGCCGGATCCCGAGCCGACCATCAAAACGGGCGCAGCCGCGCTCGCGTTTGCGGCGCTGGAGGTTCTCGGCAAGCCCTAGGGGGCGTCCCGGCGGCACCGATCCTGCAGGCATTGAGCCTATGAAGTCGGTGCTCGGCTACGAGCTGTTCCGCATCGGGGACACCCCGGTCACGACGGCGAGCCTCGCCGCGAGTCTGGTCGTCCTCGTCGTCTCCTACTTTCTGGCGCGCCTCGTGCGGAGCCTCGTGTCGAATCGACTGCTGGCACGCACGCACGTATCCCGGGGACTGCGCGCCCTGCTCGGCCGATTCGCCAGCTACCTCGTCTTTTTCTTCGGCGCCGCCATCGCTCTCCAGACCCTGGGCATCCGAGCCACGACGCTGACGGCGTTTGGAGCGGCCGTCGGCGTCGGCGTGGGCCTGGGCCTGCAGGACATCGTCAAGAACTTCGTCGCGGGGCTTGTCCTGCTGATCGAGCGACCTTTTCGTGTGGGCGATCGAATCGAGATGGATGACATGACGGCCGAAGTCATGGAGATTCGTCCGCGCGCGACCGTGCTGCGCACCAACGACGACATCCACATCGTGGTGCCCAACTCGAAGCTCACCGAGACCGCCATCGTCAACCAGAGCTTCGACGGGCCGCGCTACCGGAGCTCCCTGGCGGTCGGCGTCGCCTACGCCTCCGACCCGAGGGAAGTCGAGCGGGCCCTGCTCGAGGCGGCCGAGCGCTGCGATGAAGTCCTCGCGGATCCTCCGCCGACCGTGCGCTTCAAGCGGTTCGGCGAGTCCTCGCTCGACTTCGAGCTGCTCTACTGGACCGCCAACATGGCCCACCGGCCCGGGGCGCTCGCGAGCGAGCTCCACTTCCTGGTGCACGAAGCCCTGACGCAACACGGCATCGAGCTGCCCTTCCCGCAGAGAGACATTCACATCCGTACGGCACCCGGCTGGCAGGGCATGGAATCTGCAGTTTCCGAACAGAGGAGGCCGAAGCATGAACCGAGACGAGCGTGAGGGAAAGACCGAGAACCTGAAGGGCCGCGCAAAGGAAGCCACCGGGGCGCTGCTCGGCGACGAAGAGCTCCAAAAGGAGGGCGCCGATCAGCGCGCGGCCGGCGAGCTGCAGGAGGACGTCGGCAAGCTTCGCCGCAAGGCCGGCGAGGTGCTCGAGGAGCTCGGCGAGAAAATCAAAGACTGAAGGAAGTCTCGACGCACCGCCACGGCTGACTTAGGATTGTCGCCGTGGCGAGCGCTCGACCCCTCCGACGAACGCGCCCGGCGCGGGCCGGGCGCGCCCGGCCGGAGACCCAGCGCTTCACGGAGGCCGCCAGCCTCTACGGGATCCCGCACTGGGGCAAGGGCTTCTTTCACGTCTCGGAGCACGGGGATCTCCTCGTCCGGCCCACGCGCGAGCCCTCGCGCGGCGTGGCGCTGAAACACATCGTCGACGAGGTTGCTCTTCGCGGCATCTCGACGCCCATGGTGATCCGCTTCCCTCAGATTCTCTCGGCCTCGGTCGCGAACCTCAACGACGCGTTCGCCCGGGCCATCGACGAGTACGGCTACGGCAACCAGTTCCGTGGGGTCTTTCCCATCAAGGTCAACCAGAAGCGCGTCGTCGTCGACCACATCGTGGAAGCCGGACGGCGCTACGGCTACGGCCTCGAGGCGGGCTCGAAGCCGGAGCTGCTCGCCGCGATCTCGGCGGACCTGGCTCCCGAGAGCATCATCACGTGCAACGGCTACAAGGACGACACCTTCATCCGCATGGCGCTGAACGCCGTGCGCATGAAGAAGAAGGTCATCCTCATCCTCGAAAAAGTCTCCGAGCTCGAACGGATCCTCGAGGTCGCGCGGGCCCGCGGAGTGCGCCCCCTCATCGGCATGCGCGCGAAGCTCTATGCCCGCGGCTCGGGCAAGTGGGCGAAGTCCGGAGGCGAAGCCGCCAAGTTCGGCCTGACGACACCGGAGATGCTGGAGGCCGTCAAGATCCTCAAGTCGAAGAAGATGCTGGACTGCCTGGTGATGCTCCACTTCCACATCGGCTCGCAGATCACCGACATCCGAAAGATCAAGGAGGCGATCCGCGAGGCCGGCCGGGTCTACGCAAAGCTCCGCGGTCTCGGCGTGCCGATTCAGTACCTGAACCTGGGCGGCGGCCTGGGGGTCGACTACGACGGGTCGAAGACGGCGTTCGACTCCTCCATGAACTATTCCGTCCAGGAGTACGCGAACGACGTCGTCTACACGATCCAGCAGATCTGCGAAGAGGAGAAGGTCCCGCCGCCGACGCTCGTGACCGAGTCGGGCCGCGCCGTCACGGCGTACCACTCCGTCTTCGTCACGAACGTCCTCGACGTCGCGGACCGGATTGAACAGGGCCGGCGCGTTCACGTCACGGCCTCCGATCCGAACGTCCTGAAGGAACTGGCCTCCATCTACGAGACGGTCAACGCGAAGACGCTGCGCGAGAGCTACCACGATGCTCTCCAGTACAAGGAGGAGCTCTTCACGCTCTTCAACCTCGGGCATCTCTCGCTCGAGGACCGCTCGAAGGGCGAGGTTCTCTTCTGGCAGATCTGCGAAAAGATCCACCGTGATCTGAAGACCCTCAAGGAGATTCCGGAAGAGTTCGAGGACATGGAGGCCATGCTCGCGGACAAGTACGTCCTCAACTTCTCGGTCTTCCAATCGCTTCCGGACATCTGGGCGATCGACCAGCTCTTTCCGATCCTCCCCATCCATCGCCTCAACGAGAAACCCGGCGAACTGGGCACGCTGGCCGACATCACCTGCGACTCGGACGGCAAGATCGAAAAGTTCATCGACCTGCGGGACATCAAGGAGGCCCTGCCCCTCCACGCGCTCCGCAACGGCGAGCCCTACTACATCGGAGTGTGCCTGATGGGGGCCTACCAGGACGTCCTCGGCGACCTCCACAACCTCTTCGGCGAGGCGCACGAGGTCCTCGTGACCGTGGACGAGCAGGGCCGGCCGAAGATCGAGGACGTGCTGCCGGGCGAGTCCTGCGAGCGCGTCCTGGAGTACATGAACTACGACCGGACCGAGATCCTCGACTCGATCGACAAGCAGCTGCGCCGCGCCGCCGGACGCTCCCTGAAGAAGGACGAGGTGCGCGCGATTTACCGCGAGTTCGAGGAAGTCTTCCCGAGATACACGTACCTCGAGAGATGACGGTCCGCCGGCTTCTGACGGCGCTCGCAACAGTCGTCGTCGCGCTCGAGCCTGCGGCGCGCGCGGCGACGGCGTCTCCGCCAAAACCGACGCCCGCCCGAGTGCTGCAGGTCGGCGTGTTCCAGGCCCCCCCGTGGGCCATCAAGGAACCGAACGGCGAGTGGCGCGGCCTGACGGTCGACCTCTGGAAGGAGCTCGCCGCGGACCTCAAGCTCGACTACCGCCTGGTCGAGGAGTCGCCGGACACCATCCTCGACGGGATCGATCAGGGACGCCTGGACACCGCGGCCGGCCCCTTCGCCGTCACGCTCGAGCGAGAGCGCGAGCTCGACTTCACCCACGGCTACGTCATTTCCGGCCTCAGCATCGCGGTCGTCCGCTCGCGCGAGGCCGACCGCTGGCTGACGGTCCTCGAGTCGCTCTCGACGCCGACCGCGCTCCGCCTCTACGGGGGTTTCGTCATCCTGGTTTTTCTGGCCGGACTGGCCATATGGCTCCTCGAACGCCGGCGCAACGCCATGTTCGCGGGCCGGCCGCTCCAGGGACTGGGCTCCGGGTTCTGGTGGGCCGGAGTGACGACGGTCGCGGTGGGCTACGGCGACAAGGTTCCGATCACCTTCTGGGGCCGCCTCGTGGCCCTCTTCTGGATGTTCATCAGCCTGATCCTCATCACCGCGCTCACGGCCTTCGTCACGGCGAAGCTGGCTCTGGCCGATTTCGGGAGAGTCCAGGGGTCGGCCAGCCTGCGCAATGCCGCCGTGGGCAGCGTCGAGGGCTCGGCGGGAACGGAGCTTCTGGAGCGCGAGGGGATCTCGCCGAAGATTTACACGAGCCCGTCCGACGCCGTCCAGGGGCTTCTCTCGGGCGAGGTCACGGCGCTCGTCTACGGATCCGTCGTCCTGCGCTACTTCGCCGACCGGGACCCGCAGCACCGGATCGACATTCTTCCGGGAACCATCGAGGCCTTCAACTTCGCCTTCCCGCTGGCGGACGGAAGCCCGCTGCGGGAGCCTCTCAACGACGCGCTGCGCCGGATCATGACCGAGACGCACTGGAAGGACGTCCTCACCCGGTACCTCGGCGGCGTCTCGGGGCGCACGACCTGGTGACCGCGAGGTGACCGACCGAAAGAACATCTCGTCCGGCGCGCCGTGGGAGCCGGTCGTCGGCTACTCGCGCGCGGTTCGGCTCGGCAACGTCGTCCACGTCGCCGGCACGACCGCGACCGGACCGGACGGAAAGGTCGTCGGCGAGGGCGATGCGTACGCCCAGACCGTGCAGGCCCTCCGGAACATCGCCTCGGCGCTCGAGAAGGCGGGGGCGCGCCTGGAAGACGTCGTTCGCACGCGCATGTTCGTCATCGACATCGGCGACTGGGAGAAGATCGGGCGCGCCCACGGCGA
>Ga0207691_10003189_pt1 | contig 16020 bp, 16 predicted proteins | sample KBSM13metaG_FD_184327 | JGI IMG/M metagenome (GOLD analysis project Ga0207691, IMG submission 184327) | Miscanthus rhizosphere microbial communities from Kellogg Biological Station, Michigan, USA - KBS M1-3 metaG (SPAdes) (version 2) | ecosystem: Host-associated > Plants > Roots > Rhizosphere >... | reverse complement strand
CTTAAAATTTCGACTAGGTAAAGCCCGAGAAAGATTTGAAAATAGTATGCGGGGGCGGCGCCGGACCTGGTCCCCTTCTCCCGATCGTAATACTCCGTTCCTTCGATCGGCAGACGGTTCAATTTGTGATGCAGCAGGTGACTCATCCGAACGATCCGAAATGGCGAGCCGAAAAGAATCGCGAGCAGCCGACCGAAAAACCCATTGATCGTTCGGCTGGGGTGAAACAAATCGTGAATGGCTTCGTGGATCAGGCTCCAGAAAGGGTTGGTGAGCAGCAGCAACGGCGCAAGCGACCAGCCCCAGATGCCGCCCCGCGGTAAGAGAAAAATTGGCAGCAAATAAAACTGGTAGAGATTCAGCGCAATATATCCGCACCCGAGGAAAACGTTGAGTGCGCTCGGAGCGCTGCCCTCTTGCCGGAAATATGAAGTACTGCCGCTCAAAACTCTAGACCTAAAATTTTTCCAAATGGCGTCAAGCTCAAAAGCACGACGAAGCCGAACAGCGCGATCACCGCGCCTGAGACGCGGTGAACCCAGAAGAGAAAGCGCAAGCTGAATCTATCATGAAAAATCGTTAATCCGATAAACAGGCCAACCCACCACAAAGCCGAGCCGCTGAAGACGCCAGCGGTCAGGAGCGCGGCCGCAACATAATGGCCATGCAAGCTTGGCACATGCCAACCGGCATAAATGGCAATAAAAGAGAAAAGCGTCACCGGGTTGGAAACCGTCAGCAAAAACGTGGTCGCGTAAGCGCTTAGCAGTCCGTTGACATTGTTGATGCGCTTCTTTGCCACCGGCTCGGTTCGGTAGATCCTGGAGCCGATATAACAAAGAAAGATACCGCCAATGAGCCTGAGCCAGTGCTGCTGCTCGGCGACGAAGCCGGATATCAACGATATTCCCAATGCCGCGATACCCGCGGCCAGGGCGTCTGCTGTTGCTACTCCCAGGCCGGAAAAAAGCCCGCACACCGGACCCATCATGAGCGCGCGGTTGATGCATAACAAACCCAAAGGACCCACGGGCACCGCGACAACAATTCCAATCAGCATGCCCTCGATCACCAGATATAACGGCATCAGAAATTTGGTGCTGGAAAATTATCAGCGGGCGCAGCGAAATCCAATGTTGTGATGCCCCGAACGAAAGTTGCGCGAGACGTGCCGCCCTCGATGAGTCGCGGTCAACTCGTCTGCCGGCGAGTCCTGACCGCCTCCGCGCGTGACGCGCACCTGCGGCTGGGTCAAATCTTCCCGGCCGTCCGCGGGATTGTAGGGGTAGGGTCTATAGGTACTGCTGACCCACTCCCAACCGTTTCCGGCTAGATCGAGCACTCCCTCGGGAGTCGCACCCTTCGGAAAGCTGCCGACGTTCCGGAAATCGTTCCATCCGGCGTTGAAATGAGCACGGGTTGCGTCAGGCGGCTCATCGCCCCATGGGAATTTCCGCCCGTTAACTCCGCGCGCCGCTTTCTCCCACTCCGCTTCCGTCGGCAAACGTTTCCCCGCCCAGCTGCAAAAAGCCACGGCGCCGAACCAGGAAACTTCTACCACTGGACGGTTCTCATGTCCCGCATCCGCGAGCCATCGGCCGTTGCGCCGGTGCACCCGGGCATCATTGTCGCCGATGTCGAAATACTTTTCTCCGCGCGCGCTTTCCGTTCCGACAGCGTCGAGGAATCGGGCAAACTGAGCGTTGGTCACCTGATGACGATCGATGAAAAATTCCGCGACGGTGACCTTGTGCATTGGCCGTTCATCCTCCGGACCGTTATCGCTTCCCATTAAAAACTGCCCAGCGTCAATGCGGACCCTATCGGAAGCCCCTTGATCGACCGAACGGGCAAAGCTCAGCGGCTGCAGAAAAATAATCAAAGTCGCCGCTGCCGCGCGCCAGAAACGCGAGCGCAAGAGAATTTTCATGGCAAAAATTTTCTCAGTATCCTACGGAATGAATCGGGATTGCGCAAACCCGAAGGGCGCGTATGGCGCGGAAGCGATCCGTTCGACTAAGGTTCATCCGATGGCAGCCGGCGCGGTGATTTTCTCGTACGCCGGTTCCGGCATGCGCCAGAGGTGAAATAATAACGATCGGTGCTGAAACACGTCGGATTTTTTGGCTTGCTCGAAACCGGATTGGCGGCTTTGTTCAGGCACCGGTTGACGAATCAATTTTACGACTTCGTCCAAGGAATCGTAGAGAAACGCCGTCGGCCCGGCATATTCACGAAGGTCAGGACGAATATTCGCGACGCAGAGCCCAACACCGGAAGCTTGCGCCTCGGCGATTGCCATTGGCCACCCGACGTTGCCTCCAGGCGCCGCGGTGTAGACGAGCCATCGATGTTTTTTGTATTCTGCGGGCATGTCTTCGAGCTCTACGGGAGGAATAAAACGTACCGGACTTTGACGCGCGCTCGCGAACTCCTGGAGCTGAGCGACCTTGTAGCCGAGCGCGTAAAGGTTGAATTCGAACTCCGGCGCGCGCAGCGCAAGCTCGACAAAATCTTCCATACGCTTTTTGGGAATGCATGCGCCGACATTCATGATCGCCGTGCCGTTAGGGCGCGGATCGAAAAAGCGTTTAAAGTTTACCACCGGGAAGCAATCAACGAGTTTTGCCGCGGGGAAACCGGCGCGTTCCAGTCTCGGACGGGCAAATGGCAGGGTCAACAACCCTAGACAGAATTCATCTTCAATGAACTTCACCGCCCGCCGAATGTGTGAGGGCCGCGCAAATACCGAGAGCAGCGGAACGTGACGGAATCGAGATTCATCTTCAGGCCAGATGGAATCAAAGGAATGGCCGCGCACCGTGAACGGCACACCGGTTTTGCGGGCTAGTTTGCCGAGGAGCTTGACCGAATGAAACCAGTGGCTATGCAAGACATCCGGCTGAAACTCCTCGATCGCTTCGCAAATCATCGCCGGATCTTCAATGTAGCGGTACGGTTCATGATTTTTTGCCGGCATGTTGGCGCGTTTAGTCGCGACGATGCCGACATCGCACACTTCGTGGACCGCTTCGATCTCGGTTTTGATATACGTCTCGGACATTTGCGGGTAATTCTTCAGAATATACATGACGCGAAATTTGCGCCCGAAAGTAGACTGCGAGGAGAGCAACGGCTTGAATTCCGTATGTCCTACGGTGGAAGGGATTGAAGTCGATAGATCGCGGATCACAAGGCTTTTCTCTTTATCACCCGCCTCGGCGTTGATCGAGTTGAGGGGAAATCGGCGCTGCCGCGGTTCTCCGCATAGCCTCCTTCAACATGGCGCGATAGTGATAAACTCGTCCCTTTGAGCGGTAGATTTGTCTCTCTTTCCGCAGCGCCGCATACCAACACCAACCTAGCGCTGCCCGAAGCAGGTTTGCAAAACTCGAAAGCACGCCACTCTGTTTGTAAATCGCCCGGCTGCGTCCCTGTAATTCATGTCGTTGTTTAAAATATTCTTCGGTGAGCCGGCTCCAGTCGACGTCGTGGTAAACGATGGAGCCGGGCTCGTATCCGATCCGTCTGCCCGCCCTGAGAACCCTTTCCCCAAACTCCACATCCATGGAGGTTCCTGAGGCTCCGGGACCGATGCGTTCGTCGAATAAGCCGGTCACATCGAGCAGTTCACGCCGGAATGCCATATTGGCGGCATTCAAGCTGACGATCTCGCGTACTTCAAGTCCCGGCTTGCTGTAATAGCAGATCGTCCGGTACCGATTCAGCAGGCGTAAAAACTGCTCGTCGTTTTGCATCGACGGCGGGACGAGGATCGATCCCTGCATGACGTCGTATGAATAGTCGCGAAAGAATTGCCAGGTGATTCGCAACCATTCCGGCGCGACTTCCACATCATCGTCGAGGAAAGCGAGAAGATTGGCTTTGACCAGCGGTAGCAGGCGATTGAGAGCGCGTGATTTCCCCGGGATGGATTCGCGGACATGAATCCAACGCTCCGGCTCACCAGCTCGATATTTTTGCAGTAAAGCTTCTACCGCCGCCGCGGTAGCTTTACCTTGAGCGTTGTTGGCAACGAGAATTTCGTGTTGAATCTCTGCACGATTCTCCAAGCCGACCAAGCTGTCGAGCAGTCGCTCCAACTGTGGCACTCGCCCTTGGGTGGCGATCAAGATGCTGACCGCGGGCTCCATCGAGATAAACTAATGGCTCGGCGGGGTACCGGAGAACGTCGGAATCGCAACCTCCGGAGCTATGCTTGTGGCGGCAGACTGTTCATATAAGCTGAGCAGCGTTTCTTCCAGTTGGTCGAGGTATGTCGTCCAGCTATATTGTTCTGCAGTCCTGCGTGCGGCATGGGAAAGCGCACGCCACCGTTCAGGTTCCAGAAACAACGAAAGCTTATATTCCAATTCGGTTGGGTTGTCGGGATTTTCCAGGAGACCGATCCTCAGATCTCCTGCTACTTTGTCGAAGGCGCCCACACCGGGCACCGTGATAACCGGCAGTCCCGCCGCCAGTCCTTCCAACACAACATTTCCGAAGGCTTCTTGAATCGAGGGAAGCGCGAGCACATCGGCTACGGCATAATAATCCTCGACGTTCGGCTTTGGTCCGGCAAAAATAACATTGGGGTTTGCACGCCAGGCAGAACGGTATGCGGCCAAACGAGCATCACCACCCACGACCAAAAGATAAGTGTTGGGAATAGCGCCGGCACGCCACAATCGCAGCAGCCGGTCCAACCCTTTGCGTCGGAATCCGGTTCCGACGAACAGCACGACTCGGGCATTGCTTTGAATCCCTAGTTCACGACGCATACGCTGCCCTACGTCATGTCTGCGGCTTGGGTTAAATTTTTCGTGATCCACTCCATTGAGGATGACCACAATCTTTTTTTCCGGGATGCCGTAAGCTTGGATCATCTCACGTTTACTTTGCTCACAGACGGCGACGATGCGCCGGCTTCCCGAGGTGATCTGGCGTCGTTCAATCGACAACGCCAGACGATGGTAGGGGCTCACGCGGTACCATAGAGATTTCCAACCCCCGTTCCGCTGCATTTTTTCAATGAACGTCTTGTGCGGTCCACCGCCGCTGCGAAACAAATCTTGCTTGATCAATCGATCGAAGCTCAGGACGACGTCGCAATCCGCGCGGCTGATCGTCAAGGGAGCGAAAATGCCGAAGCTCAACAAACGCCCGGTTCTCGGCCGTGAGACTCCCGGCACGCGATGAGGCGTGATCCCGGCAGGCAACGGAATACAGAATTTTTGACAGAACAGATGAACGTCATGGCCGCGATCGCGCAAGCCGGTAGCGGTCCTAAAGAATACCCGCTCGGTACCCCCTCGAAGATCGAACCGCTTATGCGCCAAAGCGACCTTCATTCTATTTAGCCTACTTCTGCCTTATACTCCTTTCAAGTGCGTTAGAGAATCGAAAAATCTCGCCTCACATCATTTGCTCAATGGTTCAGTTGCCTTTTGAAAGTAAGATGCGCGTCCGATGAGTTCATCCGAACAAGGGTTTGAACGCCGCGGGATTGTAGAAGGGTTTTTTGGCCCGCCGTGGTCTCTGGCCGAGCGCCGGCTTCTCTTCGACTTTGGCGCGCGCCGAGGTATGAACACGTATCTTTACGCGCCCAAGGATGATCCGTATCACCGTTTGCGCTGGCGTGATCCCTATCCCGAACCCGAATGGCAAAAGCTACTCCGGCTAATTGCCGCTGCTCAGAGCAAAGACATCGATTTTATCTACGGCTTCCATCCTGGCGAGCATCTATGTTTTTCCGAGCGCAGGCCGGTGCAGATCCTGATCGATAAGGCCAAGCGGTTTTACGATGCCGGCGTGCGTACATTCGCAGTGCTCTTCGATGATATCCCCTCACGGCTTGTGTACGCTCGCGACCGGCGCACCTTCGGTGAAAGTTTGGCTCGCGCCGAGGCCTCATGGCTTAGTGAAATCCACGCACGCCAACCACAATCATGGAAAGATATCGAATGGTGGATCTGTCCCTCCTATTACAGCGAAGATCCTTTGCTTGAACGGGTATTCGGTCGTTTCGAATCCAATTTCCTGGAAACACTGGCTCAAGATCTACCACCAAATGTCGCCTGTCTCTGGACTGGGCCGGCAGTGGTGCCCGGTAAGATCACGCTAGAGCATGCGCGGCAAATTGCACGGCGTGTCCGTCATCCACTGCTGTTATGGGACAATTACCCGGTCAATGATCTATCGATGGCTTCCGAGTTGCACATCGGACCGCTCACGGGGCGAGATCCGCGCCTACCTGAGATCGTCTATGGCTATTTGAACAATCCGATGCTCCAGCCGACCCTGAGCTTGGCGCCGCTGGCGACCTGTTTCGACTACGCCGCGACACCGTTCAGCTACGATCCGGAAGCGAGTTGGCGCACCATCATTAAACAGCGCTTCGGCGCGGACATGCTTACATATTGGCAAACCATCAGATCGTTTCTCGAAACATCGCAGCAGCTGATCAAAACGAAATCATCGAGGCGAATTGAGACGCGAGAGATTGCGCGATTACACTCGGCACTCGCCTATCTGGACGCCGCAAGCAAGCAGAAATGGGGACGCGAGATTCGCCCGTGGCGCCAGCAAATCGAAGCGGCGCTCCAAAAGGGCGCAGTTGGATTGTTATAGCCGATGCTTTGCGTTAAACAGTCACAGATACGCGCTAGGAGCCCAACATTTTGCGACATGCGGCACACGCAATTCATTGCAGCCGCGCGAATTTCCCCAATTAGGACGGACAAGCCATTTTGATGAGCATCAATCGCACCGACGGATATCGCCTCGCCGGCGCACCGGCTTTGTTGGACCGGCATCGGTTGGCCGCTGCGATCCGCGAGTTTCGCGGGCGTACCCTTGGACTTGTGGCCGACCTCGACGAAAAGCAAATGATCGGGCCACGCCTGACGATCGTGAATCCGCCGCTTTGGGAAATCGGCCATATCGCCTGGTTCACAGAATTTTGGCTGCTCCGTCATTTGAAAAAACAAAAGCCGCTGTTGCCCAACGGCGATCAACTCTATAATTCGAGCGACGTCGCGCACGACACCCGGTGGGAGCTTTTATTGCCGGCCCGCAATCGAACCCTCAACTATATGAGCGAAGTGTTCGACCGAGCGCTGGAAGGCCTCGACGGCTCTAGAGAATTACACTCCGATGAGCGCTATTTTTATCTGCTCACGCTATTTCACGAAGGGATGCATGACGAAGCCTTGGCTTATACCCGTCAGACCCTCGCTTATCCGCCACCGCAATTCACGCCGCTCGATGAAAGCTGCCGGTCGACTGGCGCCGTGTGCACCGGCGATGTCGAGATTCCCGGAGGCAAATATATTATCGGCGCTACTCAGGACTTTCCTTTTGTCTTCGACAACGAAAAATGGGCACATGAGATCGAGCTGCGGCCGTTTCGCATCGCTCGCGCGGCGGTGACCAATGGCGAATTTCTCAACTTCGTCGAAGCTCAGGGTTATCGCAAACCCGAATACTGGAGCGCCGCCGGCTGGCGCTGGCGCGAATGCGGTGGCAGCCCGGAATTGGAACAGTCGTTGGCAAATTTCTTTAGTAAAGATTTAAATCACGGCGCTGAAGATTTTGCATTTGAAGCACCTGTAAAGCATCCGATCTATTGGCGAAAAAGCGCAAACGGCACCTGGCGCCAGCGAATCTATGATCGAGACTGCCCGCTGAACGAACGCGCGCCGGTGATCCACGTGAGCTGGTTCGAGGCGCAGGCATATTGTAATTGGGCCAATCGCCGCTTGCCCACCGAAGCCGAATGGGAAGTCGCTGCATCAGCCGAGATCGATGGGTCAGGCGGTTTGAGCCAAGTGCGCCGATATTTCCCTTGGGGCGATGCAGCGCCGAATTCCACGACTGCCAACCTCGATTGGCATCGCTCCGGACCTGTCGCAGTCGACCTCTTCGAAGCCGCCGATAGCGCCTTCGGCTGCCGGCAGATGATCGGCAATATCTGGGAATGGACTGCCGATGACTTCAGGCCTTATCCAGGATTTGTGATCGATCCCTACAAGGAATACTCGAAGCCCTGGTTCGGCACGCACAAAGTTCTGCGCGGCGGTTGCTGGGCCACTTCTTCGCTGCTGATTCGTAATACCTGGAGAAATTTCTATACTCCCGACCGACGTGATGTCTGGGCGGGATTTCGTACCTGCGCAAAAACCGTGGAATGAAAATACAACTGGTGACGCCAGCGCCGTTGAACCTCAACAACGGCAATCGAATCACTGCGCTGCGCTGGGCCGCGATTTTGAAAAAACTCGGCCACCGTGTGCAAATTCTCCAGAAATACCGCGGCCAATCGTGTGATCTTCTGATCGCTCTTCATGCCCGGCGCAGCGCCGACTCGATACAGCGCTTTCATGACGCACAACCGAACCGACCCATCATCGTCGTGCTGACCGGCACCGATGTCTACCGGGATATTCGCGCCGATCGTCAAGCTCAACAATCACTTGAACTTGCGACCGCGATCGTGGTGCTGCAAAAGATGGCGCTGCGAGAAGTGCCGAAGCGATTCCATCCCAAAATCCATGTGATTTATCAATCAGCGCAACCGCTGCATCGACCGCAGCCGGATCAGACCGAATCGTTCAGAGTCTGCGTGGTCGGCCACCTCCGCGCCGAGAAGGACCCGCTGCGTGCCGCTTTCGCGGTGCGCCGACTGCCGCGAAACTCCCGGATTCAATTGACCCATGTGGGACTTGCGCTGGATCCCCGGCTCGAACAAACCGCGCGCGATGAAGTGGCGCGTAATCCTCGCTATCGCTGGCTCGGTCAGCTGTCCCATCGAAAAACGCGTGATCTCCTGGCGAGGAGCCATCTGGTTTGCATCACCTCCCGGATGGAAGGGAGCTCGAACGTGTTATCCGAGGCGCTTGCGTCCGGCGTGCCAGTGATTGCCTCTAAAATTCCCGGTTTGATCGGCACCCTGCGAGAAAAATACGTCGGCTACTTTCCTGTGGGCGACACGCAGCGGTTGGCCGATCTGCTGCTGAAGGCCGAAACCGACGACAAGTTTTACCGTGCTTTGAAACGCGCGTGCGCCCGTTTCGCGCCATTAGTGAAAAATGCGCGAGAGGTAGCCGATTGGCGCCGCCTGCTCAGAGAAGTGGTCTGAAATTTCGATGCCGCGCGCATCACTGACGCGTCGGCTCTTTGATCCAGCCCCTGACCCAAGGCAGAAGCAAGTACGCCGGCAGCGATAATAAAAACGTCATCGCAAAATAGTTGCCGTAGCCGTACCGTTCTGCGCCGATGCCACTGAAGCCGCCGATTAATCGGCCGGTCAGCGAAAAAATCGATGACAGAAACGCATACTGAACCGTGGCGTGTTCCTTGTCGCAAACGTTCATTAGAAAAGCCAGGAAAGCGGCGGTGCCGAGGCCGCCGCTGAACGACTCGAACATCGACGCGCCGTAGAGGCCAAAGCGTCCGAGATTTAGCCAATACACCAGCGAATAACCGAGATTCGAGACCGCCTGAAGCAAGCCAAGAAACCAGACGCCGTGAAAAATGCCATAACGGGAGATGAACGCTCCACCCATCAACGCGCCGATCACGCTCAGCACGATACCGAAAGTCGTCGGAAACAATCCGATCTGAAACATCAGATCTTCGGTAGTCGGCCAAATCGATTTGCCATAGTCGACCCAGAACGGTTTGACCATAGGACCGATGGCAAATTCCCCGAGCTTATAGGTCAGCACAAAAAAAATGAGCGGGATCACCCGCCAGGTTCCCGCCCAATCGACAAAACCGGCGAACCAGTGCTCGCGGGACTCGCTCGTAATACTGAGACGCGGAACGGTAATCGCGCTCAAGGCTAGAATCGCAAAAACGATCGCCGCAAGCACGAACAACGAATTCCATGCAACCGCGCCCGCTAAGAATACCAAACCACCGCCGGCGAACACCAGAGCGATACGATAAGCCGAGGCCCGCACCCCATTGGCCGCGCCCTCCTCTTCCCGAGTAACTAAAGCCACCGAGTAGGAATCGATCGCCACATCCTGGGTCGCCGACAACGTCGTGAAAGCCAGAATCAAAAGCAGCACGATCAATCCAACCCCGGCGATATTCACAAACGGCAAAGTAACGAGCACGGCCGCGATGCCGAGCATACACGCCATGATCCAGATCCGCCGATCGCCGTAGCGATGAACCAGAGGTGACCAGAAAAACTTCAGTGAGTAAGGCAATTCGAGCAGCCTGAGCCCACCAATGGCGCGCAACGACACACCATTGATGCGAAAATAAACCGGCAACACTTCCCACAGAATCGCCGCCGGAGCGCCTTGAATGAAGTAGAGCAGCGCAATAACCGCAAGCTTTTTTCGCGCCGCCGGCGAGCTTTCGCGCACCCCCAAAAATCGCCAGATCAATGCAGACATACTCGACGGTTACGAAGAGGAAACAGTTTACACCGGCCGCTCGCATGATTGAAGAAAAATCTGGTTGACGGAATCAAATCATCTCGCACCGCCAGGAGGCTTCCGTAAACTGAGCGTCGCAACCCCGAACCGGCTGGTTAAGCCAAATTTTGTCTGAGTCATAGAAACTTCGTCGGACTGTTACCGGTTTTTAATTTTCGCCTGCGAAATAATGCCCGTCACAAAAAATTTCTAAAGGAGACGACGGCACGAAGAAAATTGTTCAGACATCACGAACCGAAAGTGACGAGACACATCGTCTCGACACGGCGCTAGCCAAAACTTTAGGGCGTCGGAGTTTCTTGAAAGCCGCGCTGGGAACTGCCCCGTTGTTGATCGGCGCGCCAACGCTTTTGCTGCCCCGGAAATTGGCAGCGGCAACCAACATCGCCCCGAGCACGAACACCGAGCCTTACCTGATGCCGAGCGTGCCGGGAGTCAAATTGGTTTCGATTCTGACCGTAGGGGACGACATCGGTGGTTACCGCATGGTCGGAATTCCCGACGGCTTGGGCGCGTTCCAAAGTGACCGGGGACAGTTCACTCTGCTGATGAACCACGAGATCAATCCTACTGCAACGCCGCCCAATCCGGGGATCGTCCGCAAGCATGGTTCAAATGGAGCGTTTGTCTCGCGTTGGATTATCGATCGGCAGACGCTCAGAGTTTTAAAAGGCGAGGACCTTACACCATCGTCGGACAAAGTACACCTATGGGATCCGTCAATCAGCTTACTACGAACCCACAGGCCGTACGACGCAGTGGCGCCGGCTCTGTTCAGCGGATTTGCCGCGCAAGAGCGCTCTCTTCGATAGCTTGAGTGGCCTCGGCACCCACGATCGGATTTTCTTCGACGGCGAAGAAGTTACCGAAGCCGATTCTGCGTGCGCATGGGCGCGCATTGTCAGTGGACCACATGCCGGGGACGCCTGGCAACTGCCACGGCTCGGACGGATGTCGTATGAAAACGTCGTTGCCTGCCCCCATTCCAATTGCCACCGGCATCACCCGCTTTCGCCGGCCAGAAGACAGCGCCTGGGACCCGCGCAAAGGCGAGAAGCGCAGAAACGACGCATACTTCGTTACGACCGCCGATATCGATACCAATTGTCGTCTCTGGCGCTTGCGTTTCGACGACATCAGCAAAGATCCTGAAAAGGGCGGCACGATCGAAATCTTACTGACCGGCAGCGAAGGTCACCGTTTGCTCGACAATGTCACCATCGATCGCTTTGGTCGAATCGTCATGGATGAAGATCCGGGTAATAATTCACGCGTTTCGAAAATTTGGCTCTACCAAATTGGCACCGGCGAACTCATTCAAGTAGCAGAGCACAACCCGAAGTTCTTCGACCCAACCGTCATGAATAATAGTTCTTTCATTACTCAGGATGAAGAATCATCCGGCATCATCGACGCGCGCCATATACTCGGCGACGGCTGGTTTCTATTGGATGTTCAAGTCCACAAAGTAAGTTCCGACCCCGAGCTCGTCGAAGGCGGACAATTGCTCGCCATCTTCATCGATCCGCGGATCGGTACCGGCGGCGTTGATGATGACGTTGAACCCGAAGAGGAGGAGAATGATCAGTAAATCGTTGTCATCATTCGTTCGACCATGGAAGCGGGGCTGTACTTCAGGCCCCGCTTTTAATCTCAGCCATAGTCGACTTGTTCGTTCTGACCAGCCTTAGGCATCGATTCTTAACAAGTTTGTAACTGACGTTTAATATCGCCGGTTCAGTGTGAGCCTGTGCAACGCCTTCGTCAGCTTTCCGGCCTAATATTCTACTTCGCTCAACTGTCGCCGAAGCCGAAGCTTCATCCGGAGTTCATTCTTGTTTAACTTCCGCACCCCACAGTTCCGTCAAACATACAAGGAGGCAAAGATGGAACAAGTCAATCTCGGATCGGTGATCGAGCAGGCCATTACGCGATCAAGTCAAAACCGCCTTGGCGAAAAACCGCCGGTCTTCGTGGCGCTCGCGCCGGTGTTGCCGAAAATTCCGTGGAGAGATGCGGCGCTGCGCCGCTTTCTTCAATCTTTTTTGTACGAGTCTTTACTGACCAGCGACGCCAATGCGGTCGTGGAAATATCGTTACGCCGAAGGTCATTGCTCAAAGATCTTACCGCCTTCGTGGGGGTTCAACCATCGTACTGGGTGCAGCTACGGATCTCTGGCCGGGGCCTTAAGATCGCCGAGCAAACCATCGAAGATCTTTTCGCGGAAGTCGGCTATCGCTGTGAAGAGTGGGTCGGCATCCAGGGCTCCGACGCTCGCTTGGGCATTTTCGGAACCATCGACACGCCCAATCTCAAAATGGTTTTCTGTCTCGAATCCACACGTCATAAACTCCGCTGCGACCTGCTGCTGCCGGTAAACGACGGCTCGCCGGCTCCATGCCTGGCCAAAAATGCCTCAGCGGCGTAACAAACAAATCACTCGCCGGTTAAACGCTGCTAACAGCAGAAGCTTATTCTGCCTTCAGAAATAAATTGAAGGAGGCTTCTCATGAAGCAATTGGAAAAAATTTTAATCCCGACTGATTTATCAGAGTACTCGCGGCGGGCACTCGTTTACGGCTGTTGGCTCGCCACCAAAGAGAAGGCGTCGTCATTGATCATCCTGCACGTCGCCAACGAGCTTCATGCATGGGAATTTTACTCTGATGAATTGAGCTTCGTTCAAGTCGACAGAAATTGGCCGATTGATCGGGTTTTAGCCGAAGCCAGCCTTGATCTGAGCCGATTTTTGGAACCGAGCATGGCCAGTCTGGAAAAATGTCCAAGAGCAAGTAAACGCGTCGTCTTGGGACCGATTGCGCAGCAAATCGCTGCAGTGGCGGAAAAAGAAAAAGCAGATCTCGTGATCATGTCGCCGCGCCGAGATGCCACATTGCGTCACTGGTTCTTCGGCTCGGTCACGGATACGGTCACACGATTGAGTCCCTGCCCGGTCCTGTCGATTGCAGAGCCACTGCCATCGAAGCCCTGGCGCGGCAGGATCATCCAGGAATATTTCAGGTGGCCGCGCCCGCGAACGGTCAACACTTAGAGATTTGCTGGCATTCGCCGACAACAACGTCACTTGCTCAGTTTTGTTGCCAATCAACAAAAGCGTAGCCCAAAGTCGAGTACCCTGATGGATAAATCAGTTCCTCCACCCAACGAAAAGACGCTCATCGGCGGCGGAGTCGCCGAGCAGTTTTCTTCATCTGAGTTTCAACCGCTGGTTCACGAGCCGCTAAACGGTCTAACAATTATGAATCTTTGCTGCTTCAAGATTCGCGATATTGCCAAATGGGCTGGCGATAACTCGATTTTGCTCAAGCTTGACCGAATGGAGAAAGCGGTAACCGAAATGGCAACGCAGCTCGAAGGTTACTCACGTGCCTCGGGTGGACAGAAGCGTCGAAATCCCGGGCAAGCGAATCCGAGTTCACTACAAAAACGTCTATCTGCTTTTCAAACTCCCGAAGAAATGCGGAAACGGTGTGCAGGCCATGTTCGGCCACCGCGTTGCGATCGTTGCTGCGCCGCACTTTCTCCGCGCCGTGCCATTTGAAAATGGGGCAGCCCTTGGAAAGCTCCACTGCTGTTTGTCCTGAGGTCGATCGATGAACAAAAGATCGTTGCACAACGTAATTACTTTTTATTGATGGCCAGGAGTAATCTGCAGTACGAGGTTACCTCCGCAACTTCTCGAAAACTAAGGCTGATTTAATCAAACCTAAACGTTTACCGCGCAAAGTTGACCAAATTCTAAACGCGCTGCTCGCCCGCTTTGGTTTTGCTTTCCGTCAAGAAGCCCGCGTTTTAACCACGAGGAAAACAATGGATCAATGGCTACAGGACGCACCGGCTCTGACCTACGTCAAGGACGTCTCTATCTGGCTGGTCGTTAACAAATGGGGCGAGCCGATTTCATGGACAGACGATCCGGCTGAGGTCGCTTGGTTTTCCCTCACGCGCGCAATCAGCCAATCTCAAGGTCCCCCCAAACGCCCACGTGATCGGAAGGCCAAAGCTCTAGATCTTCTTTAGCGGGCTGGTTAAAGCACACACCGGACGCGCGTAAGTTTATCGATTCGGAAATCCAGATGTAATCGATACAGCGATTGAAGCGCGGCCATTCCGGATGAGTCGGATCATCGCCGCAGTCGCGCAACGGCGTGAACGCCGTCGGCCGGTCTTGCGTCGGGCGGTAAGCCGCTGCCATCAGACGAATCGAGGGTTGATCCGGCGCTGCATTGAAATCGCCGCATACAATCGAACAATCAGCGTCCTCTCGCGTGCGAATCCAGTCCAGAAGTCTCCTCACCTGATATTGGCGCGCCGCATCCTCCACCTTCGCAGCAATGAGATGTGTGACGTAGATATCAAGCAGCTTGGCGGCGATCTCAAACCTCGCCACCAGTGCCACACAGTCGTGTGAGCGGTAGTCCAAATTGGCGGTTTCGATAATCGGATAGCGGCTCAGCAATGCCTCGCCCTGAACGGCTGAGTCTTCTCCCGCCTTGCTCTGCTGCACTAATAAGTATTTCGTCGCGGTCGTCTTGGCCGCTGTTTTCTGCAACCAGCGTGCGCTCTGGGTCGGAATATGAATTTCGTTCAGTGCCCAAATATCGGGGTTGAGATCGGCAAATTGTTGCGCAATCAATTCTCGCCGCGCTTCCCACCGTTTATGATTTTGCTCGACATTCAAAGTGGCAATACGAAGAACCATAAGTCTATTCCCGGCAAGACTAAATTATCAGACCCGTTAAAGCACGGAGGCGCGCCCTACCCTCGCTTGTAGCTCAATGAGCAGCGGCTTTCCGACTGACCGCAAACTTCACACAATCACTAGAGTTGCTGAACATCAACACTGACGGAACAGCAGGAGACTGTGGATGAAATAGCTCCTACGGGGTTCCGACATTACGGAGAGAGCCGGTCGCCCGGACCACTATATCCACGAGTTGAACCGAAGCTGCGGCGGCGGGAACCTACCCGTCAGGTTTTGCAGCACGGAACTTGCCAAATCGGACTCCGCATCGGGGCGCTAGTCGAGATCTCAACGAGCTGCGCGTTTATGGAAAATTCTTTTTAGCGGGTTGGATGAAACTCTCTACGGGGCTGGGCCGGCGCGGTCTTTCATTGCGCTGGATAAATTTGTTCGGGGCATCCACAGTGTCAGGTCGATTTTGTAGCGAGTTGCGAAGAATTTCTTCTTGAAGCGAGCTGCGCTCGCTGCCATTGGATTTTCCCGACTCCAACGCCGCACTCTCTTCATTGATAAAAACTGCCGCCGAGAAAACCGTGGTCCATAGACCGTCTTTGTTGCCGATCGCGGACTGCGTAATGTTGGTTGTGCGAACAATTTTTCCGGACATTTTGAAGATCTGCTCTCGCTCGTCCCAATCCAGCTCCGGATTGAACTCGATGCCAAGCGTCGTGGCGAGCATACTCGCGGCGAGATCTTCTGCGTATTCTCCCGCCTTCTCATCGGTCTCACCAAATGAATGGTGCTCGGAAAGATAACCATGCATGGACGGGTCCGCCGGGATCGCGACACCGACCGATGCC
>Ga0207691_10003187_pt1 | contig 16036 bp, 12 predicted proteins | sample KBSM13metaG_FD_184327 | JGI IMG/M metagenome (GOLD analysis project Ga0207691, IMG submission 184327) | Miscanthus rhizosphere microbial communities from Kellogg Biological Station, Michigan, USA - KBS M1-3 metaG (SPAdes) (version 2) | ecosystem: Host-associated > Plants > Roots > Rhizosphere >... | reverse complement strand
AGTAATGTCCGCCGAGGCCAAAGCGGAGTCGGATCAGCGGTGGGCGCAATGGATCGCGACCGGGTCGAAGCGCAACCGCGCGAGACAGGAGCGCGTCACGAAGGTTGCAATCGTGATCGCGATCGCGTTTGCCATCTGGTTGGCCAAGCTCCTCGTGCTCGGGTAAAGACATCGTCTGATTCGTCGCATTCGTCGCTCGCAGGTGATCGCCCGCACGCTTTCGACGGCGTGGTACACGACCGAGGACAATTCGACATGCTACTTACTCAGGACCATCTTGCCCCGCTGATAGAGCGCTGATAAATGTGCGTGTCGCTTACTCGAAGAACGGCTTCCTGCCTTGCGGCAGCGGCGTTTGATCAAGCGCGACCATCATCGATGAGATCTGATACAGCCCCATCGTCCCGACCAGATCGACGACGCCGCGATCGCCGCCAAGCACCTGCTTAGCCGCATTCACAGCCGCGTCGCTCAGTTTGCGCTTGGAGATGAACTCGTTCGCGAAGTCGTAAATGACTTCGACGTCTTTCTCCATTCCGGTCGGCCGCTTGCCGACCCGGATCGCTTCCACGACTTCTGCCGGCAGACCGAAGCGCACTCCCGCGGTGTGGTGCGCGTTCCACACGTACTCCGCCGACCAGTGCTTGGCAACGACGAGGATGGCGAGTTCGTTCAGCTTGGGCGGGACAGTCGAGAATCCCTCGCGGCCGGCAAAACGCGCGTAGGCAATCGCCTTCTGATTCAGGTCGCCGAGTGCCGGGCTCACCATCATCACGCCGAGAGGTCCTGAGATGTCGGAACGCGGACCCGAGAGGATGCTCTCGACGTACTTCTTCTGCTCCGGCGTCAGCTTGTCGTAATCATTTGGCGTCGCAATGCGATTGCCACGCAGGCGCGACACGGCGTCCTTCAACTGTGCAGCCGTAGGCGGCCCTTCGCGCTGCTCGCGCGGCGCCTGCGCCAGCATCACCAGTCCACCGAGGGCGACGATACCGCTGACGATTGCGACTTGGACGCGCGTACTGTTCATGTTGCTCTCCTGTGAACGCCCAACCTTCAGCTTCCAACTCTCATCCTGCGATTTGGGAGTTGGGTTTTGGGAGTTGGGAGTTGACTGTCCTCTTCAAATGACTCCCGACCCCATTTATTGCGGTCGATCGACGATGGCGATTTTCTCGAGCTCGGCGACGTCGAGCGGCAATTCAAGGGCGCCGGTCTTGCTCCCATTCGCCTTCAGCAGATACGACACGAGGTCGATGTAGGCACGGTCGCCGAGGCTGTCAGGGGCGTTCTGCGGCATCGACGCGCGCAGGTTCTGCACCATCTCGTGCGCGCTCAGCCCGCTGAATCGCGCGAGGAATCCCTTGCCCACCAGCGCCGGCGACACGTCGTCGCCCTGCAGCGACTCGAGATGACAGGCGGAGCACGCTCGCTGATAGACCTGCTGACCGCGCTGCGCCTGCTGCTCAGTGAAGACGCCATCCCAATTCGTTTTGCCCGACGCCGACGCAGCCGACGCCGACTTGACGATCGGAACGGCACCGCCATTCCGCTCGATCTCTGGAATAGGCAGCCCTTTCTCGCGCATCAACTTGCGAATCAGCGCAGCGGCTTCAGGGTAGCGACGAATGCCGCTGCTCGCGTACACGACGCCTTCGGCCGCAAGGAGCGGCGTCCATTGCTTCTTGTTCGCCACGTCCAGCTTCGCGCCTTTATCGGATAGGAACTGAATCACCGGCACCGCGCCACCGCGATAGACGGCACCGAGAAGCGCCGTCTCGCCGTCTCTGTTCACGTCGTTGACGTCGCCACCACCCGCCTCATATGCCAGCTTCACGGCCTCGAGCGCTTCCTCGTGGGTACCCGGGCTCTCTCCGGGTCCGTACACTCCCACGCCCGCAGCCGCCATCAACGCGGATGTGCCGTCATTGGTCTTGATCTTCGGATCCGCGCCAGACTCGAGCAGCACACGCATCAGCGGAACGTCGGCAGACTTCGCCGCCATCACGAACGGCGTCGCGCCGATGCGATTCAGCATGTTCCGGTTGCCATCGCGCGGCTCTTTCGTCATGCGAGCGTTGACGTTGGCGCCCTTGGCTACCAGCTTCCGCACCAGCTCGAGGCTGTCGATGCGACCGGTGGGCACCGCGCCCGGCATGTTGAAGCCGCGATTCGGTCGCCGCGACCACGCCACCTGATGCAGCGCCGTCCACCCCTGCTCCGCCGCGTTGGGATCGGCGCCGCGATCGAGCAGGAAGGCGGCCAGTTCGAAATGCGCGTTGTACAGGGCGAGCACCAACGCGCTCATGCCATCAGACAGCCGTTCGTTCACGTTGGCGCCTGAGTCGAGCAGCGCGCGCGCGGCATCGATGTGACCGCCTCTCACCGCAAACAGAAACGCTGTGAAGCTGCCGCCTGTCGACTTGGTCTTGACGTCGGCACCCGCCTCGACCAGCAGTCGAATTGCCGCGGCATTGTTCTCCGTGGCCGCCCACATCAACGCCGTCTGTCCGCGCCAGCCTTCCTTGGCATCGACCATCGCGCCATGGGTGAGCAGAGCCTTGATCGTCTCCGGGTCGCCGGTGCGCGATGCCATCATCAACGCCGTCTCGCCGCCTGGCGTCACACCGTTCACGTCGGCACCGGCGGCAATCAAGCGCTGCACGATCGTCGCGTTTCCATTTGTCGCAGCCAGATGAAGGGGAGTGATACCGTGCCGGTTCGCGACGCGCGCCCGCGCACCGGCCGCAAGCAGAGCCTGGATCAGTTCCGTTTCGTCGTTCTCGACCGCAAAGTGGAGCACCGTCGATCCGTCGGCATCGCCTGAATTCGGATCGCCCCCACGCGCCAACAACGTTCGTGCAGCGGCCGCATCACCGGCCTTGACGACATCGAGCAACGTGCGCGACTGCCCAGGGAGCGTCACTCCGAGTCCCAGCAGCAACACCACGGACATCACTAAACTCGCATTGACATAACGTCGCGAGCCCGACACACAGAGGCATCGAGGCATTGAGGTTAAATTCTTTGATATCTCTGTGCCTCTGTGCCTCGGTGTGACGTGATCAGTGTTGGAGTGGCGAATCATGACGATGAGCCGCTACACACCTGGAAGCGTATCAACCGGAATGCGTCCGTTGCTGTCACCAAGCGTGTCCGCGCGCACGCCAATCTTGTCGAGCAGTGTCAGCAGCAGGTTCGTCATCGGGACCTGGCCGCGGAACACAACGTGGCGGTTTCCCTCGATACGGCTGTCGCGGCCTCCGACAACCAGCAGCGGAAGATCCGTATGCGCGTGCGTATTCGGATTGCTCAGCCCAGCACCATAGAGCAACAGCGTGTGATCGAGCATCGTGCCGTCGCCGTCGGGCGTTGCCTGCAGCTTCTCGAGGAACCCGCGGAACAGCTCCGCCTGATAGACACCCACTTTCGAGTACTTTGCAATCTGCTCGGGCCGATCCTGGTGATGCGACAGGCCGTGGTGTCCCTCGGTCACACCGATCTCGGGATACGTCCTGAAATTCAGCTCGCGTCCGAGCATGAATGTGACGACGCGCGTCAGGTCGGCGCGGAAGGCCAGCCACTGAAGCTCGTACATCAACTTGACGTGCTCGTCGAATCGCTCCGGGATCCCTTTCGGTCGCGCAAGGAGCGCCACTTCCGAGTCGGTCTGCGTTTCCGCCTTCGCGATTCGCCGCTCCACTTCGCGAACGGCATCCACATAGTCGGTCACGACGACACGATCGCCGGGCCCGAGACGACGCTGAAGCCGGTTCAGATCCTCGAGAACGGAGTCCAGCATGCTTCGCTTCTTGCGCGCGCGTTCCGCCTGCGCCTCTGGCGAGCCGCCGTCACCGAACAAACGCTCGAAGACGATGCGAGGGTTGTTCTCCGTCGGTAGCGGTGTCGTGGGAGACGTCCACGCCAGGGTGTTCAGGTATGCACAGCTGTAGCTGTTCTCGCACTGGCCGGCGAGGAAATTGAGGTCGATCCCGAGCTCGAGCGAGGGCAGCGCCGTGTCGCGGCCGAGCACGGACGCGGCGATCTGATCCGCGGAGATCCCATTGCGAACGTCGGCACCCTCGGTCCGCTTCGGATACACGCCAGTGAGCCACGAGCTCGTGCCCCGCGTGTGATCGCCGCTCGCGCCATCGTCTCCGGTCTCGGCCTGATTCTGATCGAGACCGCTGATGACGAGCATGCGATCGCGGAACGGCTCGAGCGGTGCCAGGATCTGCGACATCCCGAAATTCTTGCCCTCGTTCGACGGCGTCCAGTAGTCGATCGACGAGTTCTTCGCCACGCCGTTCGGCATGTACACGAAACCAAGCCGGCGGACGTTCGATGCCGGCGTCTGCGCCAGCAGCGACATCGCGGGCACCATCGCGTCGAGCATCGGCAGACCCAGCGCGACGCCGAGTCCACGAACGAACGTCCGGCGCGGCAGCGCTTTCCTGGTGACGATCATGAGTGCGATCTCCTCATCTGGAACGGGGCGCTCTCGACGATGGCTCGAATCAGCGATGTGAAGCGATAGTCGTCGCGGCCCGCGTTTCGGACGATGGTACGGACGGCCGGCATGTCGTAGTACTCCACGCCGCGACCGAGCGCATACGTCAGCATCTTCTCGCTGAGCGTGGTGATGAAGCGATCCGAGGTCAGGAGCGCATTGCGAAGACCGTCGGCGCCGTCGAACTTGGTTCCATCCGGCAGACCGCCAGACGCATCGATCGGTGCGCCCGAGTCATCGAGCGCGCGCCACTTCCCGACGCCGTCGAAGTGCTCGAGCGCCAGGCCGAGCGGATCCATCATCGAATGACAGGTGGCGCACACCGGGCTGTTCCTGTGAGCCGCAATCCGCTCGCGCATCGTCAGAACTTTACCAGCGAAGCTGGGCGGCTTGAGCGGCGGAACATTGGGCAGCGGGGGTGGCGGCGGCGTGCCCAGCAGGTTCTCCAGAATCCATTTGCCGCGAACGACCGGTGAGGTCCGATCCGGGTAGGACGTCACGGTCAGGATACTGCCCTGCCCCAGCAATCCTCCGCGATGACTGTCCGCCGCAAGGACCACGCGCCGGAAGCGATTGCCCTTTACATTGGGGATGCCGTAGTGACGCGCGAGCCGCTCGTTCAGGAACGTGTAATCGGCACGGAGCAGATCCAGCGCGCTGCGATCCTCTCGAATGACGCTGTCGACGAACATCTCCGTTTCGGTGCGGAACGACTGGCGCAACGTGTCGTCGAAGTCAGGGAAATTCTGCTGGACGGGCACCGATGCCGCGAGGTTACGCAGGAACAACCACTGCCCCGCGAACTGCTCGACGAATGCCCCGAAACGATCGTCGGCAATCATCCGCCGGACTTGTCGCTCGAGCACCGCCGGATCGCGCAGTTGTCGCTGCTCCGCCAGCCGCAGCAGCTCATCGTCCGGGATACTGCTCCACAAGAAGAACGACAAGCGCGACGCGAGCTCGACATCGCTGATGCGATACGGAGTGTTCGCTGGAACGCCAGCAGGATCCGCCTCGACGCGCAGCAGGAACTCGGGGCTGATGAGCAGTCGCTGCAGTGCGTGATCGATCCCTTCGTCAAAGCCACCACTCGAGAGCCCGTCGCGATAGAACGCCATCAACGGCTCGATGTCGGCGGCGACGACCGGACGACGATACGCGCGACGCGCGAGAGCACCGAGAATAGCTCTCGCACACGGGTCGGCGGCGCGATTTCGTTGTGGCAGCGCCTCAGCGCTCTTGGGAGTTGGGAGTTGGTCTTTGGGAGTTGACGCGTTTACGGGCGGCGACGGAGTACACGCAAAGATGCGCTGACGACTCGGAGAGTTGCCCGGTCCGGTCGCATCGAACGGACCGGCGATCTCGACGCTGCGCAGGTACGCACCGGTGCGCGTTTCAGCGATGTTCACGCCCGCCGGATACGGTCTAAGAAATGGCAGCCGCGTTGTTTCGGCCACGGCGGACGATTGCTTGACGAACGCGACTTGCACTTGATGCGGACCGGCCTTCACAGGAACGCGGATCTCCCAGTCCCTGTCGGCGCGATTGCGTTGCGCCTGCCCCTGACGATTGCCGCCGCCTCCGCCCCTGCGTGCGCCCGCTCCACCGCCGCCCTGTGCCGCGCCTGCGCCGCGCCCTCTGGCTGGAGTTGCTGCGGCCGGCGCCGCAGGATCGTCCGCGGGCACGTCCGTTGCGGCAACCGGTTCGGCGGGGGGTGGTGGAGGCGGCCCGGCGACTCCGGGCAACGTGAAGACGTTGAGACGCTCGCCGTCAATGCTCACCTCGAGCTGCTGCGACTCCTGATAGATCGGCACTTGCTCGTTCAGGTCGCGCGACAGCTCGACGCGAATCGTGTAGTGCGCGTCCATCGGGAACGTGTACTTGATCGAGGCGCCACCGCGCGTGCCGAAGATCTGCGAGGGAAGACGATCGTCCTGCGCGCGATCGTCGGCCACGCGGAAGTAATCGATGTTTGGCGAGGAAGGCGGCAACCCGACGGCAGTGCGGCTGATTTTCTGCGCGGCGGCCAGATATCGCTCCATCAGCGTCGGCGAAATCTTCAGCACGCCGGCGATGTTGTCGAATCCATAGCTCGAATCGTCGGGCGGTAAGAGCGCGGTCACGTCGATGTCCAGGTTCAACAGATCGCGGACAGCGTTCTGGTACTGTTTTCGATTCAGCCGGTGAAACGCTTCCGTGCGCCCCGGATTCGGCGTGGCGCGAGCGGCGCGATCGAGGTCGCCTTCGACGGCGGCCAGGAATCTCTCGTGCGTCGCCTTGTCGGCACGCGGCATGCCGCTCGGGGGCATGACGCCCGCGCGCATCTTGCGGACGACCTGTTCCCATGTACGCGCGTCTCGACTTACGTTGGCCGGGTCGAGATCGTCGAGCGCGACCGGCACCGTCCCACGCTGCTTCGCCTGCTGCGTGTGACAGCTGATGCAGTACTGCTTCATGAACGCGCGCGTGTCGACCTGTTGTTGAGCCTCAACACGAACTGGCTCGACAACGCTCGGCGCTAGCAGAATGGCAGCGACCAGGACGAGCGCAGGCAAAACCGTGACGGGGTCAGACCCCTTCACAGTTCTGCATTGTCGCGGGCGATCGCTCGTCCGATTCATCGTATGTATTGTGCGCCCCCTTTCCATCGGGGCAAATATTATGCGGGGCGGTTGAAAGGCGGGGCAATCCCCATAACTGGTGGAGGCTAACCAGTTTTTGGGGGCATTCCCAGCCTCAACGGCTTCGCCGGTTACCCCGGCAACAGCTCGCCGTCGTCGACGACATCGATCAGGACGCCTTCGAGCAGGGCGGTCGTGTCGGCAGCAGGCAGTTCCTGGACGTCAGACAGCTTTCGCTGAATCGTTCGCGTCCCTTTCCGTGCTTCATCGATCTTGCTGGCTGCGCGATGAAGATTCTTCTGGATCCCATCGAGCACGGTGGAGAACTTCGCGAACTCCGTTTTTACGGCCCCGAGCAACGCCCACACCTCGCTGGAGCGCCGCTCGATCGCGAGCGTTCTGAATCCCATCTGGAAGCTGGTCAGGATTCCCCAGAGCGTGGTCGGTCCGGCGATGATGATGCGGTGATGGCGCTGCAGGAAGTCGGCGAGCCCGGGACGACGGAGGACCTCGGCGTAGAGTCCCTCGTTGGGCAGGAACATGATGGCGAAGTCGGTCGTGAAAGGCGGATTCAAGTACTTCGTCGAGATGTCCTTCGCCGACGCCTTGACGCGCGACTCGAGACGGCGGCCGGCATCTTCGATGGCGACAGCGTCGGAGCGATCCGATGCCTCGAGCAGCGCCTGATAGTCTTCGAGCGGGAACTTCGAGTCGATCGGCAGCCACATCGGGCGGTCATCGCCGCTGCCGCGACCGGGAAGACGAATCGCGAACTCAACTCGTTCACTGCCCGTATCGCTCGTTGCCACATTGCACGCATATTGATCCGGTGCGAGGACCTGCTCCAGCAGCGTCGCCAGTTGAACTTCGCCCCACGTGCCCCGCGTCTTCACGTTCGCGAGCACGCGCCTCAGATCGCCGACGCCCGTCGCGAGCACCTGCATCTCGCCAAGGCCCTTATAGACCTGCTCGAGCCGCTCGCTGACCTGGCGGAACGATTCGCCGAGACGTGATTCGAGCGTGCTTTGCAGCTTCTCGTCCACCGTCTGGCGCATCTGATCGAGCTTCGTGGCGTTGTCGTCCTGGATCGCCCGGAGCCGCTCGTCGACCGTGGTTCGAAGGCCTTCGACCTGACGCTCGAGTCCCGCACGTAACGCCTCGATCTGCTGCGCTTGCGTTTGTGCAAGCGACGTCTGGGCGTGCACCAGGGACTCGCTCAATCGATGGACCGATTCCGAGGTCTCAGCGCGATGGTGCCGCAGCTCGTCACGAAGCGTCAGGTCCACCGTACGCGGCAACGACTCGAGCTCGCTGCCAAGCGCACGCACCGCTTTTCTGTTGAGTGCCAGAACGACGACGGCAACCGACAACGACACGAAAGCGACGACAAGAAGCGCTGTTTCCATGCGATCTCCCGGAGGTTTCCTGGTTCACCTCGCCAGATCGCACAGTAAAGGGGACCTGTGACAGCCCAGGTCAATTTCAAAAATCCTTAGCAATTTCGATCCACCGGCCGTCCGGATTGACTCGCGAGATACCCCAGCCCGATCGTCGCCCCTGCGAGAAGTCGTACAGCTCCTTGAGCAGCCACCTCGCCTCGCGCGTACCGCGCTCGGTGAGCCCGGCCTGAGTCGCGAGCGCGAATTGCGGGAAGCCGTATCGGAACCACGGGACGTGGAGTCCGGTTGCGAACCCCGACACGGGTGAGTGGATGACGACCGACATGTCGTTGAACCGTGCAAACAGGATCTCGCCCGCGATCTCGATTCCGTCGACGACGATCTGAATCGGGATGTTGTGCAGTGCCTCGGGGGTGACGCTGTCGCTCATGGTGTCTCCTGCCTGTGAGAAGACACCCAGACGACCGAGATGACTCGGCGGGACCTTTTGTTGTCGCGTCTAACGACCACATCCGCGCGGGATTGCGCGTTGGCACCTTGCCGGTCCAGGCAGGTTGCCGGGACTCGCCGCATCGGGCGAGCCGCTCTGGATGTCGCCCGCCATTATAGCGGAATGCGCCCCCTTTACCGTTCAATTTTCTCGCCGAAGTCGTTGACTCAAGTGGAGGCCTTTATGGATCCGCTGAGCAGCGATTTCGACTTCAACATGCTGTCGCTCGAGGACCTGCTGCGGGCGCGCGACTTCTTTCACCTGCACCTGATGCACAAGGCGAACGTCGTCGGGACCGCCGTGGGACGCTACCTCATTCGAAAGACCGATCCGTATCCACCGAAGAAGCCAACTCCAGCGGATCACCTCGCACCGCGCACGCTTGAAAACTCCGAGGTGCGGGAGTATTCGTGGCCTTGCCTCATCGTTCTTGTGGAGAAATGGGTTTCGGCCAACCACTTCGGCGAAGAGAAGGATTTCTCCGCCACGGACTTCGTGCCCAAGACGATCTATATGCCCGACGGCCGAAGTGTGCCCGTCTGTGTTGTCGAAGCGCCGCCGGTCACGACTGCGCCCCTCCCGATCAACCCACCGTCACTGCAGCAGAAGAGCAGTCGCAAGCTTTCAGGCGGCTACGCCGTCGAGACCTACGTCCAGGGAGTTCCACGGCTGGGTTCGATCGGATGCCTGGTCACGGACGGGCATAAAAAATATCTGCTCACGAGCCGTCATGTCGCAGGCGATGCAGGCACCAACGTTGTGGCGTCAGTGGGCGGGAGACAAGTTGAGCTGGGCAAGGTCTCCGACAAGCAGATCGGCATTCTGCCGTTCGAAACACTTTACGACCGCTGGCCTGGCAAATCTCTCTTCATCAACGTCGACGTCGCGCTGATCGAGGTGCCCGACGTCCGCGAGTGGAGCGCGTCGATTTTCCTGCTCGGGCAACTGGGGCCGCTTGCCGACCTCAGCACACAGAACCTGTCGCTGAACGTCATCGGATGTCCCGTACGCGCGACCGGCGGGGTGAGCGGTCCTCTCAGGGGGCGAGTCGCGGCACTGTTCTATCGATACAGGGCGGTCGGCGGCCGTGAGTACGTCTCCGACTTCCTCATCGGCTCGCGCGACGACACACCGCTGGGCACGCATCCGGGAGACTCCGGCTCGATCTGGGTCGTGGATCTCGAGGACGCGAAAGACCGACTGATGCCGCTGGCGATTCAATGGGGCGGCGCCGTATTTGGCAATGCCTACGAATCGCTCCCCTTCGCGTTGGCGACCAACTTGAGCAATGTCTGCCGCGAACTGTCCGTCGAGATCGTGCGCGCCAGTCACTTTGCGCAATTCGAGTACTGGGGAGCGGTTGGTCATTACACGATCGGCTCGCTGGCCTGTACGCAGGCAAGCGAGCCCAGGCTGAATCAGCTTCTGCTGAAGAACCAGGCGCGGATCAGTTTCAGGCCGGCCGACATCGACACGACGGTGAACGACGTTTCGGTTCCTGGCTTCGTCGAGCTCAATGACGTACCTGACAAGGTCTGGAAGATTCAGAAGAGCGCCGACACACCTTACGGGCGCAAGGGCAACGAGAATCCCAATCACTACTCGGACATCGACCTTGCCATCGCCGGTCAGAAGTCGCTGGACGAGCAAACGCCGACGGCGGCGGCGCTGAGCACCACGACCTGGAAGGCGTACTACAAGGCGATTGGCTGGAACACGGTGTCACAGAGGGGCCTTCTCCCCTTCCGCGTCTGGCAGATCTACAAGCAGATGGAAGGGTTCGTCCGGGCGAAGGACGTGGCGTCGTTCATCGCGGCGGCCGGCATCCTCGCCCACTACATTGGAGACGCCTGCCAGCCACTTCACGGGTCGTACCTGGACGATGGGGATCCGTTCAGGAAACCTGACGGGAGCCCGGCCCCCAGCATGCTTCCGCACGGAACGGGATTCGGCAATGGTGTGCACACGGCATACGAGAAGACGATGCTGGACGACAACTACGAAGACCTGGTCGAGGGAGTCACGAACGCGCTCGCAGGCTCGTCGCACGGAATGGCGCTCGTTCCAGACGGACGTCACGCCGGCTTCGCGACGATCGAACTGATACGTCGCACGCGCGCCAACCTGGCGCCGATGGACATTATCGAGAAGTACGTGGCCATCAAACACGCAGGCAACAGTAGCTCGATGGGTGCGTTGCTGTGGGCCGATTTCAAGGACCAGACCATCAACTGCATCGCCGACGGCTGCCGGACGCTGGCGATGATCTGGGAGAGCGCGTGGGTCAACGGCGATGGAGACCACATCCCTGACAGCAAGCTTCAGACGATCACGAAACCCAAGCTGCGCGGAATCTACGAGGAGCCGACCTTCTTGCCATCAAAGGCGCTCGGGCAGATCGACCCGTTTCTATAAACGCGGCCGCTCTCCTCGTTTATAGCGGCGGCGGGTCTTCAGGGAGCGACGCTTTTCAACTCCCAACTTCCAATTTCCACCTTCCAGCTGCCAAGGAGTCAGGCGATGCGCAACAATGATTGACACTCTGCCTCGAGGGGACTACCGTCGCCGCGGAGGAAAAATCGATGCGTCCGGCCCGCCTTGCCGTCCTGGCTGGATCGATCGTGGCGAGGTGGTCGCCGTCGCGGTGTCGGCCCAGCAAACGAAGCCTGCCAAGCCGATGCAGATCGAGAAGGTCAAGGACGGCCTCTATGTGATTCGCGGTCCTTTCAACCCGTGCGCGCCAAACGGCTGCGGTGGCGGCTACCGCGACGATGGACTGCTGCACGAGGCCAGGGACGTGGCCGTTCGCGTGACGTCGGAAGGGCTGATCCTGGTTGACGACAAGTATCAAAACAACGTGGCGGACGTCCTGGAGAAGGTGAAGAGCGTCAGCGCCATGCCGATCAAGTATCTGCTCAACACGCACCATCACACCGACCATGCCGGTGGCGACGCGACGTTCATCAACATGACGGAGATCATCGCGCACCGCAACGTGCGCGAGAACTTCCTGCGCAACAAGCAGCCGGGCGCTCCGCGCGTGACGTTCAACGATCAGGCGTCAGTCTTTCTGGGCGGCGTCGAGGTGCGCGCGTATTACTTCGGCCGCGGTCACACCAATGGCGATGCCGTGATCTATTTTCCCGATCTCAAGGTGATCCACAGCGGCGACCTCATCACCGAGGGGATGCCAGTGATGGATTACAACAACGGCGCCAGTGCCATCGAATGGGTGACCGTGCTCGACAAGATCCTCGCGCTCGACTTCGACGTGGTGATCCCGGGTCACGGTGCGCTGCTCACCAAGGAGCGCATCCGTTCCGACCGGCAGAAACTTGTGACGATGAACCAGCGGATGGCGGAGTTCGCGCGCAAGGGCGTGCCGCTGGAGCAGGTGTTCGACGCACTGAAGCTGGCTGATCTCGGGTGGGACCACACCGTGAGCACCGTGGCGTTCAAAGGTGGCTTGAAGGGGTATTACGAGGAAATGAAGGCCGCTGGTGTCAGGCAGTGAATCGTGAATTGAGCCCACGGTCCCGGTGGTGTCAGGCAGTGAATCGTGAATCACAGTCTTGGCGCGGTCCTGGGCGCCGGCCGGGATCCCGGTGTCAGGCAGTGAATCGTGAATTTGAGGCCACGGTCCCGGTGGTGTCAGGCAGTGATCGTGAATCGGTTGTAGGACGATACGGGTGGTGTCAGGCAGTGAATTGCGAATGGCTCCGAGTCGCCAGTCTGCAAGACACCTGCCTCACTCACATCCGAGATAGCGCTTGGCGAAGTCTCGGCCAGCGCCCGACTTGAGATAGCGGACGAACTTATCAGCGGCGTCTTCCGACGCGAATTGCACGGACACCACGAGCGCCCACGGCACGAAGCTTCGTGTCTGTGGCGACTCCCCAGCGTTGTGCGATGCCAGTCGAGCAGGAAGATCGGCCGTCAGCCCGATGTAGTGGCGAGTCGGATCTCGACGGCTCCGGATGATGTAGACGATGCGCTTGCTGGACATGCCCGTAGAAGAGGCACGAGTGATGCCACGCCCGAATTCGAACAAATCGCGCAACATACATTGTTCGTGTTGCAGTTTTCGCCACCGGAGACAGGCTGGCAGTTTGAGGATATTGCGCCGCCCTGCAGAACAGCAACGTGCATGACGGCGATTCGCATCGAAAGGGCTCGACGCGACGGTCGCGCTTCACTCCTCGTCGTTGCTCGATCGCGTTGCGAGCGCGTAGTGGGCCGAGGTCAATTCTCCGGCGGTCTTCGTGAGCCGTTCAAGCTGAAATCCCACGTTGGTTCGTTCTTCGTATTCCTCCTGCTCCAGCCAGCCCGGCTTGTCCGGCAGCAATTCGCCGAACGCCAGGTCCGCTTCGCCGACTCTGTAGGTCTCGGTCGCGTCGATGTGATCGCGAATGAACTCGATGACCTCTGCTCGCCACTCGTGCCGCTCCGCTTCGTTCGCACACATGTGATCTGGAAGCAACGGCTCGTCCTCGGTTGGCTGGTCTGGCGTCCGCTCCTGTTCGCACTTCCAATGATCGGCGCTTCGCCGATGGCTGTCGATTCGGCGATTCAGCAACGACCGTAGTTCTTCTCCGGTGATCGTCAGCTTCAGTCCGTCAATCATGAAGACGCTTTCCTCCTCTGACGACGATGGCATCGTCGTCACGACGGATTCAATAGGCAAGATTTGCGATCTTTAAGGAGCTGCGTGCGTGCTTATTTCACGCGGGCGAACAGCGTGTCCCATTCGCCGTGATGCTGGCTGCTGTCGGCACGTGAGCCGGGGAATCGCCGATCGAGCACGCGCAACTGAATCATTTCGACAACGTCGAAGTGCTTCCAGCCATGCGGCGCGCCGCTTCGGCTGGCGCCGCTGATTTGATAGGCGAGGAGCTTCTCGACGCCGCCCCTGATACCGTAGTCGTGTGGCTCGACGATGCGGGGGCGTTCGGCTTTGTAGACGAATTCGATCAAACGCGTGTTAGTTATCGCGAACACCAGGTCCGAGTTCACCGTTGGCCTCCGACGTATCGATATCGGAGGCCACGCCCTCACATCAAGCACGTCAGCTCACAGCTCACCGGTCTTGGCGGAATCGGATTCCTTCACGTTGCCCTGACCCTGGAGCGCGAGACCGCGATCGACCACGCTCGACCACTGCGCCGATGAGGTGTTGCTGTATGCGTCGTGCCAGTTCCACCACTTGTACGGCGGCGTCTGCGGGTAGCCCTCGGGCGAGTCCTCCCAGTCTTCCTGACGCCCGAGCGCCGTGAGGTCGAGATAGTTCCAGGTGCTCCCCATCTGCTCATCGCCGCGGTTATTGACGAAGTAGGTGCGGAACACGTCGTTGCCATCGCGGATGAAGGCGTTCGTGCCGTGCCACTCGTCCACGCTGAAGTCCTTGTCGAAGCCGTCCGTAATGGTGAACCACGGTATCGTCCAGCCCATTCGCGCCTTCAGGCGCTCGATATCCTCCTGTGGCGCGCGCGAGGCGAACACGAGCGTGGTATCACGCGCGTTCAGATGAGCGACATGCGCGACCTGGTCGGCCACGAAGGAGCAGCCGCGACAGGCATGCTCGGGCCAGCCGTATACGCCGGGCTCGAAGAAGGCGCGATAAAGGATCAGCTGACGACGGCCGTCGAACAGGTCGAGCAAGCTCGCCTTGCCCTGTGGCCCGTCAAACTCGTAGGTCTTCTGTACGGCCAGCCATGGCATCCGCCGGCGCTCGGCAGCCAGCAGATCGCGGGCGCGCGTTACTTCCTTCTCCTTCACGAGCAGCTGCTGACGCGCCGCTTCCCACTCCTGTGCCGACACAACCGGTGGCGTATTCATTGGAAGACTCGCTTTACGCGACGCCGTTTCCTTCTCCTTGTTCTTGTCCATTTCTTTCCCCTCGTTCTTGCTGTTCCTGTTGCTGAGCAGTGTCGTTGACGAGCTCGAGCCGCTCTTGACCCGACCTCGTGAGACAACGCTAGCGCCAAAAATTGAAGCAAGGGGAGTGACAAGTGTGGCGGGATTCCGATGGGCTCGCTGACTCCACTGTCGGTTGCATGAAGTGGTTACGATGCCATCAGCTGCGTCACGCAGCACAACAGCGTTGCGGCAAGCAGTCGGCAACGTAGCGACATGAATGCCCATCGCGATTTTCGTATCGGGATGCATCACCGCTTCGCTTACGAAAAAGCCGAAATCAATGAAATCGCGAACTTCGCCTTCATAAGCGGTAGGGCCAATCGCGCTATTACTAATAAGGAACCCCGGAAATATCTCCCCGAGATCACCAAGAGTCGCGGCGAAGAGGCTCTGACACATCAACTCATTCCAACCGACAAGAAACTATGGGAGCTGGACGCATATCGCGAGTTTTTGGAGTGGCGAAGGAAACGACTCGCGGCGCGGCTGAATAGTCTTCTTGGCGTGGACGACTCCGAATGACCGATGGTTGTCGCTTTGGGAGACGACAAGCGACGTCCCCAGTGACTTCGCGACCCCAAACATTCAATTGAGGCCCTGTTATTGGAATTCTCAAACGCGGGTCAAAAAACGGGTTGGTAAGATGCAAACGTTTCTCGCGGGCAAGACTTCTACTCGGAAACCGACTCGCCACCTCCGAGAGAAGCCCAAACCGACTCCGGCACATCGGTCTCGAGCTTCCATCTGACGGTGATGGGCCGCTCGCCATGCCAGTTCAAGAACCCAACGTCGCCGCAGTACACGAACGGCGCTGCACCACCGCCCGCCACCCTCTTTTGTTTGCGAACGAACAAGTGAACGGCGAATCCTTGTTCAGCGTGCTGTCGGATATCCCGACCGTCGCTGCTGTCCTGGCTTGTTCGATTCTGGCTTTGCCACTCGAACTCGTTGCGGCTGATGAAGTGATCCTTGTACTTAAAATCTGCTGCGTGCGCGGACTTGTCCAGCGTAACGAGCAAGAAAATATGCCCAGGCCTCTTCACAAACCCAGCGTTCCAGATTGCGGTCGAAAACTCGAAGCCAAACATTGGTGGGATCT
>Ga0207691_10003186_pt1 | contig 16036 bp, 14 predicted proteins | sample KBSM13metaG_FD_184327 | JGI IMG/M metagenome (GOLD analysis project Ga0207691, IMG submission 184327) | Miscanthus rhizosphere microbial communities from Kellogg Biological Station, Michigan, USA - KBS M1-3 metaG (SPAdes) (version 2) | ecosystem: Host-associated > Plants > Roots > Rhizosphere >... | reverse complement strand
GATTTTTCGCCAGTCTTTCTGGGCGGATGCGCATTTTCCCGTCCAGTCGGGCGCGTAGTTGTAGAGGTCGGGCACGTGCGCCGGCCAGAAGCACGTGATGTGACAGTCGAACAGGTCGCGCTCGACCGGCTGACAGAGTCCAGCCGTTCCACCGCTCGCGTCCGTCTCCCATCCCGGCGAGAACACGAATGTGCAGCCAAGCGGGATGTGTGGGCCCGACGGCGTCGTGAGCGGTCCGCCCTGGAGCGCCACCACATCCTGCTCCGTGGTCTCGGCAATGTGGCGCGCCTTCTTGTTGATCGGCGTTAGGTGTCGCACGTGAGTTTCCCTCGTCAGGCGTCGAACTGCGCCAGATATTCCGGTCGTCGCTCGGCGAGCGTGCCGTAGACCTGGAGACACGTGTCCGTCCAGCGGCGAATCCACTCGCAGTAATGCAGGTTCGGCCGCTCGCTCGAGCCGTACCGCGTGTGCGCCTCGTGATAGCACCCGCCGGCACAGAGTGGACGCGCCCAGCATGTTGAGCAGTCGGTCTTGTTCGCGATGTGGTGCTTCATCAGGAAGTCTTCCTGCTTCCCACGATCCACCCCTTCCGTCACTGATCCGATCTTGTGTGAATCGGAGCCGGCGAAGCGATGGCAGAGGGCAACGTCGCCGTCGGTCGCGACGCCCATGAGACCCAGGCCGGCACCACACGGGTACGCCTTGCTCATACCCTTGTGGATCTCCTCGAGCGTGTCGCGCACGTTCGAGAAGCCGTGATGTTTTCCGGCGAGCGCGTACTGGAGGAACTCCTGAGCGAGACGCTGGAACTGGCCGAGCATCGCCTCGAAGCCGTCTTCCTGGATCGCGTAGTCACGCTGCCACGACGTCGTCACCGGCGCGAAGCCGACCTCCCAGAAGCCGATCTCGTCCCGCAGGTGACGATAGATCGATTCGACGTCGAGGTTCTGTTTCGTCAGCGTCACACGCGCGCCCACCGGCCGCCGGCGGTGCCGCTCGAGGAGCATGCGGATGTTCGGCAGGACGATGTCGTAGCTCCCCATCCCGTTGTTGAAGACGCGGAACTTGTCCTGCTGCTCGCGACCGCCATCCATCGACACGGTGACACCGACGTCGTTCTCGACGATCCAGTCGATGATCTCCTCCCGAAGGAGCGTCGCGTTCGTCGTGAGGCTCGTGTCGACCGTCTTGCCTAACGTGGCAGCCCGATCCTTCGCGTACGCCAGCGCCGACCGCAGCACCTTGAAGTTGAGAAGCGTCTCGCCGCCGAAGAACGTCAGATGCACCATCGGCGAGTCACCGGATTCGGCGAACATGAAGTCCACGCTCTGGCGCGCGGTCTCCTCGTTCATGAAGCGCGGTTTCCGGGACGCCTCGACGATCCGGTCCTCGCCGTACTCATAGCAGTACGTGCAGGCGAGATTGCACTTGCTCGTCACGTTCATGACGAGCGTCGTGAGCGGGATGCGCTTCCGCGGCGGCGCCGCGACAGGCGCCTCCACCGGGCGATCCACGAGCCGAAGCGCGCGGACGTTCAGCAGGTCCTCGACCGTCGCCCGAAGATCCGCGACCGGAAAGCGATCGCTCAACGTGCGCACGAGCTCGTTAGGCTCGAGGTCCTCCTGCCCCAACGCATCGAGCACCGCAACCGACGTGTCGTCGAGCCGGAACACACCCGCCGACGGCACCAGATACACATACGGAGCGCCATCCGCGTCGAACGCGTGGTATTCGCCCCGCCTGAGCAGCGTCATTGATCGCCCTTCCACGGCTCCCATCGCAGATAGAGTGGAACGGTGACGAGCAGGTGTCCCCTTGCCTTGAGCGGCCGCGAGCCATTGCCGTTGCCCTGCCCGCTCTCGCCCTCCTGATAGGTCGCGACTACCCACACATCGCCGATATTGTTGCGGTTGCGGCTGCGCTGCGGGTTGGGCCCATCGAGGTTCGGCGTGAACAGTCCCCGTTGATCGATCCGTCCGACGAATTTGATGTCGTCGTCATCGTATGTGACACCGTACTCCTCGAGACTCCACGACACGTCGACCGGGCCGATCTCCACATCGTCCTCGGTGTCTGGCTTCCCGTCGGCCCCGTTGTGGTACGCGATCGCCTCGAACTGCTGGTACTGTTTCGGGAACACGGCGCCGCCCACACGCGCCATGCCGGCCAGCGGCGTCACCTTGATGCGCGCGATCTTGTCGTAGACCACGGCCGCGCTTTTGAGCGACGCGCCGGCGACGAACAGGTCGCGCTGGCCCACCGGCGCCTTCGCATCGACCGCGACGCGCGCCACGATCGAGTCGCCGTCCGCGCGGACCACGTTGTCAACGTGCACGCCCGGTCCGAAGTCGAGCGCCGCGGCTTGCACGTCGCGCGGGAGATTCGCTCCGACAACCGTGACCTGCTGGTCCCGAGTGCCAGCCTTGAGCGCGCGCGGGTATACGCCGGCAATCACCGGACCGGCTCCGAGGCGCGTGAGCGAGACGTCCATCCCGAACTCGTCATACCCACCGCGGAACCACCGTCCGGAGATCTCCTGCCACCCGGGCTCGATGAACATCACCTCGCGCCACGCGCTGTCGGCCGACGTGCCGACTTCCGATGAGCGGCCGCGCCACTGGTAGCCGGTATAGACCACTGCCTTGCCGTCGCGCGTGACGGTGGCACCGCTGCGGGCGTAGCGATAGGTCGCCTTGGTGGTGAACTCGTCGTCGGCGTTAGGCGTCTTCGTGATCGTGAGGCGCCCGCTGAAGGCGCCACGTCCGGGCTCCGTCCCGGACAACACCCATTCGCCCTCGATGCGGGCGGGCCGCATGGTCGCGGACCATGCCGTCCAGTCCGGCGTGCGCAACGGGAACACCTTGGACAGGTGCCCCACAGCGACATCCATGGGCTCTGGCGCCCCCGCGCTGTCGGGTGGCGGCGGACCGCCGCGCCGGAACGCCTGGAAATCCACCAGCGGGTAGTACGCGCGATGCGTCGCCAGCAGGAGGTCCCACTCGTCCTTCGTGCGCCGCTGCGAAATCACGCGTCCTAACGAGTGACACGCATGGCACGTCTGCTCCGTTCGTGTGTCCGCCGCGTACTTGTAGTCGATCGCGCGGCGCTCGGATTCGAAGCGCGCCGGTCGAGCTTCCGCCGGCGCGAGTCCTTGGGCGTTCGAGAGGTATTTGACAATGGCGCGCGCGGTCGCGGGATCCACTCGCACGCGTTGGAGGGCGACCATTCGCCGCAGGGAGATCTCCCATCCTTCCGGCGTCTTCCGCATGTACGACAGCCGTTCCATGACTCCGGCGGAGTCGCGGACGTGACAGCGCGAGCAGCTCTGGATGACCGTTTGGTCGTTGATCGCGAAGCCCGGCGTCGTGTCCTTGCGCGCGGGGGCAGCCGTTTTCTGCGCGGCGGATGCGGTCGCCGGCGGTGGATTCTGCGCCCAGACGCCGTTCGCGAGTGCGACCAGCGCGATCGCTGCGATGCGACTCATGGTCGTGAACCTGTGAGGGACATCGGGACTAGGGACGTACTCGGGACATCGGGACATCGGGACTCGGCCGGGACGTCAATACCGGCGAGAGTGTCTCCATGCGCTAGAAGGCTCCCCGCCGAGTCCCGATGTCCCGATGTCCTGATTCCCCCGTTGTTCCTGGTTATACGGACGCCCCTAGACCGCGTCAAGCGAGATCGAGCATGCCCTTGGCTACGAGTACCGACAGAGCGCCGAGGAAATCCGGCAGCGGAGCTGGCGATGCCGCGCGATTGTACGCCGCGTAGAGGTCGGGAACCTGATCGTACATCGGGGCCAGCGCCACGATGGTCACGAGGTCAATGCTTCTCAGGTACCGTACCCCATCGCGAAAGGCTGGGACGAACAGATGCTCCGCGAGCTCGACCCGATCGCCACGCACTGTCGGGCGATCCGACCGCCGCAGGGCGTCCGACGGGCGGAGTCCGATCGACGCCCGCTGCCGAATCGCGTCGAGCGCGGCGAGCACCGCCGGATCCCGACGCAGCGCCGACACATCCGGCTCACCATCGTCGCCCGCATCGGCCGCGGACCGCGCGCGCCAGAACTCCGTCGTTGCGTCACTCGCCACATCGCGCGACAGCTCGGCGAAGCGACGGCGGAGCGCGTCGCACATGGCGCGCTCGCGCGCATCGTACAACTCGAGCGCGGCTGACTGTATTGACTCGTCGACGAGCGCGGTGTGCACCACGACCGACGCGAGCCACGCCGACGACAACGCCTTCTTTATACCATACGATGACAGTGGATCGACGAACGATGCGGCGTCGCCGACGAGGAGAACGCCAGGATCCGCGAACCGGGTCGCGTCGTACGACGAGGCATCCCGCGCGAATGGCGCGCCGGCGAGTCGAGCAGGGCCGCGACCCGATCGCACGAGAGAACCGATCCGATGTGCCTTCGCGAGCTCGGCGTGGTACACAACGCCAAGCGTGTCGGCTGCTTCGGAGCGGCGGACGGATGTGAGCGACGGGTCCACCATCGCCGTCACGTAACGTCGCGAGCGCGACACCGGCACGGACCAGGCCCAGCCCCCGTGATAGCTCTCGACGAGGGTGTGCGTCTCGTCGCCGAGCATGGTCCATCCACCGCGCCGTTCCCACACGCCCACGAGCGCGAGCGTCCTCCCGGCTGGGTCGGCGCGCCGCCACTGGCGCCGAGCGAGCAGGCCGGCGCGACCGGTGCAGTCGAGGACCCACCGCGCCGCGACAGAGCGTTGGCGACCCTGGGACTCGTAGTGCACGAGCTGATGGGCGTCGCCGTCAGCGCCGCGCGCGACGTCCCGCACGATCGCGCGGCGCACGACTCGCGCGCCCGCCCGCTCGGCTTCCGCGAGCAGCACGGCGTCGAACGTGTCGCGCCGAACCTGCCAGCCTAACGATCCGGCGCCGAATGACTCCACGCGGGGTTCATCGCTCCCCCACCAGACGGTGTTGCCAGTTGCACGCACGAAGTCGGCGGCGTCCACCGCCCGCCGCACACCAATCCGATCGAGCAGCTTCCCAACGCTGGGCGGCAGTGACTCGGCCAGCGCGGGCCGGGCAGGTGCGCGCGTGACGAGGGCGACGCGGTGTCCATGGCTCGCGAGGAGCCGTGCGGCCGCGGCGCCGGCCGGCCCGCCGCCGAGGACGGCGACGTCGATCGGTTCGCTCGCGTCGTTCGCTGGTCGTGGGATCGAGGCCTCGTGATCCAGAGACGCCGAACCGTCGTGTGGTGGGAATGCCGCGTCAAGGCTTTGGGCCTTGGCGATCATCGTTCTCGGCAGCTTCCGAAGCTCTGGCCCGGTATCAGACAGCGCCGTACCGTAGTGGCATGAGACTGACCGAGGTTAGGCAGACGCTTCCGAGCACCGTTTTCATCGTCGCCTGGCTCTCGACTTTCGTCGTGAGCTCCTACGCGCGCGGTCTGATCGCGCAGACTCCCGGTGTCCTGGACTCGGCCCAATTGGCCGCGATCTGGAAATCGGTCTATTACCCCATCTTCGATAGCGTGGTCGTATCGGCCGGGCTTTCGCGGCTCCGTTCGTCGGTGTTGCCGGAAGGACGGCGCGAAGTGCGGATCTGGGTCGGCGGCGGATTCACTGCCCCGGAAGACCGCGGTGGGAGTTCCACAACGAGCTTCGCTCGCTCACGGAAGGGAGCAAGGTCCCCTTCCAGCCTGCGAGCGACAGCACAGCGCGGTATGGCGTCGAAGTCGTCGGCGAGCTGACGCCGGAATGGCTCGCGCGCCGCTGGAATTCGAAATACACGCGAGTCCTACAGATCTTCCGTCTCGTCTCGGTCCGGCCTGCGCTCGACGGTGCGTGCCCAAACGCGCGGTGGGTGCGGGGTTCCTCTGATGCGGAATCCTATCGTCGCGTAACGTCTCGCTGCCAGAGATCAAGGCCCGCACCAGACGTTGAACTTGACCTGTGCGAAACCGCCCGGGGGCATGCGGATGCTCGCGGTTTCGCTGAATAGAGCGCCAGGGCCGGAGTTGACCAAGCAGCCGTGGGTTTTCAGTGTGACGGTGTGGACGCCCGCCGGGAATTGATCGAGCTCGATCAACCCGTTCGGCCTGATCGAGCCCGCCGCTTGGCCATCGATCAGCAAGGAAAAACCGATCGCCAATTCATCGATCGTTGCGGCTCTCGAAAAAGTAGTCGAGACGCTTAGCCGGAGCCTTCCAGGGGTTTTCGTGGAACACACCACGCCAAAGGCGACTGTGGTCGTCTCGCCTGCTGTAACCACCGCAACTCGCTGCGTGGCCAGCGCGGGATCCTGAAGCTTGCAGTGCTGCGCGAGGTTCTCGAGTGAGACGTAGTGCTGACCCGGGGCCACCGACGAGAAGGTCAGCTCGCCGACCCCGCCAACGCTCCGGGTATACTCCGTACCGGTCGCGGCGTTTTTGCTCACGACCACCAGGTAGCCATCGGGGTCGAGGGAGTCCCCCTGCGTCGCGACGCTCACGGCTATCACGCCCCGTGGCGGCTCGATTGGCCCAGCCGGGCCGGAAGCGTCCGGCTGGCACGCGGCAGACAGCAGGATGACGATGGCGAAGCTGGGGCGGAGGGAGCACATGGCGTTCGGCTCCGGTTAAAGTCGACGAGCCGGAACACGTTTCCGACTGACCTCGTCGAGGCTCGTTACGACTATTGGTAGGGAGCCGCCGTCAACGCCCGATCAGACGAAAGTCAACTCGGACGCTCCAGTGGGACCCAACGTACGTCATTTCTCGGCTTGCCCGCGACAGGGTTTCCGACAACAATTGCTAGCGAGTCGCCGTCGACGCCCGATCAGACGACAGTCAACTGGAACGTGCTCCGGCTTACGACCTTCGGCGGCGTCCGCCTGACGCAGGGCCGGGAGGATTTGACGGGCGCGGCGACGCAGCCCCGCCGGCTCGCCATCCTGGCCAGGCTCGCGGTCGCAGGCGATCGCGGCGTGAGCCGGGACAAGCTCCTCGCCCTGCTCTGGCCGGAGAGCGAGATGGATCGGGCGCGTCACGTCCTCAACCAGCTCCTCTATGCTCAGCGGCAGCTCTTTGACGAGGACTCGCTTTTCCTCGGAAAGAAGCTGCTGCGGCTCAACCCGACACTGATCTGGACGGACGTCGCCGCGTTCGAGGTCGCGCTGAGCGAACAGCGCGTGGAAGATGCGTTAGGCTACCATCACGGTCCGTTTCTCGACGGCTTCTTTCTCGGCAACGCCCCACAGTTCGATGCGTGGGCCGAGGCGCAGCGGGAGCGCCTTCAGCAACGCCTCCGCGAGTGTCTGGCGCAGCGCGCCGCACGGCTGGAGGCCACTCACGAGTGGGAAAGCGCATCACGATGGCGACGACATGTCCTCGATCTCGACCCGCTCGATTCCCATGCGTCGCGAAAGTTGGCGGAGGCGCTCATCGCGGCGGGCGATCGGTCCGGGGCCATTCGTTCCATTCGCCGACACCGCGAGCTGTTGAAGACCGAGCTCGGGCTGGACTTGGATCTCGGGTTCGCGCGTTGGCTGGAGGATCTCGAGCGATCCCCAACGCATCATTGACGGGTGGGCAGTCGCGCCCACCCGTCGTGGGTCAGACGTCAGTCACACACGCGCTCGCTCGTGTTGCGGAATGACGTCATCGTGCCGTTGGCGTCGATCGTGAAGTGGAAGATGTTGGTGACCCGGAAATTGGGGAGTGATCCCTGGCTGATGAAGCGGCGAAGGAAGACGGCCGTGTCGTTAATCGGCAGCCCGCTTGGGCCCACGTTGAAGCTCTCGTTCTGCGTCTGCGCGAGATGGTACATGGCGCCCGTCACGAGGCCCACACCGTACGAGCCCTTGTCGTGGAACGTGAACGTGCCATGAAAGCCGCCGTTCGCGTCGATCCTTTCGTGCAGGATGGATTCCTGGCGCAGGTGCCACTCGACCGGCTCGCCGGTGCAGCCGCGCGGTACCGGGAAGACATCGGTCTCCTCGATCTCTACGCGCTGTACATCCTGCGCCACGGTCAGTGATGGCGTTAGGCGCTGGGCCGTTGGGCTGGTGGCTGCATCGCGACATCCGAGCACCGCGACCGTGAGGGCCGCAACTCCGAGGTAGGCTTTCATTCGGTGGCTCCTGGGTGAGATCGCTGTCGGCGGTTGGGGTGGAGGGTGATCTGGCTCTTACGGATTCGTGAGCCGAATCGCGAACGAGAAGTAGAAATCGCCCTGATTCACGTTCGTCGTCGTGTTCCTGCTTGTGACGTACTTGATCAGTCGGGCAACGTTCCGTTGCGTGACGCTCCCGTTCGCCGCCGTATCGGCGGCGCTCGGGGTGAGCTTCCACTCGGTGCACGGCGCCGAGCCGCTCGCGGGCGTTAGGCATGTCACGTTCGCCCAGTGTGTTTCCGGCGCGCCGTCGGGATCCGCGCCGGTGGGATACGGGTTCATCTGCACCGCGTAGCTGGTCCCGCCGGAGGTGAAGGCGATGTGCAGCGGACACGGCATGGTGGCGCCCGGAGCGAGCAGCCACATGCTGGAGTCGTACACATTGCATTTGGAGATCGCGTGGACCTTGTACAGCCCCGATGGAACGGCGATCGGGTCCCCGCCATTCGGACCGGTACCCCCAACGGGCCGGCCAAAGTCCAGGAACAGCGTCCGCGTCGAGTTGCGTGGGTTCTGTGAATCAAGAACCCATGCGCCGATCGGTTGAATGACCGATGTCAGCGTGTTGGAGTTCCTGTAGACCCCGAGCCCATCACTGCGAATCTGCAGGCTGGTGGCGACGTCGACGTCGGAGTCAGCGACGTACGTGCTCACCGGCGTGTCAGTGTTGCCGCGTGCCTGCGCGAGGATGAGCTGCCTTGGCTCGATCACCGAGGTGCTGTCCGTCGCGCAACCCGCGAGCGTGACGGCAAGGGCGGCGACAATGCCGCATGCCGCCGAAGCATGGCGCGTCGAGTGGTACATGGAGTCCTCCGACAGGGTGGCGCAATCTGTTCACGTCTGAGATGCAAACACGGATGGACGTCCGCTGCTTTGCGCTGCCTAACGCACACGCGGTTTGACAGACGACCTCGCGAGTGGTATGATCGCCACTCACCCTTCCTTATTCGCGCGGTCTCGGCGAAAGGCGGAGTAGATGCCTGCTCTACCCGGCGATCTCCAATCCCTCGTCACAGCCACAGACCGGGCCGTGCGGGATCGCGCGTGGGCCGATTTCCTCCGCCAGCACAGCAACGTGATCCTTCGTGTGGCGCGCGCGATGGGCGGCGGGCACGACGCGACGATGGATCGGTACGCGTACGCGGTCGATGCGCTCCGGCGTGACGACTTCAAACGACTGCGCGCCTACGATCCCGATGGCCGTGGTTCCTTCGACACGTGGCTCGCGGTCGTCGCACGGCGGCTGTGCATGGACGAGCACCGTCACCGCTACGGCCGCGCGCAGAGCGACGACGCGGACGCCGAAGCAGAGCGTGCGACGCGTCGCCAACTGGCAGACCTCGTGGGCAACGAGCTGGGACTCGACACGATCGAGGGCAACACCGACACGCCGGACGTGCAGCTCGAGCGCTCGGAGCTGCGCGCGGTGCTGGATTGCGCGTTGGCGCAGCTCGACGTCACCGAACGATTGATCCTGCGCCTGCGCTTCGAGGACGCCGTCTCCGTCCCGGAGATCGCTCGGCTTCTCGGCATCGATTCGCCGTTCAAGGTCTACCGCCAACTCGACAAAGTATTGATGACAGTGCGACGGCATCTCGAAGCGGCGGGGATCCACGATGCGTCGACCTGAGCCCGGTCGCGGCCGAACGGGCGACCCATCCGGTTGGCCGAGCCGCTCATCAACAGTTGGGGCGCGCAAGTCTCGCCCATCGCATCCGTGCAGTTGTGTGGAACGAAACGAGGAGCAGAACGCGTGACCGGTCCAAACGGGCACCCGATCGAGGTCAACGGACTTGCGCATCTGTCCGACGCCGAGCTCGCCGGCTACCTGGACCACGACCTGTCCGACGCCGAGCGGCGTCGCGTCGAAACACACATCGACGAGTGCGCGGCGTGCCGGCGCGAGATCGTCGCTTTGCTGCCCATCACGCATCCTGGTGAGTCTCCCGACAGCAGGATCGTCCACCGACCGAGGCGCTGGTGGATCCCGGCAGCCGCGGCGGCCGTCATCGCTGCGATGGCCGTGCCACGCCTAACGAGTAACGCACCAGGCCCGGACGTACCCCAACGGGCGCGCCCCGTCACGGAGGCCGGCAGCCGGTCGCGACTCGCCATCGTGGCCCCCGCGGACGATGCCACCGTCGCAGGTCCTCTTGTCTTCACCTGGCGATCCACGAACGCCGACACCTACCGCATCGTCCTCCTCACCGACGACGGCGCCCCGGTGTGGACGAAGGACACTGGCGATACGATCGCCACCCTGCCCGACTCGGTCACACTAGAAGCGGATCGAGCCTATTTCTGGCAAGTAGAAGCGATCGGCAACGGCATCGACGTGACGACCGCCTTCCATCGCCTACAGACCCCGCGCAAATGACCGCGGATCGGCGTCGCGACCGCACGCACCGTGCGGCTCGCTGTGTCGAGCTACTCCTGTGCGTGTCCGTCGCTCTCGCCGGCTGTCGTGGGGCGAGCGAGCGGCTGCCAGCGCGGCACACCGGCGTCGATTCCCTTCTCGCCGCCGCCGATTCCCTCTTTGCGCACGATAAATACGACAGCGCACGCGTTATGTGGCGCGCGTCGGCCGAGAGCGCGCGGGCTGCTCAGGATCCAGATCGGGAAGCGCGAGCCCTCGCGGGAATCGGGTACGCTTCCTATCGATTGTTCGATTACGACGAAGCGCGTACGAGCGCAGAACGGTCGATCGAGGTCATGCGCGGACGGGCACCGACGAGCAGTCTGGCGAAGGCCTACAACGTGCTCGGGCTCATCACGCTCGAGGAGGCGAAATTCGTCGAGGCGGGGCGACTCTTCGAGCGAGTCATCGAGACGGCACGCACGATCAACGATAGCAGCATGCTTGCGAGGGCCACGGGCAATCTCGGTCGTGTTGCGGAAAACCTCGGGGACATGCGGCGCGCCCGTGAGGCCCATCGCGAGCAGCGCCGACTCGCCCGCGCGCTTGGCGACGCCCAGTTGGAGGGAAACGGCCTCGCGAACGAGGCGAACAACGACATCTGGGAGGGGAATCCGCGACCGGCCATCGCGCGGCTCGACACCGCGCGCGCGCTCTATCGGCGCGCGAGCTATGCAACGGGCGAACAGTTTGCCTTGACCATGCTCGCGACAGCGTTCGAGGCAACCGGTGACATCGCCGCGGCGTTCGCCGTCCTCGACTCTGCGCTGGCTCACGCTCGACAGCTCGGGATGAAGTCGCAGGAAGCCGAGGCGCTTCGTCTCTTCGCGGAGATGCATCTGAACGTCGGCGACTACCGTCGCGCAGTCGATTATGCGGAAAGAGCCGAGTCCCGGATGCGCGCCATCGGATACGAGATTCAGCGTCCCGCTGCGCTGCGCCTTTCCGCCGATGCCTACCTGCGGCTCGGCAACCTCACGCGTGCACGAGCCAACGCCGAAGGCGCTTTACAGTTGGACAGCGCCGCCAACCAGCCCCTCGATCGGCTCGACGATCTTCTTCTGCTGGCAGAGATCGACTATCGACGAAGCGGGCTTGCGGCTGCCGAGCCCAGGTTGCGTGCCGCGCTCGCGATCGCCGATCAGTTAGGCACGCGCGGCAGTCGCATCGACGTGGCCGTTGCCGAGGCGCATCTCGCCGATGCAGCGAACAATCCGCAGCGTGTGTTGCGGGCGTTACGTGGTGCGGGTCCGGATATCGCCACCGCCGATTTTGCCGCGGCGTGGGAGACGAACGCGCTTGCCGCCCGCGCGTTCGCTCGTCTCAACGAGCTCGACTCGGCCGTCGCGGCTGGGCGACGCGCAGTCGCGGCAGTCGACCGATTGCGCGGAACACTTGCGTCCGAGACGCTGCGCTCCACCTACGTCGCGGACCGGGCGGACGTCTACAGCGACCTTGCGATCGCCTTGCTGCGACTCGGCCGACCGGATGAGGCATTCGCCGTCGCGGACGCTGCCCGGAGTGGTGAGCTGCTGCGCCGGATTGGAGCGGCGCGCGACGGTGCCCGCTCCGGTGCGCTGCCCCGGGAGCTCGTCGAAAGCGAGGACCTGCTGCGACGCATCGACGACCTGGTCGAGAAGCTCCGGCAGAGCGAACGCGGTCGCCGCCGCGAGCGGGGCGAAGTCGGCGACTCGGCCGATGCGGCGCTCGCGAGCCAGCTCGAGCGCGCGCGGAGCGAATACGAGGCGCTGACCATTCGCCTGGCGCAGCAGCGTCCGCGCGCCGTCGCCGTGTTAGGCAACGATCCTGCGCGCGTGGACGACGTTCGATCGGCCCTCGCCCCCAGCGAGGCACTCCTCGACTACCTCGTCACGCGCGATCGCGTCATCGTGTTCGTGGTGACGCGCGCGGGACTGAAGGTGATCCAGCATGAGATAGCGCCGGCGGTGCTGACGCAGCGCGTGCGATTGCTGCACGACCTTTGGGGGGTGCCGAGCGCAAACTGGCAGTGGGGACTCGGTGCGGCGAAAGCGCTCGATGCTGCGCTGATCGCACCCGTCCGCGATGCCGGGCTGCTGTTCGGCGTTAGGCATCTGTTGATCGTGCCCGAGGGCATCCTCGCCCAGGTTCCGTTCGCGGGTTTGGTGGACGCCAAGACGCAGCGATACCTCGCGCACGACTTTGCCATCACGATGCTGCCGTCGGCGAGCGTGCTCGCGACGCTGCGCCAGCGGCCAACTGCGTCGACGAGTCTCCCACCCGGCCAGGGCGTGGCGTTCGCTCCGTTTCCGGACGAGCTACCGGCCACACGCGGCGAGGTCGATGCGTTCCGCAAGCTCGGTCCACAAGCCAAGGTGCGGCTGGGCAGTGAGGCCACCGAGGGTGAGCTGCGACGGGCGCTCACGTTAGGCGCTCCGGTGCACATCGCAACGCACGCCATGATCAATAGCCGCAATCCGATGTTCTCTCGCATCGAGCTGGCGCGGGGGGCTGACGCACGTCCCGACGACGACGGCCGGTTGGAAGTTCACGAAGTGCTGGGCATGACCGTCCAGAGCCCTCTCGTGTTTCTGTCCGGCTGCGAGACCGGAGCCGCGTCCGAATGGACGGATGACCCGGTCAAGGGGACGGCGGAGCTCACGCTCGCCCAGGCGTTTCTGTCCGCCGGTGCATCAAACGTCATCCTCACGCTCTGGCGCATCGACGACGCGGGAGCGGGCGAGTTCGCGAAGTCGTTCTACGCCGGCCTTCAGCACCTGCCGATCGGCGAGGCCCTGGCGGAGACGCAGCGGCGAATGGCCACCGATGCGCGGTACGCGAACCCGTACTACTGGGCCGGCTACCTCCTCGCAGGGCCAGGAACGCAAGATCTCGCCGGCCCATCCGTGTCAGTGTTAACGGGCCACGAGAGTGACACGGCGGTCGAGCCGGTCTCACGCCGAAGATGAAGCGCCCGCAGGCGATCGCGAACCGAGACGAATCGGAGAGCCCCAATGCACGCTGAATCGAGGCGGTCCACGGCAGGCTGCGCTTCGGTCGTCCTCGCGCTCCTCTGGGTTGTCGGCTGTGATACCGCACGGGAGCCTTCGGGTCCGACACGCGGTCCGGCAATGATTCCGCCGGGCGCAGTGGCCGCCAAGGCGACAGGCCTCACCGTCACCGCGTCCAACCCGTCGTTCGGCGAACAGGGTCAGACGAACGAGCAGGTGACGATCACGGGGACGGGCTTCACGGCCGACTCGAAAGCGGCGTGGCTCCGGAACGGCGTGGTCGACACGACGATCACGGTTACGTCCACTCAGTACGTGAGCCCCACGACGTTGACTGCCACGATCAGTATCTCGTCGAAATCGCCCGTCGATTACCGTGACATCCGAGTCACCGCAAATGGAGGTCGTACGCAGGGCATCGGAAGCCTTCTGTTCGAGGTCACGCAGGCAGTTCAGATCGCGGGGACGTCATGGGTTCGCAGTATCAACGACAACGGCGAGGCAACGGGCACGCTCGCCAGCGGTGACGGCGTGTTTTATTACAGCGTCCAGACCGGGCACCTCGAAACCGTCTCGACGACTGGCACGGGATACGACATCAGCACGACCGGAACGACGATCGTCGGGTCGGGCGGTGTGGGTGGCGGCTTTCCCTACGTCTATGTTCGAGTCGGTGGTGCGTGGCAAGGGACAGCACTCCCGATAGGCCCGACGTCCACCTCCGGTATCGCGCGATTGATGCTGACGGATGGCACCGGCCAGGCCGTGCTGATCGGTGGGATAGAGTACGGCACGGGCGCGGTTACCTGGACCTGGCAGGCCGCCAGCGGGTCCTGGAAGCGATCGGTGTTGCCGGGCAACCCGGCCGAGGTGCGCCACCGTGCCGTGAGCGCCAGCGGCATTCTGGGCGGTACGACGTCTGGTCCCGCCGTTTGGATGCCTAACGGCACCGGCGGCTACACGGTTACGACGCTCGCCAACGCCGGGGCCGTAAACGGCGTCCGCTGGGATGGCGGAATGCTTGTCGGCTTCACGTCCGGGCCGGTCTACTGGCTCGCGCAGCCGGGAGGAAGGTGGAGCGCTCCGGTCGCCGTAGCGGGCGGGTGTTTTGGCATCAAGGACATTGCCGACGCGGGTCGAATCATCCTCAACGACTGCCCATTCAGGACCAAGGGCCAGACGTTCGCCGCGTACGCCGATGCACCCTACGCCTCACTGTCTCGACTCGGCGGATTCGGTCCGCAAGGCAACGTGGGGTTCGCGTCAGGGATTTCGCGCGGCGGACACTTTGCCGCCGGAAATGCGACGGTGAACAACCAGTCCGTGGGCATCTACTGGACCCTACCGTAGCGGCGGGCCGTGATCGACTGGACCACCGAGCTTCGCGAGCGGATGGCGGCGGTGAAGTAGGCCTTCTTGCGGAGGCGCGCTAGCGCACGCACCGCTGGCGAGATATCATGAACGGTAAGTATTCTTCATGAATATCTGCCATGACACGTCGTCGCGTCCGCGAAGCAGCCCCCCTGCAGGTGTATCTCGTCGCCGACGAGCGCGATCGACTCGAGCGCCTCGCGGACCAGCTCGACGCCACCAAGTCGGATGTCATCCGACGAGGCCTTCTGGCTCTCGAGCGCGAGCTGCAGTCACCCACGTCCCACCCAGCACTTCGGCTCATCGGCATCGCCGACGCTGAAAAACCCGGGCTTGCGCCGGTGGACGCCGCCCGCGAGCACGATCACGAGATCGCCGAAGGCGAAGAGACCTCGTGGACACCACCAGCGCCCTCTCGCCCGCGCCGCGGCTCGGTCAAAGGCGCGAAGAAACCGCGTGCCCGCTGAGTTCTTCGTCGACACGAGCGCCTGGTATCCGCTCATCGTGGCCAGGCACCCGGACCACGCCCGACTCGGGTCAGCCCTGCGGGCCCTGATCCGCAACCATCGCCGCCTCGTGACGACAAACCTCGTCGTCGCCGAGACCCACACCTTGCTGCTGCGGCGAGTTGGCCGCACTACCGCGCTCACGTTCCTCCAGACGGTTGGTGAGTCGCCGAACGTCGTCGTTCGGAGCTCGCGCGAGCTCGAAGCGGCCGCCGAGCGAGACTGGCTCACTCGATACGACGACCAGGACTTCTCGTTCGCCGACGCCGTGAGCTTCGCTGTAATGACCGAGCGTGGTATTCGCGACGCGCTCACCCTCGACCACCACTTCGTAGTCGCCGGGTTTCAGGCGTCAGCCTAATTTTGCCAAGGCCCTAACAGGACTCTTCGACGACCGACCTTCGCGATCGCCTGCAGTTGGCGCTCGGCACCGCCTACACGCTCGACCGTGAGCTGGGCGGTGGCGGCATGTCGCGCGTGTTCACGGCGCAGGAAACCGCGCTCGGTCGGACGGTCGTGGTGAAGGTGTTGCCGCCGGAGCTCGCCGCCGGCGTCTCGATCGAACGCTTCAAGCGCGAGATCGCCCTGGCCGCTCGCTTACAGCACCCACACATCGTGCCG
>Ga0207691_10003184_pt1 | contig 16042 bp, 14 predicted proteins | sample KBSM13metaG_FD_184327 | JGI IMG/M metagenome (GOLD analysis project Ga0207691, IMG submission 184327) | Miscanthus rhizosphere microbial communities from Kellogg Biological Station, Michigan, USA - KBS M1-3 metaG (SPAdes) (version 2) | ecosystem: Host-associated > Plants > Roots > Rhizosphere >... | reverse complement strand
TCCCGGGAGGGCCGCGAAGATTCGCTGCGAATGCGCCGCGGGCGTTTCCCGGTCGTCCTGGCCGTGAACGAGGAGCACGGGCACGGTGATGTGCCGGGCGCTGGCCACGGGGCTGACATCGTCCACCTGGAAATGCGCGATGGACTCCGCGAGTCGAAAGGCGGCCTCGATTTCATCCTTGCTGGCAATGCGCGGCGCGCGCTCCGTCGCGACGGTACGCAGGTCCGAGAAGGTCGAGACGGAGACGACGGTGCGGATGCGCGCGTCGATGGCCGCCGCCTGAAGCGCGACGGCGCCTCCTAGCGAGATGCCGAGGACGGCCACGGGTCCGGGCTCGACGGCATCGATCACGCGCCGGAGGTCCTGCTTCTCGTAGTACCCGTAGGTGCAGGCCTCGCCTTCGGACTCGCCATGCGCGCGCGAGTCGTAGGCGATGACGTCGTATCCGCGCCGTGTGAAACGCTCGGCCACGGAGACGCCCGAGGTGCGGTTGTCCGCGGACCCGTGGAGGTAGATCACGGTCCCGCGCGCGGGGCCGGAGTGGCGGAATCGCCATCCCCGAATCCTCACGCCGGCGCTCTGGACCTCCAGGTCCTCCGCGCCCGCCGGGCGCGGCATCGTCACGTGGCGCCGGTAGGGGTGGAGGAGGGCGCCCGCCCCCCACGACGCGGGCATGCAGCCGCTGAGGACGGCGAGGAGGAGCACGGCATGGAGAAGGCGACGCGGCCATCGTGACTTCATGACCGGAGCAACGGATGCGTGCGCCTGAGGGTTCGGGTGACTAGGACGCTTTGCCGACTGTCACAACTGCCCTACTTCAGGTTCAGGCCGAGGCCCTTCAGCGCCAGTGACGGCCGGATGAGGCCGTTGCCGAACGTGTCGTCGCGGCCGGAGGCGCCGAGGTCTTCCGCCGTCTGCTCCATCGCGGCCTTGATCGCCGTCGGGTTCGTGATGCCCTGCTGATAGAGGAGCGCGGCCAGCGCGGCCACGTGCGGAGTGGCCTGACTGGTGCCGGTCACGAAGAAGTACCCGAAGTCGTTGAAGATCCCGCGTTCCGCCGAGTCGGGATCGAGCGTCTGCTGAAGGATGCCGTCCGGACGTCCGTCCGGCACGCCGTTCGGTCCCGTGTCGTCCCGCCGGTTGTCGCCGCCGGGGGCCACGAGGTCCAGCTCCGTCCCGAAGTTCGAATACGGCGCCTTCTGCTTGCGCCCGTCGATGGCGCCCACGGCGATCACGTTCGGGAGCGCGGCCGGGAAGCTGACCGTGCCCCGGCCGTCGTTGCCCGCCGCGGCCACCACCGTGATGCCCGCCGCCACCGCGCGGTCGATCGCCGCGCGCACGGTGTTGGAGTTGCCGTCGCCGCCGAGGCTCAGGTTGATGATCTTGACGCTGGAGTTCCGGGCCGCGAAGTCGATGCCCTCGGCCACCTCGAAGAAGCTGCCGTCGCCGTTCTCGTCCAGGACCTTGACGGGCATGAGCGCGCAGCGGAAGGCGAGGCCGGTCGCGCCCAGGGTGTTGTCCGTCGCCTCCGCGATGGTCGAGGCCACGTGGGTGCCGTGGAAGTTGTCGTCGTTGGCGTGGTCGTCCTCGTTGACGATGTCGCGGCCCTGCACGAAGACCGTCCCCCCGAAGTCCGGGGCCTTGCGGTAGGGGCCGAAGTCCTCGAAGGCGATGCCCGTGTCGAGGACGGCCACCACCACCGATGGATCGCCCTTCTGGATGTCCCAGGTGCGCTCCGCCTCGATCATGCGGAAGTTCCACTGGACCTCGAAGGCGAGGTCGTTCGGCTTGAAGAACGCGTGCACGGGGCCGTTGACCTCGGCGTATTCGACCTCGGGCGCCGTGCCCAGCCGCCGCATGGCCTCGCCCATCGTGAAGCCGGCATCGAGGTCCACGAGGTACCGGTTGCCGAACGCGCTGCGCTTGACCCGCGCCGCTCCCGCTTCCCGCGCCACCCGCGCCACGTCCCTCTCCTGGGCCTGCTCACGGAACTGCACGATGAGCTGGCTCCTCCGCTCGCGCGCGCGCGGCGAATCCGGGTCCGGCGGCCGCACGGAGGCGATGCCGAAACCGTCGCGCGCGTGCACGGGCTTGAACATCGGAACGGCGAAGGCGAGGACGGCGATCGCGGTGGCGAGGCGGGAGGTGATCCTCATGAGCCGAGTCTAGGCGCGGTACCGGGGACCGTCAACGACGGAGTGAGCGGAACAGCCACGCGGTAGCCGCCGTCCCTCCGGCGAGAAGGAGCAGGCCGGACACGACCTGGGGCTCTTCCACCGCCTCCGAGGCGGCCCCGCTGAGGAACACCGTCCCGAACGTGATGGTGTTCAGGACCGCGTGCGCCACCATCGACGGGACGAGCGAGCCCGTGAGGAGGCGCAGCGTCCCGAGCCCCAGCCCCACCGCAAACGCGAAGGGCAGGCGGTAGAACACGGGCCCCGTGCTCACCGCGTCGATGTGGATGAGCGCGAAGAGCGCGGACGAGCCCAGCAGCGCGGCCAGGGACCCCATTCGGGCCAGCGAGGGGAGCACGATCCCGCGAAAGAGCGTCTCCTCGCACAGGGCCGGCATGATCGCGATGGCGGCCACGGAGAGGACCGCTTCCTCGAGCGAGCGCGGCCGGAGCTGCTGATGAAGGGCGCGGAAGCTGTCGAGGAAGGCGGCGGGAGGACGCCAGACGGCGAACTGGACGTTCATGAGGCCGAGGCTCGCGGCCCAGAGCGCGCCCCCGCCGAGGGCGGCCAGGACCAGGGTGCGGCCGTGCGCGCGCCGGAGGCCCAGCCCGTCGACGATCGGCACCCCCGACAGAGCCACGATCAGGAGTCCCGGAGTGATCAGGCACAGCTCTCCGACCGCGAGCGCCGTCCGAAGGCCGGGGCCCCGGACCACCATCAGCCCCGCGAACATGGCCGCCATGCCCGCGAGCACGGCGACGACCGCCAGGCCGGGGTGCACGGAGGTTCGTCGTGGAGAGGACCCGCTGGCGACCACGTTGAGGGCATTATGGCCCACGCCGCGCACGCGGCCGTCGTTGACGGTCGGCCGACGCCACGTATTAAGATCGAGCTTTTGAGCGAAACGAGCATCGACGTGTCGAGGACGGCCGCGGAATCGGTCGAGACGGCGGGGGCGCGGCTGCGCGCGGCCCGGCGGATCGTCGCGCTGACCGGGGCGGGGATCTCCGCGGAGAGCGGTGTGCCCACCTTTCGCGGACCGGGCGGCCTCTGGCGCCAGTACCGTGCGGAGGACCTCGCCACGCCGGAGGCCTTCGCGCGTGATCCCCGGCTCGTCTGGGAGTGGTACGCCTGGCGCCGCGAGATGATCGCGCCCCTCCGTCCCAACGCCGCTCACGCGGCCCTCGTGGATCTCGAGAAGAGGACGCCGGAGTTCCTGCTGGCGACCCAGAACGTGGACGGCCTTCACGCCGCCGCGGGCAGCGTCCGCATCGTCGAGCTGCACGGGACGATCTGGCGGCTGCGCTGTACGTCGTGCGATCAGGCGCGGGACGACCGCAGCGTGCCGCTGGCGGAGATCCCGCCGCGTTGCGCGTGTGGCGCGCTCCTGCGGCCCGGCGTCGTCTGGTTCGGGGAAGCGCTGTCCGAAGAGGCGGTGACCGCCTCGTTCGAGGCGGCACGCGCGGCGGACGTCGTGCTCGTGGTCGGCACCTCGTCGCTGGTCTATCCCGCGGCCGCGCTGCCCCAGGCCGCGCGGGCGGCCGGGGCGTTCGTCGTCGAGATCAACCCGGAGCCCACGCCCTTGACGCCGCTCGCGGACGTGTCGCTCCGCGGTCCGGCGGCGGCGCTGCTGCCCGCGATCGTGGAGGCCGGGTGAGCTCGCCCACCAGCACGCGCGAGGCGGAACCGGGGTGGGGGAGCCGGCGCCTCCTGGACCTGCCCGCGGAAGACCGTCCGCGCGAGCGCCTGGTGCGGCACGGGGCGGGCGCTCTCTCCAACCGCGAGCTGCTCGCCATCGTGCTGGGGACGGGAACGCGCCACGCCTCCGCCCTTCAGGTCGCGGAGAACCTCCTCGCCTCGGGACTGCGCGGGCTGGCCGGCCGGTCCGTGGGCGAGCTGGAGACGGAGCGCGGGCTCGGCCGGGCGAAGGCGGCCCGGGTCGCGGCGACGCTGGAGCTGGGGGCTCGCCTGGCCACGGAGGGCCGCGGGCCGCTGCCCGCCCTGCGCACGCCCGCCGAGTCCGCCCGCTACCTGCTCCCGCGCTACGGCGCGCGGCCGGTCGAGACCTTCGGCATCCTGGCCCTCGACGTGCGCCACCGTCTCAAGCGCGAGGCCGTGATCTCCGTCGGCTGCCTGACCTCGTCGCTGGTGCATCCGCGCGAGGTGTTCCAGGAGGCGGTGGTCGCGCGCGCGGCCGCCCTCGTCCTCTTCCATAACCATCCCTCGGGAGATCCGGAGCCGTCCGCGGAGGATGTCGCCCTCACGCGCCGCCTCGCGTCCGCGGGCACCCTCATGGGAATCGAGATCCTGGACCACATCGTCCTCGGGGCGGGCCGGTTCGTCAGCCTGAAGGAACGCGGACTCCTGTGACCCGGATCGCGTATTTCGACTGCGCCTCCGGCGCGTCCGGCGACATGGTGCTCGGCGCCCTCGTGGACCTCGGGCTGCCCCTGGACCGCTTGCGCGCGGAGCTGGCCAAGCTGCCCCTCACCGGATATCGGATCGCGGCCACCAAGGTCACGCGGGCGGGGATACAGGCCACCAAGGTCGACGTCGTCGTCGAGGACGAGATCGGCGAAGCGGAAGGCCAGAACGGCAAAACGGACGGGAACGGGCACGGAGACGGGCACGGTCACGAACACGATCACGACCACGAGCACGGCGACCACCACGATCACGAACACGAGCACGACCATTCGCACGGGCCGGGAACGCATCCCCATCGCGGACTGCGCGAGATCCTGCGCATGATCGAGACGAGCGGCCTCGACGCGGGCGTGAAGGAGCGGTCGTCCGTTCTGTTCCGGCGGTTGGGCGAGGTGGAAGCCGGCGTCCACGGCATCGACGTCGAAGACGTCACCTTCCACGAGGTCGGGGCGGTCGATTCGATCGTGGACGTCGTCGGCTCGGTGATCGGCCTCGGCTGGCTCGACGTCGATCGCTTCCTGGCCTCGCCCCTCAACGTGGGCTCGGGAACCGTGAAGATCGCGCACGGCGTGTACCCGGTGCCGCCACCCGCGACCTTGCAGCTCGTGTCCGGAGTGCCGGTGTACGGCAAGGGCCGCGGCGAGCTGCTCACGCCCACGGGCGCCCTCCTGGTCACCGCGCACGCCACCGGATACGGCCCGCTCCCGACCCTGCGTCCCGAAGGCGTCGGGTACGGAGCGGGGACGAAGGACACGCCGGGACGGCCCAACGTCCTGCGCCTCATCGTGGGGGACGAGATCGCGGGCGACGGCGAAGGCCATCGCGTGACGGTCATCGAGGCCGAAATCGACGACATGTCGCCCCAGCTCTTCGGCCCGCTCCTGGACCGGCTGCTGGGCGCGGGCGCCCTCGACGCGTTCTACACGCCGGTGCAGATGAAGAAGGGGCGGCCGGGCGTGCTCCTCACCGTGATCACGGAGAGGGAACGGCGCACCGCCATCGAGGAGCTCCTGTTCGCGGAGACGACCACCCTCGGGGTGCGGTGGCAGGAGTGGGACCGTACGGTCCTGGAGCGCGAGTCGGTGGCGGTGGAGACGGAGTTCGGGACGGTGGCGGTGAAGGTCGGGCGGCGGCAGGGCCGCGTCTACAACGTGCAGCCTGAATTCGACGACTGCCTGGCCCGCGCGCGCGAGGCCTCGCGACCCGTGAAGGAAGTCTGGGCGGCGGCGCTGTCTGCCTATCACGCCGGGAAGCGCAAGTGACCAGCACTACACGGGGCCGGCCTCGCCACAGCACTTTCCCTCCCCCCGTCCGTGGGGGATTGTGGAGGGGGCGTTGTGGGTGGGGGGGTCGATGAAGACCACGTTCCACACCACGCCGATCTACTACGTCAACGACGTCCCCCACCCGGGCCACGCCTACACGACGGTGGCCGCGGACACCCTGGCCCGCGCCCGCCGCCTGCGCGGCTGGGACGTCTTCTTCCTCACCGGCACCGACGAGCACGGCCAGAACATCGAGCGCGCGGCCCGCGAGAAGGGCATGGACACCCAGGCCTACTGCGACATGATCGCGGCCCGGTTCCGGCAGCTCTGGGACAAGCTCGGCATCACCTACGACCGCTTCATCCGCACCACGGACGAGGTCCACAAGCGGGGCGTCCTCGCCCTGTGGAGCAAGCTCAAGGAGGCGCAGACCCCGCAGGGTCCCGCCATCTACCGCGCGACCTATTCCGGCTGGTACTGCCCGCGCTGCGAAGAATTCAAGGACGAAGACGAGCTCAAGGAGCCTGGCCATCTCTGCGCCATCCACGAGCGCCCCTGCGAGTTCACGGAGGAGGAGAACTACTTCTTCCGCCTTTCCGCGTATTCGTCGTGGCTCGAGGAGCAGATCCGCTCCGAGGTGCTGCGCATCGAGCCCGCGGGCCGCCGCAACGAAGTCCTGGCCGTGATCAAGCAGGGCCTCAAGGACGTCAGCTTCAGCCGGGCCCGCGTGAAGTGGGGCATCCCCGTGCCCGAGGAGCCCTCCCACGTCTTCTACGTGTGGATGGACGCGCTCACGAACTACATCACCGCCCTCGGCTACGCGGACCACGCTCCGGAATACGTGAAGTTCTGGGAGAACGCGGACGAGCGGATGCACTTCGTCGGCAAGGAGATCATCCGCTTCCACTGCATCGTCTGGCCGTGCATGCTGCACGCCGCCGGCCTGCCCGTACCCACGCGCGTCTTCGCGCACGGCTGGCTCACGCGCGACGGGCGCAAGCTCAGCAAGACGACGGGCAACACCATCGACCCCGACGCCCTCATCGCCCAGTACGGCGTGGACGCCTTCCGCTACTTCTTCCTGCGCGAGGGCTCGTTCGGCCAGGACTGGGATTTCACCGACGGCGCGATGGTGAAGCGCTACAACAGCGATCTCGCCAACGACCTCGGCAACCTCGTGTCGCGCGCCATCACCATGGCCGCCCGCTTCGGGGACGGCAAGGTCCCGGTGAAGCCGGCGTCCCTGGACGGGAGCAACCAGGGGCTCGAAGCGCGCTTCCAATCCCCCAAGATGGGGCCGGACCACAGCGGGCCCGCCCTCCTCGAATCCGTGTTCGAGCGGTACGAAGCCCTCGACTACGCGGGCGCCCTCTCCCTCGTCTGGAGCTGGATCGGCCAGCTCAACCAGCGCATCGTCGCGGAGGCGCCCTGGGAAGCGGTGAAGGACCCGGAGCGCCGGACGGAGATCCATCAGTTCCTGTACCGCCTGCTCGAGGCGATCCGCCTCATCGCGGTGCTGCTCTGGCCGGTGATGCCACAGGCCTCGCGGCGCATCTTCGTGATGCTCGGCCTGCCCGACACCGACCCCATGCCCGACGCGCTGCACTGGGGCGTCCTCCAGACCGGGCATCCGTTCGGTCCCATCCAGCCCCTGTTCCCCCGCATCGACGTGACGGCGGGCGGGCCGCCGACCCCAGCCAATCACCCAGGATCGTCGCCGCGGGCTTCTGGCCCGCGCAAGGAGAAGACCGTGTCCGAACCCACCAAGCCCGCCGCACCGCCCACGGCACCCCCCGCCGCGGCGCCCGCCGCACCGCCGGTCGAAAAGCCCCAAGAGGCCGCGGGCGCCCAGATCGACATCGGCGAGTTCGCGAAGATCGAGCTGCGCGCCGCCCGCGTCGTGAGCGCAGAGAAGATCGCGGGCTCGCGCAAGCTCCTGAAGCTCCAGGTCGACCTCGGTGACGAGCAGCGCCAGATCGTCTCCGGCATCTCCGATGCCTACGAGCCGGAGGCGCTGGTCGGCAAGAAGATCGTGCTCGTCGCGAACCTCAAGCCCGCCAAGCTGATGGGCGTGGAGTCCAACGGCATGGTCCTCGCCGCTTCCGTGGACGGACGCGCCGTCCTGTGCACGTTCGACGCGGACGTGGCCCCCGGCACGAAGGTCAAGTAGCGGCGCGGAAGAGGGTGCCCCTGCGCGCGACGGCCCGGCTCGCGGTCGCCGCCCTCGCCGCCGCCTCCGGCCTCGGCTGTCCGCGCGTCCCGCGCGAGGTCGCCTACGACCTGGCGGAGCGCCTGCCCTACGCGGAGCGCTGGTCGTCGCGGGATGCCCTTCTCTTCGGCACGCCCGCGTCCGAGCCGCACCAGGCCGAGGGTTTCTACCGCGAGACCGCGCCGGCGCAAGGCGATCCCTTCGTCTGGTCGAAGGGCGAGGCCGAGCTCGCCCTCGCCTGGCCGTCGGTACGGCCGCGCTTCGCGGTCGTGGACCTCGCGCCCTACAAGGGCGTGAAGGGCCAGACGGCGGAGGTCCGGCTCAACGGATCGCCCGTCGCGCGCTTCACCCTCAACGACGCGCGCTATCGCTACGGATTCGCCCTTCCCGCGGAGGGGCAGCGCGCCGGGGACAACCGGCTGCGGTTCGTGTTCGCGGCCACGGCGTCACCGGCGGAGGAAGCGGGCAATGCGGACCGACGCCAGCTCGCGGCCGCCTTCTACAGCCTCGTCGTCGGCGACGCCGCGGATCCCGGCCTGCAGGATCTGCTCGGCCGGGATGCGCCGCGGCCGTTCGCGGTCACGAAGGTGGACGGCGTGCCCACGCTGGTCGAGGTCGGGCCCGCCGTCGTGCGCTACGCCATCCGCGTCCCCTCGTCCGCCGAGCTGCGCTTCCGGCCCGCCCTCCATGCGGCCGCGCGCGCCGCCGGCGCCTCCGCGTCCTTCCGCGTGACCGAAGAGAGCAAGCCGGGCGAGGAGCGGGAGCTCTGGTCGGCCGTCCTCGGGCCGCAATCGGGCGCGCCGGAGGAGGTGCGCGTCCCGCTGCGCGCGAAGGCGGGCGAGATCGTCCGCATCGGGCTGCACGTGGGGGCGGCGGGGGTGACGGGCGAGCGGTTCGCGTGGGGACTCTGGGGCGCGCCACGCGTGATGGGACAGGGGATCGGCGAGGCGGGCACGCGCCCCCTGCCGTCCGAGGAAGAGCGGCGCCGCGTGGACGGGCTCCGCGCCGCGCTCGGGTCCCCGAACGTCCTCTTCGTGATCCTCGACGCCGGGCGCGCCGACCACTTCGGCGCCTACGGCTACGGCCGGCCGACCACGCCCCACATTGACCAATTCGCGCGGGAGGGTGTCGTCTTCGAGCGCGCCTTCACCCCCGCCGTCTACACGCTGGGCGCGATGTCGTCCGTCTGGACCTCCCAGTATCCCGACCGCCATCACGCGGACGTCTCCTTCGCGGCACGGCTGCCCCCGGATCGCCTGACCCTGGCCGAGCTGCTCGGGGCCCAGGGCATCCACACCGCGGGCTTCGTGTCCAACGTGATCGCGGGGTCGTTCAACGGCTTCGATCGCGGGTTCATCGAGTTCCACGAGGTCTTCCGCGAGCAGGGCACGAGCGCGGCCGACGGCCTCGCCCGCACCGTACCCGGCTGGATCGCGAGCCAGGCCGGGCGCCGCTTCTTCGCCTACGTCCACTTCCGGGAGCCGCACTGCCCGTACAACCCGCCCCCGCCCTTCGACACGCGCTTCGGGCCCGAAGGGCCGATCACGAGCGAGATGCGGATGGCCTGCGGGTCCGGCACCTGGGTCACCGAGGTCAACCAGGGCCGGCGGTCCTTGAGCGCCGCGGAGAAGGACCATCTCGTGCGGCTCTACGACGGCAACCTCGCCTCCGCGGACGACGTGATGGGGCAGATCCGAACCGCGCTGGAGAAGGCGAACCTCCTCGAGCGCACGGTGGTCATCATCAGCGCCGACCACGGAGAGGCGCTCTTCGAGCACGGGTGGATCGGGCACAACGTACAGCTCTACGACGAGAGCGTCCACGTGCCCCTCATCGTCCGCTTCCCGGCGGGGCAGGGGCCGCCGGCGGGGACGCGCATCAGGACCCTCGCCGACCTCCTGGACGTCGCGCCCACCATCGCGGACCTGTTCGGGGTGATGGGCCAGGGCGGCTCGGATCGGCGGTTCCAGGGCCGCAGCCTGCTGCCCGCCGTCCTGGGGGCGAAGGGGGAGACGGCCATCCTGTCCCGGACGGTCTGGGACCGCCCGCGCTACGCCCGCCGCGACGCCGACTACAAGTTCGTCTTCGACACGCGCACGGGCGAGGAGGAGCTCTACGACCTCGCCCGCGATCCGGGGGAGAAGACGAGCCTCGTCGCCTCCGAACCGTTGCGGGCGGCGTGGTCGCGCCAGGAGCTGCACCACTGGATCGCGTCCGCGGCACGCGCGGCCACCGAGGGATCGGTGCCCACGGCCCAGCTCAGCCCCGCGGAGTGCGAGAACCTCCGGTCGCTGGGATACGTGGACAAGTGCAGCGCGCGGTGACCGCGATCAGAGCGCGCGCGTAGGAGCGTGCTTCGCCCCGCGCGACGCCGCGCGGAGCGGACGGATGTGCGCCTCGTGCGCGCGTCGCAGCCGGGCCTGGGCGTCGCGCACGTGGCTCAGCATCGCCGCCGCCGCGCCCGCTTCGTCATGGGAGCGGATGGCCTCCAGGATGCGCGCGTGGTCGCCCACGATGTGCGCGTGGAACTCGCTGGAGATCACCACGTCCTGCGCCACCTCGGACGAGAGGTCGGTCATGGCGCGGACCAGGATGGCCAGGGGCAGGTTGCGCGCGCACTCCGCCACCCGGTGGTGGAACTCCAGGTGGAGGCAGCGAGCCTCGCCGCTCCCGCGCGGCGCCGCCTGCTCCGTGCGCAGCAGCTCTTCCAGCCGGGCCAGCTCCTCGGGCCCGGCGTGGCGGGCGGCCAGGCGCGCCACGGACGGCTCGAGGAGGGCGCGCGCTTCCGTCAGCTCCTCGTGCGAGGTGCGGCCCACGCGCAGCAGGAAGGTCAGGTTGCGGCTCATGGGGGCGGGGTCGAAGTCCGCGATGAACGCGCCTCCCTCCGCGCCGCGCTTGATGGAGACGAGGCCCGCCTCGGCCAGCGAGCGATAGGCCTCGCGCACCGAGACGCGGCTGGCGCGCAGCCGTCCGGCCATCTCCCGCTCCGCGGGCAGCTTCTCGCCCGGAGCCAGGCGTCCGTCCGTGATGGCCTTGCGGATGCGCCGTACGATGGTTTCGGAGACCCGCCCGTCCGTCGTTTCCTTCCTCATCGCCTCATCAGTGTTATCGTCCCTCTAACCCGACATGATGGGAAATCGGGGGCGCGTCGTCAATGGCACCTTGGTCGGACGGCCGGCCCGGGGGCGGGGCGGGCGGAGGGAGGGCGCGTGGACGGGATGGTGGCGACGGTCGCGGGCGTGGGCTTCGTGCTCGGGCTCCGGCATGCCCTCGATCCCGACCACGTGGTGGCGGTGACGACGCTGGCCAGCCAGCGCATCGGCCTGCGCCGGACCTCGCTCGTGGGCGCCTTCTGGGGCCTCGGTCACGCGCTGTCCCTGGGTGCGGTCGGAGGACTGATCCTCGCCCTCCGCCTGACCGTTCCCCCCGCGGTGAGCCACGGTCTGGAGGCGGTGGTCGCGGTCATGCTCGTCGTCCTGGGCACGCTCGCCCTCCGCCGCGCCCTGCGCTGGAAGCTCCACGCTCATCCCCACCAGCACGACGGGACGACCCACGTCCACTTCCATGCCCATCGCCGCGCGGAGACGCAGGAGCACGGCCACCCTCATCTCCTCCAGGGCGGCCTGCGGCCGTTCCTGGTCGGCCTCGTGCACGGCCTCGCGGGCAGCGCGGGCCTCGCCCTGCTGGCCCTGGCCGCCGCGCCCACGCTCGGGGCCGGGCTCGCCTACCTCGCGATCTTCGGCCTCGGTTCCATCGCGGGAATGCTGATGTTGAGCGCGCTCCTGAGCGTTCCCCTGGCCTACGTCGAGGGCCGGTACGCCAGGCTCCACCGCGTGGTGCAGGGCGCGGCGGGGGCGGTGAGCCTCGCCTTCGGCCTGTACCTCCTGTGGGAGCACGCCGCGGGAGCGGCCGCGGCGGCCTGGCTTTCCTGAAGTGGTGGCGACGGCCTCCGCGCCGCGACGGCTGATCGTCGCCATCACCGGAGCGACGGGAACCATCCTGGGTGTGCGGCTCCTGCAGGCCCTGCGCGGGAGCGGCGTCGAGACCCATCTCGTCCTCTCGCGCTGGGGCGCGCGCACCCTGATCCACGAGACGCCGTTCACGGTCGACGAGGTGCGCCGGATGGCCACCCGGTCCTACGCGGAAGGCGACCAGGGCGCGGCCATCTCCAGCGGCTCGTTCGTCACCATGGGGATGGTCATCGCGCCTTGCAGCGTGAAGACCCTCGGCGAGATCGCGCACGGATACGGCAAGGACCTGGTCCATCGGGCCGCGGACGTGGTGCTCAAGGAGAAGCGGCGCCTGGTGCTGGCCGTACGCGAATCGCCGCTGAGCGAGATCCACCTCGAGAACATGCTGAAGCTGGCGCGCATGGGCGTGGTCATCGCACCCCCCGTGCCCGCCTTCTACAACCAGCCCCGGACCATCGACGACATCGTGAACCACACGGCCAGCCGTCTCCTGGACGTCTTCGACATCCATGTGGAAGCGCGCCGGTGGGAGGGAGTGATGGGAACGGGGCGGGCGCGTCCCCGCCGCGCGAAGAAAATCGCGCCCCGCTGACGGGTCTTTCCCGCGCCTTGCGCGTAAATGGACAGCGGCCCTCTACCGGGGCCCGACGGCCGTCGGATAGAATGGTCGACCCGAGGGCCAAGGAGGCACGACGATGTCAGTTCGCATTGGCGACGAGGCACCCAACTTCAAGGCGGAGACGACGCAGGGCCCGATCGACTTCCATCAGTGGATCGGCGAGGGCTACGCCGTCCTGTTCTCGCACCCCAAGGACTTCACGCCGGTCTGCACGACCGAGCTCGGCTACATGGCCAAGCTGGAGCCGGAGTTCAAGAAGCGGAACACGAAGGTGATCGGCCTCAGCATCGACCCCGTGGACGACCACAAGCGCTGGGCCAAGGACATCGAGGAAACGCAGGGTACGGCGCCGAACTACCCGATCATCGGCGACAGCGACCTCGCGGTGGCGAAGCTCTACGACATGATCCATCCCAACGCGGCGGGCGGGAAGCGGACGGCGGCCGACAACGCGACCGTGCGCTCCGTCTTCGTGGTCGGCCCGGACAAGAAGGTCAAGCTCACGTTGACCTATCCCATGACCACGGGCCGCAACTTCGACGAGGTGCTGCGCGTCCTCGACTCCATCCAGCTCACGGCCAAGCACAAGGTCGCGACGCCCGTGAACTGGAAGCAGGGCGAAGACGTGATCATCGCGGGCTCCGTCTCCGACGACGAGGCCAAGCAGAAGTACCCGGAGGGCTGGAAGTCGCCCAAGCCCTACCTGCGCATCGTCAAGCAGCCGAAGTAGAAGCGGTCGGGCGCGGGATGGTTGCGCCGCCTAGCCGGCGCCCCAGCCCCCGGTCGAGGTGGCGGAGTCGTCCCGGCCGCGGGCGAGGGCGCGCTCGACGTCCGCGACCTCGATGCGCAGGCGGCCCTCGCTGAGCCCGGGCGCGTTCGGGGGGTCGAACTCGTAGGGGCGGACCACGCGGCGGAACACCTCCTTGAGGGCGCGCGCGCCGAGGCGGGGCTGGCGCGCCGCCTCCGCCGCCACGCGGCGGGCCGCCGACTCGCTCATCTCGAGCTTGATGCCCTGGCTCGCGAAATAGGCGTGCGACTGGCGCAGGGCGGAGTCCGCGCTGCTGACGAAGATCTTGTAGAGCTCGGCCTCGCCCAGGGGCTCCAGGACGACCACCGCGTCGAAGCGGGACAGGAACTGCGGCGTGATCCCGTAGGTGAAGAGGTCCTCCGAGCGCAGCCAGTCGCGCAGGGCGAAGCGGACCTCCTCGTGGATGCGTCCCGTCTCCGAGACCGTGGTCGTCTTGAGCGACTGCTCGCCCTGCCCCTGGATGACGCGGGCGAACACGCTCTCGTAGAGCCCCTCGAAGGCTCCCGCGCACACGAACAGGAGCCGCGACGAATCCATCTGGACCGTCTTGCCGCCCGCCCATTCCGGCAGGCGCAGCGGCACCGCTTCGTTCTCGATGAGCGTGAGCAGGGCCTCCTGGGCCCGGATGCCCGAGACCTGGACCTGATCGCCCACGCGGCTCCGGATCTTGTCCACCTCGTCGATGAAGACGAGGCCGTAGCTGGCCTGGGCCAGGAGGCGCTCGAGGGGCGCGGCGGGGCCGAGCTGCTCGCGCGCCCGCTCCAGCAGCCGGTGCATCACCTTCTCGCCCGCCGTGCCCTGCTGCGCTTCCTCGCCCAGCACGTTGGCGTGGATGCGCACCACGGTGGAGCGGACGGCGAGGGCGGGATCGGCGGCCAGCATCTCCTCCACCGCGCGCATCAGCGTCGTCTTGCCCGAGCCCGAGGAGCCCACGAGCAGGATGTTGCCGACGCGGAGGCCGGCCAGCTTCTTGGCCAGCGCGACCGAGACCTCGCGCACGGCCTCGGGCTGGCCGAGGACACGCTTGCCCAGCGCGGCCGCGATGCGGGCCGGCGAGGGGACGGCGGGCGCCGAGGGCGGCGCGGAGGGCGGGGTCGGCGGGGCACTCATGGTGTGGATTGTAGGGCCGCGGCCGGCCGGCGCTACCGGCTCCGCTTCCGCAAAACCGCCGTGCAGTCGCCCGGCTCGTAGCCGTCATCGAGGTGGACATCCGCCCCCAGCTCCCGCGCGAACGCGCGCACGGAGGCGCGCCGATGCCAGGTCAGCCAGGGGGCGTCCGAGAGCTCCGGCGAGCACAGGAAGTTGAAGGCCAGCCAGCGTCCCGTCGCCGCCCAGGCCTCGCGCAGGCTGCGGTAGAACTGGCGCGACGACAGCAGGTTGAGGGAACCCGAGAAGATCACGACGTCCGCGCCGACGGACATCGTCTCGGGCCTGCGGACGAAATCGCCGGTGACGATCGAGCAGCGCGGATAACGTCGCCGCCGCGCCGCGCGCACGAGCCAGGGCTGGGCTTCGAGGCCGGTGTAGTGGGCGGGGCTGATGGCGCGCTTCCGGAGATAGCCCAGCAGGTCCGCGGGCCCGCAGCCGACGTCGAGCACGTGAAGGCCCTCCAGCGGACAGTTGCGCACGAGGGCCTCGAAGCGGACGACCTGATCGCGGCGTCCCATCCAGAGGAGCGCGCGCGCCCCGCGCATCTTGCGGCCGCGGGCCCGGACGTAGGGAGTGAGGTAGGCGGCGGCGCGCTGGGGCATTCGGTAACACCGAACGATACCGCGATCCGGACGGAGCATAATGGCTCATGGCGCAAACGAAGGACGAGGCGCGGGCCGCGGGTTTCAAGCGTGGCCTGGATGGCAAGGGCAGCGCGGCCGGCATCACTGAAGGCTGGCAGGACGACAAGCACTCCGGCCCCGCGCGCACCGAGGGGTACATCGAGGGGAAGAAGAAACGCGCCCGCACGGAGGCGGAAGCGGTGAAGAGGGGGAAAGGCAAGTAGCAGGCGCCGAAGCCCGGGAACCGGGCTAGGCTAGGCGGCCATGCTCGCGTACGTCGTGGCCGCGCTGCTGGCGGCCGCGCCCATCGACCGCCAGGCCCTGGTGACGCGTCACGACCCGACGCTCCACGCAATCGACTACGCCGCGCCGCTCACCGTCGGCAACGGCGGCTTCGCGTTCACCGTGGACGCGACGGGGCTGCAGACCTTTCCGGCCGCGTATTACCGCGAGGGCATCCCGCTGGAGACGCTCTCGCGCTGGGCCTGGGTGACGGACGAGAACCCGCGTGGCTTCACGCTCGCCGACGCGGACGCGCCCTTCTCGCGGCCCGACGGGCGCGTCCAGCCGTTCCCGACGCGGACGGACGTGCCTGCCGCGGACTGGCTCCGCCAGAACCCTCACGACCATCCGCTCGGCCAGGTCGCCCTGGAATGGGTCAAGGACGACGGAAGTGAGTTCGTGCCCGCGGACGTGCGCGCGCTGACGCAGGTCCTCGACCTCTGGCGGGGCGTGATCACCAGCCGCTACGAGCTGGGCGGCACACCCGTCGAAGTGAAGACGGCGGTCGATCCAGG
>Ga0207691_10003181_pt1 | contig 16049 bp, 11 predicted proteins | sample KBSM13metaG_FD_184327 | JGI IMG/M metagenome (GOLD analysis project Ga0207691, IMG submission 184327) | Miscanthus rhizosphere microbial communities from Kellogg Biological Station, Michigan, USA - KBS M1-3 metaG (SPAdes) (version 2) | ecosystem: Host-associated > Plants > Roots > Rhizosphere >... | reverse complement strand
ATTCGGGATTCGGGATTCGGGGTCCGGGGTCCGGGATCCGAGCGTTCGAAGTTGAATCCCGGGACCCGGGTACCGGGTCCCTGGTCCCGGCATAAATGTCTTCATCGCAAAAGCCCCGGGCTGCCACGAGTCGATCATTTCCGGCGATCCGCAGCGCGTCTCTCCCATGAGCGCATGGAGACGTGCCATGAGCGTGGAGACCTGTTCCGGTGAGGGCAGCGGACGCGTCAGCAGCGAGAACTGCACAATGCGAGCCGGCGTGGGATCCACGGCCACCGTTACGCGATCGATGGCGGCAGCGGGAGGATTCGATTCCAGATCGAGTAATGCCAGCGTGCGGAGCGTGCGCGCGTCGCGAATCGGCACCGGCAACTGCAGCGAACGTTCGTGCACCTCGCGCGTCGTGCCATCCGTTTTGATCAAATGCAGCCGCACGTGCAGCACGGCCGCGCCGCGATCGCGCTGCACCAGGTGCGCCTCGAGCGACTCCATCAGCCGACCCAGTACGAACGACAGCGGCTCGAGTTCCTCGATCGGCCATTCGAGCTCGAGCGTCTGCTCGAATCGTTCTTCCGGAACGGAGGGCACCAGCGGACGCCCATCTTCTCCGCGAGCCAGACACTGCCAGTCTGTGTCCTGACGGCCAAGGCGTGCCGCGAGATCGTCGGACGGCAATGCCGCCAGATCGCCGAGCGTTCGCAGACCCCATCGGCGAAAAGTGGCGAGCTGATCCGGGATTCGGGATTCGGGATCCGGGGTCCGGGAGTTCAACGTTCGGGGTTTTCGAATCCCGAGTCCACATACATCGCGCAGCAATTCAATAGGCAGTGGCGCCACCGCAGCGGCCTCGTTGCCCGGCTCGACGATCGTGAGCCCGGCTCGATACCGCACGAGCAATCGCGCGGCGGTTCGCGTGCCCGCAATCGCAACGCGCACGCGCAATCCGCGATCGGCAGCCGTCCGTCGCAGCTCCTCTGCAATCGTTCGGGCTTCGCCAAACAACCGCGTCAGGCCGCTCAGATCCAGCACGATCTCCGTGGGGCTGCATATCTCGATTCGCGGAGAGAACTCACGCGCCACCTCCGCCAGCACATCAGGCGGAGCACCTTCTATCGTCGACAGCGCACCGAACACAGGTCACCTCTTCGCTTTCGTAGGGCGGGTCTTGTTCTTGAGACCCGCCGGAGTCCAAAAAACAGGACCCGGCCTACGGCGTGACCGCGCGCACGTGCACGTCGCCATCGATCCGCTTCCGCGGCGACACCACCCGCACACGCAGATCAACGCCCTGCAACAACCGGCTGCGATCGGACACACCAGCCCATGTCGATCGACCAGCCAGCGATAACGTCAGTCCGCCAGCACTGCGCGCCAGCGGCTCCGGTGTCAGCAGCACACACGCCGTGTCGCTCCCCTCGATGACACGCTGCACGCGCGGCCACGTGGTGAACGGAATCTGCCTGAGCCTCACGGGTGGCACGTCAGCCAGATCGATCGCCACGAGACTGAACCCGCCGGCTTGCAGCACCAGGTTGAGCGCCTTGAGCGCGCGATCAACTGCGGTCCCCAATCCCCAGTCCCCGGTCCCCGGTCTTTGATCTCTGGTCTCGAATCCCGAGCCCCGAATCCCGAACCCCGAGTCCCGGATCCCGGATCCCGAGCCCCGGATCCCGGATCCCGAGCCCCGGATCCAGAGCAATCGATCGAGATCCACCCCCGCAGCTGCGGCCGACGCCACATCGAGCCGGTCGCAGGTATCGATGAGGGCAACAATCTCGCCCCGCTGCGTCGCGGCTGACATGAGTTGAAGAAGCAGCGTCATCCGTCCGCACGAGCCCGGGCCGCTGAACTCCGACAGTTGGCCACGCGGCAGGCCTCCTCGCAGACACGCGTCCACGAGCGGGACATCCATGGGAAGCAGCGACGCAGGATCGGTCCACTCCCACGACGGCAGCGTCGTCGTCAGCGTGCGATCGAGCTTGCGGGCACGGAGGGCGGACTCGAGGACGGCAACAGCAGGGTGCGCCATGATTTTCGCTCTATCTTCGCCAGACTATACGATCGAATAGCCATGGCGATCAAGAGGCGAAAATAGACGGAATCACTCAGTCTTCAGTCTCGGTCCTCGGTCCATAGTCCTTGGTTCATAGTCCTTGGTCCACGGGACTGGAGACCGGGACTGGAGACCGGGGACCGAGGACTGAGGACTGAAGTCTGAGGACCGAAGACCCATAAACACCGTCAACACCACCGCCGGCCACAACTGAACCAGGAGGCGATCGATTGAGGTCGAGACGTGCCACGTGATGTCGAACGGCGTGGTGACGTAGACGACGTAATACGACGCGAGCATCAGACCGAGCACAGCGGCCATCACTCGCACAACTCCACCCATACGAACCGCCATCCAGGCCGCAACGAGACTCACGATCGGAAAGACGGCAAAAGCGAACGGCGCACTCCAGCTCATCGCGTGTTGAGCCATCAAGCCAAGCACCGTCATATGCCGATCGGGATCCATGAGCCGAGTGAGGATGACGGCCAGTGACTGTCCCTCGACAAGACCTGATGAGGGCGCGAGCGCCAGCTTGAACCCCACGGCAACGATCAGGATCGGAGTTGCGCCTGCGATCGACCACAGAAGCTGCCGTCCATCGCGGCGACGCACGGCGACGATGACAGCAATGAGAAACAGCAGCAGCACAAAGATGACACCTTCGTTCTTCGTCCACGCTGCCATTGCACTGGCGGCGCCGGCAATAACAGCCGGGCCCCGGGCTCCGGGATCCGGGACCCGAAACACATCTCCAAACGTCACGGCCAGCGTCGCCACGATGAAGCACGCCAGCGGGACGTCGGCGCACTGCGACGGTACCTGCGCGAGAAACGTCGTGGCGCCAAGCATCAGCGCGCCGGCAATCCATCCGTGACGTCCACCGATCGTCGTCACGGCCAGCGTCACGCATGCGATCCCGAAGCCGACCGCGATCAGGATCGGACCCAGCGTCGACTCGTGACCGGCATAGGCCCACACGCGGGCGACTGATGCTGGCAGCAACAGCGGGTAATCAGGCTGCGACCACGCGATCGAGAAGAACCCGCGCCACGCGTCACCCTCGCCACCGCGAAACAGAAATCGCGCGTGCAGGTTCCAGATCGCCCACGCATCCCAGTCGCCATGGGGCGTGGCCTGAGCCGCGGCGATTGTCGCCACAAGCGCGACGACCGCAACCACGCCGAATGCCGCGGGCAGGAGCCACTCGCGGCTCTCGACTCTCGACTCTGGGCCCTGGGCTTTCGGCTCTGGGCTCTCGGCGACCCGTCTCGTGAACAAACCGAGTGCACCGACGATCACCCACAGGGCAACGTCAGCCAGAACGAAAGCCCATGACGTCGGCGCAATTCCAATGACAATGAGCCCGGTGGAGACGATGGAGGAAAAACCGATGCCGAGGCACAACGCGAGCGCAAGAGACGCAATCGCCGCTCGCGCGCTCGTCCACCCCGATCGATACAGGAATACGCCGATCGCGCATACCGGAATCAAGAGAGCGAGCAACTCTCGCATTACGGCGCGCGCCTCTGATAGAGGCTGTAGCCCTCTTTCGACGTCGCGATGGGCATCAAGCCGGCGAGCCGATCGTCCACACCGGGCCGCATGGCATCAGGCGCCACGATCACGAATTCCAGATCGGTCCGCTTCTCGACCACACGCGGCGCCAGTGTGTACTGCGCCACGTAGTAGGTCATCACACGATCGGCGCGGTCGTCGTCGGCTTCGTATCGAAGAAAGCCGACTGGTCCTGATGGTGGCAATGCGCGCGACAGCGCTCGAAACTCCGTCTCGAAAGCCGCCACCGGATCCGTGCCACGCATGATCGCGGTGCGAGAGGCGGCTATCACAGACACGAGCGCCCAGACAACTACGATGACGGCAACAATACGCGCGAGTGAGAAACGCACAGCGAACAAAGTGTAGGACAATGCCAGAAAGATGACGCAGACGATTGAGTTGGGTGTCGATACATTTGGCGACGTCACGATCGATGACACAGGAAAGCCGGTCACGCAGGCCCAGGCATTGCGTCAGGTCGTAGACCAGGGCGCGCTCGCCGATCAGGTCGGACTCGATTTCTTCTGCGTTGGAGAGCACCACAGAAAAGACTTCTCAGTCGCCGCGCCCGAAGTCATCCTGGCGGCGATCGCCAGTCGCTCACAGCGCATCTACCTCGGATCCGCAGTCACGGTGCTCAGCACCGACGATCCGGTGCGCGTCTTCCAGCGATTCTCGACGCTCAACGCCATCTCCAGCGGACGCGCGGAAGTGATCGTCGGACGCGGCTCGTTCACGGAGTCGTTTCCGCTCTTCGGCTACGACATGTCCAACTACGAGGCGCTCTTCGAGGAGAAGCTGAATCTCTTCGCGGAGTTGCTCAAGGGGACGCCGGTCACCTGGGCTGGCAAGCTGCGTGCGCCGCTCTCGAATCAGATGGTGTACCCGCCCATCGAGAACGGGACGTTGCGCACGTGGGTCGCTGTGGGTGGGAGCCCGGAGTCGGTGGTTCGCGCAGCGCACTACGGCTTGCCGCTGATCCTCGCCATCATCGGCGGAAGCGCGCAGCGATTCGCGGCGTACTCACAGCTCTATCATCAGATGCTCGAGCGGTTCGACAAGCCGACGCTCCCGATCGGCGTGCACTCGCCGGGACACATCGCGGCGACCGACGAACAGGCCAAAGAAGAACTGTGGCCGCACTATGCCGGGCTGATGAATCGAATCGGCGCCGAGCGTGGATGGTCGCCGATCAGCCGTTCCAACTTCGAACGTGAGGCCGGCCTCGATGGCGCGCTCTACGTCGGCTCGCCGGAAACGGTAGCGATGAAGATCGTGACGACGATGAAGCTGCTTGGCTTGTCGCGCTTCGAGCTGAAATACGCGAACGGCACGATGCCGCACGACAAGCTCATGACCAGCCTCGAGCTCTACGGGACGAGAGTCGCACCGATGGTGCGTGAGCGACTCAATGACTAGTAAGCGGTAAGCGCCTACCGCATACTGCCTACCGCATAGCGCTAATCCGCACGCCACCACCGCTCGATCGCAGGCGCAACGTCGCTCCGCCGCCGTTGATATCACCTCGCAGCGAATTACGAGTGGTACCCTGAACCGTGACCGGCAGGTCGGAGTGCACGCTCCCACCGGAAGAACTGGCGTCGATTGACAGGGCGACACCGGGATCCAGTTCGGTGCGAACTCCACCACCTGAGGTCGTCAACTCGCCGCCGCTCTTGTTTCCGGCGGCGAAGCGGACAGTGACGGGCCCTCCGCTGCTGTGCGCCTCCACTCGTCCGCCGGCGCCACGTACTTGAACTCCACCGCCGCTGGTCGATGCATGGAGGTCGCCGGAAACGGTATCGACATCGATCCCGCCCCCGCTCGTCGTCGCCATCAAACTACCGCGCACACCAACGATGTCGATGCTGCCGCCGGACGTTCGGGCGATCGTATCCCCGCCCACGTTGCGCATCTTGATCGAGCCGCCACTGGTCGTCCCCTCGACCGGGCCTTCGATCTCTTCGGCTCGCAGACTGCCGCCGGACGTGTGCACGGCAAGGCGGCCGCTGAGCCGTGAGACATCGATCGAGCCTCCCGACGTTCGGATGTTGGCCGTGGTTCTTGACGGTGCGTGAACGACGATCTGGGTGTCGTCGCCAAACCATTCGCCGCCCCAGAAGCCCTTCAACCAGCCGCCCCGCCGCTTGATGCCGACCGTGACGCCGGCCGGGCTTTCGTCAAAGCTCAGGTCGAAGAGCGCGTCGAAGTCGTCGCGGCGCGAGGTCACCGTCACTGCGACGCCGGACGTCGAGTCGCCGGTCAGGGTGACGGTGCCAATGTCTGCGTTCAGGGTGAACGTTCCACCCGGCTCGAGCGCCAGGCGACGTTCCATCTTGAAGTCTGCTCTGGCGGGTGCCGCGAAGAGGACAAATCCGGCTGCCAGTGCGAAAAGCATCTTCGTGCGCGTCATCGTTCACTCCTTCGAACACCGGTGGCATAACAAGCTGCGTGCCGTTCCATTTCAACGCAATTGGACGAGATCGGCCTGGCAGGCGTTCATCACCGGGATCGACCGTCCCACGACCGGTCGGCTATTTGGGCTGAACTAAGATGGAGACGTTCGTGAGTACCGCACCCGCCCCGGCCCCCGATACCGCCAGCACTGCTGAACCGACACTGGCACCCAGCGCGTTGGGACGGATCGCTGCGGCGCTGACCTATCGCGACTTCCGCGTCCTCTGGTTCGGTGCGTTTCTGTCCACCATCGGCACGTGGATGCAGAAGGTCGCGCAGAACTGGCTGGTGTTGACGATCACCGGGACCTCGTCGGCATTCTTTCTCGGCCTCGACTCGTTCCTCGGCGAGCTGCCGATTCTGCTCTTGACCGTGGTGGGCGGCGTGGTTGCCGACAGGTACGATCGCCGCCGGCTGCTGCTGACGTCGCAGTACATCCAGATGGGCTCGGCGTTCGCGCTGGCGGCCCTCGTGTTTTCAGGGCAGGTGCACATCTGGCATGTGCTCGCGCTGTCGGTCGTCACCGGCCTCGCGCAGGCGTTCGGCGGGCCGGCCTATCAGTCGCTCCTGCCGTCGCTCGTCAGCAAGGACCACGTCCCGAATGCGATTGCATTCAACTCGATTCAGTTCAATCTGGCTCGCGTGATCGGACCGCTGTTTGCCGGCGCGGCGCTGGCGGCGTTCGGCATGGTCGCGTGTTTCGGCCTCAACGGGCTGTCGTTTCTCGCGGTCATTGCCGCAATCCTGTCACTGCACGTTCGACACATTCCTCCCACTGCGCCGAAGCACCTGCGTGAGGAGTTCAAGAGCGGCTACCAATACGTGCGGCAGCAGCCGGCACTGCTCGGCCTGGCTGTCCTCGGGTTCGCCGGCACCTTTCTGGGCAACCCGCTCCTCACGTTCCTTCCGCTGTTCGCACAGAACGTGTTGCACGGCGGGGTCACGCAATACACCTATCTGATGTCGAGCGCGGGCGCAGGCGCCGTGGCGGGCGCGCTCGTCGTCGCGTGGCGAGGCCGCTTTCCGCACATGGGCCGCGCGGTGCTGCTGATTCAGATCGTGTTCGGCGTGCTCATGATTCTGTTCGCGATGACGCGCCTGTTCTGGCTGAACGCTGCCCTGCTGTTTGGTGCCGGGGCGTGCATGGTGATGGTGTTCGCCACGCTGTCATCGCTCGTTCAGCTCAATGCGCCGAACGAGATGCGCGGACGCGTCATGAGCCTCTACATGGTGGCGTTTCGCGGTGGAATGCCACTCGGCAGCCTCGCCGGTGGCTGGCTCGCCAACATCGCGGGCGCACCAACGGTCCTCACGGTGAATGGACTGCTCCTCAGTACCGTCGCCGTCACCTTCCTGATCAAGAGTCGCAGAATCCGCGAGCTCTAAGAGCGTGCGTACGTCCGACGGGATGACGGGACGAAGGTGCGAGGGTCCAGGCTCGCACTGTCGTCCCATCGGACCGCGGGATCTCAGCTATCTGGCTGATCCGAAAACGAACCCAACCGATCGCTCGATCGGGTTGTACGACGTGCCGTAGTCGGGCGAAGTGATGTTGTTCTGCACGTCCCGGTTGGCCGATGAGCCGAAGACGTTGTAGACCTTGAGCCCGGCACGAAAGCGGTACTTCCTGAATCTCCACGGACGCGACAACTGAAAGTCGAGCGTCTGCACTGACGGGAGTCGCCCCGCGCCATTGCGCGTGCCAACGAAGTCCTGATACTCGTCGACGGCTGAATACGGGAAGCCCGACCGCAGCTCCAGCACCGGAGCAAAGTCCCATGCTCCAGGCAATCCGAAGTTACCGCGGACCAGCACGCGGTGACGCACGTCGGTTGGCGAGAAGCTGTTCTCGTTGGCGCGCACGAGCGGATTCCGGAAGTTGCCGTAGAACTGATCGTAGTTATTGAGGTCGGCGGTGCCGCGCGCCCAGACGTACGACACGGTGAAATCGCGCCGGGCGCCGCCAAGGTATCTCGTCGTCGCTTCCAGCTCGCGATAACGCGATTCGCCCGTGCTCGACAGCTGCAACTGCCCCGCCGCTGGATCGGGGATGAGAACGTACTCGTGCGATCCGATGCGGTGCAGGAACCCGAGCTTGACGAGCAGGCGCCTGCCAAATCGCTGATTCCACTCGACGTTGCCCACGTCAGCTTCCGGCGTGCTGAGATCGCCACTGATCGCATTGCTGAAGGCAACGGCCGGCCCAAGGGCGGTGACGCCGTCCGGTCCGAAACGGCTGACGACTCGTGACTCGTACTGCGGGAACGCTTCGATGTTGAGCGCGGTTCGCGAAACGAACTTCCCGTATCCGCCGCGGATGATCGCGCGCCCTTCGGGCAGGACGCTGACTGCGGCGCCCGCACGCGGCGACCAGTTGTAATTGCGCGTGATCGGATCGCGGTCCATGCGGAATCCCAGTTCCATCGTCAAACGCGATCCGGTGCGCCAGCGATCCTGACCGAAGAGGGCGACCTCGGTACCAGCTACCTCCTGTTGCGTCAGCCCGCCGAAGACCGTTCGCTCAGCGAGCGAGCCGTCGATCCGGCGCACTTCAACGGGCTGGTTTTCACTCGAGCCTTCGAATCGCGCCCACTGCACGTCGGCGCCGGTCTTGATGACGTGCTCGCCGCGCCAGTTGCGAGTCAGGCTGACCGACTCGACCCACTGGAAGCTGCGAACACGCCGCTCCTGCGTATTGAAGTAGTTTCCGCTCTCGGATTGAGGCGCAATCGTCAGTACCTCAGCGCCCTCGGGCTTGACCTCGATCTCGAACCGGCGGCCGGCAACCGTCGTCTCGAGCACGACGTTCGGTGAGAGGGCGAATCGATCGAGCAGGCCGGATGACCAGCCCTGCTGATTCAGGTTGGGAGTCGTCTCGGGCGGACGAAACGTGTTCATCGTCGCGTGACGTATGTCGCGCGGGAAGATGATCAGCGCGCCGCCGATGGTATGTCGCGCAGACAGAATGGCGTCGAGGCGAGTGAACGAGTCGAAGCTGGTGAGTTCAACGCCCGGTTCGTCGGGAAGGCTCTTGACCGGTGTCTCAAGGAATCGGTACTGCAGGTCCTGCGCGAGGAAGAGACGGCCACGTTCGATCGGGCCACGGACGGACAAGCGCGGCTCGAAGCCACGAATGCCGCTGAACCCTTTGCGAAAGCGTGGCATCAGATTGCCGGGTTTCACCTCCCATTCATCGGTGCCACGGCGCGTGCGAATCTGCGTGACACTCGTCGCGAAGCGGCCGAACTCCGCGGCGAACGGATTGGCGAGCACTTCGACAGACTCGACGCTGGGCGCCGGCAACTCGAGATCGAAATCTCCAGTGGAGGGATCGACCAGGCTGGCGCTGCTCACCTGAAGCGATGCCTGCGTGGGCTGGCCGCCTTTGACGCGCAACCGTCCATCCGCTCCGCGGATGACACCAGGCAGCAGCGGCAACAGGCTCTGGAAATCGTCACCCTCGAGTGGCGACGACTCCATGAGCGTGCCATCGAGCATGTCGCTCATCGACACCGGCTGAACGCTGTCGGTCGGCGAGGGAGCCTTCGCCACGACGTCAACCGTTGGGATCGTGAACGTCAATTGCACATCGAGCAAGACGTTCGCGACCTCTCCCGGGCGGACATCGAAAGCAGTGGACACGCTATCGACGAATCCTGCCCTCACGGCCCCGAGCGTGTATCGCCCCGGCGGGACGTCCGGGAAGACCACGTGTCCTGCGCCGTCGCTCCGTGTCGTCGCCAGCACGGCGCCCGAAGGCTGCTCGCGCAACTCCACCTGCGTGCCGGACAACTGCACGGTGCCTTCGAGTGTGGTCACCGTCGCCACCACACGGCCGTTGCCGGACGACTGTTGCTGCGTTGGTTGTTGAGCTGCGGGTGATGCGGCCGCGAGGACGAGGAGAAGAAGTCGAATCATCGGCATCCGAACAGACGTCTCAGGAAACTACGTCATAATCCGGGCCGATGTCACTTCAATTCAGAGGCCACCGCCGGATCGCGCCTGCCATTCTGCGCACGATTCACACCCCCGCAGACACCGCAGACAAGCTCCGCTAAAAGCCTTTACACCTCCTGCCGATACAACGAGCAGCGGTGTAAAATTGTCAGACCCGAAACCAGAAAGCGGCGAGGGACGGGCAGGCGCGTGGCAATGCCCGACGTGCGGACGACACGTCCCGCGGCATGTCGACGCGTGCCGCTGTGGCAGCGAGCGCAGACGCCTCGAAGCGCTCGGCTATAAATTCGACAGCGGGCCGTCCGTCCAGGCGGCGCCAGCCGTTCGCGTGCGGCACGTGCGATCGGAAGACTACGGTTTTCCCGGGACGCTTTTTGGCTATCAGCTCGACACCGACCTTGGCGCTCCGCTTCGCGTCGCACTCAAAGTCATTTTCGGCACCGCGGTGATCGCGCTCGTCGTGGCGCTGGTCCGCTATACCCACACCGAGCCGCTTCCCGCGCGCGACAATATTCACATCCTCAGCACGCTCGACGTCTTCACGCGGAACGCGGGACCTGAAGCAGGCAACACGATTCCGACATTCATCACCAGCACCGGCCGGCTCGGCGTGCTGACGTCAGCAGGAACGCCCGAGGACCTGGTGAAGAGCCTCCAGGAGTCGGATCTGAGACAGGGATTCTGTTCGCAGAGCGTGGTGAACCAGGTCCGCCACGAATATCCGGGGTTCTACGACGACTGGCCCAACGACAAGCTCGAGCGCATGGTGCTCGAGAAGTATCCCGAGTTCGCGGACCGCGTATGCGTGCTGTCAGTCCGCTTCGACGCGCCGGCAAGCGATGTCATCAAGTACGAACTGAAGCCGCGAACGCTCGCAGGACACGCTCTGTTGTGGCTGCGAACGCTCCTTATCGCCGGCGCGTTCGCCGTCGTGTGTTCGAATGTCTACTACCGGCTGATCGTCGGACGGCTTCTCGCTCCAGTCGTCTCAGAAGCCTGACGTCCCTTATTTGAAGCTCCGGGCAAAGAGCGCGTCGATCGCACGCGCGCCATTGTCTTTCAGCGATCGCGTGCCGGTGCCCGTGAAGTGCTGATGCGTGATCACCGGCTCGCCCGCTGCTGACGGCGCCCACGCCTCCCCCGTCCAGGTGAACCAGCCGTCCTTGTCTTGATCGAAGACGTAGAGCGGCTTGTTACACAGCTTGGCAAACTCCGCTCCCCACCCGGTCCCGCCACGCACCGTCCCATCGTCCTGGACGGTTCCGATCACGTAGATCTCCTGACCGTTGTTGACCTGATACCAGAGCGTCTGCAGGACTTTGCGCAGCGTTGGCCCTTCGGTGTAACGCCGGTTCATCAACCGCGACACGTAGGCGAGGCTCACGTCGCCCGAGAGCAGTTCTTCGTGATTCAGCACGCGAACGCCGCGGTGTCGATCAATCTTGTGGCTCTCGAACGTGAAGTTCACTTCCTCGACGCCATGACGCTCGGCGCACGCGCCAAAATGCGCTTCGGCGCCCGGAGCGCCGCCACTGAAGAGAATGCAGTCGTTCGGCTTCATGTGGGGATGATACATGGTCCACGGTCCTCGGTCTTCGGTCCGGTCGTGGCATCATCATTCACCGTGAACACTCCTCGCCGCTGGCGCGCTGGTGAATCGATCGACGACTATTGCCGCGCCTGCAAGACCGATCGTTCTCACACCGTGATCGTGGTTGACGGCAGCGGGCACCCGCTGCGCGTGCAGTGCGGCTACTGCGAAAGTCAACACAACTATCGCGGCGGTCCGCGGATCGATCCGGTGCCAAAGGCGGCGTCGCCGAGATCGGCGCCCGCGCCATCGATCGAGCCGACCCGCAGTCCGGCTCAGCCCGCTCCTCTTGTCAGCGACCGCGAAAGGATCGCACCGCCCATGGCTCTCTCCGACCGACCCGATGATCTGGAACTGCTGCTGCGTCGCATCATTCGCGAGGAGGCGGGCATCACGCCGGTCGCGCCCGCGCAGAAATGGCGAGGCGGCACACTGGTGCTGCGTCCGGGCACACCGGGCCTTCAGGAGAAGACGTGGCCGATCGAAACCTTCTTCAACAAGGTTGTGATGTTGCGTAACCGTCTGCGCAGTCTCGAGCAACAGGTCAACGCATCGGATCTGCCCGACGATGTGAAGCTGAAACTGCAGGGATATGTGAGCGGATGCTACGGCTCGCTCACCAGTTTCAATCTGCTCTTCGCCAACGAGGAAGACCACTTCAAAGGGACAGGTAGTGACTAGGACTCGCTACTCCACCGTGAAGGCCAGGTACATCAACCCGCCGCGGCGCTCCAGTTGAAGCACGACAGGTGCGCCTGGTGTGGCGGAATCGATCGCCTGGCGCAGCGCCGGCAGGTCCGCAATCCATTGACCGTTGACCGCGTGAATCACGTCGCCGGGCTGGAGGCCGCCGTTATCGGAGTCCAGCGCGCTCGCACTCGCCGAGGCCACGACGACACCCGCCTTGGCCCGCAGCGGTAGGCTGGCGGCAAGCTTCGGATCGATCGTCGCAGCGAGGATGCCGAGACGCGGAATGATGTTCTCGCGTGGATCGATTAACAAGCTCGCGGCCGACAGCGGATCGGCACGCTCAGCCACCAGGACCGTGACGGCCGTCGGCTGATCGCCGCGCAGGATCTCGAGCCGCACCTGATCTCCGACCGCACGTCGATACAGGTTGACGTGCAGTTGCCGGCCGTTCTCGATCGCCTTGCCGTCGAGGCTGAGCACCAGATCGCCGACGCTCAGACCGGCCCGATCGGCCGGACTACCGGGCGCCACGTCCGCGAGCACAGCTCCCTGTTCCCGCTTGAGGCCAAGCCCCGCCGCGAGAATCGGTGTGATCGTTTGTGCTCGCACGCCAATCTCACCTCGACGCACGCGACCATTGCGCTTGATCTGATCGAATACGGTTCGCACGATGTTGCTCGGCGCAGCAAAGCCGGGGCCGGCGGTGGCCACACCTCCCGACAGGATCAATGTGTTGATCCCGATCAGCCGGCCGCGCGCATCGACGAGCGGTCCTCCGCTGTTGCCTGGATTGATCGAAGCATCAGTCTGGACGTAAACCATCGGCGAGTCGGGCTCGAGCTGACGTGCGGCGGAGCTGACGATGCCGAGAGACACGGAGTTCTGCAGGCCGAGGGGGCTGCCGAATGCCAGCACCATCTGACCGGCTCTCAGGTCGTCTGAATCGCCAAACGGCAGTGCGGCAAGGCCGCGCTCCTCCACGCGCAGCACCGCAATGTCGGTCTCGTCATCAATGCCGATCACACGTGCCGGCACGACGCGCGAACGGCGGGCGAGAAGGGACTGTCCCGTTCGCACGGTCGGGATCTCGACGCGAATGCGAGAGGCGCCACGGACGACGTGCGCGTTGGTGACGATGTAGCCTTCCGCGTCGACAATGACGCCTGAGCCGCTCGAGCGCTGCGGGGTGACCAGATTCGATTGATCGGTGACGACGCCCGACAGCGGCGCCAGGCCGGACGTGAACACCTGCACGATGCTGGGATCGACGGTTCGGACGAGGGCTTCGATGGAGTCGTCGAAGTCGGCAAGCGACGGGATCCCTTTGGCCGGAGCTCGTTCCTGGCCAAACGCGGGTGACACGAGCACAAGCAGCACGGCGGCCGTACGCAATGACGGCGCGAAGCGAACGTTCATCCAGACCTCACTTGACGGGTGCCGTATTGTGAACCCGAATCAGCAATTGTGCAGCCCGGCCATGCGCCCTGCCGGGTGATACGATGAGCCTGCGCCGGATTGCGTCGCGCGGACACGTGAGCGACCCGCACGGCGCCTGTTTCGATGGCAGCTTCCCCCAGACCGGCGCTCGACCCTGCTGTCCTCACCGCGATGATCTGTTCGGGTGCCGTCAGCGCCCAGTTCATCGCCGGCAAGGCCACCCGCGACGCACTCTACCTCGCGCACCTGGACATCACAACGCTGCCGGCAATGGTGGTCGTCACGGCGGCCGTGTCGATCCTGCTGGTAATTGCCAGTTCGCGCAGCCTGCGCGCAATCACGCCCGGCACATTCGTGTCGGCGGCCTTCGTCATCAGCGCGGCGCTCCTGCTCGGCTCCTGGGTGCTGCTCGGGTGGGCGCCGCGCCTGGCGGCGCAGGTGGTCTATCTCCAGATCTCCGGACTCGGGCCGATGCTCGGATCCGGCTTCTGGCTCATCGCGACCGAGCGATTCGATCCGCATACCGCCCGGTTGAACTTCGGGCGCATCGCCGGCATCGGCACGATCGCAGGACTCGGCGGCGCCCTCGTCACCGAACGGATCGGCGCGACGCTCGGCATCGCCGAGATGCTCCCGCTTCTGGCCGTGCTCAACTTGATGTGCGCGTGGCAGGTGCGCAAACTCGCCGGCCCGAAGGTCCTGACGATCCACGACAAGGCCATGGAGGTCGCACCGGACCTCGCCGCCACATCACCTCGCTCGGGTCTGCGCGTGCTGGCTGGAGCGCCTTACCTGCAGAACCTCGCGGCCCTGGTGCTGCTGGGCACAGTGGCTGCGGCGCTTGCGGATTACGTCTTCAAGGCGCAGGCCGTCCAGGTGTTCGGCCGGGGCGACGCGCTGCTGCAATTCTTCGCGCTCTACTACGCCGGCGTGAGCCTGCTGGCGTTCGTCGTGCAGAGCGTGTCCGCACCGCTCGTGCTCGAGCGCCTTGGCCTCGCGGTGACCACGGCCACGCCGTCGCTGGCTCTCGTACTCGGAGGACTTGGTGCGCTGGTGTTTCCCGGACTCGGTGGCGCTATCGCCGCACGCGCCGGCGAATCCACGCTCCGCAGTTCCCTCTTCAAGACGGGTTACGAGATCTTCTTCACACCAATCGCCTCGCATGACAAACGAGCGGCCAAATCGATCATCGATGTCGGCTTCGATCGCCTCGGTGACGCCATCGGTGGCGGACTGATCCAACTGCTCATCATGTTGCCCGGCGCATCGCAGTACGTGGCGCTGATGGGCGCAGCCATCGGATGCTCGGCCATTGCCGTGGCGGTGGCGCAGCGGCTGAGTCGCGGATACATCCACACGCTCGAGCGTAGCCTGCTCGATCGCGCAGTGGAACTCGAGCTCTCGGACGTCGGCGACATCACGACCAGGACGGTCATGATGCGGACGATTCGCGCACCGCGGCCGAACCTCCCGCGACCGACCACCGACACGCGTTCGCAGGGCAGCGATACCCGGCCTCAGGGCGAGGGAACAATGCGAGTCCCCACGCCGGTCAACGACCCCGAGCTGCGCGAGATCGTCGCGCTGCGGTCGCGCAATCGAGACGCCGTGCTCCAGGTGCTACGTGCGGATGAAGGGCTGCCGGCCGCGCTCATCCCCCATGTCATTCCGCTGCTCGCGTGGGACCCTGTCGCCGAGGACGCCGTGCGGGCGCTGCGGAAAGTTGCCGAGGAACGCGTCGGCGAGCTCGTGGATGCGCTGCTCGATCCCAACCAGCCGTTCGCGTCGCGGCGACGTCTCGCGCGCGTGTTCTCTGTGTGCGTCTCTCAGCGTGCCGTCGACGGCGTCCTGCTTGGTCTCGAGGACCTGCGCTTCGAGGTGCGCTTCCAATGCGGACGATCGCTGGCCTCCATCATCGAGAAGAACCCGCGAATCCGCATCGACAAGGAACGCGTCTTCGACGTCGTACGCCGTGAGGTCGCCGTCGGACGCCCCGTATGGGAGAGCCATCGTCTCCTCGATACCGTCGAGGCCGACGCGCGCTCGTTCGTGGACGAGTTTCTCAAGGATCGCGCGGGGCAGAGCCTTGCGCATGTCTTCACGCTGCTCTCGCTCGTGCTGCCCACTGCCCCGCTGCAGATTGCGTATCGCGGCATCCACACCGACGACCCGGGACTGCGCGGCACTGCACTCGAGTACCTCGAAGGTGTCCTGCCTCCCGACATTCGCGATCGTCTCTGGCCGTTCCTCAGCGACCGTCCGAGGAAAAAGAGCGACACCCGGGCGCGCGACGAGATCCTCGCT
>Ga0207691_10003180_pt1 | contig 16050 bp, 15 predicted proteins | sample KBSM13metaG_FD_184327 | JGI IMG/M metagenome (GOLD analysis project Ga0207691, IMG submission 184327) | Miscanthus rhizosphere microbial communities from Kellogg Biological Station, Michigan, USA - KBS M1-3 metaG (SPAdes) (version 2) | ecosystem: Host-associated > Plants > Roots > Rhizosphere >... | reverse complement strand
ACAATTCTCGAAACGCTAACCGTCCGGTTGGGCCGTAAAAAAGCCGCCTGCGGGCGGCTTTTCCATTTGCATCTTACAATGACGCGAGCGGTTCCCCGCTGCGTGTGTGATCAGAATGGCAGACAAAAAAATTAAGATTGGAATCGTCGGCGGCACCGGTTATACGGGCGTCGAGCTACTGCGCTTGCTCGCACACCATCCGCGGTGCGAGCTTACTGTGATCACGTCGCGGCAGGAGGCGGGAACGCGGGTCGCTGCCATGTTCCAGAATCTTCGCGGCCACGTTGATCTCAGCTTCACGCTGCCATCCGACGATGAGCTGAGGCGTTGCGACGTCGTATTCTTCGCAACTCCGAACGGTGTCGCCATGACGCAGGCGCGCATGCTGTTTGAGGCGGGTGTCAGGATCATCGACATCGCCGCAGACTTCCGCATCAAGGATATTCCCACATGGGAGAAATGGTACGGCACCAAGCATGCATGCCCGGAACTTGTCGCCGACGCGGTTTACGGATTGCCCGAGGTTAATCGCGACGCGATCAAAGGCGCGCGCATAGTCGCCAACCCGGGCTGCTACCCGACCTCCGTGCAGCTGGGTTTTCTGCCGCTCGTCGCAAGCGGCAAAGTTGACCTCGATCATCTGATCGCCGATGCGAAATCCGGGGTCAGTGGAGCGGGGCGTAAGGCGGAGGTCCACGCGCTCTTCAGCGAAGCGTCTGACAACTTCAAAGCGTACGGCGTGAGGGGCCACCGCCATCATCCGGAAATCTCGCAAGGTTTAGCGGCGATGGCCAAGCGCGATGTGCGGTTAATTTTTGTCCCGCATCTGACGCCGTTGATCCGCGGCATCCACGCCACGTTATATGCAAACCTTACAGGCGCGGTCGATTTGCAGAAATTGTATGAAGACCATTACGCCCGTGAGCCCTTCGTCGATGTAATGCCAGCGGCGAGCCATCCTGACACGCGTTCCGTGCGTGGCTCGAACATGTGCCGCATTGCCGTTCACCAGCCGGAAGGCGGCGACATCGCAGTTGTGCTATCGGTCATCGACAACCTGACCAAGGGCGCGGCGGGTCAGGCAGTGCAGAACATGAATTTGATGTGCGGACTGCCGGAAGCGATGGGATTAGACCAGATTGCATTGTTGCCGTAACTTGGAAGCTCAAGCGCATATTCGGCATCTCAACACCGCCTGTCGGTTCGCGCAGGGGTGCCGGTGTTGCCTGAGTATGAGGAACTGCGGCCCAAGGCAAATGTCACAAGGGTGCTGCCACCGCACGCTCGGGGATGCGGTTGGGTGCTATAGTGTATGGTCGCTTGGTGCAGGAAGCTGATGGCAAGCCCAAAACGTCGTGCGACTGACATCAGTCGCGGCGCAGCAACAACCGAACGGAAGCGGCAGGAGCTCAAAAATGAATGCAGTTACCGAAATGCCGGCACCCCTGGTGTTCACCGATAGCGCGGCAGCGAAGGTGAAACAGCTGATTGATGAAGAAGGCAATCAGGAGTTGAAGCTGCGCGTGTTCGTCACGGGCGGTGGCTGCTCTGGTTTCCAGTACGGATTTACTTTCGATGAGGCCGTCAGCGAAGACGATACGTCGATGGAAAAAAACGGGGTCACGTTGCTGATCGACCCCATGAGTTTGCAGTACCTGGGCGGCGCAGAGATCGACTATCAGGAAGGCATCGAAGGCGCTCAGTTCGTGATCAAGAATCCGAACGCGACTTCTACCTGCGGATGCGGATCGTCCTTCTCTGCATAAGCTTTGATGCGGCAATGAAAAAGGGCGCCAGCGCCCTTTTTATTTTCAAGCGCGGTAAATCGCGCCGAGAGTGCGTGGACCGCGTGCCCCGGTGACGGTGGGTAGATTGCCGGGTCGTGCAGCGAGCGCCTGCTGAGCCAGCCATGCAAAGGCGAGCGCTTCTACATGCTCGGCGTTAGTGCCGAGTTCGTCGCTTGCAGCAACCTTATGGGGCGCCAACCGGGCACTGAGTGTCTCGACGAGTGCTGCATTTCGCGCGCCGCCGCCGCATAGATAGACTTCCTGCGTTTCCTTGCAGAACTTCTCGATGGCGTCCGCGATGCACTCGGCGGTCAGTGCAAGCAGCGTCGCCTGAACGTCGTTCGGCTTCTCGCTTTCATCCAGTTTCGACGTAAGCCAATTGAGATCGAACGCTTCGCGTCCGGTGCTTTTGGGCGGAGGAAGCTGGAAGTACGCGTCGTCGCGAAGCCGCGCGAGCAAACCGCCAATCACTTTGCCGCTGCGCGCCCACTCGCCATCGCGATCGAACGGCAACTGCCGATGGCGCTTCACCCACGCATCAAGCAGCATGTTGCCGGGGCCACAATCAAAACCGATCACGTGACCGTGCGCCGGCAAAGCGGTAATGTTCGCGATGCCCCCGATATTCACGATCGCGCGGCTGATTTTCGTGTCGCGAAACACCGCCTCATGAAACGCCGATACGAGCGGCGCACCCTGGCCGCCGGCAGCAACATCGCGGCTCCGAAAGTCGCAAACGACGCTGATGGTTGTAAGCTCTGCCAGCAGTGAACCGTTCACCAGTTGTATCGTGTAGCCGTCGGCCGGCTGATGGCGCACGGTTTGACCATGGCAGCCGATCGCCTCGACTGCAAGTGGCGTGATACCGGTCCGTTCAAGCAAAGCAGTAACAATCGACGCATAAACGCGGGCGAGCTCGTTTGCCGCGCGCGCCGCGCGCCGCAATTCGTCATGCGATGAATGATTCAGTGCAAGGAGTTCGGAGCGCAAACCGGACTCGAAAGGTTCATGCTGATGTGCGACGAGGCGGGGTTGACGGCCGCTGAGATCAACGAGTACCGCATCAACGCCGTCGAGACTCGTCCCGGACATCAGCCCGACGTACAAACCGGGCATCAGCGGTCAGTCGAGACGGGCGAGGTTGGTCGTACGCAGGAGTTGGAAGCGGTCGGCGTAGCGTTTCGCAGCCTGATCGAACTCCGGCTTTTGTTCCGGCAGGATGTGAGGTGCCGCCGGCATTGCGATACGCAGCGGATTTTGCTGAACGCCATCAATGCGGAATTCATAGTGCAGATGCGGTCCGGTTGCCAGTCCGGTCGCGCCGACATAGGCAATCACGTCTCCCTGCGAGACCCGTGTGCCCTTGTGCAAACCCTTCGCGAACCCTGAAAGATGTCCATACAACGTCGTGTATTTCGATTGATGACGCATGATGACGACGTTGCCATAGCCGCCTTGCTTGCCGGCAAACTCAACGACGCCGTCGCCGGCAGCCTTGATGCGTGTTCCCGTCGGGGCGCCGTAATCAACGCCCTTATGTGCACGCCAGGCTTGCAATACGGGGTGGAAACGCGCGCTTGAAAAACCGGAGGTAACGCGTGAGAACTCGAGCGGCGAGCGCAGGAACTGCTTGCGTGCGCTCTTGCCGTCGAGCGTGTAATAGCCGCCTTGATTGTCGGCGTAGTTGTAATACACGACCTGGTAGCTCTTGCCCTGATTAATGAACTCGGCCGCCAGCACCCGCCCGTAGCGGACGGGCTCGCCTTCGTGGTACCAGACTTCATAAACGACGCTGAAGCGATCTCCCTTGCGCAGATCGCGGTGAAAGTCGATGTCCGTAGAAAAGATATCGGCGATCTGCACGGCAATTGCGTCCGGGAGACCGGCGGCATCCGTTGCTCCAAACAGCGAACTTTTGATTTCGCCAGAACTCATGACGACGCGCTGCTCGAGCTTCGCTGGTTCTTCCTTTGCGGCGAGGGCATCGCCATTGCGATCGATCGATAGCAGATTTCCCGAGTTCAGATAGCGCAAGCTGAGCAGCTTGCCGTCCGCATCGGTAGTCGCGCGCACGATGCGACCGGGGATTAGCTGGTGCAGCGCTTTGAATTGATTACTGGTGCGCAGATATTGCGATGCAGGCGCGTCATCCACGCGCAGACGGCTAAGCAGTGATGCAACGGTGTCGCCGCGCTGAATACGCTCTTCGCGCACGAATGTCGCATTGGCGTCAGACGTCGACTCCAGCGGGGGCAGCTTCAATTCCTCGATAACGTTCTGGAAAGTGACGTTCTCGACGGTCGTTTCGGGCGCGATCCCGAACGCAGCGACTATTGCGCAACAAGGCAGCGCGAAAAGCAAAGCTCTGAGTCGACGATGCATGCCATCCTCGCGTGTTAGATTCGTGTTTTGTGGGCTAAAATCATCGTTTTAGCCGAGTGTCCTCAAGGGCCTGCCTTTGAGCGACGGCGCAAGCTTAGCAGAACCGTGCCCGCGTGCAAGCGCCGGATTCCACACGATGTAGTCGGGGATTGGCCAAAATGGCAACGCTTCAGGAGCACCTGGCGACTATCAAACGCGGCAGCGACGAGGTGCTTGTCGAGTCCGAACTCGTCGAAAAACTCAAGTCCGATAGGCCCCTGCGCGTCAAGGCGGGTTTCGACCCGACGGCGCCCGATCTTCATCTGGGCCACACCGTGCTCATGAACAAGCTACGGCAAATCCAAGGATTAGGTCATCACGTCATATTCCTGATCGGCGATTTCACCGGCATGATCGGCGATCCGACCGGCAAGAACGCCACGCGACCGCCGCTCACACGCGCTGAAGTGGCGCGCAATGCGGAAACATATAAGGCGCAGGTCTTCAAGATTCTGGACGAGCGAAAAACGGAAATCGCGTACAACTCTACTTGGATGGATGCATTCAGCTCGTCGGACATGGTCAAACTAGCGGCCACGCACACCGTCGCGCGCATGCTCGAGCGCGATGATTTCGGCAAGCGCTATAAAGCGAATCAACCGATTGCAATCCATGAATTTCTCTACCCGTTGGTACAGGGCTACGACTCGGTCGCGCTCAAGGCAGATCTCGAACTCGGCGGCACCGATCAGAAATTTAATCTGCTCGTCGGTCGCGAACTCCAGAAACACTACGGCCAACCGCCCCAGTGTGTATTGACGATGCCGCTGCTCGAAGGTCTCGATGGCGTCAACAAGATGTCCAAATCGCTCGGCAATTACGTTGGAATTGACGAGAGCCCGCGCGAAATTTTCGGCAAGCTAATGTCGGTTTCAGACGATTTGATGTGGCGTTATATTGACCTGCTTTCCTTCGCGCCGCTGTCACGGGTCGCGCAATGGAAGAGCGAAGTCGCCGCCGGTCGCAATCCCCGCGACATTAAGGTCACCTTTGCGCAGGAGATTGTCGCGCGTTTCCACAGCGATGACGCGGCCCGCGACGCGCTAACGGATTTCGAAGCGCGCTTTAAACAAGGCGAGATACCGCATGACATTGCGGCGGTCTCCGTGAAAGCATCTGCAGACGGTGCAGGCATTGCACATGTGTTGAAAGAAGCCGGCCTCACGCCAAGTACGTCCGAAGCGTTCAGAATGATCGCGCAAGGCGGCGTGAAGCTGAATGGCGAGAAAATCAGCGATAAGTCGTTGAAGCTCGAACGCGGCGCTGAAGTGGTGTTGCAGGTCGGCAAGCGTAAATTCGCGCGCGTGACTATCACCTGAGCGCGAGCTGAAAGGCCTCTCGTACTCTGTGTCAAAGACTCATGCGATAGCGGCGCACGAAAGTTCGATCGATGCCATCCTTCCATCGCCACACCCAAGCGCCTTCCAGCGCCAAAGGTCCGTACGACAGTACGGCGCGCTTGTCACCAGTACTGATCAACGCCAGCGCACGCGCTTGCGGCCGATAAGGGCTTAGGGAATTGTTCGTCAACGTGCTTCGGAGATTTCGTGCAAGCGGAGACCCCTGACGCACGGCGTATACACCAGACTTCGGATAATCACGCGGGTGCATTACTGCGCAATCCCCCGCCGCAAACACGGCAGTGGCCGATATCGATTGCAGGTTTGAATCGATCATTAAAAATCCCGCGGGGTCGACCGCGAGGCCTGAAGCATGCATCCACGGCCATGGCGTAGGTCCGGTTGCATATACGACGGTATCAGCTACTATGCGCTGACCGCTTTCCAGCGTAATGCAAACGTCATTGACGTCCACGACTTTCGTGAGCAAATGTACTTCGATGTTACGCTCGACGAGGATGCGCTCGAATAACCGTTGCACTCGCCGATTGTGACCCGGCAATATGCGGTCACTGTCCGTAAGTAAAATGTACTTAATCGTCGCGCCAAGCTTTTGCAGCCGATGCTGAATCGCAAGCAGCACTTCGACGCCGCCTGCGCCACCCCCGACGACCGCAATGGTCGATAACTGTCCGGCGCGGGCGCGCAAGACCAGACTTTCATACTTGTGGAGAAACGCATCGAGCGGTCGAACTGCCAACACGCTGTTGGAATGGAGCGCGTTACCCGGTATCGCGGTTGAGCTACCCACATTGAGAGAGAGTACGTCGTACTCAATGTCGAAACCACTCAACAGACGCGCTTGGCGCCTGGAGGCATCAATGTGCGTACATGCACCCTCGATGAATGTGCAGCGGGCGTGTTGCGCGAGGGCTTGCAGATCGATCTGACACTGCTCGCGCTCGTAGTGTCCGGCCAAGACGCCAGGCACCATACCGGAATACGTCATGCAGGGCGCATCGCTGACCAAAGTCACGTCGGCGTTGTCGATAGGATTGTTACCAAGCTGACGCAGTACTTCGACATGACTGTGTCCCCCGCCGATCAACAGCAGGCGCTTGATGCTACGCTGCGTCATTGCGAGCTAGGGGCTCGCCGGCGTCATGTGCGATATCGGCGAGGCCACGGCTGAACCCGTACAACTCACGCGATTCCCGCGACCGAAACGCTCGGGTGCAGAGAGGACCCTACGCGCGCCAGATCATGATGCGCGACTTGGATCGATCTATAACGCTCGACCGCGGCTAGTCCGGTGCCTTGCCCCACAGTTGCTTCAGCCGTTCATCGCGTCCGCAACCGCTGCGATAGTATTTGTATCGCAGCGGATTCGTTTTGTAAAAATCCTGGTGGTAATCTTCGGCCGGATAAAACGCGCCGGCGCGTGTTATCTCTGTCAGGATGGGACCTTTGAACGGCTTATTACCTTCGAGCGCCGCTTTCGATGTCTCGGCAAGTCGCTTCTGATTGTCGTCCAAATAAAAGATCCCGCTCCGGTATTGCGTGCCTCTGTCGCAGAACTGCTGATCTTTAACGGTTGGATCGATGTTGTGCCAAAACACATCGAGCAGTTTTTCGTAGCTCACTTTTTTCGGATCGTAGACGACTTGCACGGCTTCGGTATGCCCGGTGCGTCCGGACGATACCTCTTCATAGGTCGGGTTCACTTTCTGACCGCCCGTGTAACCCGAGGTAGTCGAAATTACACCATCCAGGATATCGAACGGATGCTCCATGCACCAGAAGCAGCCGCCTGCAAATATCGCTTTCGAATACTCGGTGCCGCCCGCGGGCTTCGCAGTTTGCGCATGCGTTGAGGCTGCGCCGCACAACAAAATGGCGCTGCACAACGCGAATAGTAGGTAGCGAATCTTCATTGCGTTCTCCTATTGGATTGTGTTCCCGCATTAGTCGCCGGAAGCCGCAGTTCCTTGCAGTCTCGCATATTAGCAGCGCGTCACAAACGCCCGCGCCTTGAACTACGCACAATAATGCGGAGCCAATTACACAGGTACGCAGTACCGATCGGCGATTTTTAACCGCTCACCTGAGCAAAAGGCCGTGGCCGAGCGATATTTTACCGAGCCGAATGCGCGCAAAGCCTTCACGGGACCGAGTGTCATCCGCGACCGTAATAGAAGCGATCGACCGTCCGGCACTCGCAGCGCGCCGTCACAATCTTGTAATAATGGGTCGCTATCATGACGCCCGTGAGCAAGTCCTGCCTGCCTCAACGGAGATCAGTCATGAAGTCGCAATTTATCGAACGTGTTTTGTCATGCGCAGCCCTGGCGCTGACTATAGGAGTAACAGCGGCGGGTGTGACTGCACCGGCTGCCGCCTCGGATATAACGGGTGCAGGAGCCACTTTCCCGTACCCGCTGTATTCGAAATGGGCTGAAGCTTACAAGGCCAAGACGGGCGTTGGCCTTAACTATCAGTCAATCGGATCCGGTGGCGGTATCAAGCAGATCATTGCGAAGACCGTCGACTTCGGCGCATCGGATGCGCCACTGGAAAGTGCTGAGCTCGATAAGAATGGGCTCGTGCAGTTTCCGACGGTCATGGGCGGTGTGGTGCCGGTTTATAACCTGCCGGGTATCAAGCCGGGTGCATTGCGGTTGACCGGCCCCCTGCTTGCAGACATCTATCTCGGCAAGGTCGCGAAGTGGAATGCAGCGCCCATTGCGGCCCTCAATAAAGACCTGAAACTGCCGGATCAGGACATCACTGTCGTTGCGCGTTCCGATGGCTCGGGCACGACATTCATATTCACCAATTATCTTTCCAAAGTGAGTGCTGAATGGAAGGAAAAAGCCGGCAACAATACTTCCGTCAAGTGGCCCGCGGGCGTGTCCGGTAAGGGGAATGAAGGCGTCGCCGCGTATGTGCAGCGGCTGCCAGGTTCGATCGGGTATGTGGAATATGCCTATGCGCTGCAGAACAAAATGTCATATGTGCAGCTTCAGAATAAAGATGGCAGTTTCGTCGCACCGAACGATAAGAGTTTTCGTGCGGCTGCCAGCAACGCGCAGTGGGAGAAGTCGCCGGGATTCTATCTTCTGCTGACCGAGCAGGCGGGCAAGGAAAGCTGGCCGATCACCGGCGCAACTTTTATTCTCATGCATAAAAAACAGGACAAGCCTGAAAACGCGGCAATCGCACTGAAGTTTTTTGAGTGGGCCTATGATGGCGGCGACCAGCTTGCGCTCGACCTCGACTATATTCCTATGCCCGACAATGTCGTAAAACTCGTTAAATCCGAGTGGAAGAAGATCCAGGATGCAAACGGCAAGCCGGTTTATTGATCAAAGTCCTCTTCATTTGGACTGTAGCAGTGAGGGGCTTCAGGCCCCTGTTTTTTAGCAAAGCCATGCCACCCACGGACGCAGTCGCGATCGAGCGACGTTTCGAGCCGCGTGCTCAAGCCGACTATAATGAGGCGCCCAATCTTCCGACGCGGCAGCCCTGGATGGATGCGTTTTTCAAGAATCTGACGCGCTTCTTTGCGTTTTTTGTTTTCTCGATCCTCGCTGCCATCCTCATCTCCCTGCTCTTTCACAGCCAGCTCACGCTGTCGAAGTTCAGGTTCGACTTTTTGTCGAATGCCGAATGGAATCCGGTAACCGAGGAGTTTGGTGCACTCGTGCCGATTTATGGCACGCTGGTGAGCTCCGCCATTGCGATGATCATCGGCATACCGGTGAGCTTTGGCATCGCATTGTTCCTCACGGAGCTTTCTCCGACCTGGCTTAAGCGGCCGCTCGGTACAGCGATCGAGATGCTCGCCGCCATTCCCAGCATCATCTACGGTATGTGGGGCTTGTTCGTGTTTGCGCCGCTGTTCGCGGAATATGTACAACCGGCGCTCATCAAAACATTGGGTGCAGTACCCATCGTCAGCCCATTATTCAAGGGACCGGCGATGGGCATAGGTATGCTGACGGCCGGCATCATCCTCGCGATCATGGTCATCCCCTTCATAACCGCGGTCATGCGTGACGTATTTGACCTCGTGCCGCCGTTGTTGAAGGAGTCCGCGTACGCCCTCGGCTCCACGACATGGGAGGTCGTCTGGCGCGTGGTCCTGCCTTATACGAAGATCGGCGTTGTCGGCGGCGTCATGCTCGGGCTTGGCCGCGCATTGGGCGAAACGATGGCCGTGACCTTCGTAATCGGTAATTCGCATCGCCTCAGCGCATCGCTGCTGGCGCCGGGCAATAGCATCGCGTCGTCACTCGCCAACGAATTCACCGAGGCTGTAGGCGACCTGCATTCATCGGCGCTGATCGAGTTAGGCCTTATCCTCTTCCTGATTACGACGATCGTATTAGCGCTCTCGAAGCTGCTGCTCCTGCAGCTTGCCAAGCGCGAAGGCAAAAAAACGTGATCTAAGAATGGCCGTCCCTCTTCCTCATATATACGGCAGGCGCCGCCGGGTGAATGCGTTGATGCTGGGCATCTCAGGTTTCACCATGGCATTCGGGCTTTTCTGGCTCGCCTGGATATTGTTGACCCTCGTGTATGAAGGATTCAGCGCACTCGGTCCGGCACTGTTCACCCAGATGACGCCGCCGCCGGGCAGCAGCGGCGGGTTGCTCAACGCGATCGTCGGCAGTCTGCTGATGGCAACGATGGCCACTTTGATTGGGACACCGATTGGAATACTCGCAGGCACCTACCTTGCGGAATTCGGCCGGCGCGGCTGGCTATCGCCCGCGACGCGATTCATCAACGATATCCTTCTTTCCGCGCCATCGATAGTGATCGGTCTGTTTATCTACTCGGCGTATGTCGCGCAGGTTCGGCACTTCTCCGGCTGGGCTGGCGCATTTGCGTTGTCATTGATCGTGATTCCGGTAGTGGTGCGCACAACTGATGACATGCTCAAGCTCGTACCGGACAGCTTGCGCGAGGCCGCAGTCGCGCTTGGCGCTCCTGCCTGGAAGATGATTGTGTTTATTTCCTACCGTGCGGCGCGCGCCGGCATCGTCACCGGCATTCTGCTCGCAGTCGCCCGCATCAGCGGCGAGACGGCGCCGCTCCTGTTTACTGCACTCAACAACCAATTCTGGTCTTTGAATCTCAACCAGCCGACCGCTAACTTGCCCGTCGTCATATTTCAATTTGCAATGAGTCCCTACCCTGACTGGCATCGCCTTGCCTGGGGCGGGGCCATTCTCATTACGCTTGGTGTGCTGGGGCTCAACATACTTGCGCGCGCGATGTTCAGACGATGATGTCCGCAACGCTCGCTAACACGGAAAGGCGCATGAGCCAACAAGTGCAATTTGATAACCCGAAGCTCAAAGTCAACGACTTGAATTTCTACTATGGCAAGTTCCAGGCGATCAAGCAGGTGTCGATGGACATTTGTGCGAACAAGGTTACTGCATTCATTGGTCCCTCAGGCTGCGGCAAGTCGACCTTGCTGCGCACGTTCAACCGCCTTTATGAGCTTTATCCGGGGCAGCGCGCGGAAGGCGAAATCCGGCTCGACGGCGACAACATCCTCGACCGCAAACAGGACATCACACTCTTGCGTGCGAAGGTCGGCATGGTGTTTCAGAAACCGACGCCGTTTCCCATGTCGATCTACGAAAACATCGCATTCGGCGTACGCTTGTATGAGCGTCTGAGCCGGGGGCAGATGGAAGAGCGCATCGAATGGGCGCTCACCAAAGCCGCACTGTGGAAGGAAGTGAAGGACAAGCTCAACCAAAGCGGTACCAGTCTTTCCGGCGGGCAGCAGCAGCGGCTGTGCATTGCCCGCGGTATCGCAATCAAACCGGAAGTGCTGCTCCTCGATGAGCCATGTTCAGCGCTCGACCCGATCTCCACGGCGCGCATCGAGGAGCTCGTGCACGAATTAAAAGAGGACTACACCGTAGTGATCGTTACGCACAACATGCAGCAGGCGGCGCGCGTGTCCGACTATACTGCGTATATGTATCTCGGCGAGCTGATCGAGTACGGCGCAACCAACAATATCTTCATCAAGCCCAAGCGCAAGGAAACAGAAGACTATATAACCGGCCGGTTTGGTTGAGGCCGACAGGAGCACAAGAATGGCGCAAACCGAACATTCCCTGAAGCAGTACGATCTTGACCTGGAGGGATTGCGCTCGCGGGTCCTTGAGATGGGCGGTCTGGTCGAATCACAAATCCTGGCGGCCATTAACGGCCTCATGTCCGGTGATATTCGTGCGCTCGATGCGGTCGTCGCAGAAGACCATCGTGTGAATGCGCTGGAAGTGAGCATCGATACCGATTGCAGCCATCTGATCGCGCGCCGCCAACCGGCAGCCGGTGACTTGCGGATGGTGCTCGCGATCATCAAGATCGTGACGGATCTCGAGCGCATCGGCGACGAGGCCGCGAAAATTGCGCGCATGGGCAAGCAGAGTCAGGCACATCCGCGGCTGCCGCGCGCGCCAACAGCTCCGATCCAGCATGTTGGAGACATTGCCCTCGGCATGCTGCGTAAAGCGCTGGACGCGCTGGCACGCCTTGATACCGTTGCTGCCGCGTCAATCGTGCGTGAAGATTTTGCGATCGATCAAGAGTTTCTTGCGATCGTGCGTCAGCTCATTACATTTATGATGGAAGATCCGCGCACTATAACTGAAGCACTTGAGATCTTGTGGATCGCTAAAGCGATCGAGCGCATCGGTGATCATGCCAAGAACATGGCGGAGCAGGTTATTTACATCGTCAAAGGCACGGATGTGCGCCATACGACCGTCGAAGAGCTCGAGCGCGAAGCACTAAATTAACAAGGCATGTTAATGGGCAGCGAGATACTCGTCGTCGAGGATGAGCCGGCCATCCAGGAATTGATTGCCGTAAATCTCGAGCACGCCGGCCATCACGTGCAGCGCGCACATAGCGCCAGTGAGGCAGATGCCTTGATACGGGATATCAGACCGGATCTCATCCTTCTCGACTGGATGTTGCCGGACCTCGCCGGTACTGCGCTCGCGCGCAGGCTGCGCGCGGACGCGCGCAGCAAAAACATCCCCATCATCATGTTGACAGCCCGTGCGCAAGAACATGACAAAGTGGAGGGGCTCGATGCCGGTGCGGATGACTACATCACCAAGCCGTTTTCTATCAAGGAGCTGCTCGCCCGCATCAAAGCAGTTCTGCGGCGCCGCTCACCCCAGCTTACTGATGAACTGATCGAAGTCGCCGGTCTGCAGCTCGATCCGGCAGCCCACCGTGTGGCGTGCAATGAGACCCAACTCCACCTGGGCCCCACTGAATTCAAGCTGCTGCATTTTTTCATGACGCACCCCGAGCGCGTTTATAGCCGCATGCAATTGCTCGACCAGGTATGGGGCGATCATGTATTTGTCGAAGAGCGCACCGTCGATGTTCACATCCGGCGGCTGCGTCAAGCGCTTGAGCCCAGCGGCCACGATCGACTCATCGAGACAGTGCGAGGCGCCGGTTACCGGCTGCACGCTTGATTCCAGTTTGTGTGGAATTCCGGCGGGTAGGCACTGACAGCATCCTCGCGCTGCTAAACGCCGCTTGAATCACTTCCTCCTTCGCACCGCCTCGCTGGTCGCATTGATGGGGAGTGCTGCGTATGTAATTGGAATGGGCTTCGGCGCGACCGTCGGCTGGTCCGCGGGCGCTATCGGTGTTTTGGTGCTGCTCTTCCATCACGTAAGGCACATGCAGTTGCTCGCTGACTGGCTGCGGGAGCCGGACGCGGACAAGCTGCCGCTTGTCAGCGGAACGTGGGATTACATCTTTTCGCTGATCTATCGCTATGAACGGACTCGCGGCGCGGATTATCAACAGCTCGCCAAAGCGCTGGTCCGTTTTCGGCAGGCGGGCCGCGCGCTGCCTGACGGAGTAGTGATACTGAACGCGGACAACCGCATCGAATGGTGCAACGACACGGCGGAGATCCATTTTGACTTGAGCCTGGCGAAGGATGCCGGGCAGCCGGTCGCTAACCTTTTACGTCAGCGCGAATTTGTCGACTACATGGACAGCGGTGACTATTCGCATCCGCTGGTGCTGCGTCTGCAGCGGCGGGGCGGTGTGGTCCTTTCACTTCAGCTAATCCCATATGGTGATGCTCAGAAATTGCTGCTCTCAAGGGACATTACCCGCTTCGAGCGTCTGGAGAGCATGCGGCGCGATTTCGTAGCCAACGTGTCGCACGAGTTGCGCACCCCGCTCACTGTGTTATCGGGGTTTCTCGAGACGATCAGAGAGCTCAATCTCGACCCCCAGCGCTCGCGCGACTATATGAGCCTGATGGCCGAGCAGAGCAAACGCATGCAGCATATCGTGGATGACTTGCTGGCCCTCTCCACGCTCGAATCGGCCCCCAGCCCGCCTCTTGATGAACGTATTGCTATGATGCCGCTCCTTGAGCGGATACGCGCCGAAGCCAGCGCCTTGAGCGCTGGCCATCACCGCATCGTGCTCGAAGCGGAGGGCGGCTTCGATGTACTTGGTGCTGAACGCGAGGTTGCTAGCGCATTCAGTAATCTTGTCAGCAACGCCATTCGTTACACGCCCGACGGCGGCGAGGTAAAGCTCATTTGGCGTGCCTGCGCGGACGCTGCGGAATTCGCAGTAGAGGACACAGGAATCGGGATAGCGCCCGAACATATCTCGAGGCTCACCGAACGCTTCTATCGCGTGGACCGGGGCCGCTCGCGTGAAACCGGCGGCACCGGACTTGGGCTTGCGATCGTAAAGCACATCCTGACGCGACATCAGGCCACACTTGATATTCGCAGCGAGCCTGGCAAGGGCAGTCACTTCGCTGCGCGCTTTCCCGCGAGGCGTATCGTGCGGGCGGCGGCTTCAGCGAGTAGCGCCTCGAAACAGATGAAAGGCTAAGTGCATCGCGCTTGGCGTGCGCTTAATACCGGTTCACCTTTCGACGCCGGACGATACCCGGGAAAGAATGAAAGGAGCGCTTAGGAAACCCTGGCGGCGGCGTGCGGTGAGCAACTATCCGAAACCCGACAAGGTTTGTCATCATCGACCTATAACTTGTGAGGCAGCGTCCGACTTTCTGTGATATTCGTCTGGTACTGGGACCGTGCGGCCGCCTAAGACCGCTATGGAACAAGGAGGTGTGATGATCGCCGACCTCATACGCAGTTGCAAAACTGAAGCCGCCGTTTACTTATTACTCACCGACTACATAGAAACAATGCGCCGTCATCAGAATGGCTGTAGGTTGCGGCTGTTAGTGACCAGGCTGCCGATCGGCGGCCGGTCAGACGTCGCGCAACGTTTTCGCCACCTTATCTCTGCACTCCTCGAGCCGTCGAGCAAGATCGATCAGTCCGCACTTATTGTCATCATCGAAGCGCTCCGCGCATTTGGCGCCGCGGTCTGTCAACTGACGATGCTCGATGTAGAGAGCATCACGTTGCCTGAGCTCAAGTACGCGCACGCTGCATAGTCGTTCAGCAATCCGGTCGAGAACGACACAGGTGTGAGCGCATTGCGCCCGGATTCTCGCGGGTTGGTCGGTGCAGAAGGAGGTTGCACTCGCGGATCCATTGTTTGTGGACCCTTCATGGCAAAGATGGCCTGCGTTTATCAGCGTTTGGCACGCCGGCATCGTGGCTGCTTTTTCTAATGAGACAGCGGCATAAATTCGAATGCGCATCTCATTCCCATTAACGAGACTATGCGGGTGTTCGCCTTGCCTTCGCGGTAGACTGTCTCAACCCAGAGACGCGATTTCCGCATGGCGATCCGCACAGTCCCGCCCCGGTCACAAGTTCCGCCGAATGCCCTCCGCATCCGGTTCGATGCATTCGAATTGGATGAAGCGAATGCGCTGTTGTTGCACGCCGGGGAGCCCATGAATCTCGCACCGACTCCATTTGCAGTGCTTTGTGCGTTGGCGCGGCAACCGGCGAACCTGCTTACCAAAGAGGCGTTGCTGGACAGCGTATGGGGACATCGGTTTGTCAGCGAATCAGTATTGAAGACCGCGATCAGCGACTTGCGCTCTGCGCTAAAGGATGATCCGCGCAAGCCGCGCTTGATCGAGACCGTATCGCGGAAGGGGTATCGCTTCATCGCAAAGCCCGCGCCAATCGCGCACATCACCGGGCCTGCGGCCGTGCCAGCATCTTCGCGCGACCCGGCCTTCATCGGCCGCGGCGAAGCGTTGTTATGCCTGCAGCAGGCATGGGATCTAGCGTGCAGCGGGAAACGCGCTATCGTCTGGGTCGCTGGAGAACCGGGTATTGGCAAGAGCACATTACTGTTGCAGGATGCTCTTGAACTAAATAATATTGTAACGCTTTATATAAGTGGGGAAGAAAGCGAACAGCAAATTAAAATGCGTGCTGACCGCCTGAAACTTATTAATGAAAATTTTTACCTGCTTACAGAAACATCAACACAGATCATCTTCCAGGAAATAAAAAAACTTAAACCACAACTTG
>Ga0207691_10003178_pt1 | contig 16057 bp, 11 predicted proteins | sample KBSM13metaG_FD_184327 | JGI IMG/M metagenome (GOLD analysis project Ga0207691, IMG submission 184327) | Miscanthus rhizosphere microbial communities from Kellogg Biological Station, Michigan, USA - KBS M1-3 metaG (SPAdes) (version 2) | ecosystem: Host-associated > Plants > Roots > Rhizosphere >... | reverse complement strand
AGAGCTTCGTGACTCCGGAGCAGGTGGCGGCCCTCGCTGTGTTCCTCTGCCGCGAAGAAGCGTCGTCGATCACTGGCGCGAACCTCAGCATGGACGGAGGTTGGACCGCCGCCTAAGCTCGATTGCGAATGCGCCGCGCCCTTCTTCTCATCGCCCTTGGACTGGCCGCCGGTGCCTGCGACGTCATCGAGCAGCCGGCGGGGCTGATTTCCCGCTGGACGACCTCTTACAAGGACGTGATCAGCGAGAACGACCGAACTCGATTGAGGGACTGGCGCAAGACCTTCGAGACTGCGCTCGACGACGCGCGAAAGTCGGGGCACTCGGTGGAAATTGCCCGCGAAGGCGCCCTGCTCGATCCTGATGCAGCTGTCAGTGGTCCTGCCATCCCCAACGGCACATATCGTTGCCGGGTGATCAAGCTCGGCAAGCAGCAGGACGCAGTATTGGATTATGTGGCCTACCCCGGGTTCGAATGCAGGGTTCGGGCGGAGCGTAACCTGCAGCGACTGACCAAGGTCAGCGGCTCCCAGCGCTATGTCGGGTTGATCTTCCCGCTCGATGCGATCCGCGAGGTCTTCCTCGGCACGTTGGTCCTCGGAGACGAACGGCGGGCGATGCAATATCGGCAGGACGAGAAGCGCGACGTTGCGGGCTACATCGAACGCATTGGTCCGAATCGCTGGCGGCTCATCATGCCGCAGCCCCATTTTGAATCGCACCTCGATGTCATGGAGCTGGTGCCCGAAGGAGCTTCGAATTGAAGAAAATGCTATGGCTCGCCGCTGCTGCGATGACTGCATCCACCCCTGCCGGCGCGGCGGCGCTGTCTGACGCGATCCGCGCTGACATGCCGCAGCTGATGACCCTCTATCGCGACCTCCACGCGAACCCCGAGCTGTCGATGCAGGAAGTGCGGACGCCCGCCAAGCTCGCTCCGGAGATGCGCAAGCTCGGCTTCGACGTCACCGAGCATGTCGGCAAGACCGGCGTCGTCGCAGTCATGAAGAATGGGCCCGGCCCTGTCCTCCTGATCCGTGCCGACATGGATGCGCTTCCAGTCAAGGAGCAGACTGGCCTTCCATTCGCATCGAAAGCGATGGGCAAGCTGCCCGACGGAACCGACACCCCCGTCATGCACGCCTGCGGCCACGACACGCACATCACGACCTGGCTTGCCACGGCTCGCCGGCTGGCGGCGATGAAGAGCCAATGGTCCGGAACGGTCGTGATGGTCCTTCAGCCGGGCGAAGAGCGGGTGATCGGTGCCCAGGCGATGCTCGACGACGGGCTGTTCACCCGCTTCCCGAAGCCGGACGTCCTGCTTGCATTCCATGATTCCGCCTCGCTTCCCGCGGGCACGATCGGAGTAACCAACGGTTTCGCGCTAGCCAATGTCGACACCGTCAATATCGACGTGAAGGGGGTCGGCGGCCACGGCGCCTATCCCCAGAACACCAAGGATCCGATCGTGCTCGCGTCGCGCATTGTCATGGCGCTCCAGACGCTCGTCAGTCGCGAGAACGATCCGCAACAACCTGCTGTCGTTACCGTCGGCAGCTTCCACGCCGGGACGAAGAGCAACATCATCGGCGACGACGCCAAGCTCGCGCTCACGGTCAGGAGCTATGCGCCCGAGACGCGAACGCTGCTCCTGGATGGAATCCGCCGGATCGTGCGCGGCGAGGCGATCGCGGCCGGAATGCCTGAGGACAGGATGCCAACGGTCGAGATCGAGCAGCCCTCCGCCGATGCGACCTTCAATACGCCCGAGCTTTCGGACCATCTACTCAAGCTGTTCGGTTCGCACTTTGGAGCCGCGCGAGTGGTGGAAACAAAGCCGATCATGGCCAGCGAGGATTTCAGCCGTTTCTGGCTTGCGGACAAATCCAAGCAGAGCGTGATCTTCTGGGTCGGCGGCGTGCCCCAGGCAAAGTGGGACGCGGTGAAGGGCGACACATTGAAGCTTCCCGCTCTCCATAGCTCCCTGTGGGCGCCGGACGCCGAAGCGGTCATTTCCACTGCGACCGAGGCGATGACCGTGGCAGCGCTGGACATCCTCAAGAAGGGATAATTTACCCTCTCGTTCACCACTTCTTTGTAAAGTTTGGCGACACCGCTGCCCATGTCGGCTGATTTGACACTGGGCGACCGATGGACGCGCTGATCGGCTTCTGGAGCCATGCTCTGGCAGCGGCCCTCTTCGCGTCACTCGTGATCTGGCGCATCGGCGAGGCTGCGCGCCAGCCGCTGCAGCGCCTCCTCGCGGGTGCCTTCGCGCTCACCGCCTGCTGGGCATGGCTGGCAGCCGTCGCGTCCGGATCGCCGGTTCTCGCTTTCGCCGAGAGCGCGCGAAATCTCCTGTGGGTCAGCCTGCTCTACAGCCTCTCCACCGCGGGCGAGGAGCGTGAGCACGGACTGAAGCTCGTCTATGCCGCGGTCGCCGGAGTCATCGGCCTGCAGCTGATCGGCGACACGTTCCAGCTGTTCAGCCCGAGCAATGCCATTGCCCAGACCGGGCTCGTCCTCAGGGTAACCACCGCGGCTGGAGCGCTCGTGCTCGTGCATAATGTTTACGGGCAGGCCGCGCCCGCGAGCCGCTCGCACATTCGCTTTGCGATGCTCGGCCTCGCGCTCATCTGGATCTACGATCTCAATCTTTACACGATCCTCTATCTTGGATCCGCCAGCGCCAGCACGCTAGCCGAATGGCGGGGCCTCGCGGTCGCGCTTGCTGCGCCCCTGTTCGCACTCGCCACGCGCAATGAGGGCAGCTGGCGGGTTCGGTTGTCCCGCGCTGCAACGTTCCAGTCGCTCTCGCTGCTCGCCATCTGTGCCTATTTCGCGCTGATGGCGATCCTCGCGACCGCGTTGCGGGGGACCGGAGTCGACTGGTCGTCAGCACTCATGATCGGCGCCCTCGCCGTCATGACCGTCGGTGCGATGGTGCTGATCCCGAGCGCCCGTGCACGCGGCTGGCTGAAGGTGAAACTCGCAAAGCACCTCTTCGAACATCGCTACGATTATCGGACCGAGTGGCTGCGTTTCACCAGCACGCTAGGGCGCGCTGGGCCGGAAGCACCGCCCCTCACCGAACGGATCGTCAAGGCATTCGCCGACATCGTCGATGCGCCCGGCGGGCTGTTGCTCGTCAGCGACGGCGGAAAGGGACTATCGGTCGCAACCGCATCTTTCTGGCCCGGAAACAGCCCCGGCCCAAATGCTTTCGACGACTCTGCCGACTTCTGGAATGAAATCGAAGAAACCGGCCACGTGCTGGAGTTCGAGGGCATTCGCAGGGGATGGGCCCGAGCCCAGGAAAATTCTTTGCTGGTGCCGAAGTGGCTGCTCGATGAACCTTCGGTCTGGACCGGGATCCCGCTTCTTCACCACCAAAGACTTGTCGGAATGGTGGTTCTTGCAGCGCCCGAATATCGGCGGCAGCTGGATTGGGAGGACTTCGATCTCCTCCGAACCGCCGGCAACCAGGCCGCGAGCTCCCTTGCCGAAGCCCTTGGGCAGGAAGCGCTCAGCCACGCGCAGCGCTTCGAGGAATTCAACCGTCGCTTCGCCTTCATCCTGCACGACATCAAGAATTTGGTCAGCCAGCTGTCGTTGCTCGCCCGGAATGCCGAACGACATGCCGACAACCCCGAATTTCGGGCAGACATGGTCGCGACGCTGCAGGGATCGGTCGGCAAGATGAACGAGCTCCTGGCTCGGCTCTCTCCGCACTCACCCTCACGAGTCCAGCGGATCGAGCCGCAACCCCTTCGGCCAATCCTGTCCGCAGCGATCGCTTCCAAACGCCGCGACCGTGATGTCAATCTGCTTGGTGATGCCGGCGTGCAGGCGTTCGTGGACGCGGCTGCGCTCGAGCAGGCGGTCGGCCACCTGGTTCAGAACGCGCTCGATGCCAGCAGCGGCGAACCGGTCACCGTCCGGGTCAGTAGCGACGGGACGAATGTGGCGATTGCGGTGGCTGACAAGGGCGTCGGCATGGACGGCGATTTCATCCGCAACCGGCTCTTCCAGCCATTCGCGTCGACAAAGCCGGACGGTTTTGGAATCGGCGCGTTCGAGGCCCGATCGCTCATCACCGCCATGGGCGGGCAGATCAGCATCGACAGCCGCCCGGGACGCGGGACGACGTTCACCATCCTCCTGCCCGCCGTGGAGGCGGCGAGCGAACTTCCAAGGAAACGTGCATGACCGACAGTTCAGAAACGAGAGTCCTACTCGTCGTGGAAGATGACGAAGGCCTGCAGCGCCAGCTCAAATGGGCCTATGACGGATATCAGGTCGTCTGCGCATCGGACCGTGCGGCCGCGATCGAAGCATTGCGTGCGCATGAACCTGCTGTAGTCACGCTCGACCTCGGCCTTCCCCCGGACCCCGATGGAACCGACGAGGGCTTTGCGACGCTCGCCGAGATCCTGAAGCTCAAGCCCGGCACCAAGGTCATCGTCGCGACCGGTCATGGCGCGCGGGAAAGCGCGACCCGCGCAATCGCTATGGGAGCTTACGACTTCTACAAGAAGCCGGTCGATATCGACGAACTCGGGCTGATCGTCGCGCGCGCCTTTCACCTTCACCAGATCGAGGACGAGAACCGGCGGCTCGAGACGGGAGTTTCGGCAACCGTCCTTGGATCGATCATCACCGCTGCGCCGGAAATGCTGAAGGTCGCGAAGACGATCGAGCGGGTCGCGTCAGCGGACGTATCGGTCATGCTGCTTGGCGCCAGCGGCACCGGGAAGGAACTGCTTGCCCGAGCCGTTCACGAGAAGAGCAGTCGCAAGGGCGACTTCATCGCGATCAATTGCGCTGCGATTCCCGAGAACCTGCTGGAGGCCGAGCTTTTCGGTTACGAACGCGGCGCCTTCACCGGGGCGGTCAAGTCGAACGTCGGCAAGATAGAGCTGGCCGAGGGCGGCACCCTGTTCCTGGACGAGGTCGGCGACATCCCTCTTCCGCTCCAGGTAAAGCTTCTGCGCTTCCTGCAGGAACGGGTCATCGAACGGATCGGCGGGCGTCAGCCGATCAATGTCGACACGCGGATCGTATGCGCGACTCATCAGAACCTGGAGGCGATGATCGCCGACGGCCGGTTTCGCGAGGACCTCTATTATCGGCTCGCCGAGATCGTCGTGAAGATCCCGTCGTTGGCCGAACGTTCGGGGGACGCGGTGCTGCTCGCACGCCATTTCGTGAATCGCTTTGGCCGGGAGCTCAATCCGGGCGTGCAGACCCTGAGCCCCGACGCGATCGAGACCATCGACACTTACGGCTGGCCGGGCAATGTCCGTGAGCTGGAGAACCGCCTGAAGCGCGCCGTCATCATGGCGGACGGCAAGAGCGTCACCGCAGCAGACCTTGACCTCAAGTCGACTTCCAATTCCGATGGATCGGCGATGCCGATCAACCTTCGTGCCGTCCGCGAGGTGGCCGACAGGAAAGCGATCCGCCAGGCGATGAGCCGCACCGACAACAATATCTCCGGCGCGGCCAAGTTGTTGGGAATCAGCCGGCCGACCCTCTACGACTTGTTGAAGCAATATCGCCTGACGGCATGACCGCCGACGAACGTGCGGAGCCGTTCGACGAACAAATTTTGCGCTTGCGGTAGCCCCGGCTAACGTCCCCGGACTCTTCGATCAGGGAGATTCCATGGACCGCCGCTCATTTCTCGCCACTAGCGCAACTGTCGCGTTGCTTCCGCTTGCAGATGGGCCGCTCTTGGCGGCGGTCGCGTCCCCGGGAAGCGGGGACGCCGGGCTGAACGCCCTGTTCGATAAGATCTTCCAGCGGCAGGTCGCCGACTCACCCGGCTTTGCGACAGCGCTTGGTCTCGATACCGGTCCGAACGCGAAGCTTCGCTCGACGTTCGACATGCGTCCGCCGAACCAGAGCCGGATAGAGAATGATGCGCGCGACCGCGCTTTCCTGGCCCAAGTTCGCGCGATCGACCCAGGTACTTTGTCGCCGGCCGCGGCGCTGAACCGGGAAATCGTGATTTACGATCTCGAGACCGCGCTGGAGTCCTACGGGAAGTTCAAGATCGACAGCGTCCAGAACCCCTATCTGATCTCTCAGCAGAGCGGGAATTACTTCTCGATCCCGGACTTCCTCAACAGTAGCCATCCGATCGAGAATGCTAACGACGCCGAGGCCTATCTCTCGCGCCTGGCTCAATTCCCGAAGCTGCTCGACATGGAAACGCAGGACCAGAAGGAAATGGCGGCGCGGGGCTTCCTTGCACCCGGCTGGTCGCTAGACCTGGCGCTCGGTCAGATGGAAGCTCTTCGGAAGCCTGCCGCTGCGGACAGCGGGATGGTCCGCTCGATCGCCGATCGCACGAAGGCGAAAGGAATATCAGGCGACTGGGCGGCCCGTGCCACCAAGATCGTCCAAACCGGCGTGTATCCCGCGCTCGACCGCCAGATTGCGGCGATCCGCGCGCTGCGGCCAACGACACGTCCCGGAGACGGGGCCACGCGGCTTCCCAACGGCGATGCCATTTATGCCGCTGCACTGGCCCAGGCGACAACCAGCAAGATGACGCCCGACGAGGTGCATCAGCTCGGTTTGTCGCAGGTCGCAGAATATACTGAGGCGCTGGACGTCCTCCTGAAACAGGCGGGCTTCACCCAAGGGACGGTCGGGGAACGATTGTCGGCGCTGAACTCGTCGCCGGCGCAGCTTTATGCCAACACCGATGGTGGGCGCGCGCAGCTGCTCGCCGGACTCAACGCGAACGTCAAGGAAATGACTGCGAAGCTGCCGCAAGCTTTCGCGACGCTTCCCAGCCAGCCCCTGGAGATTCGCGCGGTTCCGAAGGAAATCCAGGACGGTGCGCCCAACGGCTATTATCGGAGCGCGAGCCTCGATGGGTCCCGCCCGGCGATTTACTTCATCAACCTGAAATCGACCGCTGACTGGCCGAAATATTCGCTTCCTTCGCTGACCTATCACGAAGGCGTTCCGGGCCACCACTTGCAGATCAGCCTGGCGCAGCAATCGAAGGACATTCCGATGCTGCGCAAGATCAGCTTCTATTCCTCATATATCGAAGGCTGGGCACTCTATTCGGAGCAGTTGGCCGACGAGATCGGCGGATATGATGGGATCGAAAAAGGCGGCTACCTCCAGTCTTTCCTTTTCCGCTCGGCCCGCCTAGTCGTCGACACCGGCCTCAATTCGAAGGGTTGGAGCCGCGAACAGGCAATCGATTACATGCAGAAGACGACGGGCTTCCCCCGCGGCCGCGTGCAGCGCGAAGTCGAGCGCTATTGCGCGTCGATTGGCCAGGCCTGCAGCTACAAGGTCGGACACCTTGCGTGGATGCGAGCGCGGGACAAGGCGAAGGCGATCCTCGGCCCCAAGTTCGACATTCGGCAATTCCACGAAGTGTTGAAGGACGGCACGATGCCGCTCACCATCCTCGAGCGCCGCATCGAGGAACGGGCCAGGGCCCAGCTCGCTTAAAATCAGGGACCCGACAAACAGGCGACCTCCTTCGACGAACGTATTTGCGGCTTGGAACCGCGGCGCTAACCTGTCGCGCTTCCACCGCAAATCACGGGATAGAATCATGGATCGCCGCTCGTTCCTCGCCACCAGCGCCACGGTCGCGCTGCTGCCTCTGACCGAGGCCCCTGCCATTGCCGCCGTCCAGGGCGGAACGGGCGACGGCAATCTCAACGATCTGTTCGAAGCGATTTTCCAGGACCGCGTTCGCCACAATCCCGAGCTCGCTACTTCGCTCGGCCTCGACAAGGGTCCGAATGCTGCCCTGAAGTCGAAGCTCGACACGCGTCCCGGACCGGTCGCACGCCGCGAAGATTTGCAGCGAACGCAGCGCAACATCGCGGAGCTGAATGCCATCAGCCCGGCGGGACTTTCGGACGCGGCGAAGCTCAATCGCGAAGTCGTCATCTACTCGCTTCAGACGCAGGCGAATGCGCCGTCCAAATGGGATATCGATTCCGCGCAGCGTCCCTATCCCATCTTCCAGCAGGGCGGCGCCTATTTCTCGACGCCTGACTTCCTGAACACCGCGCACACGATCAACAATGCTGCAGATGCGGAGGCCTATCTGGCGCGCCTCGATCAGTTCGCAACCGTCCTCGATAACGATACGGCCGAGCAAAAGGCGCAGGCTGCGCGCGGGTTCCTTGCACCCGGCTGGTCGCTCGACCTGACCCTGGGCCAGATGCGCAAGCTGCGCGACGTGCCCGCGGCTAGCAACACGATGGTCGAGTCACTCGCCAGCCGAACCAAAGCCAAAGGCGTTGCCGGCGACTGGACGAGCCGCGCCGCAGCGATCGTCGAAAAGCAGGTTTATCCGGCGCTCGACCGGCAAATTGCTGCGATGCAGGCGTTGAAGCCGACCGCGCGCGCGGGTGACGGCGCCTGGCGCTTAACCGACGGCGAGGCCATTTACGCCGAAGCGCTGCGCCAGGCCACGACGACCAATTTCAGCCCCGACGAGGTTCACCAGATGGGGCTCTCCCAAGTCGCCGAGATCAGCGCGGAGCTCGACAAGATCCTCAGCCGCCAAGGATACAGCCAGGGAAGCGTCGGCGAGCGGCTGACGGCCTTGGGCAATGCCTCCGCGCAGCGCTACGCCGACAGCGATGCCGGGCGGGCGGAGCTGCTCACTTATTTGAATGGGTTGGTGAAGGACATGTACGGTCGGTTGCCGCAGGCGTTCGCGACCCTGCCAAACCAGCCGCTCGAGATTCGCCGCGTGCCGCCCGAGATCCAGGACGGCGCATCCAATGGCTATTACAACCGCGCTGCCTTGGATGGCTCGCGTCCGGCCATTTACTTCATCAATCTCAAGGATCTCGGCGACTGGCCGAAATATACGCTTCCGACCCTCAGCTATCACGAGGGTGTCCCTGGCCATCATTTGCAGATCAGCATCGCACAGGAATCGAAGGACATCCCGACCTTGCGGAAGCTCGGTTTCTTCTCAGCTTATTCGGAGGGCTGGGCGCTTTACGCGGAGCAGCTTGCCGACGAGCTCGGCGTATACTCGAGCGAGCCGCTGGGTCGCGCTGGCTTCCTCCAGTCCTTCCTGTTCCGGGCAGCGCGGCTGGTCGTCGATACCGGCCTTCATTCGAAGCGCTGGAGCCGCGAGCAGGCGACCGACTATCTCGTCAAGACGACCGGTTTTGCGCGACCCCGCTCGCAGCGCGAGGTGGAGCGTTACTGCACCCAAATCGGCCAGGCCTGCAGCTACAAGGTCGGCCACACGGCCTGGACCCGCGCGCGGGCCGATGCGCAAAAGGCGCTCGGTGCGAAGTTCGACCTCAAGCAGTTCCACGAAGTCCTGCGCGAGGGTGCAATGCCGCTTTCGATCCTTGAGCGGCGCATCAAGGAACGCTCGGTGATATCCTGATCGCTGATTTCGGGGTTTTCCCCAATTCGGTGCCATTTGCGTGAACTTATGATGCCGCGTCTGCGTTGTTTCTGGCCCATGACAACGAAGATGGTTTGACCTTGGGGAAGAAGATCCATGGACCCAGTAATCGCGGCGTTTCCGACGGCGGGTGCCCATCTGGCCGGCGAAGATTCCGAGTTTGATCCCGAAATTGAATTGGCACGTTCGATCCGCAGACATTTCGGCGCGCTTGCGGACCTGCTGAATCGCTCGGCGGACTTGATCGGAGATATTCCTGACGGAAATCGGCTGCGCGCTGCAGCCGCGGCAGCAAAGCGGGGCAAGGCTTCGGCCGATCGCCTTTGTTTCAAGATCGCCGAAGGAGCTGACCAGCCGGCAGCAATGCAGCGAAGAGCTTAGGCCTTCACGCGTTGCGCAAGTTGCTCGGCTAACTCCGCAATCTCTAGCCAACGGAGTTCAGCGGCCTCGATCTCCGCTCGATTCCGGGCAATGCGCTCAGTCAGCCTGGCAAAGCCATCGGGGTCTCTGGCATACAGGCCGGGATCCGACAAACGCGTTTCATCGGCTTCGACTTCGACCTGAAGACGCTCGATCTCCGCCGGCAAGCGGTCGTAATCGCGTTGGTCCTTGTACGTCAGCTTCTTGTTTCCCACGGCGGGCCGAGGTTCAGGTTGGGGCACTGACTGACCACCGGCTTTCGCCGGAGAACGCTGCGGCCGATGCGCCTCGTACCGCTTGCGCACCCAATCCTCATAGCCGCCGGCAACCACATCGATCTTGCCGGATCCATCGAGACCGAGCGTGATTGTCACCGTGCGGTCCAGGAAATCGCGATCGTGGCTAACGATCAGCACCGTCCCGTCATAATCGGCGATGACTTCTTGCAGTAGATCGAGCGTTTCGAGGTCGAGGTCGTTGGTTGGCTCGTCCAAGACGAGCAGGTTTGCAGCCCTTGCAAATTCCCTGGCAAGCAGCAGCCGCGACCGTTCGCCGCCCGACAGCGAGCCCACCGGTGCTTCGGTGAGGGAAGGATCGAACAGGAATTCCTTGAGATAGCCCTTGATGTGCTTTTTCGAGCCGCGCACGTCGATCCAGTCGCCACCGTTCGCGAGCACGTCCTTCACTCTTTTCCCGGGTTCCATCAGCTTTCGCTGCTGGTCGATGACGATCCCCGAAAGCGTCTTCGCCTGCGTGACCTTTCCAATGTCAGGCGCGATCTCGCCCGTCAGAAGCTTCAGCAAGGTCGTCTTGCCAGCGCCATTGGGTCCAACGATTCCGATCCTGTCGCCACGCTGGATACGCAGCGAAAAATCGCGGATGATCGGCCGGTCGCCATAGGATTTGCTTACCTGATCGGCCTCGATCACCGTCTTGGAACGGACGTCGTCCTTGGCGAGTGCAAGCTTGGCCGAGCCCGTCGGACCCAGCATTGCGGCGCGCTGGGCGCGCATTTCGTGAAGCTTGGCTAGACGTCCCTGGTTACGCCGCCGGCGCGCGGTGACCCCGCGCTGCAGCCAGTGGAGCTCCAGCTTCAGCTTTGCATCGAGCTTCTCTGCTGCCCTCGCCTCTTCCTCATAAATCCGCTCGGTCCAGGCCTCGAAGCCTCCGAAGCCGATCTCGGCGCGGCGAAGATTGCCTCGGTCGAGCCAGATGCAGGAGCGCGTCAGCCGGGTGAGGAACGTCCGGTCGTGGCTGATGACGATGAAGGCGCCCGGGAAGCGCTTCAGCCATTCCTCGAGCCACTCGATTGCTGACAAATCAAGGTGGTTTGTCGGCTCGTCGAGCAGCAGCACGTCGGGCCCTTGGGCCAGGGCTCGAGCAATCGCCGCCTGCCGCCGTTCTCCCCCGCTTGCAGTCGCCGTCGGGCGCGACAGATCGATCCCCAGCTGGTTGGCAATGGCGGCCGCCTCATGGTTTTCGGGCGCGTCGCCGCCGTGCAGGACCCAATCCTGCAGGGTCTCGAACCCGTCCATTTTCGGATCCTGCTCAAGAAGCACAACATGGGTCCCCGGCACAATTGTTCGCTTGCCCTCGTCTGGATCCACCATGCCTGCCAAGCACTTGAGCAAGGTCGTCTTGCCGGCACCGTTGCGTCCGATCAGTGCGAGCCGGTCGCGTTCGCCGATGTAGAGGTCGAGGCCGCGGAACAGCCAACCTTCGCCCTGGATCAGTCCCAGGTCTTCGTAACTAAGGATCGGCGCAGCCATGGGCCGCGCTTAGAAGAGCCTCAGCTTGTCCTCAATGCGGCTGGGCCGCTTTTTGCGCTGCGACCATCGCTGCGATCTCGTCGAGCAGCTGATGGGCGTCGTAGACGATTCCATCCTTCACCACATATTTGATTCCTCCGACGTGATGGATCTGTCCGTCCTGCTCCAGTCGGTCGAAGCCTGTGCCGTACAAGGTCTTGAGGTTCTGGAGCGGGTTCTCCGGCGCAATCACCAGGTCCGCGAGCTTGCCGGGCTCGACCAGCCCGACCGGCGGCTCGATGCCTTTGGGCCGGTACAATTCCTGCGCGCCGTTCCACGTCGCCGCCGTGATCACCTCCAATGGGCTGAATCCAGCCTCCTGAAGCATCTCCAGTTCGCCGATGTAGGAAAAGCCCCACGTCTGATAGATGAAACCGGGGTCCGAACCGGCGGTCACCAGCCCGCCCAGGTTCTTGTAATCGTTCATCAGCCGCATGTAGGGCACATAGAAGCGCCGCCACTTGATCTCGCGCGCGGTGGTCCAGTCGTACCAATAGGAACCGTGATGCTCGCGGTTCGCAGCATAGAAGCTCATCAGAGATGGCAGAACGTATTTAGCGTTCCAGTCGGCATTCCGCGCGCGCATGAGGTCGCGGGAGGCCGAATAAATGTTGAACGTCGGGTTGAAGACCACGCCATGGTCCAGCTGCTCGCGCAGGTAGGCGTTCCATTCGGGACCGCCCGGCTCGACGATCTGGTCGGCAAGGTCCGCGAAATCTCCGAACCGCGACTGCTCGTTCAGATAATTATAATCGCTCGACACGGTTTGGACCCGGTGGTCCTTCAACAGCGCTTCGAAATGACCGTAGAAATGGGTGACGGTGCCGAGACCGGCGCGCCCCGCGTCCAATGCATTGAACCGCGCCACGCCGGGCTGCGACAGATGGGCGATCGTGCCGAGGTGCAGCTTGCGCGCCTCGTCGATCGCGGCCTTGGTCGCTTCCGGCGGCTCCATGTTGAAGAATTTGACTCCGTCGAAGCCGGTCTTGGCCGCCCAGCGTACCCACGCGCGCGCCTGATCCGGTGTCCTTACGTCTCCATTCGGCCAGGCGTCTCCGAGGACCGCATAGGTGACGAGCCTAGGTGCGACGATCGTATTGTCGGCGCTGCGCTTGCGATCCGACAGGGTCTGCGCGACGTCCCCGAAATAGAAGGGCACTCCGCGAACCGTCGTCACTCCATGGGCCAGCCACAACTTGTACCCGTACGAAGCATTCGGCGCCTTGCGCGGGTCCCCGTTGTGGCCGTGCGTATCGATGAAGCCTGGCATCACCCACATGCCGGTGGCGTCGATCTCCCGATCAGCGTCGAGCGGCGGCCGGTTCAGCTTCATGGCGACGCCGGGAGTTCCCGCGGGCTCGACGGCAGCGATACGATTGCCCTCGACGATGATGTCCATCGGCCCGATCGGCGGCGAACCATCGCCCTTGATGACCATTGCCCCGCGGATCACCAATTTGCGAAACGGTCCCTGGCCTTCGCCGGCCTGACGCGGAGGTACCTGCTCCATGCGCGCAGCGGGTTGCGCGGCGGCCGGACTCGTGGATGTCGACAACGACGCCGCCAGCAGCGTCAGAATTGAAAACAGACGCATCCTTTTCCGATCTCCGAGCACGATGAACGGCGTACAACTGCAGCATTCATAGCCTATTCAATGCTTCATGATACAAGCCGCCGTGAACAAAAGAGTCGGCGATGAGACAGTTGCGTATTCCTCTACTTATTGCCGCGCTGTTGGGCGGCCTGACCAGCGCTCCGGCGCTGGCTGATCCGCCACGCGATGCAGACAGGGCGTTTGAAGCGAAGCGACAGGGACGGTCGATGCCGCTGCCTCAACTCGAGCGCCGGGTCATGCCGATGATGGGTGGCGCGGATTACCTTGGCCCTGAAATGAACGGCGACACCTACCGATTCAAGTTCATGCAGAACGGGCGTGTCATCTGGGTCGACGTCGATGGCCAGGGCCGCGTCGTGCGCAAATCGCACGACAAGTAATCGCTGCCGATTGACTTTTCAGTACTGCCTCCCAGTTGTTCCGGATAAGCAACTTCTCGTCGCAACGCGGGTTGACGGCGCGAAGATGAACCGCTCCGGGGAGCATTGAATGCGCGTTTTGATCGTCGAAGACGAACCCAATCTCGGGAGGCAGCTGCGCTCGACGCTTGAAGGGGCGGGCTATGCCGTGGACCTCGCGACCGATGGCGAGGACGGCCATTACCTGGGATCCACCGAAAACTACGACGCGGTGATCCTCGACCTCGGTTTGCCCGAAGTCGATGGCCTGACCGTGCTCGATCGATGGCGGAAGGAAGGGCGCAAAATGCCCGTCCTCGTCCTGACCGCTCGCGACAGTTGGTCCGACAAGGTTGCCGGCCTCGACGCAGGGGCCGACGATTATCTCGCCAAGCCCTTCCAAACTGAGGAACTGATCGCTCGACTGCGGGCACTTATTCGCCGCTCGTCGGGGAATGCATCGAGCGAGCTCAACGCCGGCGACATCCGTCTCGACACCCGTTCGGGCAAGGTCACCAAGGCGGGCGAGCCCGTGAAGCTCACCGCGCAGGAATATAAGCTGCTGTCCTATCTCATGCACCATAAGGGCAAGGTGGTCAGCCGGACCGAGCTCATCGAACATATCTACGACCAGGATTTCGACCGCGATTCCAACACGATCGAGGTTTTCGTCACGCGCATCCGAAAGAAGCTCGGAGCGGACGTGATCACGACCATTCGCGGCCTCGGCTACAGCCTGGAGGAAAGCGTCAGTTGAACCTCGAAGGCGCCGCGGCTCCCGCCGCGGAGGCGGACGAGCGTCAAGCGCGAAAGCCTCGCGGTCACCGGCGGCGCACAGGGTCCTTAAATCGACGCATGATCGGCGTTGCAGCGCTGTGGATCGCGGCGCTGCTGCTCCTGGGCGCGGTGGCGCTCGACCGGGTGCTAACCCGATCCATCGTCGACAGCTTCGACAACCAGCTGGTCTTCATCTTGAATTCGATGATCGCCTCATCGGAGATCGGGCCCGACGGCGAGGTCCGCTTCAACCGACCGCCCGCCGACCAGCGGTTCGTGGAGCCCTATTCGGGACTGTATTTCCAGATCAGCGGCGCGGGCGCGGAGACATTCCCATCGAGATCCTTGTGGGATCGCCGCCTGCGGGTCGTCGAGGCCCATGCCGACGTCAAGCCGCATCTCTATGACAGCAATGAATTCTCGACCCACGACAATTCCGAGCCGCTGCGCATCGCAGAACGCGATGCGATCCTGCCAGGGTCGCAGGTCCGTTGGCGGTTTCAGATCGCGCAATCGCGCGAAACGATCGATGACCAGATCCGAAGGCTTCGCTCCACGCTGATCTGGAGCTTTTCGGCGCTCGGTGTCGGCTTGCTGGTTCTCGCCGCGCTGCAGACCTTTTACGGACTCTGGCCCTTGAGACGCGTGCAGCGCGAGGTTTCATCAATCCGGTCGGGCGAGAAAACGCGCATCGGTCAGGATTTCCCGACCGAGATTCGGCCGCTTACAGAGGAGATCAACCAGCTCCTCGCCCATAGCGAAGCACAGGCCGAGGAGGCGCGGCGCCACGCGGGCAACCTTGCGCACGCGCTCAAGACTCCGCTTACGGTGATCACCAATGCCGCAACGGCTCGGGCTCCGGATCTTGCCGATACGGTCTGTCGCGAGGCTCTCGTGATGCGTCGGCAGGTCGATCATCATCTCGCGCGCGCCCGGGCGATTGGAAGGCGTTCTGCCGCGCAGTCGCGCGCGATCGTTTGGGAAAGCCTGGAAGCAGTTCAACGCGCTGTCGACCGTCTGCACGAAGGCGTGACCGTCGACATTGCCGGCAGCCATCAGGCGCAGGTGCGCGTCGAGCGCCAGGATCTCGATGAAATGCTCGGTAACCTCGTCGAGAATGCCGCCAAATATGGCGGCGGCCGAGTGTTCGTGACGGTCGAGCCCAAACGGGAGACGGTCGATATTCTCGTCGAAGACGATGGTCCCGGGATTCCCGAGGCGCGCCGTGGCGAATTGTTCAAGCGCGGTGCGCGGCTCGACACAACGGGTAAGCCTGGAACCGGCCTTGGCCTGGCGATCGTGCGCGACGTTGCCGAAATCTACGGCGGCTCGATCCACCTTGAGGAGAGCGAGGATCTAGGCGGGCTGCTGGCGCGTCTCAGTCTGCCCTCGGGCTGACGGAGCAGCCCCTTCGTCGAACGACCTTTTGACTCCCCTCCCACCCATGTGCATTTATTGTCGCACTTTCCGGTAGGGATAAATTGACGATGAAGATCAAAGTCTTAGCGCTGACGGCTGCAAGCCTGCTCGCGATGGCGCCGGCCACGCCGGGAGCCGCCAAGCCGGTTTACGGAACCTGGGGGTATGACGCGACGGCGATGAATCCCGC
>Ga0207691_10003177_pt1 | contig 16057 bp, 12 predicted proteins | sample KBSM13metaG_FD_184327 | JGI IMG/M metagenome (GOLD analysis project Ga0207691, IMG submission 184327) | Miscanthus rhizosphere microbial communities from Kellogg Biological Station, Michigan, USA - KBS M1-3 metaG (SPAdes) (version 2) | ecosystem: Host-associated > Plants > Roots > Rhizosphere >... | reverse complement strand
GTCGTGATCTGGAGTGCTTCACCGGAGAGCAATCCCGCGCATCCGAAGCAGACGATGGCCAGTCCGAGACGAGGAACCCGCATCGAGCGCCTCCGGTTTTGACCGGATTCTACGCCAGGTCTAGTGGAGGAACTTCTTGCGGTTGCGGATGTAGTCCGTGAACAGGAACTCGGCCAGGTTGTACGGCGAGGCGTAGTATGCGCGGCCGCGGTTGATGCGGGTGAGCTTTTCGACGAACTCGACGAGGTAGGTGTCCGTCGCGATCATGAAGGTCGTGATCGTGATGCCGTCGCGGCGGCAGGCGTCGGCCTCCTCGAGGGTGCGGTTGACGATCTTCAGATCCAGGCCGAAGGGATTCTTGTAGAGCCGGCCACGTTCCCAGATCGCCGAGGGCTTGCCGTCGGTGATCAGGAAGATCTGCTTGTTCGGATTCTTGCGGTGGACGAGCAGCTTGCGTGCAAGGGCGAGGCCGGCCTTGGTGTTCGTGTGGTACGGGCCGACCTGCGTCTTCGAGATCTCGGAGATCGGCACCCGCTTCGCGTCGTCGCCGAAGAGGAGGACGTCGATGGAGTCCTTGGGGTACTTGGACTGGATGAGCTCGACCATTGCGAGGGCGACTTTTTTCGCGGGCGTGAAGCGGTCCTCGCCGTAGAGGATCATCGAGTGCGAGATGTCGATCGCGAGGACCGTGGCGCAGGAGGTTAGGTGCTCCTCCTCGTGGACCTCGAAGTCGTCGGCCGTGAGCGCAATGTCCTCGGCGTCCCGCCGCACGGCATTTCCGATCGAGCGGACACCGTCGATCGCGCTCGGGTTGTCGCCGAACTCGTAGGGGCGCGTCTCCGGGAGGAGCTCGCCGCCCGCGCCGGCGCGAGGCACCGAGTGGTACCCGGAGCCGGCCTTCGACAGCGAGGTGAAGATCTCCTCGAGCGCCGAGCGGCGAATCCGCCGCTCGCCCGCGGCCGAGAGCGCGAGCTGCCCGCCGCGGTCCTCGACGATCTCGCTCTTCTGGAGCTCCTCGCGGAACTGCTCCAGGTCGATCCCCGGGTCGATCATGCCGCGCTCCTGGAGGTACTTCATCCAGCGGAGCGCCTCCTCGACGTCGCCGCCCGACTGGAGGACGAGCTGCAGGAACAGCTTGACGAGCTCCTGGTAGGTCAGGAGCTCGCGGAGCAGGTCGGTGGGGAAGTCTTCGTAGCGGTAGCGCATCACTTGCCCCGCGCGAGCGCGCCGCGCCAGGTGCCGGCCGACTGCAGCAGCAGCGACCGGTCGCTCGTAGTGAAGACGCTGTAGCCGAGGGTGGAGAGACCCGGGATCTGGTCGGCGGTTCGGAGCATGATGCCGGCAGCCTTGCCGGCTTCGCGCGCGACGGAGCCCACCTTCTCGATCGCGGCGACGTAGCGCGGGTCGTCGTAGTGGCCGGGCACGCCAAGGGCCTGCGAGAGATCGTTGGGCCCGACGAAGAGCACGTCGACCCACTTTTCTTCGGCGATCGCGGCGACGGCGTTCAAGGCTCCGGCGGTCTCGATCTGGATCACGACGGCCGTCGAGTCGTTGGCTTCGAGAACCCAGTGGTCGAACGGCACGGTCCCATAGCGGTTCGCGCGCACGCCGGCGAGACCGCGCTTGCCCGGCGGGGCGTACTTCGTGGACTCGACGGCCCCGCGAACGACCGGCGCGCCGTCGGCGCGAGGGAAGAGCGTTCCGGCGGCTCCGGCGTCGAGGGCCCGCCCGGCTTCGGCGACGGCCTGGCAGTTTGGTACGCGGACGATCGCCGGGATCCGGGCGGAGTCGGCGGCGCGCACCATGCGCTCGACCGACTCCGGGTTGTAGTGGCCGTGCTCGGTGTCGAGCACGACGAAGTCGAAGCTCGCGATCGCGAGGACCTCCGCCAGGCCTTCCGTCGGCCAGGTCAGGAAGCAGCCGAGAAGCGGCTCGCGCGAGAGGATGCGCTTGCGAAGATGCGTCATGCGCGTCAGTGCGCGCGGTTCCGCACGAGGTTGAATTTCAGCATCTCGGTGTAAGACACGCGCGAGTCCAGATCCTCCCGGGCGATCTTGAGGTGCTGCGTGAGGCCCTCGAGGACGAGCTCCATGCCGATGGCGAGCTCTTCTTTCGTGGCCGGCGAGAAGTGCTCCTCGACGGCCTTCTCGAGCCCCGGCACCGACTTCAAAGCGGCGAGGTGCTCGGTGAAGGGCGCGTCGTCAGAGAGGGTGATGCGGTTGCCTGCGGCGAACCACGCCACGGTGGGCTCGTACAGGGGATGGACCTTCTCGGGCGCGGGAGGCTGCGGGCGCGCGCGGCGGACCGGCCCTGCCGTTTCCTCGTCATCCTCGAGCTCCTGGCGCCGCCTCTCGGAGGGACGGCCGGAGTCCGGCGCGGGGAACTTGGCGTCGAAGAGCTTTTTGATCGCGGAGCCGATGAGCTTCTTGGCAACGACCTCGGCGCCCTGCTGCTCGCCTTCGTAGACCATTTCGACCTTGCCCGTGATCGCCGGCAGGGTCGCGGGCAGATCACACAACCGGGGAGCCACGCGCTCTTCGCCGTTGATGAGCCCGCGCCGCTCGAGATTCGAGGCGAGGATCTCGATTGCCGAAATGGGCATGCGCGCCGAAACTCCGGAGGACTGGTCCACGAACTCGGAGGTCCGGGCGGCGAACGCGATCTCCTCGATGAGCAGGCGGAAGAGATCGGGAATCTCGATTTTCGGACCGCCCTCGCGCTCGAGCCAGGCTTCCTGCGCCGTGATCTTCGCCGCGGTCTTCACGTCGTCGGGGTAGTGCGTGAAGATCTGCGAGGAGATGCGGTCCTTCAGCGGCGTGATGATGTTGCCGCGGTTCGTGTAATCCTCCGGGTTCGCCGAGAAGACCAGCAGAATGTCGAGCGGGATGCGCACCGGGAAGCCTCGGATCTGCAGGTCGCGTTCCTCGAGGATGTTGAGAAGCCCGACCTGGATGCGCGGCTGGAGATCGGGCAGCTCGTTGATCGCGAAGATCCCGCGGTTCGTGCGCGGGACGATGCCGAAGTGGATGACTTCCTCGTCGGAGTATGCGCGGCGCTCGGTCGCGGCCTTGATCGGGTCGATGTCGCCGATCAGGTCCGCGATCGTGACGTCGGGAGTCGCGAGCTTCTCGCGGTAGCGCTCCTCCCTCGGGATCCACGTGATCGGCGCGGCGTCGCCCTTCTCGGCGAGAACGCGCTTGCCGTACTTCGTGATCGGCGCGAAAGGATCCTCGTTGAGCTCGCTGCCGGCGATGCTCGGGATCTCCGGGTCGAGGAGCTGGACGAGCATGCGGAGCAGGCGCGTCTTGGCCTGTCCGCGCAGGCCCAGCAGAAGGAGGTCGTGCTTCGAGAGGATGGCGTTGTGGAGCGCGGGCAGCACCGTCCGCTCGTAGCCGTGAATGCCCGAGAACGGGTTCTCGCCGCGCGAGAGCGCGCCGCGGAGGTTGGAGCGGAGCTCCTCTTTGATGCCGCGGGGTGCGTATCCGGATTCCTTGAGCTGGCCGAAAGTCTGGGGCCTGGCGGTCACGGGGCGCTTTCTCCGGCTACCTGCCGGCGTTTCGAGAGCTTCAACCGGGTTTGATCGGGGGAGCGTTGTCAGAGGGAAGGAACAGCTCGGTCGGGGGCTTGCCGACGAGCGCTGCGGCGCGCAACGCGAGCCCGCGGAAGCGCTCTCGGTCGAAGCCGACGACCGTCTCGGCGATGACGCCATCGCCGCCGACGCGGAAAAGCGTCGGAACGTTCGTCACGCCGAGGGCGTCCGAGGCCTTCCAGGGGTCCGCGTCGTAGGCAGTTGCGAGGCGGGTCCCGAGACGGTCGGCGAAGGCTCGGGATTTCTTCGGATCATCCTGCGCAATCGCCACGACCGAGAGGCCGACGGCTTTGCCGTCTTTCATGGAGTCGCCTGAGATGCGCCGAATGCGCTCCAGGTAGGGCCACGCGAGCTCGCAGGTGGGACACGTCGTCTTGAAAACCGCGTAGAGCGTTTCGCCGTTCGGAGAAGCCGCGGGCGCGCCGGTTTCGTCCCGGAGCGCGATCGACGGGAACGGCGTTCCGGGATCGAGAGCGGCCACGGCCCGCGATTATAGACTTCCGGTTCTGTGTTTTCGCGGGCTCGCGCCGTGTCGAGCGGTGTACGGAGGACAAGCGGGAGATGACGACGAAACGGCGCGCCCGGATATCCCGGCGCCGATTCCTGAAGGCGGCAGGAGCTGCGCTCGCGGCGGGCGCCGTGCCGGTCCTCTCCTGCGCTCCGGGAGAGAAGAAGTCGTCTCCGGCGAAAAAGACGCTCAGGATTCTGCAGTGGAGCCACTTCGTCCCGGGCTACGACGCGTGGTTCGACGGCGTCTACACGAAGGAGTGGGGCGCGAAGCACGGGACCGACGTGATCGTCGACCACATGTCCGCGACGGAGATCAATGCCCGCGGCGCGTCCGAGGCGGCCGCCCGGAAGGGACACGACCTCTTCCTTTTCATCTCTCCTCCGGCGGCCTACGAGAACCAGGTCATCGATCACAAGGAGATCGTGGACGAGGTCGAGAAGCGCCACGGCAAGATGATCCCGCTCGCGGAGAAATCGATCCACAATCCGAAAACCGGAAAGTACTTCGCGTTCTCCGACTCGTTCGTGCCGGATCCGGGCAACTACAGAATCGATCTCTGGAGCCAGGTCGGTTATCCGAGCGGGCCCAGCACGTGGGAAGACCTCCGCGCCGGCGGTCGCCAGATCCGCCAGAAGTTCGGCAATCCGGTGGGCCTGGGTCTTTCCCAGGAAATGGACTCCAACATGGCCCTGCGCGGGCTGCTCTGGTCGTTCGGCGGCTCCGTGCAGGACGCCGACGGACGGCCGGCCCTCCAGTCGAAGGAGACCGTCGCCGCGCTCGAGTTCCTGCGAGCGCTCTACAAGGAGTCCATGACGCCCGAGGTCTTCACCTGGGATCCGGCGTCCAACAACCGGATGATGCTCGCGGGCCGGGCATCCTTCGTGTGCAACGCGATCTCCGTGACGCGCACGGCGGAGAAGGACAATCCCGAGCTCGCCAAAAAAATCGGCCTCGTCCCGGCGCTCCAGGGTCCCGCGCGGCGCATCACGGCCGAGCACGTCATGAACTGCTACGTGATCTGGAAGTTCGCGGACAACATCGACGGGGCCAAGCAGTTCCTGGTGGATCTGGTCGACGTGTTCCCGAAGGTTTTCGAGAAGAGCGAGTTCTACAACTTCCCCTGTTACCCCTCGACCGTGCCGAACCTCGACGAGCTCCTCGCGAACGACCCGAAGGCGGATCCCCGCGGCAAGTACACGGTCCTCGCGGGAGCCCTGGACTGGGCGACCAACGTCGGATATCCCGGCTACGCCACCGCCGCAATCGACGAAGTCTTCAACACGTTCGTCGTCCCGACCATGTTCGCCCGCGTGGCGCGCGAGGAGCTCACGCCCCAGGCCGCCCTCGAGGCGGCGCATCGGGAAGTCGAGCGGATTTTCAAGAAGTGGGCGTAGGCACGCGCTTCGCGCGTCGCCTACGCCCATCCCGAGCGTAGCGAGGGATCCCGAACTCGATCGCCACACCCGCTGGAAGAAGCGTAGGGGCGCTTCGCGCGTCGCCTACGCCCATCCCGAGGCGCGAAGCGCCGAGGGATCTCGAACTCGCTTGCCACTCTGTGGGTGCACGCGCTTCGCGCGTCGCCTACGCCCATCCCGAGGCGCGAAGCGCCGAGTTCGCGAAAAGCCTCCGGTGGACGGTTCGTCGCTTGCGCTCCTCCGGATGACGCGCAAGAAGTGGGCGTAGGCGGACGGGAGTAACCGCCTACGCCCATCCCGAGCGCGGCTCGGCGAGGCGCGCTTCGGGTCAAGGGGTGGCGGGTTCCAGCGCCCGCCCGGGACTCGTTTCACCGCGGCGAAGGAGATCTATCGCTCCTCCGCGAACCAACAGGTGGCCGGGATCCAGCGCCCGGCCACGTCTTGCTTCCTAAAACTGAGCGCTCTCCGTCGACTCCGCGAGCGCCGTGGTCGAGCTCGCGCCCGCCGCGATGACGTTGGCGACGTCGTCGAAGTAGCCGGTCCCGACCTCGCGCTGATGGCGCGTCGCCGAGTAGCCGTGCTTTTCGCTTCCAAACTCCGCCTGCTGCAGCCGCGAGTACGCCGTCATGCCCTCCTCGCGGTAGGCCCGCGCGAGCTCGAACATCGAGTGATTGAGGGCATGGAAGCCCGCGAGCGTGACGAACTGGAACTTGTAGCCCATCGCCGCGAGCTCCTTCTGGAAGCACGCGATCGTGTCCGGGTCGAGTTTCTTTTCCCAGTTGAAGGACGGCGAGCAGTTGTAGGCCAGAAGCTTCCCGGGGAAGCGGGCGTGGATCGCGTCCGCGAACCGCTTCGCCTCGAAGAGATTCGGCTCCGATGTTTCGCACCAGATCAGGTCCGCGTACGGCGCGTAGGCCAACCCGCGCGCGATTGCGGCATCCAGGCCGCCGGTGAATCGGAAGAACCCTTCCGGCGTCCTTTCGCCCGTCAGGAACGGACGGTCGCGCTCGTCGACGTCGCTCGTCAAAAGCTGAGCGCTGTTCGCGTCGGTCCGGGCGACGATCAGCGTCGGCACGCCCGAGACGTCGGCCGCCAGCCGCGCGGCGGTCAGCGTCCGAATGAACGCCGACGTCGGGATGAGGACCTTGCCTCCCATGTGCCCGCACTTCTTTTCCGCTGCCAACTGGTCTTCGAAATGAACCGCGGCGGCTCCCGCTTCGATCATCCCCTTCATGAGCTCGAACGCGTTCAGCGGTCCGCCGAATCCGGCCTCGGCGTCGGCCACGATGGGGGCGAACCAGTCGATCCCGTTCTTGCCCTCGGCCATGTGGATCTGGTCGGCCCGCTGGAGCGCCTGGTTGATGCGCTTCACGACGTGCGGCACCGACGTCGAGGGATACAGGCTTTGATCGGGGTACATGTGCCCCGAGAGGTTCGCGTCGGCGGCCACCTGCCAGCCGGAGAGGTAGATGGCTTTCAGGCCGGCCTTGACCTGCTGGATGGCCTGGTTGCCGGTGAGCGCGCCCAGCGCCGCGACGTACTCTTCGGAATGGAGGAGACCCCAGAGGCGCTCGGCCCCGCGCTCCGCAAGCGTGTGCCGGATCTCGACGGAACCGGACAGCCGGATCACGTCTTCGGCGGAATACGTGCGTTCGACTCCGTTCCAGCGCGGCTCCGTCGACCAGGCGCGGGCGATGGCGGCGGGGGTTTTCGCGGGCATGTTGGGCACTCCTTGCTCCTCAATTTTCCGTGGCGATCAACTCGTCGTAAGCGGGCAGGGTCAGGAAATCCTCCAGGGCGCTCGAAGTCGCCAGAGCGTCGAAGATCGCCGCGGCGCGCTCGAATCGCCCGGCGCCCCAGGATTCCTCTCCGACCTGGAGGCGGATGGCGGACAGCTCCTCGTCCCGCACCGCGGCGTACAGGGCCGGCGTGATCGTCCGGCCGTCCTCGAGGCGGGCGCCGTGCCGGAGCCACTGCCAGACCTGCGTGCGCGAGATCTCGGCCGTGGCCGCGTCTTCCATGAGGTCGTACAGCGGAACGCACCCGGATCCTCGCAGCCACGCCTCGAGGTAGAGCACACCGACGTTCACGTTCTGGCGGAGGCCCGCCTCCGTGATCGGGCCTTTGGGCACCTGAAGCAGGTCGTCGACGGAAATCGCCTCGGCCTCGATGGCCCGTCCGATCTGGTTCGCGTCCGGCATCCCGGCGTCGAAGATCTTGCGCGCCAGCGACACGAGGCCCGGATGCGCAACCCAGGTCCCGTCGTGCCCGGCCGCGACCTCGCGCCGCTTGTCCTCGGCGACTCTCTCCATCGCGAGGTTGTTCCTGGCCTCGTCGCCCTTGATGGGGATCTGCGCCGCCATGCCTCCCATGGCGTGGATGCCGCGCCGATGGCAGGTGCGCACGACGAGGTGCGAGTAGCACTGCAGAAAGTGGCGAGTCATCGTGACGAGCGAGCGGTCGGGAAGCACGCAGTCGGGGCGGCTCCGAAATTTCTTGATGAAGCTGAATATGTAGTCCCACCGTCCGCAGTTGAGGCCGGCCGAGTGATCGCGCAGCTCCCAGAGGATCTCGTCCATCTCGAAGGCCGCGAGGATCGTCTCGATCAGGACTGTTGCTCGGATGGTCCCGGTCGGGACGCCCAGCTCCTCCTGCGCCGCGAGGAACACGTCGTTCCAGAGGCGGGCTTCGAAATGGTTCTCCATCTTCGGAAGGTAGAAGTACGGTCCCGTGCCGCGGGCGAGCAGCCGCCGGGCGTTGTGGAAGAAGTAGATTCCGAAATCGAAGAGGCTCGCCGAAATCGGCTCCCCGTCGACGAGGACGTGCTTCTCCTTCAGGTGCCAGCCGCGCGGCCGCACCATGAGCGTCGCGGTGTGCGGGCCCAGGCGATAGACCTTTCCCTCCGGCGACACGTGCTCGATCGTGCCCTCGATCGCGTCGATCAGGTTCTTCTGTCCCTCGACGAGGTTTCTCCACGTCGGAGAGCAGGAGTCCTCGAAGTCGGCCATGAAGACCGACGCCCCGGAATTCAGGGCGTTGATGACCATCTTGCGATCGACGGGTCCGGTGATCTCGACGCGCCGGTCACGCAGGTCCACCGGGATCGGGGCGACCGTCCATTCCGCGGCGCGGATCTCGGCAGTCGCCGGAAGGAATTCCGGTTTCCAGCCGAGGTCGAGCTTCGACTGGATCTCGCGGCGGCGCGCGAGAAGCGCGCGGCGGCGGGGACCGAAGCGGCGTTCGAGCTTCGCCACGAACGCGAGCGCCTCGGAGGAAAGGACGGCTTCGCTGGAAACCACGGAGGGGCCGCGGACCTCGAGGCCGTTCGGCAGAGTCGACAGAGGCGGCCTCTGGACGGAGGAGGGAGTCGTTCCAACGTTCGCGATCGGTCCGTTCACGGTTTACAAGAAATCACTACCGAAAAGTTAAGTCAATAAATATCGCCAATACAGCGAGTTACGCTGTCAACGCATGTAAAGCTTTTCTTGTAAATCAGTGGATGCTGTAAAGTCGATGGGGGTTTTGAATGGCGGATTCGAAATTCGGTCCCAAAATCCGGGCGCTTCGCCGGCGTCACGGCCTGCGCCAGGTCGATCTCGCGCAAAGTCTCGGCATCTCGGCGTCCTATCTGAATCTGATCGAGCACGATCAGCGAACGCTGACTGCGCCGCTCCTGCTCAAGCTCGCCGAGCTCTATCCCCTCGATTTGAAGAGCTTTGCTCCCGAGGACCACGCCCGGCTCATCGCAGATCTCCACGAGGTTTTCGGCGACACGCTTTTCCAGGCTCAGGACGTCACGACCACCGACCTGCGAGAAACCGCCTCGAATGAGCCCATCTCGCGGGCGATCGTGAAGCTGTACCACGCGTATCGCGATGCCCTCGAATCCATCCAGGCGGTCGCTTCGAAGGTTTCGGACGGCGGCGACCTGACCGGAATCGATCCCGCGCGCCTGCCCTCCGAAGAGGTTTCGGACGTTCTGCAGGAAAACCAGAACCATTTCCCGGCTCTCGAGGACGTGGCCGAGCGTCTCGCCGAGCAGGCGGAGCTCGAGCGCCCCAACGCGTATCCGGGCCTCCTGCGCCTCATGGCGGAGGATGGGATCTCGGTGGAGCTCGCGCCTCATCCCGCGGCTCGCGCCGCGATGCGCTACTACGATCCGGCCGCGCGCCGGGTGCACCTTTCGGAAATGCTGACCGGCTATGCCCGGAACTTCCAGCTCGCCCATCAGATCGGATTGCTGCGGCTGAAGCGCGAGTTCGACCGCATCATCGAGAAGTCGCGGCTGACGACGCCCGACTCGGTGACACTCTGTCGTGTCGCCCTCGCCAATTACTTCGCGGCCGCGTTGCTCATGCCGTATCGCGCGTTTCTCGAGTCGGCGCGGACGTTCCGGTACGACATCGAGCTCCTCGAGCGCCGCTTCGGCGTGAGCTTCGAACAGGTGTGCCACCGCCTGACGACGCTGCGCCGTCCCGGCGAAGAGGGCGTGCCGTTCCATTTCATCCGTGTCGACATCGCGGGCAACATCTCCAAGCGCTACTCGGCGTCCGGAATCCGTTTCGCCCGCTTCTCGGGCCTCTGCCCGCGCTGGAACGTCCACTCCGCGTTCATGACGCCGGGGATGGTCCGCACCCAGGTCTCGCGGATGTCCGACGGGACCACGTATCTGTGCGTAGCCCGGACGGTCCGCCAGAGCCTCGGGGGTTTCGGCGCGGCGCATCCGCTCCACGCGATCTCCCTCGGCTGCGAGGTCAGCCACGCCAAACACCTCATCTACGGAGACAGCGTGGACGTCCACAACCCGAACGTCGCGGTGCCCATCGGCATCACCTGCCGGCTCTGCGAGCGGATGGACTGCGAGCAGCGCGCCTTTCCGCCGATGCACCGCAAGCTCGGCATCGACGAGAACCTGCGTGGGAAGTCGTTCTACACGCCCGCGCCTGGGGACGGGACCGCGTAGAATCCCGCCTACGAACATATGGCGATCGTCGCGACGCGGGCGCTGACGAAACGGTTCGGCGCCGGGGAGAACGCCGTCGACGGCGTCGACATCGAGAGTCGGGACGGGGAGTTCCTCGTCCTGCTCGGTCCCTCGGGCTCGGGCAAGACGACCGTCCTGCGGATGATCGCGGGACTCGAAGACCCGACCTCGGGCGAGGTCTGGATCGGGGGACGGATGGTCAACGCCATGACGCCCCGCGAGCGCGGCATCGCGATGGTCTTCCAGAGCTACGCGCTCTATCCGCACCTGACGGTCTACGACAACATCGCGTTTCCGTTGAAGGCGCAGGGCGTGCCGCGGAGCGAGCACGAGGCCAAGATCGGCTGGGCCGCCGAGAAATTCGGGATCGTGCGCCTGCTCGAACGAAAGCCCCGTGAGCTCTCCGGGGGCGAGCGGCAGCGAGTCGCCCTCGCGCGGGCGCTCGTCCGCGAGCCGCAAGTGTTCCTCCTCGACGAGCCTCTCTCGAACCTCGACGCGAAGCTCCGCGCCTCGGCGCGCGAGGAGCTGCAGAAATTCCAGAAGGAGCTGGGCACGACGGCGGTCTACGTCACGCATGACCAGGTCGAGGCGATGGCGCTCGGAGACCGGGTCGTCATCATGGATCACGGGCGAGTCCGGCAGGTCGGCACGCCCGCCGAGGTCTACGACGATCCGGCGGACACGTTCGTCGCGACGTTTCTGGGCTCGCCGCCCATGAACCTCCTGGAGCGGGACGGAATCCTGCTCGGCTTCCGCCCCGAGCACGTGCGCGCGGGCTCCGCGGCCGAAGGCGCCGTCGGGTTCCGCTTCCGGTGCGAGCTGACCGAGTACCTGGGCTCGGAGCAGCTGGCCTACGGGACGCTCCAGGATGCCGCGTGGGCCGGCCGCGAAGTCGTCTGGCGATTCCCGTCCTGGGACCCGGCGCCTGCGGAGGGCTCGGTGCAGGACGTGTATGTGGAGAGGGCCCGGCTGCGCTACTTCGACTCTTCCACCGGCCTGCGGCGGCCTGCGCCGTGAGGCGCTGGCTCGGTCCGGCCCTCGTCGCTCCGGCCTTCGCGTACATCGCGCTGCTCGTCGGCCTCCCGGTCGTTCTCTCGCTCTACCTTTCCGTCAGCGACGCGCGGGTGGGGAGCGACACGACGCGGTTTGTCGGCCTCGCGAACTTTGCGGGAGCGCTCCAGACGCCGTCCTTCCGCGGCGCCCTGATCCATTCGTTTCTCTTCACGGTCATCTCGCAGGCGCTGGTCATCGCGGGCGCGACGCTCCTGGCCCTGTCCTTGAAGGAAGCCTTCCGGGGCCGCGGCCTCGTCCGCCTTCTCGTGCTCCTGCCGTGGGTCGCGCCCATCTCCCTCGGCGCCCTCGGCTGGAAGTGGCTCCTGGACTCGCTCTACAGCGTCGTCAACTGGATGCTCGCGGCCGCGGGACTCGTCGATCCGATGAACCCGCCGATGTGGCTGGGCGAGCCGCGCCTCGCGATGCTGTCGGTGATCCTCGTGCACACGTGGCGCACCCTTCCGTTCGCGACGGTGATCCTGCTGGCGGGTCTGACCTCGATTCCGCGCGACATTCCCGAAGCCGCCGCGGTCGACGGCGGAGGCTTCTGGCGGACGCACTTCACGATCACGCTGCCGATGATCCGTCCGATCGTGCTGGTCGCCCTGCTTTTCGGCGTCGTCTTCACGTTCACCGACATGACCGCCGTATACATATTGACGCGCGGGGGCCCTGCCGACGCCACGCAGGTCCTGCCGTCGCTCGCGTTCTTCACGGGCATCCTTGGAGGCGACCTCTCCGGCGGCGCCGCGATCTCGCTCTTCCTCTTCCCGATGCTTCTGCTCGGAGCGATCGTGCTCCTTCGAATCGCGCGCCGCTCGGAGGTGACGTAGATGAGACGGGGGCCGGCAAGGCTCGTGCTCCGGCTGATCGTCGTGGTGTTCGCGCTCGCTCTCTCGTTCCCCTTCTACTGGATGGCGCTGACGTCCTTCAAGCGCACGAGCGATCTGTATGACCTCAAGAACAACCCCTTGCTCTTCAACGATCCGCCGACCCTCGAGCATTGGCGCTTTCTCTTCGCCGAAACGCTCTACCCCCGCTGGCTGGCCAACACGATGCTCGTCGGCCTCGCCGTCGTCGCGATCACGCTGCTTCTGGCCGTGCCCGCGGCCTACGGCCTGGCGCGGCTGACCGGCCGTTGGGGGGAGCGGGCGGGCATCGGCATGTTCCTCATGTATCTGGTGCCGCCGACCCTGCTTTTCATTCCGATGTCGCGGCTGGTCGCGATCCTGCACCTCCAGGACTCACTCTGGTCGCTCATCCTGATTTACCCGACGTTCACCGTTCCGTTCGCAACCTGGCTCCTCATGGGCTTCTTCAAGAGCATCCCGCGGGACCTGGAGGACGCGGCCATGGTGGACGGGCTCTCGCGTTTCTCGGCGTTTCTCCGGGTGATCGTGCCCGTCTCGTTTTCGGGACTGGTCACGGTCTCCATCTTCGCCTTCACGCTCGTCCTCCAGGAGTTCGTCTACGCCCTGACGTTTCTCTCCTCGGTCTCCAAGCAGACCGTCGGCGTGGGCGTCCCGATCTTCCTGATTCGCGGCGACGTCTTCTACTGGGGCGAGCTCATGGCCGCCTGCCTCGTCGCCTGCATCCCGGTCGCGATCGTCTACAACATTTTCCTCGACCGGCTGATCCAGGGATTCACGGTCGGGGCGGTAAAGTGACCGCTCCGCGGTCGCTCCGCGACTGCGGAGCGGTCATCCCGAGGCCGAAGGCCGAGGGATCCCGACCTTCTTGGGACGGCGATTGCATGCGCCGCACTGTCGCGGCGTCATCCCGAGGCGCGTGAGCGCCGAGAGATCTCAGACTCGATCGCGGCACACGGCTCGTAAGCCTGCCGATTGCGGGATCCCTCGCTATCGCTCGGGATGACGGGCGGATTGGTATCCTCGCGCCGTGACCGATTCCACGAAGACCCTCGAAGCCCTCCTTCTCGAAAAGCGCCGTTTCCCGCCTCCGAAGGCGTTCGCGAAGGCGGCGCACGTGTCCAGCGAATCCGCCTACCGCAGGGCCGATCGCGACTTCGAGAAGTTCTGGGAGGGTTTCGCGAAGGAGCTCGACTGGTTCCGCCCCTGGCGAAGAGTCCTGGATTGGAAGCCTCCCAAGGCGCAGTGGTTCGTGGGCGGCAAGCTCAACGCTTCGGTCAACTGCCTGGACCGGCACCTTTCGGGTCCGCGCAAGAACAAGGCCGCGTTGATCTGGGAAGGGGAGCCCGGCGACCAGCGCACGCTGACCTATCGCGAGCTCCACCGCGAGGTCTGCAAGTTCGCGAACGTCCTCAAGGCGCTGGGGGTCAGGAAGGGCGACCGCGTCACGCTCTATCTGCCCATGATTCCGGAGCTTCCGGTGGCGATGCTGGCATGCGCGCGCATCGGCGCGATTCACTCGGTGGTGTTCGGCGGCTTCTCGGCGGAATCCCTGCGCGACCGGATCAACGACCAGAAGGCGAAAGTCCTCGTGACGGCGGACGGAGGCTGGCGGCGCGGAAACGTCGTTCCGTTGAAGCAGATTTCCGACGAGGCCCTCGAGCAGACACCGTCGATCGAGCACGTTGTCGTCGTAAAGCGCACCGGGTCGGAGGTGAAGACCCGTCGTGGCCGCGACCGCTGGTGGCACGACTTGATGAAAGACGCGCCGGCGCACTGCCCGCCCGAGAAGATGGACGCCGAGGATCCCCTCTACATCCTCTATACGTCCGGCACGACGGGGAAGCCGAAGGGCATCCTCCACACCACCGGCGGGTATCTGGTCGGCGTGTACGCGACGTCGAAGTGGATCTTCGATCTGAAGGACGAGGACGTCTACTGGTGCACGGCCGATATCGGCTGGGTGACGGGCCACTCGTACGTGGTCTACGGCCCCCTCGCCAACGGCGCGACGTGTCTCATGTACGAGGGCGCTCCCGACACGCCGGCGCGCGACCGCTTCTGGGACCTCATCGAGCGCCACGGCGTCACCATCCTCTACACCGCTCCGACGGCGATCCGTGCGTTCATGAAGTGGGGCACGGAGTGGCCCGAGAAGCACGACCTCTCGTCCCTGCGCCTGCTCGGGAGCGTCGGCGAGCCGATCAATCCCGAGGCGTGGATGTGGTACCGCGAGCACATCGGTCACGGAAAGTGCCCGGTCGTCGACACCTGGTGGCAGACCGAGACCGGGATGATTCTCATCACGCCGCTGCCCGGCGTCACGACCACGCGGCCCGGGTCGGCGACGCGCCCTTTTCCCGGGATCGAGGCGAAGATCCTCGACGCCGAAGGCCGCGAGGTGAAGGTCGGCGGGGGATACCTGGCGATCACCCGGCCCTGGCCGGCGATGCTCCGCACGATCTGGGGCGACGACGAGCGTTACGTAAAGACCTACTGGTCGCGCTGGGAAAAGGACGTGTACTTCCCGGGGGACGGCGCCAGGCGCGACAAGGACGGCAACTTCTGGCTGCTCGGACGCGTGGACGACGTCATGAACGTGGCGGGGCACCGCATCGGCACGATGGAGGTCGAGTCGGCCCTCGTGGACCATCCGTCCGTGGCCGAGGCCGCGGTGGTCGGCGTGGCGGACGAGCTCAAGGGCACGGCGATCGCGGCGTTCTGCATTCTCAAGGAAAGGGCGAAGGGAGGTGTCCCGGGCGACGACCTGAACGCGGAGCTGCGGGCCCACGTCGGCAAGAAGATCGGCGCGCTCGCGCGGCCGGACAAGCTCTTCTTCGTCGCGGATCTGCCCAAGACGCGCTCGGGCAAGATCATGCGGCGGCTGCTCCGGGACCTCGCCGAGGGCCGAGTGCTGGGCGATACGACGACGCTCGCCGACTCGGGTGTCCTGACGGCGCTCAAACGGCAGTACGAGGATCGGGACGCGTGAAGCCGGCGGCGGAACGGCTGGCCCCGGCCGTTTGGGTCGTCGCCGGCATCAAGCTCTTCGTTCACTTCGCGGCTCAACTTTTCACCGCCCGCTTCGGCTACGAGTACTTCGTCGACGAGCTCTACTTCGACGCCTGCGGACGGCACCTCGCGTGGGGCTACATCGACATGCCCCCCTTCCATCCGGCGCTCACGGCCGCGGTGCGGGCGACGCTGGGGGATTCCCTCTTCGCGATCCGGCTGCTGCCGGCCCTGGGCGGTGCGGCGCTCGTGCTGCTGGCGGGCGTTCTTGCGCGCGATCTCGGCGGAGGCCGGGGCGCGCAGCTTCTTGCGGTCATCGGCGTCGCCGTCGCACCGATCGTGCTCATCGCGAACAGCTTCTCGTCCATGAACGCGTGGGAGCCACTGATCTGGACGGGCTGCGCGATTCTCCTCGTGCGCCTCCTCGACGGCGCCGACCCGACTCTCTGGCTCGCCTTCGGCCTGCTCGCGGGGATCGGCCTGCTGAACAAGCACACGATGGGCCTCTTCGGCGCGGGGGTCGTCGTCGGTCTCCTCGCCACCGCCCGCGGGCGCGCTCTCTTCCGGAGCCGGTGGATCTGGATCGGAGGCGCCGCCGCATTCTTCGTGTTCCTGCCCAACCTC
>Ga0207691_10003176_pt1 | contig 16059 bp, 13 predicted proteins | sample KBSM13metaG_FD_184327 | JGI IMG/M metagenome (GOLD analysis project Ga0207691, IMG submission 184327) | Miscanthus rhizosphere microbial communities from Kellogg Biological Station, Michigan, USA - KBS M1-3 metaG (SPAdes) (version 2) | ecosystem: Host-associated > Plants > Roots > Rhizosphere >... | reverse complement strand
TCGCCTGGGATCTGCTTTGCGGACGCGTCGATGAGCAGCATCCGCTCTGGGCCTACCTCGTCGACAGCGGCGCGTGTCCCGAGGAGATCCGCTGGTTCTCCGCCCATCCCTGTCCGCCGGACATCATCGGTGTCAACTACTACGTGACCAGCGAACGCTGGCTCGACCATCGGCTCGATCGCTACCCCGGCCGCGATGTCGGCGGGCCGCCGAATTCGCCTTTCGTCGACGTCGAGTCGGTCCGCGTGCTCGCCACTGCCGCGCCGGACATCGCTTCGCTGCTTCAGGAAATCTGGGAGCGATACGGCATTCCGCTGGCCGTCACCGAGGCGCACATCGACGCGCATCGCGAAGACCAGTTGCGCTGGCTTCTCGAAATCTGGCGCGGTGCGGTTGCCGCACGCGACGCCGGCGTCGACGTTCGCGCCGTGACGGCCTGGTCGCTGCTCGGCGCCTTCGACTGGAACTGTCTTCTCGGCGAGTGCCGCGGGTACTACGAGGCCGGGCCCTTCGACGTGCGCTCGTCGCCACCGCGCGCCACGGCATTGGCCACGCTGATCGCCGAGCTGGCCGCGGGGCGTGCACCGAGTCACCCGGTCCTGCAGGGCGAAGGCTGGTGGCGACGCGCCGAGCGCTTCCTCGCCCGTCCGGTCGCGCCGCGGACGGCCGTGACGCCGCTCGCCGGCTATCGGTCGATCGCGCCAAGCCAGGAAGTGGCGCCGATCCTCATCAGCGGTGCGACCGGTACGCTGGGACAGGCTTTCGCACGGGCCTGCGCGCAACGGAACATTGCCTGCCGGCTGCTCGACCGCGGATCGATGGACATTGCCGACCCGGTCTCGGTGAGCGCCGCGATCAAGCAGTTCAAGCCGTGGGCGATCATCAACGCAAGCGGCTATGTTCGCATCGACGCTGCCGAGTCCGACGCCGATCGCTGCCTTCGCGAGAACGCGACGGCTTCCGCCGTCCTCGCTGCGCAGTGCGCGTCGGCCGGGATCCGCCTCGTGACATTCTCGAGTGACCAGGTGTTCGACGGGACGGCGCGTCGACCTTACGTCGAAAGCGACCCGGCCTCGCCCGTCAATGTGTATGGGCACAGCAAAGCCCTGGCCGAACGAGATGTGCTTGCGCTCTGTCCGCAGGCGATGGTCGTTCGGACCAGCGCGTTCTTCGGCCCCTGGGATCAGCACAACTATGTCGTCCATGCGCTGTCGGCGTTGTCCCACGGCAAAGCCTTTGAAGCAGCGGACGATGTCCGGATCTCGCCGACCTACGTGCCTGACCTGGTCCGCGTCTGCCTCGACCTCCTGATCGATGGCGAGGCCGGGCTCTGGCATCTCGCCAACGTCGGCGACGTCACCTGGGCCGAGCTCGCCGAGCGCGCGGCAACACGGATGGGCATCGCGACGGCGAGCTTGCGAAGGACGACCGGCGCTGCTCGCGGCGAGGTCGCTGCACGCCCGAGCTACAGCGTGCTCTCGAGCGAGCGGGCCCTCCTCATGCCGACGCTGGACGACGCGCTCGCCCGGTTCGCCAACGAGCAGCAGCACATCGACCTCTCGAGACACCGGCGCTTTGCCCGCTGACGAACGGTGCGGCACGCCTGTTGCCAGGAGACCCTGCCCTCCCTGCCCTCCTTCCCACCGAGTCCTCCTCAATGCCCCACCTGATCGTGTTTTCCCATTTGCGCTGGGCGTTCGTGTTTCAGCGCCCGCAGCACCTGCTGTCGCGACTCGCGCGTCGCTACTCCGTGGTCTTCGTCGAGGAGCCGGTGCATACCGAGGGCCCGTCCCGGCTCGAACGCTCGACACCGGTCGCAGGCGTCGACGTGCTGCGCCCCCACACCCCGGTCGAGGCGGTCGGCTTTCATGACGACCAGCTCTCGGCCCTGGCTCCGCTCATCGCCGGCTATCTCGTCGACGAGGCGATCACCGACTATGTCGTCTGGTTCTACACGCCCATGGCGTTGCCGTTGCTCGCAGACCTTTCGCCGCGCGCCGTCGTCTATGACTGCATGGACGAGCTGTCGGCGTTCAAGAACGCGCCGCGGCAGATGCGTCAACGAGAGCAGGCGCTGCTCAGGAGGGCCGACCTGGTGACGACAGGCGGTCCACGACTCTATGAGGCGAAGCGGCGGAGCAATCCCAATGTGCTCTGCCTGCCCAGCGCCGTCGACGCCGCGCATTACGCGCCAAGACGGGCGCAGCCCGACGACCTGACCGTGGTGGCCGCGGCAGCGCTGCAAGGCCACATTCCATTCCCACGCCTCGGCTTTTTCGGCGTGATCGACGAACGCCTGGATCTGGACCTGGTCGCCAGCGTGGCCGACGCCGACGCGGCCTGGCACGTGGTCATGGTGGGCCCGGTCGTGAAGATCGATCCGGCGACGCTGCCGCAGCGGCCCAACCTGCACTGGCTCGGCCAGCAGGCCTACGAGATCTTGCCGAAGCTCGTCGCCGGCTGGGACGTGTGCCTGATGCCTTTCGCGCGAAACGAATCGACAGCGTTCATCAGCCCGACCAAGACGCTCGAATACATGGCCGCCGGCAAGCCGATCGTCTCGACGCCGATCCACGACGTGCAAGCAATGTTCGGGGACCTCGTGGCGATCGCCGCGACCCCGAAGTCCTTCATTGCCGCTTGCCGGGCAGCGTTGAGCGAGCAGAAAGCCGAGACGGCCGAGCGGCAAGTCGCGATGCGGGCCCGCGTCGCGAGCTACTCGTGGGATGCGGCCGCCGGCACGATCATCGCCGCGCTTGACCGCGTGCTGGCTCCGCCGGCCCTTGTCGACGAGCAGGACGAGGCCTCGACGGCTCAGGCCACGCCGACCGCGGGCGCTGCGCTGGGCTGGCGCCAGGTCGCCTCGGCGGGCTGACGGGAGCCTCCGCGAAAAAAGTCCGCGGGGCCCCGGCGGGGACGGCCGGGCGCCGTGTCGCTCGCGCCAGAATCGATCCGATCGTTGCAGGAGAGCGACCGGTGAAAGATTCAGAGGCAGCGCACCCCAACCCCCAGCTTCAGCGGGAGCGTTGGAAATCACTGAATGGCCCTTGGCGCTTCGCCTACGACGATGATCGGCGCTTCGCCCACCCTGCCGACGTCGAGCACTGGCAGCACACCATCGAGGTGCCCTTTCCGCCCGAGTCGAAAGCCAGCGGCGTTCACGACCGCGGCTTTCACCCTTGCTGCTGGTACGAGCGGGACTTCGACCATGCTCCCGACGACGGGCGCACGGTCCTCCGCTTCGGCGCCGTCGACTACGCCGCCAAGGTCTGGGTGAACGGCCACCTCGCCACCACTCACGAGGGAGGTCACACGCCGTTCTCCGCCGACATCACGGCACTGCTCGACCCCGGCGGTCGACAGAGGGTGACGGTGATGGTCATCGACGACCCGCACGACCTCACCAAGCCGCGCGGCAAGCAGGACTGGCAGCTCGAGCCGCACGCGATCTGGTACCCGCGAACGACCGGGATCTGGCAAACCGTGTGGATCGAGAGAGTCGGCCGGACCTACGTCGACAGGATCCGCTGGACGCCCCATGTCGAGACCTATGCGATCCGCGTCGAGACGAGAGTCGCGGGCGATCCCGCCGAGGACCTGGCGATCGAGGTGACGCTGCGTCATGGGAAGCGGCTGCTCGCCCGCGATCGCTATCAGGTCATGGAGCACGAAGCCGATCGCTTCATCGTCCTCGCCGACCCCGGCATCGACGATTTCCGAAACGAGCTCCTGTGGAGCCCGGAGCGCCCCACCCTGCTCGAGGCGAACGTGCGCTTGCTCGCCGACGGCAATGTCATCGACGAATTCAGCTCCTATACCGCCTTGCGCTCGGTCTCGATCCTGCGCGACCGCTTCATGCTGAACGGCCGACCCTACATGCTGCGCATGGTCCTCGACCAGGGCTACTGGCCTGACACGCTGATGGCCGCACCGAGCGACGCGGCGCTGCGAAAGGATGTCGAGCTCGCCAAGGCGATGGGCTTCAACGGTGTTCGCAAGCATCAGAAGATCGAGGATCCACGCTACCTCTACTGGGCCGACCGGCTCGGGCTGATGGTGTGGGAGGAAATGCCCTCGGCTTATCGCTTCACGCGCACGGCCATCAAGCGAACGATCCGGGAATGGTGCGAGGCGATCGAGCGCGACTACAGCCATCCTTGCGTGGTGGCGTGGATACCGTTCAACGAATCGTGGGGAGTCCCGGAGCTGACCGCGATGCAGTCGCAGCGCCATGCCGTGGAAGCCCTCTATCACCTCACGAAGACGCTCGATGCGACCCGGCCCGTCATCGGCAATGACGGCTGGGAAAGCAGCGCCACCGACATCATCGGCATCCATGACTACGATGCGAACAGCGAGCAGCTGCGCCAGCGCTACGCCGACGTCAAGACCGAGCTGCTGTTCGATCGCCGTCGACCGGGCGGCCGCGTGCTCACCCTGGACGGCTACCCGCACCGCGGGCAACCGATCATGCTCACCGAATTCGGTGGCATCGCACTGATCGCCGACGCGAACAAGGCCGGCGGCACCTGGGGCTACAGCACCGCCCGTGATGGCGCCGAGCTCACCGAGATGTTCGAGCGGCTGCTCGAGGCGGTCGTTCACACGGCCCTGTTCAGCGGCTTTTGCTACACCCAGTTTGCCGACACGTTCCAGGAGGCCAACGGCCTGCTTCGCGCCGACCGCACGCCGAAAATCCCGCTGGCGCGAATCGCCGAGTGCACGACCGCTTCGCGCATGCACATCAGGGGCGGCGTCTAGTGCCGACAGTGCAGTCTCTCGAGCTGGTCAAGCCGGACGGCCGGGCCATCACGCTCTACGCGCGCCACCCCCTGCCGGCGGTGACGGAAGTGCCCAGCCCGTTCGCCGAGCCCCTCGCCAGCGCAGCGCACCTGCGCTGGCATCCGCTTCGTGGCGAGTGGGTCACCTATGCCTCCCATCGTCAGGACCGGACGTTCCAGCCACCGCCGCAATACGATCCGCTTGCAGTGACGGTCGACCCCGGCCAACCGACCGAGCTTCCATCGGGCGACTGGCAGGTGGCGGTCTTCGACAACCGGTTTCCGGCGCTCGGCGGCCCTGCTCGCGCGGCGGTGCCGTCGCTTCACGTGGCGACGGCGCCCGCCGACGGTCATTGCGAAGTCGTCGTCTACACGCCGGACCGCGACACCTCGCTCGGTGCGCTTGCCCTCGACCACCTCGAGCTTCTGCTTTCGGTATGGGCCGACCGGACGCGCCGGCTGAGCGAACGCGGCGATGTCCGCTACGTCTTCCCGTTCGAGAACCGCGGCGCTGAAGTGGGCGCGACTTTGCATCATCCGCATGGGCAGATCTACGCCTACCCGGTGGTTCCTCCCGTGCCGGCGCGAATGCTGGAGCAGTCACGCGCCTACCTGGCCGAGAACGGGCGCGGGTTGCTGCGAGCGATGATCGACGCCGAATGCGACGAAGGCGTGCGTCTGCTCTATCGCGGAGATCACGCTGTCGCCTTCGTTCCGGTGTGTGCCCGCTACCCTTACGAGTGCTGGGTCGCGCCGATTCGGGCCGTCCCGCAATTCGGCGATCTCGACGACGCCGAGCGCGCCGACCTCGCCCGCGCCCTGAAGACGGTGCTCCTGAAGTACGACGGACTCTGGCGCCGGCCCATGCCCTACCTCATGGCGTGGTACCAGGCACCGACCGACGCGATGGAGCATCCCGAAGCGCATCTCCACGCCCAGCTCTATCCGCCGTTTCGCAGCGCCGATCGACTCAAGTACCTCGCCGGCACCGAGCTCGGTGCCGGCTTCTACGCCATGGATGCGCTGCCCGAAGACAAGGCGCGCGAACTGCAGGCGATCGCGGTCACCTTGTCGTGACGAACGCCTTCGATACCGTCTTCGTTCCCGCGGCAGTCGCGAGTGCGCCCGGCCGGGTCAACCTGCTCGGCGAGCACACCGACTACAACGACGGCTTCGTGCTGCCGATCGCGCTCGCCCAGCACACGACCGTGGCTCTCGCACCGGCGAGCGGGGCGACATGCCGCCTCATCTCGAGGGAACTCGGCAAGACGATCGAGTTCACGCTCGATCGGCTCCCCGAGGAGGGCTTCGCTCGCTACGTCTTCGGCTGCCTGCAAGAGGTCCTGGGCCGCGGGCACGCCGTCCCGGCACTGGACATTCATGTCACGTCCGAGGTGCCGATCGGCGTCGGCCTGTCGTCGAGCGCGGCGCTCGAGGTCGCCATGTTGCGCGCCCTGCGCCTGCTCCTGAGGTTGCCGTTCGACGACGTCGAGATCGCCCGCATGGCGCAACGCGCCGAAGTCGACTTCGCCGGCGTGAATTGCGGGATCATGGACCAGATGGCGTCGAGCCTGGCCGACCCGAGCCACGCCCTGTTCCTTGACGCGCGCACGCTGGCGACGGAGCGGTGGCCGCTGCCGCCGGGCTGCGCTGTCCTCGTGCTCGATTCCGGTGTCCAGCGTGCGCTGGTGACGAGCGCCTTCAACCAGCGCCGCCGCGAATGCGAGGAAGCGTGCGCACGGCTCGGCGTCGCGAGCCTTCGCGATGTCGAAGCGTCGGAGCAGGTCGAAGCGCTGCCCGAGCCCTGGCGGCGCCGGGCCCGTCACGTCGTCAGCGAGAACGCTCGCGTCCTGCGCGCAGTGACCGGAGCCGACGCCGCCGTGCTGGGTCAGATGATGAATGCATCTCACGCCAGCCTGCGCGATGACTACGAGGTCTCCGTGGCGCCCCTCGACGAGCTCGTGGCGCTGCTGCAGGAACACGCTGCCGTCTTCGGCGCCAAGCTCACCGGCGCAGGCTTCGGCGGTGCTTGCGTGGCAGTCGTCGAATCGGGCCGCGTGGGCGAGATCGCGCACGAGACGCTGCGCCGGTTTACGGCGCTGGGCGGCCGAGGTGCGCTGCTATCGCCGCTGTCGCTCGAGCCTTGATCTGACCGTTCAGCGAGTCGAGTTCCCGGTCAGGCGACCGCACGAAAAGATTCGGACGTCGGGTGCCGGCTGGCGGCAGCCTCGCGCAAGCGCTTGAAGGCGGCGAGTGCCTGGCCAACGACCTGGTCCATGTTGTAGTACTTGTAGGTCGCCAGCCGACCCACGAACGTGACGTTGGTGAGCTCGTCGGCAGCCGCTTCGTACTTCTTGTAGAGCGCGGCGTTCTCGGCCCGTGGCACCGGGTAGTAGGGATCCCCTTCTGCGCAAGGGTATTCGTAGACGATCGACGTGCTCGCATGCTGTTGGCCGGTCAGGTGCTTGAACTCGCTGATGCGGGTGTAGCCATAGTCGTTCGGGTAGTTGACGGTCCCGACCGGCTGGAACTGCTCCGAAGCGATGTTCACGTGGCGGAACTCGAGGCTGCGGTAAGGCAACTTGCCGTGGCGAAAATTGAAGAACGCGTCGATCGGTCCGGTATAGACCATGTGCTTCCACGGCAGCAGGTCGACCACCTCGCGGTAGTCGGTGTTGAGCATCACCTTGATGTTGGGATGCGCGAGCATCTTCTCGAACATCCGCGTGTAGCCATGCTTCGGCATGGCCTGGTAGGTATCCGCAAAGTACCGGTCGTCGCGGTTGGTGCGGGTCGGAACGCGGGCCGTGACGCTCGCGTCGAGCTCCGACGGATCGAGTCCCCACTGCTTGCGGGTATAGCCGCGAAAGAACTTGTTGTAGAGATCGCGCCCCACCTTCGATACGACGACGTCCTCGGACGTCTCGACGCGGTCGAGCTTCTCGGCGACAGAGTCGAGCCAGCCCTGCATCTCGAACGAGGTCAAGTTGAGCCCGTACAGGCGGTTGACCGTGTCGAGGTTGATCGGCATCGGCAGCTGTTGCCCGTCGACGCTCGCCAGCACGCGATGCTGGTAGGGCCGCCATTCGGTGAACTTCGACAGGTACTCGAAGATCTCGGCGGAATTGGTATGGAAGATGTGCGGTCCGTAGGGGTGGATCAGCACCCCGGCGTCGTCGTGCCGGTCGTAGGCGTTTCCGCCGATGTGGGGACGCTTGTCGACAATCAGGACGCGTTGGCCGAGCACGTTCGCGAGCCGCTCGGCAAGCACGCTGCCGGCGAATCCGGCGCCGACGATGAGAGTGTCGAATCCCGAACGGCCGGGCAGAGCGGCACGCAAGGCCGAGTCGATCGATGCGCTGTGCTTTTCCAAGGGTGCTCCAGATGAACAGGCTCGGAACCTCAGCCCGTTTTCGAAATGGCAAGCGCTGTGCCACCCTGACCGGGGGTTGCCGATGAGTCGGGAACGAAGCGGCGTCGCTCGCTGACGGCGCCCCACATAGGAAGCGCGACTCCCAGCGCAGGCGGTCGCCTCTTCGCTCTGCAGGCCTCAGAGCAAGCTCTCGTCGCGCTCCGAAAGCGGCCACCGAGAGACCAAGAGCGACCGCAGCACGGCGACGACGCTCGCTCCCCCGATCAAGGCAGCCATCGAGCGTCCGAACACCGACTTCAGCACGTCCGGCAGTTCGAGCCCGGGCGCGGCGATGGACACCCACAGCCAGGCCGCGCCCGACGCGAGGACGGCGACGACCAGAAAGAAATCAATGGGGCGGAGTGTCTCGATGTCCTGGACCTGAAGTCCCATCTCTTCTGGAATCGAGCGTGTCTCTGGAGTCTTCGTCATGACCTTGGCGATGGCAACACGCATGCCGCCCTTGCCGGGTCCGCATGAGGTTGAGAGGACTGGATGGAGCGAAGCGATCCGCAGCCAGCGTTCACGCGTCGATCCAGAATTGGGCACGTCACTTGCCACGTGCGCTCCACAAGAAGGCGACACCTCAAATCGGTGCTTGGAGGCGACATTTGAAGGTGCACGGGCGTGCGCACAGCATCGTGGCGGCATGTTTCATCACCGTCCTGCTTCAGTCGCCAGGAGAGGCTGGCGCAGCGGCGAACGACGCGGTCAACGGTGACTGGCCCACCTCGGCGCACGACCCGCAGGGGACACGCTACAGCCCGCTCGACCAGGTCGGCACGCGCAACGTCGGGTCGCTGAAGCTCGCCTTCAGTTTCGCGACCGGCGTCGATCGGGGGCAGGAAGCGGCACCGCTGGTGATCGGCGACACGATGTACCTGGTGACGCCATTCCCGAACCATGTCTATGCGCTCGACTTGACCAAGCCATCGGCGCCGGTGAAGTGGAAGTTCGATCCGAAGCCCGACATCGGCGCCCAGGGCGTCGCCTGCTGCGACGTGGTCAACCGCGGCGTCGGATATGCCGACGGCCGCATCTTCGTCAACACCCTGGACACCCAGACGATTGCGCTCGACGCGGCGAGCGGCCGGGAGCTCTGGCGCGTCAAGCTCGGCGACATCTCGCGCGGCGAGACGATCACGATGGCGCCGCTCGTCGTCAAGGGCAAGGTGCTGGTCGGCAACAGCGGCGGCGAGCTCGGCGTGCGCGGCTGGCTGACCGCTCTCGACGCGGCCACCGGCCGGATCGCGTGGCGCGCCTGGAGCACCGGGCCGGACAAGGACGTCCTGATCGGCGCCTCGTTCAAGCCGTTCTATGCGCAGGACCGAGGCACCGACCTCGGCATGTCGACCTGGCCGGGGACGGCTTGGAAGATCGGCGGCGGCAACGTCTGGGGCTTCCTGTCCTACGACCCCGAGCTCGATCTGGTCTTCTACGGAACCGGCAACCCCGGACCCTGGAATCCCGAGCAACGCCCCGGCGCCAACAAGTGGACTTCCGGGATCTTCGCGCGCCGACCCGACACCGGCGAGGCGGTCTGGTACTACCAGTGGAGCCCGCACGACCTGCACGACTACGACGGCGTCAACGAGAACGTCCTGGTCGACCTCGCCATCGGCGGCCAGACGCGTCGCGTCATCCTCCACCCCGACCGCAACGGCTATCTCTACGTGGTCGATCGAACCAACGGGCAGGTGCTGTCGGCCGACCCATTCGTGCCGGTCACGACCTCGACCCGGGTCGACCTGCAGACCGGCGCGCTCGTCTACAACCCGGCCAAGGACCCGCGCGGCGGCGAGACCGTCCGCAACGTCTGCCCCGCCTCTCCCGGTGGCAAGGACTGGCAGCCGGCGGCGTGGTCGCCGCGCACGCGCTTGCTCTACATACCGCACCAGAACCTGTGCCAGGACGCGGAGACCTACCAGGTGAGCTACATCGCCGGCACGCCCTACGTCGGTGTCGACATGAAGATCTCGCCGGGCGCGGGAGGCCACCGCGGCGAGTTCACGGCATGGGACCCGGTGGCGCGCAAGAAGGCCTGGGCCTTGAAGGAGAGCTTTCCGGTGTGGAGCGGCGCCCTGGCGACCGCCGGCGACGTCGTCTTCTACGGCACGATGGAAGGCTGGTTCAAGGCCGTCGATGCCAAGACCGGCGCCCTGCTCTGGCAGTTCAAGACGGGCTCCGGAATCATCGGCCAGCCGATCAGCTATCTCGGCCCCGACGGGAAGCAGTACATCGCCGTGCTGTCCGGCGTCGGCGGCTGGGCCGGGGCGATCGTCAGCACCGGACTCGATGCGCGTGATCCGCTCGCCGGCGGCGGATTCGTCAACGCGATGAAGGACCTGCCGCTGCAGACGGCCAAGGGCGGCACGCTCCATGTCTTCGCGCTGCCCTGACTCCGTGCGTCGACGCGGCCGACGCGGCATCGCCGCCGTCGTCGCCATGGCGTGGGCAGCCGCGATCGCGGTCACCGCCGACGCGACAGCCGCGCCACGGCAGCTGCGCGTCTGCGCCGAGCCCGACAGCATGCCGCTCTCCAACGCCCGCGGCGCGGGCTTCGAGAATCGCATGGCCGAGCTGATTGCCGGCGAGCTCGGGGCCGAGCTGGCCTACGCCTGGCAGCCGCAACGACGCGGCTTCGTTCGCAAGACCATCGGTGCCGACCTGTGCGACGTCTGGATCGGCGTGCCGGTCGGCTTCGACCGATTGCTCACGACGCGCCCGTACTACCGCTCCGGCTATGTGGTGGTGACACGTGCCGATGCCGAAGAGCCGCTTCGGTCGTTCGCCGATCCGCGTCTTGCGGCGCTGCGCATCGGCGTTCAGCTGGTCGGCAACGACCTCGCGGCGACACCGCCCGGACTGGCCCTGGCGCGCGCCGGAGCCGTCGATGGCGTGGTCGGCTACCCCGTGTACGGCGATGGCCCGACCGCCGAGCGAATGAGCGCCGACCTCGCCGCTGATCGACTTGACGCAGCGATCCTGTGGGGACCGCAGGCGGGCTGGTTCGCGCGTCGCGACGCGGCCGGCCTCGCCGTGACGACGCTCCGCGCACCCGACGGCTTCGACCTGCCCTTCGACTTCGCCATCGCCGTCGGCGTTCGCCAGTCCATGCCGGCGTTGCGTGACGAGATCGACTCGGCCCTGCAGCGACGCGCCCGCGAGGTGCGTGCGCTCCTCGACGCTTATGGCATTCCGCAGCTGGAGCTTGGCGCCGAGGCTCGCGCCCCTGCCCCGGCGGGAGAAAGCCGATGAACCTGCCGAGTGCGGCCGTCATCGCCCTGCTCGGCCTCGTGCTCGCCGGGTGCTACCGCGAAAAACGCGAATTTCAGCCGCCTCCTCCCGGCGAAGCGGCGGCGGGCGCGAAGGCGACCCCGATCCTCGCCGGCGGCGGGCCTGCGCTGCAGCCCGGATCCGTGGCGACACCGGACCGCTCGCAGCTCGACGAGAACGCCTTCGCCGTCAATCAGGGCAAGCGGCTCTTTCGTTGGTACAACTGCAGCGGCTGCCACGCCGGCGGCGGCGGCAACATGGGGCCGCCGCTGATGGACAAGGAGTGGCTGTACGGCCACGAGCCGGCGGACATTCATGCCAGCATCGTCGAGGGCCGGCCGAAGGGCATGCCGGCGTTCGGCGGCCGCATTCCCGACGACCAGGTGTGGCAACTCGTCGCGTACGTCCGGTCGATGAGCGGCCAGCTCCGCAAGGACGTTGCACCGAGCCGAAGCGACTCGCTCTCGGGCCCGCCGCCCGAAAACGTCCGCGACAACGAAAAGCCGGTGGCCGCGAGCGCGGCGGCCGGCCACTGACATGCGCCGCCCGCTTGCGCCGCCCGTCGCCGCCGTCCTTTCGTTCGCCTCGGCGTTCACGATGGCGCAGGACCGCCCGAATGTCGTCCCCGGGGTTCACGATGCCCTGGTCGCCGCGGGCCCGCAGTCGGCCCACATCGGCACGCTCTGGAATCTCGTCCTCGCGATCTGCACGATCGTCTTCTGCGCCGTCCTGCTCGGCCTCGTCGTCGCGATCTGGCGCAGCGGTCGCGGCGACGCGACGACGCGAGCGGATGTCTCGATGGTCGCGCGGCACGAGCGCGGGCCTTATCTCGGCGTGATCTGGGGCGTCGCCGTGTCGGTCGTGCTGTTGCTCGTCATGACGGTCGCCAGCGTCGTCACCGATCGCGCGCTCGCGCGCCTGTCGCTGGTAGATGCCCTCCACATCGAGGTGACTGCGCACCAGTGGTGGTGGGAGCTGCAGTACGGCGGCAGCCCCGATTCGGCGCGCTTCACCACCGCCAACGAGCTGCACGTCCCCGTCGGGCGGCCCGTCGTCCTGACCCTCAAGGCGGACGACGTCATCCACAGCTTCTGGGTGCCCAGCCTGGCCGGCAAGAAAGACCTCATTCCGGGTCGCACGACGACGCTGCACTTGCGCGCCGACCAAGCCGGACGCTACCGAGGCCAATGCGCCGAGTTCTGCGGCTTCCAGCATGCCTTCATGGCATTCGAGGTGATCGCCGACCCACCCGAGCAGTACGACGCGTGGGTGGCGAGCCAGCGCCGCCCCGCCGCCGAGCCGGCCGACGCGACCACCCGCCGCGGCCAGGAGGTGTTCCTGCGCAGCAGCTGCGTGCTTTGTCATGCGATCGAAGGCACCACCGCCGCAGCGCGCAAGGCGCCCGACCTCACGCACGTGGGCGCGCGCACGACCCTCGCCGCAGGCACGCTGCCCAACGGCACCAGCGAGATGCAGCGCTGGATCGCCGACCCGCAACGATTGAAGCCCGGCGTCAACATGCCCGCGTCGACGCTGTCCGGCGCCGACCTCGGCGCCTTGGCGGCCTACCTGGTGAGCCTCAAATGACGACCGCCGCGGCGACGCAGCCGCGTCTGAACAGCGTGCCGCCGACGGCGCAGGACATCGCCGCTCTCGAACGCGTGTGGCGCGATCCGCCGGGCTTCCTCGGCTGGCTCGCCGCGATCAACCACAAGGCGATCGGCAAGCGCTTCATCGTCACCGCCTTCGGGTTCTTCGTGGCCGGCGGGCTGCTTGCCGCGGCGATGCGATTGCAGCTCGCCAGGCCCGACAACCACCTCATCGGCCCCGACCTCTACAACCAGCTCTTCACGATGCACGGCACGACCATGATGTTCCTGTTCGCCGTCCCGGTGATGCAGGCGATGTCGGTCTACCTGGTTCCGCTGATGATCGGCTCGCGCAGCGTCGCCTTTCCGCGCATGAACGCCTTTGCCTACTGGATCTTCCTGTTCGGCGGGGTGATGCTCTACGTCGCCTTCGCGCTCAACATCGGCCCCGATGCCGGGTGGTTCGCCTACGTGCCCCTGTCCGGGCCCGACTATTCGCCCGGCAAGCGCGTGGACTTCTGGGCCCAGTTGATCACCTTCACCGAGCTGTCGGGGCTGCTCGAGGCGGTGATCCTGGTGACGACCGTGTTCAAGCTGCGCGCGCCCGGAATGACATTGAACCGGATCCCCTTGTTCGTCTGGGGAATGCTGGTGACCGCCTTCATGGTCATGTTCGCGCTGCCGGCAGTGATGCTGGCGAGCACGGCGCTGATCACGGACCGCCTCGTCGGCACCCACTTCTACAACCCGGCCGAAGGCGGCGACGCGATCCTCTGGCAGCACCTGTTCTGGTTCTTCGGCCACCCCGAGGTCTATCTCATCTTCATCCCGGGGCTGGGCTTCATGTCGTCGATCATCCCGACCTTCGCGCGCCGGCCGATCTTCGGCTACTCGGCGATGGTGCTGTCGCTGATCGCCACCGCCTTCCTCGCCTTCGGCCTGTGGGTGCACCACATGTTCGCGACCAATCTGCCCGAGCTGGGCAAGAGCTTCTTCACGGCGGCGAGCATGATGATCGCGATCCCGTCCGCGGTGCAGATCTTCTGCTGGCTCGCGACGCTCTGGACCGGCAAGCTCTCTTTCAAGACCCCGCTGCTCTTCGTCCTCGCCTTCTTCTTCGTCCTCGTCCTCGGCGGGATGACGGGGCTGATGCTGGCTGCCGTGCCGATCGACCTGCAGGTGCACGACACCTACTTCGTCGTCGCCCACCTTCACTACGTGCTGATCGGCGGCGCCGTCTTCCCGCTCTTCGGCGCCTTCTACTACTGGTTCCCGAAGATCACCGGGCGCATGCTGAGCGAGCGGCTCGGCCGCTGGAATTTCTGGCTGTTCCTGATCGGCTTCAACGTCACCTTCTTCCCGATGCACCTGCTCGGCTTGCAGGGAATGCCCCGGCGCGTCTACACCTACGGCGCCGAGATGGGCTGGGGCGGCCTCAACGCGCTCGCGTCGCTCGGTGCGCTCACGATCGCGGTGAGCATGCTGCTGTTCATCCTCAATGTCTGGCGCAGCCTTCGCCATGGCGAGCAGGCAGGCGCGGATCCGTGGGGCGCGGGCACGCTCGAGTGGTCGATCGCCTCGCCACCACCGGCTTGCAACTTCGCCGCCATCCCGGTCGTCGCCGGTCGCGATCCGCTCTGGGAGCCCGACGCTCTGCCGGCCCATGTCAGCGGCCTGTCGGTCGACAGCCGCGAGGTGCTCATGACGACCGTGGTCGACGCCCATCCGGAGACGCGCGAGTCCTTTCCCGAGCCCACGATCTGGCCGATGCTCGGCGCCCTCGCGACGACGGTGCTGTTCATCGGCTCGATCTTCACGCCCTGGGCGGTCGTCTGGGCGTCGCTGCCGGTGGGCATCGCGCTGACCCTGTGGTTCTGGCCGCGCCGACGCGAGAACGCCGCGCACCTGGCCCTGGAGCGGACGCCATGAGCGTCGCTGCCCGGGACCTCGGTGCCGACAAGCCGCCGCTCGCGCCGGCCGGGACCGGCGCGCTCGACGTGCGCCAGTTGCCGAGCTTCGACTTCGGCGTTCGCAGCCTGATGTGGTGGGGCACCGCCGGCCTGATGGCGATCGAAAGCACCGTCTTCGCGCTCGCCATCGTCATCTACTTCTACCTGCGCAGCCATGTCGAGCGCTGGCCGCTGACCACGCCACCGCCCGAGCTGCTCTGGGGGACGCTGAACACCGCCGTCCTGCTCGTCAGCGCCTGGCCCAATCATCTGGCCAAGCGAGCTGCCGAGCGACTCGACCGCCACGGCGTGCAGGTCTGGCTCAGCGTCTGTCTGGGGTTCGGCTTCGCCTTCCTCGTGCTGCGTGGCTTCGAGCTGGGCGCGCTCAACGTGCGCTGGGACACCGATGCCTACGGATCCATCGTCTGGTTGCTGATGGCGCTCCACACGACGCACCTCGTCACCGACACCTGGGACACCACGGTCCTCGATGTCCTCTTCTTCACCGGCCCGCTCGAAGGCAAGCGATACGTCGACGTGAGCGAGAACGCCGTCTACTGGTACTTCGTCATCGCCAGCTGGCTGCCGATCTACGCCGTCGTCTACCTGGCGCCGCGCGTCTGATGGGGGAGATCCGATTGCGCTCCTGGCCCGCCCTTCTGCTCGCGCCGCTGATCGCGCTCGCCGACCTGTCGGTCGTCTATTCGCTGGTCACGCCCGCGTGCATGCGCCAGGACCAAAGCGGCCTCCATGCCGTTGCGGCCGCCTCGCTGGTCATCGTCCTGGCGCTGACGATGCTCGCCTGGCGTTCATGGCGCGACGAAACCACCCATGTCCAAGGTGAGGCCACGATGGCCCAGGGTCCGCGCGACGTGACTCGCGCCGACGGCGACGCCGCCGCCGATCGCCAGCGCTTCGTGGCCCTCGTCGCGGTCCTCGTCGGCGCGCTCTCGGGATTGGTCTGCGTCGCGCTCTGGCTGCCGATCTGGATGCTCTCGCCGTGCTACTGACGCGGGTGGCGCCGCTTCGCCGCTCGGCGCGAACCGGGGCAC
>Ga0207691_10003173_pt1 | contig 16062 bp, 14 predicted proteins | sample KBSM13metaG_FD_184327 | JGI IMG/M metagenome (GOLD analysis project Ga0207691, IMG submission 184327) | Miscanthus rhizosphere microbial communities from Kellogg Biological Station, Michigan, USA - KBS M1-3 metaG (SPAdes) (version 2) | ecosystem: Host-associated > Plants > Roots > Rhizosphere >... | reverse complement strand
TGAAAGCGCCGGATATTCCGTCAATACTCGTCGAAACCGCGTTCATCAGCAATCCGGACGAGGAAAAGCAACTCAGGAACGACGCCTATCAGGACAAGATGGCGGATGCGATCCTGGCTGGAATCAAACGCTACTTTGCGCAGAATCCGCCGCTCGCACGCGCGCGTGTCGCGAGAAACCCGTAAGCCACTGCCCTCGCACTGTCTCGCCCGCTCCTCGAGTGCCTTGTTCCGGACCGCGCACAGGCCCGACTTAGTACTCTGCGCAGAGCTTGACCGGCCGGATCCGCAATGTCCGTGGGATGTTTAGAAAACTTTTGGGGTGTGCATGAGATCGTTCGCAGCAATTGCATTGACCATTCTCACCTTCGTCAGCGCCGCCGATTATCCCGATAGACCCGTTAGATTCGTGGTGCCGTACGCACCGGGCGGCGGCTCCGACATCATCGCGCGCGTTGTCGGCCTAAAACTAGGCGAAGCCCTCGGCCAATCGTTCGTGGTCGATAACCGGCCCGGCGCCGCCAGTATGGTCGCCACTGAGATCGTCGCAAAATCGCTGCCCGACGGCTACACGTTGATACTCGCCGATGTGCCGCACACTATCAATGTGTCGACGTATGCCCATCCCACTTACGATGCAGTGAAGGATTTCGCGCCCATTATGCTGGTCGGCAGCGCGCCGCAGATCATGGTTGCGCATCCCTCTTTCGGTGCCAATTCCCTGAAGGAACTGCTGGCAATGCCGCGTGCACAGACGGAAAAATTCGCAATGGGCACGAGCGGTACCGGCAGTTCGCCGCACATGACTTACGAATTGCTCAAACTGCGCACCGGCCTTGTGCTCAATCATGTGCCATACAAAGGCGGCGGGCCCGCGACCTCGGATGCAGTCGCCGGGCAGATTCCGATCGCGTTCAATGCAGCGCCGGTGTCCATGCCGTTTTTGCGCGGCAACCGGCTCAAGGGACTCGGCATCACGAGTTCGAAACGCCATCCTCTGGTTCCGAACATTCCCACTTTCGAAGAAGCGGGTGTCGGCAATTTCATAGTCGCTCATTGGTACGGCGTCCTCGCACCGGCGGGCACGCCGCCGGCGACGGTTAAAAAATTGGCCGCCCAAATTCAGAAGGCATTGCAGACGCCGGATGTGAAGGAACGTTTCGCTTCCCTGGCGCTGGACATCGCGGGCAACGGACCTGATGAGTTTGCAAAGATAATAGCGAACGACGTCAACCGCTGGCGCGAAGTAGTGACTAAAGCTGGCATCCGCATTGAATGATGCGGCCGCCCCGAACGAAACGCACATGCCCTGTGAAGCGAAAGCCCCGCGATGAGTTATGTGACAAGCATTGAATCGAGTCAAGGACGTCGTCTACCTGTCGACGTACCGTGCAATGCGCAGAGCGGTGAAATCCTCGAGGTGAAATACGATCTCGAGCGCCTCAGAAAGGAAGTATCGCCGCGCAGCCTCGAACGTGGCCCGGCCACGCTCTGGCGATACGCTGCGCTATTGCCGGTCAACGATCCGCACGCTGCAGTTTCCCTCGGCGAAGGCTACACGCCGTGCCTGCCGGCACCGCGGCTCGCACGCGCACTGGGTCTCTCGAGACTTTCCATAAAAGACGAAGGCCGCAATCCAAGCGGCACATTCAAAGATCGCGGCGCGGCGGTTGCCATATCGCGCTATGTCGAGATGGGCGTGAAGACAGTTGCCCACAATAGTTCAGGTAACGCCGGCGGTTCGTGGAGTCTTTACGCGGCGCGTGCCGGCATGACGTGCGTGAATTTGCTGCCTACGGACGTGCAGCCGGCAAGCCTTCAGCACTGCCGTGCGAGCGGACAGCCGGCGTTTCTTGTTGAGAATTGGCACGATGCCGGCCGCATGGTCGCGGAAGCATGCGAGCGTAACGGCTGGCTCAATATCTGCACCTTAAAGGAACCATACCGGCTCGAAGGCAAGAAAACCATGGGGCTCGAGATCGCCGAGCAGCTCGGGTGGAAGATGCCGGCTGCCATCGTCTATCCGATGGGAGGCGGACTCGGAGCAATGGCTATCTGGAAAGCGTTCGATGAGCTGCTCAGGCTCGGCTGGATCGAAGGCGAGCTGCCACGACTCTACGTCACTCAATTCGAAGGCTGTGCTCCGGTCGTCAAAGCGTACGACGAAGGCAAAGACAGCTGCTCACCTTGGGGCGCGATTGAAATTCCGCCCGGCGGTCTGAGATCACCGAATCCGCCCGGCGGGCGGGCGGTGCTCGCATTGATTCGCAAGCATGGCGGTGCGGCGATCTCTGTATCGACCGACGAAGCATTGTCGGCCGTTGACGAACTGGCGGGGGAGGAGGGGATCTTCGCATGTCCCGAAAGCGCCACTACGCTGGTTGGCTTACGGAAAGCGGTGCACGCCAACCTGATCGCACCCGGGGAGCATGTGGTGATCGTAAATACGGGCTCAGGACTTAAATCGATTCCCACATTTGCAGCGGCGCAGTTTCCGGTCGTTTCGACCAGCGCTCAAATCAACGCCGGATAACGGTGCACTGTTCCCGAATCAAGCTTACGTTTTGAGAGCAGCCAACACCTCTTCCAGCATCTTCTTTGCGTCACCAAAGAGCATGCGGTTGTTCTCTTTGTAGAACAGCGGATTATCTACGCCCGCGTAGCCCGAGGCCATGCTGCGCTTCATCACGATCGACGTCTTGGCTTTCCAAACTTCGAGCACGGGCATTCCCGCAATCGGACTCGTGGGATCATCCTGAGCCGCGGGATTTACGATGTCGTTCGCACCAATGACCATAGCGACGTCGGTGTCGGGAAAATCTGCGTTGACTTCGTCCATTTCGAAGACGATGTCGTACGGCACCTTCGCTTCCGCCAGTAGAACGTTCATGTGACCGGGCATACGGCCCGCAACCGGATGTATGCCGAAGCGAACATTCACACCCTTGTCGCGCAGAAACTTCGTAATCTCATAGACGGTGTGCTGCGCCTGTGCGACGGCCATGCCGTATCCTGGAACGATGATCACATTCTTCGCGTCGCGTAAGAGCTCCGCCGTGTCGGGCGCGGATATGGGATTCACCTCGCCAGCCGGCTGAGCGGCGCCGCCGGCGGCCGCAGGTGTGCCCCCGCCGGTGCCGAAACCACCTGCGATTACACTGATGAAATGGCGGTTCATGGCCGTGCACATAATGTACGAAAGGATGGCGCCGCTCGATCCGACGAGCGCACCGGTGACGATCAGCAGATCGTTGGACAGCATGAAACCGGTCGCTGCCGCCGCCCAACCCGAGTAACTGTTCAACATCGACACGACCACCGGCATATCCGCGCCGCCGATTGCCATGACCATGTGGATGCCGAAGAGCAATGCAATCACTGTCATGATGACGAGCGGTTTCATGCCTTCGTCCAAGGAGCCCGCCAGCAGAAATTCGCGGCCGAAGTAGATAACGATCAACAGGCCCGCGAGATTCAGCCAGTGACGACCCGGCAGCAGCATCGGCTTGCCGCTGATTTTTGCCGAAAGCTTGCCGAACGCAATCAGCGATCCCGAGAACGTCACCGCACCGATAAGAATACCGATGTAGATCTCGATCTCGTGTATGGTCTTTTCGGCGCCCGAAAGATGTGACGACGCGGCAGGGTCGATGTAATTCGCGAACCCGACCAGCATTGCAGCGAGTCCGACCAGGCTGTGCATCAGCGCGACCAGCTCGGGCATCTGGGTCATTTTTACGATGCGCGCGGCAAACAAGCCGATCGTGCCGCCTACCGCCATGCAGCCGATGATCCATGGCAGTCCGGCTGCCGTGACGCGCGGGCCGAACACCGTGGCGAGCACTGCCACGGTCATGCCGATGATCCCGTATAGATTGCCGCGCCGGGAGCTTTCCGGATTGGAAAGACCGCCGAGGCTGAGAATGAATAATATGGTTGCCCCGATATAGGAAACGCTTGCCAGACTCTCGGACACTATCGTCTCCCTTACTTACGGAACATTGCCAGCATTCGCTGTGTAACAGCGAACCCGCCAAACATATTTATCGCGGTCAGCGCGATTCCCGCGACAGCCAGCCACCGTATCCAATCCTCCGGCCGGTTCAATCCGGCTTCGATCGGCGGCGCAATCTGCACCAGCGCGCCGATCGCGATGATGCTGCTGATCGCGTTTGTGACGCTCATCAGGGGCGTGTGCAGCGCCGGCGTTACATTCCATACGACCATGTAACCGACAAAGCACGCGAGAACGAACACTGTGAAATGCGCGAGGAAGGCCGCCGGCGCACTTTGCCCGATGAACCAGAAGGCGAGCGCTGCGACGGCAAACGTAATCGCCATGGCTGTTGCGGAAGCGGGCGCGCTGCTCTTACCATGGCCAGCGTGTGCCTTGGCAGGTACCGCCGGCGGTTTTGCGGCGGCTGCTGGCGCGGCTGAAAGTTTTGGCGGCGGTGGCGGCCACGTAATGTTGCCTTCTTTGACAACGGTCGTGCCGCGGAGCACCTCGTCTTCCATGTTGACATTGATGATGCCGTCTTTGGTCTTGCATAACTCTTCAGCGAGTCGAAACAAGTTCGTTGCGTACAGCGTCGAAGACTGCTTTGCAAGGCGGCTGGGCAGATCGCTATAGCCGATGATGGTCACGCCGTTCTGCACCGTCACCTGGTTGGGCACCGTGAGTTCGCAATTACCGCCCTGCTCCGCGGCCATGTCGACGATCACGCTGCCGGGCTTCATCGACCGCACCATGTCTGCGGTGATCAGTTTGGGCGCCGGCTTGCCGGGAATGAGCGCAGTCGTAATGATGATATCGACGTCCTTTGCCTGCTTCGCAAACACGTCTGCCTGCGCCTTGAGAAAGCCTTGGCTCATGACTTTGGCATACCCGCCGACGCCCGTTCCCTCTTCCTGGTAATCGACGCTGACGAATTCAGCGCCCATCGATTTGACCTGATCGCCGACTTCCGGTCGCGTGTCGTTTGCGCGCACGACGGCGCCCAGTCCGACTGCCGTACCAATCGCCGCAAGCCCGGCGACGCCCGCGCCGATCACGAAAACTTTTGCCGGCGGCACCTTGCCCGCGGCCGTAATCTGACCCGTGAAAAATCGGCCGAACGCGTGCGCCGCTTCGATTACCGCCCGGTAACCGGCAATATTTGCCATGGAGGAAAGCGCATCGAGCTTCTGCGCGCGCGAGATCCTCGGCACGCTGTCCATCGCGAGCACGGTCGCCTTCTTTGCAGCGAGTTGCTTGAGCAGTTCCGGGTTTTGCGCCGGCCAGATGAAGCTCACCAGCGTGCCGCCCTCGCGCATCAAGCCGATTTCTTCGGCGGTCGGTCCGCGCACTTTGAAGATGATATCGGCCGCAGACCATAACGCGCCCGCGCCTTGAACGACGTCAGCGCCCGCAGCTGCGTAAGCATCATCGCCGAAATTTGCCGCACTGCCGGCGCCCGCTTCAACGGCGACCTTGAAACCGAGCTTGACAAGTCTTTCCACGACATCCGGCACGGTGGCAACGCGCTTCTCGTCCGCCGCCGTTTCCTTTGGTACGCCTATGACCTGAGGCATGCTTTCCCCTGATTGATACTGCCGACGAATGGGCGGTGATTATAGCAAGCGCAAGACTGCGCCCGGGCTCGCGGCTTGGATGCAAGTCAATCAAGTTATAATCCCGCATGTCTGCGATTCGCGTGCTGCCCGAGCTGCTGATCAATCAGATCGCTGCCGGCGAAGTCGTCGAGCGACCGGCCGCGGCGCTCAAAGAACTGCTGGAAAACAGTCTGGATGCGGGCGCCGGCGACATCAGCGTCCAACTCGCGAGTGGCGGCACCAGACTTCTCAAGGTCTCCGACAACGGCGCAGGCATAGGCGAGGCGGAATTACCGCTCGCGCTGGCGCGCCACGCGACGAGCAAGATTTCGACGCTCGAAGACCTCGAGTGCATTGGAAGTCTGGGCTTTCGCGGCGAAGCGCTGGCGAGCATAGCCTCCGTAGCGAACCTCACCCTGACCAGCCGTACTGCCAACGCTCAACATGCGTGGTCGATCGCGGTGGAAGGCGGCCCACTTTCAGCGCCGCGCCCGGCAGCACATGATGTGGGCACGACAGTTGAAGTCCACGATCTTTACTTCAACACGCCGGCGCGCCGCAAGTTCCTGAAATCGGAAGCCACAGAGTATGCGCACTGCGACGAAGCATTCAAGCGCATAGCCCTGGCACGGCCTGACGTGGCGTTCAAGCTGCAGCATAACGGGAAAGCGCAATGGCACCTCAAACCGCAGACTTTGCACGACCGCATTAGCAGTGTGCTGGGCGACGATTTCCGGGGCAGCGCGTTGGGCGTGAGCGCTGACAGCAGCGGATTGCGGCTCGCGGGACTCATCGGTTCGCCTGCCGCGGCACGCGGCACACGCGACGCACAATATTGTTTCGTCAACGGCCGCTTCGTCCGCGACAAAGTACTTGCGCATGCATTGAGGCAGGCCTACCAGGACGTGCTGCATCACGATCGCCATCCCGCTTATGTGCTCTTGCTCGACGTCGATCCCGGTCGCGTCGACGTCAATGTGCACCCGACAAAAAGCGAAGTTCGCTTTCGCGATTCGCACGCCATCCATCAATTTGTGTTTCATGCAGTAAGCCGCACGCTCGCGGATTCCGTCATGGGCAATCAAGAGTCTGCAGCGGTCGTATTGCAGCGTCCGGCTTTTGCTGCATACGCATCGAGCCAGCAGCGCATACCGCTGGGCGTATCGCAGCCTGTCGGTGCTTATGAGACGCTGTTCGGACGCGAACGCGCGGCACACGCCGCTATGGTGGCGCAACCGGCCGCGGAACTGCCGCCGCTGGGATTCGCGCTCGCACAACTAGCCGGCATCTATGTGCTGGCGCAGAACGAGCACGGGCTGGTGATCGTGGACATGCATGCGGCACATGAACGCATCGTGTATGAGAAGCTCAAGTCGCAGCTGGACGTCGATCGCATTTCAATGCAGCCGTTGCTCATACCTGTCGTGTTCAACGCCGAGCGCATCGATGTAGCAACCGCCGAAGACAATGCCGATACGCTCACCAGACTAGGCTTTGAGATCGCTGCACTATCGCCCACGTCGCTCGCTGTGCGCGGAGTTCCGGTGGCGTTGAAAGAGGCGGACGCTGCGCTGTTGGCGCGGGATGTCCTTGGTGAGCTTCGCGAGTTCGGCGCAAGCCGCGTAATGATCGAGCGAGCGAACGAATTACTGTCGACAATGGCGTGTCATACGGCAGTGCGCGCGAACCGCATGCTCGGTCTCAGCGAGATGAACGCGCTGCTGCGCGAAATGGAAGTCACCGAGCGCTCAAGGCAGTGCAATCACGGGCGCCCTACATGGCACCAAATCAGCATCGGAGAGCTGGACAAGCTGTTCATGCGCGGACGCTGATGCTTCCATCACGGTGACGTCCGAGCCACAGCAGGTGTCCGGAGACCAGAATACGGTACCCGACGAACCGCGCACGGTGCCGCACCACGAGTGGCCGCCGGCAATCTTCCTCATGGGGCCGACCGCAAGCGGCAAATCAAAAGTCGCGTGCGATCTCGTTCGTGCCCTGCCGTGTGAGCTGATTAGCGTGGATTCGGCGCAGGTCTACAGGCACATGGACATTGGCACTGCGAAACCGGACGCCGCCACGCTCAGAGAGACGCCGCATCATCTGATCGACATTATCGAGCCCGATGACACGTACTCCGCAGCGCGCTTTCGCGAGGACGCGCTGACGCTGATGCGCGAGATCTGCGAGCGCGGCAATATTCCGCTGCTCGTCGGCGGTACGATGCTGTACTTCCGGACGCTGACCGAGGGTCTCGCAGAGCTGCCTGCAGCCGATGCCGCAGTTCGCATGGTCATCGACACGATGGCGGAAAAATCCGGTTGGCCGGCTCTACACGCGCAGCTTGCGAGTGTCGATCCCGAGACTGCGGCGCGCTTGCAGCCTGGCGATGCACAACGCATACAGCGTGCGCTCGAGGTTTACTACATCACCGACAAACCGATGTCGGCGCTGCTAAAAAAGCCGAAATACGTCTACTTTCCTTATGTGCCGCTGAGGGTGGCGCTGGTTCCTGCAGACCGCGCCGGGCTCCACGAGCGAATTGCGGCGCGCTTTGAATTGATGCTCGAGCTAGGCCTCATCGGCGAATTGCGGAGCCTGCGCGCCCAGTATGCGCTGGACCCGGCGATGCCATCGATGCGCTGCGTCGGCTACCGGCAGGTCTGGGATTATCTGGACGGGAACATTGGACTCGCGACACTGCGCGAAAAGGCGATCGCGGCGACGCGCCAGCTTGCAAAGAGGCAGCTCACGTGGCTGAGGTCGATGCAGGACGTAATGGAGTTCGACTGCCTGCAGAGTGATGTCAGCGATCGGGTGCTTGCTTACCTCCGCACGCGTCTTCCGCATCGACCGCCGGTAAAGGCGTGACCACCGGCTCTCCGCCGGTCAGCGTGTTATCCGTAACCCGCGCAATGGCCGTGCCTTGGGCAAACGTCAAGTGCAGATCAGCGCCAGTAGTGACGTCTGCGCTGGCTCTCACTATCCTGCCGTCCATTGTCTTGGCGATACTGTACCCGCGTTCGAGGACCGCCCTTGGACTCAACTGCTCCAATTGCATGGCGAGGCTCCTGACATGCGCGTGCAACCTGTCGACGCGATGGCATGCAGCCTTCGCGAGCCGGCGTGCAATCGTGCTCTGTCTTAGAGCTATCGCAGCAAGGTCCGGGCATTGCGCATGCAGGCGTCGCGCGAGATCGCGTATGTTCCACTGCCGATCAGTGACCGTATGCTGCCAGGCCGAATGCAGCCGCGAATCAAGATGCCGGACATGCCGTACTTGATCGGCGATCCGCTCGCCGGGATGCACGAGCCGGCGCGCCACAACGTCGAGCTGTTGCATGCGGCGTTCGAGCGCGCGCTCGGTTACGCGCGTTAGACGACGGCGCAGATTCACTACTTCCTGCATCAAATCATCCCGATTCGGTACGGCGAGCTGCGCCGCGGCAGTCGGTGTTGCAGCACGTACGTCCGCGACGAAATCAGCGATGGTAAAGTCGGTTTCATGCCCGACGCCGCTGATGACCGGCAATTTGCATGCATAGATGGCCCTGGCAACCACCTCTTCGTTGAACGCCCATAGGTCCTCGATACTGCCGCCGCCGCGGCACAGGATTACGACATCGCATGCGCCATGTGAATCTGCCGCCGCAATCGCAGCGGCGATTCTCTCGCTCGCGCCGGCGCCTTGCACAGGCGTCGGATAAACGATAATCGGCGTCGATGCCATGCGTCGACGCAGCGTCGTTAGGACATCGCGGAGGGCCGCCGCCTGCGGGGATGTAACGATGCCGATGGCGCGTGCGAACCGCGGTAATGGCCGCTTATTCTCCGCATCGAAAAAGTTTTGTGCCTGCAATTTCGCCTTGAGCTTCTCGAACGCCTCGTACAGAGTGCCAAAGCCCGCGCGCCGCATCGCTTCGACACACAATTGGAATTCGCCGCGCGGCTCGTAGAAAGACGGCAGGCACCGCACTTCGACCTGCATTCCGTTCGCAGGCTTCCAGTCATGCAGCTGTGCTTTCTGGCGGAACATGACGCAGCGGACCTGGGAGTGAGCATCCTTCAGCGAAAAATAGCAATGCCCCGAGGACGCGCGCATGAAATTCGAAATCTCGCCGGCGACCCACAAGAGCGGCAGACTGCGCTCTATAAGTTCCCTCGTCAGGCGATTAAACGCCGTCACGCTCATAACGCGCGATGCGGGCACGGTCGCTGCAAAAATATCCATGAGGTTATTTTAGCGCTTCTGTTCGCCAGTGCTTTTGCTTAACACAAGACTAACTTTAAAGGCGAGTAAGAGCCATGCCAGACATGAATAAGGTTAGCGCACATATTCTCCAAGTCGCTGAATGCACGCACGCAGAACAAGTATAAAAACTGTGCAAATTAGCAAAAGCCTTTACAGGCAGTTTAGTTACACCAACTGTGTACAAACTTTGCACATACTTATCCACAGCAAATGTGGACAAATCGCTGAGCCGTCGCGAGATGCGCTCATTCATCTATGCCGTCGGCATAATGCGCCAGCGAAGCGTTGAGCGGCCACCCGCTCGGCTCAGTTATGAAGCCATGGTGCGCACCGTCGCGCCGGCAACACCCGCTCAATTACTCTTGCTGAAAAGTCCTTGCCCATATAGAGTTACGTCGCTCACGACGGTCGACTGGGAGAAGAATAAGTGTTTGCATTCATCGAAGCGGCGGGATGGCCCGTTTGGCCGTTAGTAATAGCATCGATCATCGCGCTGGCAATCATCGGCGAGCGTGCTTGGTCGCTGCGGACGCGCGCGGTTGCACCGCCGGAGCTGCTTGGGCAGGTCGTGCAGGAGTACCGTCAGAACGGCGCAAATCCGCAACTCATGGCACGGCTCTCGAGTGGAGGACCGCTCGCACAGATTCTCGCCGCCGGCCTCAAAAACGTGAAGAGCACGCCGCAGCTCATGAAAGAGGCCATCGATGACACCGGCCGTGCAGTCGCGCATGAACTGGAGCGCTTCTTGACGACGCTTGGAACGATCGCTTCAATCAGCCCGCTGCTCGGCCTGCTGGGCACCGTCATCGGCATGATCGAGATCTTTGGCTCACAGGCTCCTTCGGGCAGCAATCCGATCGTGCTCGCTCATGGTATATCCATCGCGCTTTACAACACCGCGATGGGGTTGATCGTCGCTATACCCAGCATGATCTTTTACCGCCACTTCCGCAACAAAGTCGATTCGCTGATCGTCGAAATGGAAAGCCAGGCCATCCGCCTGGTCGAGATCCTGCACGGTCAGCGCCAAACCTGAGCCACGTAGCCATGAACTTCCGTCTCGGCGCGCACAGGGAAGAACCGGAGATCAACCTCATTCCATTGATCGACGTGCTGCTGGTCATACTGATCTTTTTAATGGTGACCACGACTTATTCGCGCTACGCGGAGCTGCAGATAAATTTGCCGACCGCTGAAGCGAACAAGCCCGAAGAGCGCCCGAATCAAATCAACGTCGCTGTCGATGGCCAGGGCAAATACGTTATAAACAAGTCTACAGTGCCGTTTCGAACACCCGAAAGCTTCGCGGACGAACTGAAGCGCGCTGCCGGCGGAAATGCGGATCCTGTAATCATCATCAATGCGGACGCCGCAGCAACTCATCAATCGGTCATCAATATCATGGAAGCTGCACGGATCGCCGGTTTCAGCCGCATCACATTCACTACGCAAGCCGGGAAGAAGTGATGGCTGCGCTACCGACTTGCCTCACATAGACAGTGTTTGCACGGCGTTTTACCGTCGGCTCTCTTCGTTTTAACTGCTGACTTCCCAGGGAACGATGCGCTGGTTGGAGCAGTACTGGTACCGCATCTCCTGGCTCCACCTGCTGCTATGGCCGTTAAGCCTGATCTTCGGTCTCATCTCCGCGCTGCGCCGCGTTCTGTATCGCAAGAACTTGCTGAGCGTGACGCGACTTCCGGTTCCCGTCGTCATTATCGGCAACGTCAACGTCGGCGGCACAGGCAAGACGCCGTGCGTGATCTGGCTCTGCCAATGGCTGGTCGGCCAAGGCTTCAAACCGGGCATAGTCACGCGCGGCTACGGCGGCAGCGCACGTCTGCAGCAGCAGGCCGCAATAGACAGCAATCCGAATGTCGTCAGTGATGAGGCAGTGCTGCTCGCACGGCGCAGCGGATGCCCGGTCTGGATCGGCGCCGACCGCGTGTCAGCCGCACGGATGCTATTGCAGACGCATCCAGAATGTAACGTCATCGTCAGCGACGATGGTCTCCAGCATTATGCGCTTGCGCGCGACGTGGAGATCTCGGTAATCGACGGCCAGCGCGGCCTGGGCAATGGCATGTTATTGCCCGCAGGTCCGTTGCGCGAGACGGTGAATCGCCTGACCCACGTCGACGCTATGGTCATCAACGGCGGCGCGAGCTTTCCGCTCGACATTCTGCCCTGTGACGTACCGACGTTTGACCTGCATATGGGCGGCACCACGTTTTACAATCTTTGCGATCCGAAAAACACCGCGGACGCCGCGTATTTCGCCGAAAAGTCGGTTCATGCCGCGGCAGCAATCGGTAATCCGCAGCGCTTCTTCGATCACCTGCATGAATTGGGCATCTCGTTCAAGCCGCACCCGTTTCCCGACCATCATTTGTATGCGCCGTCGGACTTGAGCTTCGGCGCGAAGACGACGGTAATTATGACCGAGAAGGATGCGGTAAAATGCGAGCGCTTCCACGATGAAAATTTCTGGGCATTGCGCGTGGACGTCGCTGTTGATCCCGCATTGGGCGACCTCGTGTTACGCAAGTTGAGAAAATAAATGGATGCGAAACTCCTGAACATTCTTGTCTGCCCGCTATGCAAGGGCCCGCTGATCTATGACAAAGCGAGACAGGAGTTGATCTGCAAGCCCGATCGTCTCGCCTACCCCATTAAGGACGGCATACCGGTCATGCTGGAAGATGACGCGAGGAAGCTCGGACCGGAAGAAGAAGTGTAAAGCGGTCAAGTTGCTGAACCGGCATGGACCGAAACGCTCGAAAATTCCACTATCGGTCGCATGAACTTTAGCGTCGTCATACCTGCGCGTTTCGCATCCACGCGACTGCCCGGGAAGCCATTGCTCGATATCGGTGGTAAACCAATGGTTGTGCATGTCGCGGAACGCGCTCGCGCAAGCGGCGCGACCGAGGTCATCGTTGCGACCGATCATCCGGATATCGCCGCCGCAGTGACGAAGCATGGCTATAGCGCGGTAATGACGCGCTCTGAACACGCGTCCGGCACGGATCGCATTGCAGAAGTAGCGCACGAGCGCCGATATGCACCCGATCATATTGTCGTAAATGTCCAGGGCGATGAGCCACTGATTGAGCCGGACCTTATTCGCCGGGTTGCGCAACAACTGGCGCGTTTTCCGGATGCCGCTATGTCGACTGCATGCTGCGCACTCGAAGATGCGCAACAATTCGTCAACGCCAATATCGTAAAAGTGGTGGTCGACAAAGCGGGCTACGCGCTCTACTTCAGCCGCGCACCGATCCCATATGCCCGCGACGAATTTGCCGCAGGCATCAACAGTCTGCCCGCAGGCTTGCCGGTGCACCGTCACATCGGCATCTATGCGTATCGCGCATCTTTCGTTACCAGCTATGCCGGTCTTGCTGCGTCCCCACTCGAAAAATTCGAAGCGCTCGAGCAGTTGCGCGCACTCTGGAACGGCTTCCGCATTACGGTCGCGATTGCACCGAGTGCGCCGCATGCCGGCGTGGACACGAGGGAAGATTTGGAACGTGTCAAAGCGCTGATGCGTTCGACATGAGGACGGTGCGGGAAATTTCTTTGGCGGCGTGCGTACCGGTATAATCGCGCGCTTCGATAACGGCGGTTTAAGCGCGGTTCATGGCATGGCGGATGACGCCCGCGCCATCGTGCAGCCAAGACAAGTCAAGTCATGATGCGAATTATTCTGCTGGGATTGCCCGGCGCGGGTAAAGGCACGCAGGCGCAGTTCCTGATGCAGCGTTATCAAATTCCTCAGATATCAACGGGTGCGATGCTGCGCGCCGAAATCGATGCAGGCACGCCGCTTGGACTCGAAGCGCAAAAATATATGCGCGCCGGCAATCTCGTGCCGGACGAGCTGGTGACTGACATGGTGAAGCAGCGCATCAAGCAGCCGGATTGCAAGAGCGGCTTCATCGTCGATGGATTCCCGCGGACCGTCGCACAAGCGGAAGCGCTGCGCTCCGCAGGCATAGACATTGACTTCGTCATCGAGATCGAAGTCGGTGATCAGGAGATTCTGCGAAGGATGAGCGGACGGCGAGTGCATCCCGCATCAGGACGCACCTACCATATCGAGTTCAATCCGCCGAAGGTTCCGGATAAAGACGATATCACCGGCGAGCCGCTCGTCCACCGCCCGGATGATAATGAGGAGACAGTGATGCGGCGGATCGCGAGCTATCACGCGGTAACCAAACCGCTGATCAATTACTACTTGCAATTGGCCGAAAGCGGCGATCCACGCGCACCTCACTATGTGAATCTGTACGGTCGCGGAACCATTGAGCACATCCGCGACAAAATGTTTGCGGCGCTCGTACAGAAGCCTTGTTAGCTCGTATCACTCCTTCGCACCACTCTTGACGGCATCATGACGGACTCGATGCACGTTCGAGGCGTGTAGCCTTTTGTCCGACGTCACATAGAAGTTCGCGCGGCTGCAGTCGAATCACGGTTGCCAAGACAGCCGCTCTTCAAGTTCGCATCTCGAACACTGTCTAAAGTTCGGCGCCCAGTGCTAAAATAGCGCCCGCTTAAGTCCCGCGGGTCGAACGTCCTCATCCGCGCCGTATGCATCAAGCATTAAGGTTCTCGTGTCATGGCAAAAATGAATGTGTTCTACGCTCAGTCGGGCGGCGTCACGGCGGTCATTAACGCGACAGCCAGCGGCGTTATCGAAACTGCGCGCAAGCACAAAAACAAGATCGGCAAGGTATACGCCGGACGCGACGGCATCATCGGCGCGCTCACTGAAGACTTGATCGATACGTCGAAAGAGTCGCCCGCGGCGATACGCGCCTTGCGACAAACGCCCGCTGGCGCCTTTGGCTCGTGCCGCTACAAGCTCAAGGGCCTGGAAGAGAACCGCGCACAGTACGAGCGTCTGATCGAAGTGTTCAAAGCGCATAACATCGGCTACTTCTTCTATAACGGCGGCAACGATTCGGCAGACACGGCATATAAGGTGTCGCAGATTTCGGGAGCGCTGGGCTACCCGGTGATCTGCGTAGGCATACCCAAAACAGTGGACAACGATCTGGTTGTAACCGACTGCTGCCCGGGTTTCGGTTCAGTGGCTAAATATGTCGCCACGAGCATCCGCGAAGCGGGATTCGATGTCGCATCGATGGCACGCACCTCGACGAAGGTGTTCGTGCTTGAAGTAATGGGCCGGCACGCCGGGTGGATTACCGCTGCCTGCGGGCTTGCCGCCGAGAAAGCAGGCGACGCGCCGCAGATTCTGCTGTTCCCTGAGATCACCTTCGATCCGGAAAAATTTCTGCCGCGCGTGGATGCGGTAGTGAAGGAATACGGCTATTGCGCTATCGGCGTTTCAGAAGGATTGCGCAACGCCGACGGCAAATTCCTGTCCGAGACCGGGCTCACCGACGCCTTCGGTCATGCGCAGCTCGGTGGCGTCGCGCCGCTTATCGCAAGCCTCGTCAAAGACAAGCTGGGCTACAAGTATCATTGGGCAGTGGCTGACTATCTTCAGCGGGCCGCGCGCCACATCGCATCGAAGACGGACGTGCAGCAGGCATATGCGGTAGGCAAGGCCGCGGTGGAGCTTGCGCTGAAAGGCCGCAATGCGGTGATGCCAGTCATTGTGCGCAAGTCCAATCGCCCGTACAAGTGGACGATCGAGGCGGCGGATCTCAAGGACATCGCAAATAAGGAAAAGATGATGCCGCAGGACTTCATCACTCAGGATGGCTTTCACATCACTGCGAAGTGCCGGCAGTATCTGGAGCCGCTGATTGCGGGCGAGGATTACCCGCCATATAAAAACGGCTTGCCGGCTTATGTGAAGATGAAAAACATCGCGGTTGCAAAGAAACTTAACACGCAATTCAAGGTTTAGCGCCTCTTCCGCCGCTATGACAGCGGGAACGTCACCCGAGTAATCGAGGTGCGGACAAGCGTCGCCGCACCTTATAATGCGGGCCGGGCAATATCCGCAACTCGGTAGTGCGGGTGCTCAGGCGTTTGAATGAACTACCGAATCGAGCTTGAGCGAAGTTCTGGTTTCGCGTTGGCAGACGGTTTGACGGTGGTTGCCTTCGCTCCGGAATATAGGCCACTAAGCAGCCGGGGACCGCCGGCAAGTAACGTTTATATAACTGAGGAGCAGGAAGATGAGTGCAATATCCGGTTTGATCGTCGCGTTGGCCTGCGCTGCGATCGGTATCT
>Ga0207691_10003172_pt1 | contig 16063 bp, 13 predicted proteins | sample KBSM13metaG_FD_184327 | JGI IMG/M metagenome (GOLD analysis project Ga0207691, IMG submission 184327) | Miscanthus rhizosphere microbial communities from Kellogg Biological Station, Michigan, USA - KBS M1-3 metaG (SPAdes) (version 2) | ecosystem: Host-associated > Plants > Roots > Rhizosphere >... | reverse complement strand
CTTGTAGCGGTCGTCGCGGATGCCCATCTCGACCTTGTGCTCGAAGTCGATGCCGTCGACCTGCTCGAGGAAGCCGTGCACGAAATGCTGCCGGCTCTGCTCGCCGTCGCCGATCACGTCGAGGCCGGCGTCCTCCTGGGCCTTGATCCACAGCAGCGTCGCGTCGAGCTTGGCCTGCTGCAGCGCGTCGCCGTCGAGCTTCCACTTCGGCCACAGCTTCTCGGTCTCGGCCAGCCAGGCCGGCTTGGGCAGGCTGCCTGCCAGGGTCGATTCGAACATCGTGTCTCCTCTCGCGGCCGCAGGGCGAGGGCGCAGCACATGGCGCTTCCCCCGCGCCACACCCCGCATTCCACGATCGCCCCTTTCACGCCCAGCGCTTCCACATGCTCCACGGCCTTGAACAACGCGTACAGCCGTTCCGTCGTTCCCATCGTGAAGGGCCGCGAGGCCTCGTAGATCAGGCGGAACGCCGGCTCCATGTCGGCGGCGGGCCCGACCGGAACCACCTCGTAGCCGAGGCGCCGGCCGAGACGGCCTGCCCAGTGCCGAGCCCACTCGATCATGCTCGCGCCTCCCGCTCCGCCCGCTGCGACAGCAAGGTGACGCCCGCGATGAGCCCGAGCTCCGCCGCCGCGCGGGCCGCCGCCGGCCCCGCCGGCCCGAAGCGCGCGGACAGGGGTACGGCCGCGGCCAGGCCGACCAGACCAGCGGCGAGGGTGGCGATCATCATGAGATCGGAACGGCGCATCACGTACAAGGACGTACTGAGTATCACGCGGACTCCGAGCAGTACATGGGCCGCCGCCCAGAGGGCAAGGACCACGGCGTCGTCGTAACGGCCGGCGAACGCGAGCCGGAGGCTCAGTGCCGGGAAGGCGACGAGCAGCGCCCCGTAGGCGCCGAAGGCCACCCCCACCCGGCCGGCCGCCCGGCGGACGTACGCGCGCAACACGGCCGGCGACCCCTGCTCCAGGATCGTGGCGCCCCGCGGAAGGAGGAGGTTGACCAGCCCGAAGGCGACGATCTGCAGGGGGGCTACGAGGAGCCTGGGCGCCTCCAGCTCCGCCGCTCCACGCGCTCCGACGAATCCCGCGATCACGAACGTGCTGGCGTGGCTCAGCAGGCCTTCTCCCAGGCGGCTCCCGCAGATCCAGCGCCCGAACTGCCAGTTCTCGCGCAGTAGCGCGGTCACCGGTCCGCTCCGGTCGCGCAGCAGGCCTCGAAATTGGAGCACGCCCAGCAGGGCTGCCGCGAGCGACGAACCCGCCAGGAGGAGGAACGCCGCTGTGCTGCCGAGGGCGGACCCCGCGCGCCAGGCGAGCAGAGCCAGCCCGATCACCTGGATCGTGGTCCCGACGCCGTCGATGCCGAGGGCGGCCAGGGGACGGCTTTGGGTGAGGAGCACCCGTCGAACGAACTCCTGGAGCTGCACGCCGAACGTCGCCAGCGCAGCCGCCGCGATGGCCTTCGGCACCAAGCTCGCCGGCGTGGCGATGGCGGCCACGCCCGCCGACGCGAGCACGAGCAGGCTGAGCACCGCCCCCAGGCCGAGCTGAAGACGCAGCGCGCCCGAGACGTAGGCCGGGAATCCGGCGCCTTGCCCGGGTCCGAGGACGGCCATGGGCCAGGTGACCAGGCCCGCCTGCACGATCTCCACCGTGAGGAGCACGGCATACGCGAGGACGAAGGCGCCGTACTCCTCGCGGGTGGCCAGGCGGGCCAGGGTCCATCCCACCAGGAAGCGCCCGCCGGAGATGGCAACCTGGTCCACGACCGCCCAGACGTAGTCGTGACGTCGGGAACCTCCCCGCGACGGGGCGAGCACTCCCTCCGGATCCACCCCCGCCGGAAGTGGGACATCGCGCGCGCTCAGCGCGCACCCCGCCCGGTGAGCAGTGCGGGCACGGTGCGCAGGAGTATGGCCAGGTCCAGCCCCATGCTCCAGCGGTCGACGTACTCGAGGTCCAGGGCCATCCACTGGTCGAAGCCCACGGTGTTGCGCCCGCTCACCTGCCACAGGCCCGTGATCCCGGGCCGCACGCTCAAACGGCGGCGCTGGCTCCCGACGAGCGCACGTGTCTCCACCAGCGGAAGGGGCCTCGGGCCTACGAGGCTCATGTGCCCGAGGAGCACGTTGACGAGTTGGGGCAGCTCGTCGAGGCTCGTGCGCCGCAGCCAGCGTCCCACCGGGGTCACGCGCGGATCGTCCCGGATCTTGAAGACGGGGCCGTCCATCTCGTTCGCGGCCAGGAGCACGGCGCGCTCCGCCTCCGCGCCCTGGCGCATCGTCCGGAACTTGAGCATCGGGAACGCGCGCCCGTTGACCCCCCCGCGGAGCTGGACGAAGAGCATCGGCCCGCGCGAGGTCAGCTTCACGAGGAGGCCGATGAAGAGCATGAAGGGCAGCAGCAGGCCGAGGGCGAGGGCCGCCAGCAGGCGGTCGGCCAGGGCCTTGACGAGCTGGGTCGGGCGATCCGGCTCGCGGCGCTGGTAGACCAGATAGATCGAAGACCCCACGACCTCGGCCGCGGGACGCACCGTCGCCAGGGCCGCATCCTCCGCGCGCACGAGCACGGCCACCCCGACCTCGGCGCAGACCTCGACCAGCGCGCGGACCTGGTCGGCGGGAAGCCCCGCCGTCACGATGACTTCGTCCACGCCTCCAGACTGGAGGCGGCGGCGGAGGCCCTCCGCGTGAGCCTCTTCGAGCGGCACGAGGCGGCAGCCGCGCACCCGAGCCAGCTCCTCGATGGCGGGAGCGTGCTCATCGCCCACCACCAGAGCCATCATGTCGCCGCGCACGCTCTTGACCCACGCGCGCTGGGGCACCGTGGCCAGGAGCAGGACGAAGGTGGACAAGACGACGTAGATGGCGAGGTACGAGCGGTTGAAAGGCGCCTGCGCGGCCACGAGCAGGATCGACAGGGCAATCACCGCCCAGGCCTGCGTCCACACGAGGACGCGCACGAGGTCCATCCAGGGCCCGATGACGACCCGCACGCGGCTGAGCCCGAGGCGGTCGGCGCACCATACCCACACGGGCAGGTAGGCGACGAGCAGGGGAACGTACTCCGCGCGAGGAACCGTCGGCTTCAGTGCGGGCCACGAAGCGGCCACGATCTCGCGGAGCAGGTGCGAGAGCCACAGGGCGAGAGCGACGATCCCCACGTCCTGGGCCAGCAGGGAGCGCTCCAGTCCGCGGTCGCTCACGGCGGGCCCGGGGCGGGCGTCACCGGCGCGGGCGCGACACCGACGAGCGTGGCCGCCTGGCCGGGCGGCCAGTCGAAGACGAACGCGCTGCGATCGGCGTGGCGCTGCCGCCAGAACCGGAGGTTGGGGTCGCCCGACCCGTCGTCATCCTGGCGGAGGACGAAGAGGACGTCGTCGTCGAGCGCGGGGGAATTGCAGCGGGGGAAATAGGCCCACGACTGTCGGGTCCAGGGCGGCACCACGCCTCGGTGGAAGACGAGTGCGTGATGGATGCCTTGCTGCCGCAGGAGGTGCCAGACGACGTTCTGGGCCGCCGCCATCTGGCCGAGGTCGGCCACCCGGGCCGACGTGAACAACGCCAGCCCGGTGACGGTGGCCGCGACGGCGCCGGCCGCGACGGCGGCGCGCGGCCGCGCAACCGCTTGCGCGAGGAAAAGGCCGAGGGCCGTCTCGCCGCCCGCGACGCGCACCAGACCGTCGGCGGCGAGCAGGCAGAGGGCGGGCACCGCCTCGCAGAAGTAGACGGGACCCGTGGGCGAGACGCCGGCCTTCGGGATCAGGAGGCGATAGGCGATCGCCACCGCCACCAGTCCCCACAGAGGAGCGGTCAGACGAGTGCGCCGGGCGAGAAGGCAGGGCAGCAGGGAGAGAGGCCAGGCCAGGAGCCATACGTTCTCGCGGAAGAGTGCGGCGAACACGGAGGCGGATGCCGACGCGAGGTCCGCGCCCCGCGTCTCCGCCAGGAGGCCGGCGGGGCCGGCCTCCGTCCCGTGGAACGACTGATAGCCCGTCGTCCAGGCCGCCCCGCTCTGAATCCGGTTCACGAGGAGGAAGGCGCCGAGGGCCAGCGCCACGGGAAGGGCGAAGACGACGGCATCCGCGGCGCGGCGGCGCGGAGGTCGCTCCCCCGCACCCGTGAGGAGCCAGATCACGCCGGCGGCGGCGAGGGCCGCCGCGGGCATGGGGCGGACGAGGAACGCGTAGCCGAGCGCGGCCCCCGCGGCGGCGAGCCACCATCCCCGGCGCCGCGCGCCTTCCGCGGCGAGCAGCGCGGCGAGCGCCGCCGTCACGAAGAGCGACGAACTGGGCTGCGACATCCAGGTCGCCGCGGTCAGGACGAAGTGGGGCGAAATCGCGAGGAGGAGGGCCCCCAGAAGCGCGGAAGGTGTCCCCAGGGCGCGGCGGCCGGCGGCGTACGTCAGGAGGACGGTCAGCGCGGCGGCCAGCGGTAGCACGACGGGCGCGGCGCCCAGGGCGTCCGCGATGGCCAGCAGCAGCGGGTGCCCGATCGGATACTTGCCGTAGCGCGCCGAGGGCGTGAGCACGACGAACTGCTCGCGATAGAAGTCGAGATCGCTCACGGGGGACGGTGCGACGAGAGAGCCCGCGCGCAACGTCTGCGCGATGAACCGGTACACGTTCTCGTCGTCCGTGGTGACGGTCCCGCCGAGGACGAACCGTCCCACGACGAACGACATCAGGAACACGAGGCCGGCCAGGCCCATGACGACCGGCCGTGGACGCCGGACGGCGCGGCCGGCGAGCATCAGCACCCATGCGACCGCTTGCGTCCGACGGAGCGCCATGGCCAGGGCAACGGCGGCGGCCAGCCCGAATACGACGAAGAGCGTGAGCTGCGCGACCTCCTCGGCGAGCATGGAGGACATGCCCGTTCCCTGCGGGATGAAAGATCCGTGGAAACGGTCGAGCAACGCCCGGTACGCGCACATGGCCACGATGGCCGATCCGGCCCAGGCCAGGTCGCCGAGGCCGATCGACGCCCGGCCCGGGCGGGACTCCACGTCGCCCGCCAACGCGGGCCTAGAGAGCACCTTCGATGGGGAAGATCCTCATCGGAACGAAAGCGTACGCGGGGGTCCCCGGTGGGTCAACCGATCGAGCCGCGCCCGCACGCCCGATGTGAGATGGAATCGCCGAGGATTGACCTCGCCGGGTGGTTTCGTTACCATGCGTCGTACACGAGGGCCCCAACCGATTTGGCCATCGTCGCGATCATCCCCGCACGGTTCGGTTCTACCCGCCTTCCCGGAAAGCCTCTCTCTCAGATCGCCGGGAAACCCATGGTCCAGCACGTGTGGGAGCGCGTGCGCGTCGCGCAGGTGGACCGCGTGCTGGTGGCGACGGACGACGAGCGCATCGCGACGGTCGTGCGCGGCTTCGGAGGCGAGGTGGTGATGACCTCCCGCGACCACGCCACGGGCACGGACCGGCTGGCGGAGGCAGCGGCGGGAACGGACGCCGAGATCATCGTGAACGTGCAGGGCGACGAGCCCATGCTGGAGGCGTCGTTCATCGACGCCATGGTCGCGTCGCTGCGCGCGGAGCCCGGCCTGGCGATGGCGACGGTATCGCTGCCCCTCGCCGACGTCGAGGAGATGCTCTCCCCCGCGGTGGTCAAGGTCGTGACCGATGCCCGCGGCGATGCGCTCTACTTCTCGCGGAGCCCCATTCCCTTCGTGCGGGAAGTGGTGGACTCGCTCGGCGAGCACCAACGCGGAGAGTGGTTGCGGACGGCGGCGGCCCAGGCCGTCGCCCGAAGACTCGCGCGCAAACACGTGGGCCTGTACGCCTACCGCCGGGAGGCGCTCCTCCGGTTCGCCTCCCTTCCTCCCGCGCCCCTCGAGCAGGCGGAGTCGCTCGAGCAGTTGCGGGCGCTGCACCATGGAATGAAGATCCGCGTCGTGCCGATGGAAGGGCAGTCCGGAGTGGCCGTGGACACTCCGCAGGACCTGGAGCGCGCGCGCGCGATCATGGCCGGAGGCGCCTCACCCAACACAAGGAAGACATGGCTACCAAATACATCTTCGTGACCGGTGGGGTCGTCTCGTCGCTCGGCAAGGGGCTCGCCTCCGCCTCCATCGGCGCCCTGCTGGAAGGACACGGGTTCAAGGTCGCGATGATGAAGTGCGACCCCTACATCAACGTCGATCCCGGCACCATGAGCCCGTACCAGCACGGCGAGGTCTACGTGACCGACGACGGGGCGGAGACCGACCTCGACCTCGGGCACTACGAGCGCTTCACCCACAGCGCCGTCGACCGGCATTCCAACATCACCACCGGCAAGATCTACGGCAACGTGATCGCCAAGGAGCGTCGCGGCGACTACCTCGGGCGCACCGTCCAGGTGATCCCGCACATCACGGACGAGATCAAGTCCGCGATTCGCGCGGTGGGGCACGAAGCGGACGTCGTGATCGTGGAGATCGGGGGCACCGTCGGTGACATCGAGTCGCTGCCCTTCCTGGAGGCGGTCCGCCAGTTCCGCCAGGACATCGGGCGCGGCAACGCGATCTTCGTCCACCTCGCTCTCGTGCCGTACATCGCGACCGCGCACGAGCTCAAGACCAAGCCCATGCAGCACAGCGTGCGCGAGCTGCGCGCCATCGGCATCCAGCCCGATATCCTGCTCTGCCGCACGGATCGTTTCCTCTCCCCGGACCTCAAGTCCAAGCTCGCCCTCTACTGCGACGTGCCCGAAGAGGCGGTCATCACGGCCAAAGACGTCGACACCATCTACGAGGTGCCGCTCGTCCTCTCCGGCGAGGGCCTGGACCGCATCGTCCTCAAGACCCTGGGCCTCGAGGGCACGCGCCCGAACATGTCGGCCTGGGAGGAGCTCGTCCACACCATCAAGAACCCGCGGGGCGAGGTCGTCATCGGCATCGTCGGCAAATACGTCTCCTTCGAGGACTCCTACAAGAGCCTCAACGAGGCGCTCAGCCATGGCGGCTTCGGGAACCACGTGCGCGTGGTGCGCCGCTGGGTGGAGGCGGAGGACCTCGAGGCGGGCGACGTGGACCGCAAGCTCTCGGGCGTGGACGGCATCCTGGTGCCGGGAGGCTTCGGCACCCGCGGCACGGGAGGCATGGTGGCGGCGGCCGAATACGCGCGGCGCACGGGCACTCCCTACTTCGGGATCTGTTACGGGTTCCAGTGGGCGGTCACCGAATACGTGCGCAACGTGTGCGGCCTGCGCACCGCGAACTCGACGGAGGTGGAGCCGGACGCCGAGCACAAGGTCGTATACAAGCTCCAGGACCTCCTGGGCGTCGACGAGCTGGGCGGGACCATGCGCCTCGGCGCCTATCCCTGCGTGCTCGCCCCCGGCTCCCGCGCCTCCGCCATCTACGGCGGGGCGACGGAGATCACGGAGCGCCACCGTCACCGATACGAGTTCAACAAGCAATACGAGAGCTGCCTCACCCAGGGCGGGATGCGCATCTCCGGCAAGACCCCGGACGGCAAGTTCGTGGAGATCGCCGAGATCCCGGACCATCCCTGGTTCGTGGCCGTGCAGTTCCACCCGGAGTTCAAGAGCAAGCCGCTCACCCCGCATCCGCTCTTCGCCGACTTCGTGCGCGCCAGCCTCGAGAACCGGCGCGGCCGGTCCGCCCATCGCGAGGCACCAGTGACCGTCGCCTCCAACTCGTGAAGGGGGCGAAGGTCCTCGACGGCGAGCAACTCTGGCGCGCCCTCTCGCGGCGGAAGGGCCCCTTCTTCCTGATCTCCGGCCCCTGCGTGATCGAGAACCCGCGCCATCCCGCGCAGGTGGCGGCGCGGCTCAAGAAGATCACGGGCGAGCTCGGCATCCCCTTCGTCTTCAAGGCCAGCTACGACAAGGCGAACCGCTCCAGCCTCGGCTCCTACCGCGGCCCCGGGATCGAGCGCGGCCTCGAGATCCTGGCCGGCGTGCGCGCGAAGCACGGCGTACCGATCCTCACCGACGTGCACGAGGTGGAGCAGGTCGAGCGCGCGGCGGCGGTGGCCGACGTGCTGCAGATCCCCGCCTTCCTCTGCCGGCAGACCGACCTCGTGATGGCGGCCGCGCGGACCGGGCGCATCGTGAACATCAAGAAGGGGCAGTTCATGGCCCCCTGGGACATGAAGGGGATCGTGGAGAAGGCGGCGGCCAGCGGCAACCCGAAGATCATGGTGACGGAGCGCGGGTTCAGCTTCGGCTACAACAACCTCGTGGTGGACATGCGGTCGTTCCCGGCCATGCGCACCTTCGGCTACCCCGTCGTGTTCGACATCACCCACAGCGTCCAGCGCCCGGGCGGGCTCGGAGACCGCTCGGGGGGCGACGCGCACTTCATCGACACGCTGGGGCCGGCGGGAGTGGCGGCGGGAGTGCACGGCCTCTTCATGGAAGTGCACGAGAACCCGGCCCGCGCCCTCTCCGACGGCCCCAACGCCTATCGGCTGGGGCGGCTGCCGCGCCTCCTGAAGCGCCTGCTCCACATCCACGCCGCGACCGCGCACAAGGCTCCATGATCCCGGCCGGAAGCCCCCGGCGCTTCCCCGTGCTGGACGTCAACGTCGACGCCCTCGACGTCGCGGGGGCCGTGGCCTGGTGCGCCCACCACATCGCTCAGCGGGAGCCCACCTACGTTTGCGTGGCGAACGTCCACCTGGTGATGGAGGCGCACCGGAATGCGGTGTTCCGGGACGTCGTCGCCAGGGCCGGCCTCACCACTGCGGACGGGATGCCTCTCGTGTGGATCGGCCGCCGGCGCTACCCCGGGATGACTCGCGTCTACGGTCCCGACCTCACCCTCGCCCTGTGCGCGGAAGCGGCCCGCGTCGGTTGGCGGGTCTATTTCCACGGCGGAGCCTCCGGGGTGGCCGCGGCGCTCGCCGAGGAGATGCGGCGCCGCCACCCGGGGCTCGTCGTGGCCGGTGCCGACTCGCCCCCCTTCCGCCCTCTCACCGGCGAGGAGGACGCGGCCCTGGTCGAAGCCATCAACGGATCGGAAGCGGACCTCGTGTTCGTGGGCCTCGGCTGCCCGAAACAGGAGACCTGGATGGCGGACCACCGGGGCCGGCTGGCCGCCCCCGTGCTGCTCGGCGTCGGGGCGGCGTTCGACTTCCACACCGGCCGCGTCCGGCAGGCGCCCCGTTGGATGATGGCGGCCGGGCTCGAATGGTTGTTTCGATGGAGCCAGGAGCCCCGGCGGCTGGCCCGGCGCTACCTCGTCTACAACTCGTACTTCCTCGTCCAACTCGCGCTTCAGCTCCTGCATCTTCGCCGTTCGGCCCCCGATGCTCACGCCGACTGAGCCGGCGTAAGACCTCCACGCCTTCATTTCCACCATTCACGAGCACCGCGGTACCATCGCTGGAATGTCACGCGAGACCGCGCGCAGGGTCCTCGAGATCGAGGCCCACGCCATCCTCGGCCTCGTCCCGCGCGTCGGCGAATCGTACGATCGCGCGGTCGAGATCCTGCACGGCTGCGCCGGCCGCGTCGTGGTCAGCGGCATGGGCAAGAGCGGCCTCATCGGCCAGAAGATCTCGGCCACCCTCTCCTCGACCGGCACGCCTTCGCTGTGCCTCCATCCCGCGGAGGCGACCCACGGCGACCTGGGGCGGATCGTGAAGGGCGACGTGCTCCTCGCCATCTCCTACAGCGGAGAGACGGAGGAGATGCTGGCCCTGATCCCCTGGATGCGCCGCCTCGGCTCGCCCGTGGTGGCCATGACCGGCAACCCGCTCTCGGCCTTGGCCCATGCCGCAGACGTGAACCTCGATGTGTCGATCGCGAAGGAGGCCTGCCCGTTCGGGCTCGCCCCCACGGCCTCCACCACCGCCGCCCTGGCCATGGGCGACGCCCTGGCCATGGGACTCCTCGAGCGGCGCGGCTTCACCATCGAGGACTTCGCCGTCCTCCATCCCGGCGGGCGCATCGGCAAGAAGCTGGTCCGCGTCGAGGACGTCATGCACGCCGGCGACCTGGCCCCGCGCGTCCGCCCCGACGCCCCCATGAGGGAAGTCCTCTTCGAGATGACGAAGAAGAGGCTCGGAATGACCACGGTCGTCGATGCCGCGGGCACGCTGCTGGGAATGATCTCGGACGGCGATCTGCGCCGGCACATGGAACGCGACGGCTACGCGCTGCTCGACCAGACGGCCGGGCAGTGCATGACGTCCGGGCCGCTCACCGTGCGCCGTCGCGACCTGGCCACCGCGGCCCTGGCCGTGATGGAGGATCGCAAGATCACGTCCCTGCCCGTCGTGGATGCGGCCGGAGTCGTGGAGGGAGTCGTCCACCTCCACGACCTCTGGAAGACGGAGATGATTTGACCAAGGACGACGCCCTCGCCGCGCGCTGCCGGGCGCTCCGCCTCGTGCTCACGGACGTGGACGGCGTCCTCACCGACGGGAGGGTCCTCGTCCTCCCCGACGGGAGCGAGGCCAAGTCCTTCCACATCCGCGACGGCCTGGGCATGGTGCTGGCGCGGCGGGCCGGACTGCAGGTCGGCCTCCTGTCCGGCCGCGACTCGCCCTCCGTGGCCGCTCGCGCGGCCGAGCTGCACCTGGACGTGGTGCGGCAAGGCGTCTCCGACAAGCGGGCGGTGTTCGAGGAGATCCTGCGCGCGCAAGGCCTCGAGGCCCCGCAGGTCGCCTACATGGGAGACGACCTCAACGACCTGTCCGTCCTCACCGAGGTCGGCCTCTCCGCCGCTCCCAAGGATGCGCCCTTCGAAGTGCGGGCCCAGGCCTTCATGGTGACGGAAGCCCGCGGGGGAGAGGGCTGCTTCCGCGAGTTCCTGGAAGCGATCCTCAAGGCGCGCGGGCAGTGGGAGACGCTGCTCGCGGAGATCGGGGCCGTCCTGCCGTGAGAGACCCCGCGCCCGCGTCTTCCCGTTGACGGACACCGCGCTCCTCGCCGTCCTGCTCGCCGCCATCGCGGGCCTCGTGGCGGGGCGGGCCTGGGCGGCCGCCCTGCGCCGGGGCGAGGAGAAGGACCGTGCGGCCTTCCGCGCCTCCCCCCACTACATCCAGGGCCTCCACTACCTGGCCGCGGGCCAGCTCGAGCTGGCCATCAGCGAGCTGGGCAAGGTCGCGCGTGACGAGCCGGACGCGGTCGAGGTGTCGCACGTGCTGGGGAACCTCTTGCGCGAATCGGGCCAGGTGGAGCGGGCGATCCAGGTCCACCAGTCTCTGCTCGCGCGTCCGGACCTCGCACGCGCGGAGCGCGCGCACGTGCTCTCGTCCCTCGGCACGGACTTCCGCAAGGCGGGGTTCCTCGACCGCGCCACGCGGACGTTCGGAGAGGCCCTGGCCGTCGACCCCAAGAACATCCACGCCCTCATCGGAATGCAGAAGCTGCAGGAGGACCAGCGCCAGTGGCGCGAGGCCTACGAGCTGCAGACCCGCCTGAGCCGCCTGCGCAAGACGGACGACAGCCGCGTGCTCGGCCACCTGCAGGCGGAGATGGGACGTGAGGCCGTGCGCGCGGCCAACCGCGAGGGCGCCGAGCGCGCCTTCCGCACCGCCCTCTCCCTGGACCGCCGCGTGTTCCCGGCCCATCTCGGCCTGGCCGATCTCTACGCGGAGGCGGAGCCGCTCAAGGCCGCGTCCATCCTGGAGGATGCGGTGCAGGCGGCGCCCGAGCGGGCCTACCTCGCCTTCGACCGGCTCTCGCGCTGCTATGCGGCCGCGGGCGAGCCGTCGCGCTTCGCCTCCCTGTGCGAGCGCATCATCGGCCAGGACCCGCGCGATTGGCGCGCACGGCTCAACCTCGCCCGCCATCTGCGCGCGGAGGGGCGCCAGGAGGAGGCGCACGGACTGCTCCTGCGCGCCCTGGAGACGAACCCCCACGTCATGCTCGTGCACCTCGAGATGTGGCGCACGCTCCGCGCCCTGGGTCTGCCCACGCCGGCGGCGTTGGCCTACGTCGACACCGCCGAAGGCTCCGTCTTCTACCGCGACCCGCACATCTGCACCGCCTGCCGCTATCGCGCGGACGACATGGTGTGGCGCTGCCCGCACTGCCACGAGTGGGACACGTTCGTGGAGGAGCGGCTCGGGCCGGGCCCGATGGGGGTCCGCTAGGAGACGAGAGGCGCGCCGCGCCGGAGCGCGCGCGCCGCTTCGTCCACCGCCGGCGTGGCCGGCGCGTCGAGACCGGCGGTGACGCAGGCGAGGAGGCCGTCCGCCACGCGCGGATCGACGCCGGCGCGGTGGGCCGCCTCCCGCGCGCCCGCGCGATCGGGGGGATCGCGGAGGGCCCCATCCACGACCGCGTGGGACCAGGACGGGACGGCATGGCGTGCCCACGTCTCCGCCGCGGCCGTCCAGCTCCGCCGCTCGTCCTCACCCGCGCGCAGCCCGGCCCCCAGCCGCGCGGCCGCGAGCGACAGCAGGCAGGCGCCCGCCGTCCGTTCGTCGTCCCGATGGGTCAGGTAGGCGGCGGTGAACATCGCCGACGCCGTGAATTCCGTATCCAGGCCGCGGCGCATCAGCGCCCAGAGGCCAATCACGACGGCCAGCGCTTCCGGGCCGGCACTCCGGCCGTCCGGCTCGGACGCGGCCGCGAACCACGGCCCCTCGAACGGAGGCACGAGGAACCGCTTGAGCGCCTCCATCTCCATGCCGCCCGCGGCGCCCACGCCGGTCGCGAAGCGCACCGGTCCAGCCCCCGCGGTCCTTCCGCCGGCCCGTGATGAAGGGCGGCCTGCACTGCCGCCTCCGTCGGGATGGGATGCGGCGGAGGGTCCGCCCGGGCGAGGAGCATGTCCACGAGGCGCCGCGCCTCCAGGTCCGTCGCCTCCAGGGAGCCGGAGGCGTCGAGGACGATGTGCGCGAAGCGCCGCTTCTCCGCCGCCGGCATCTGGGCCGCGATGCGGGCCCGCGCCGCCGCCTCCTCGATCCGGTCGCGCGCGACGAGACGGCGGAGCTGCTCGCCCCCCTCGCAGTCCACCACCACCAGCCGGTCGAAGCGGAGATGAAAGCCGGCCTCCACGAGCAGCGCGGCGTCGGTCACGAAGACGCGGCCGCCGGCGGCCCGGTGGGCGGCGGCGCGGCGGGCCTCCTCGTCGCGCACGCGCGGATGTACCAGGGCATTGAGCTCGGCGCGCGCGGCCGCGTCCGCGAACACGCGGGCCCCGAGCACCTTGCGGTCGACCGTCCCGTCCGCGGCCAGGATGCCGCGCCCGAAGGCCGCCACGACGTCCGGGTAGGCGGGGCCACCGGGCGCGATCATCTCGTGGGCGACGGCGTCGAGGTCGAGGGTGCCGAAGCCCGCCGCGGCCAGTTGGCGCCGCACGCGCGACTTGCCGCAGGCGATGCCGCCGGTGAGCCCGATCCTCAGCATGACGAAGGTCTCAGCCGCCGGCGCGGGAAGAGCCCGCGGCCGCCTCCGCCGCGGACACCGTGTTGCTCATGAGCATCGCGATGGTCAGCGGGCCCACGCCCCCCGGCACCGGCGTCAGCGCGCCCGCGCGCTCGCGCACGGAAGGGGCGTGGACGTCGCCGACGAGGAGGTAGCCCTTGCGCGTGAACTCCTCGCCGCGATCGGGGCCGAGCTCCGCCGCCGCCGCCGCGTCCGCGACGCGGTTCATGCCGACGTCGATCACCACCGCGCCCGCCTTGACGTATTCGGCCCGCACGAGCCCCGCGCGCCCCACCGCCGCCACCAGCACGTCCGCCTCGCGCGTGACCGCGGCCAGGTCGGGGGTCTTGGAGTGGGCGACCGTCACCGTCGCGTCCGCGTGCATCAGGAGGAGCGCCATGGGCTTGCCCACGATGTCGCTGCGGCCGAGCACGACCGCGCGCCGTCCGGACAACACCACGCCCTCGCGGGCCAGCAGCTCCATGATGCCCGCGGGCGTGCAGGCTACGAATCGCGGCCGCTTCTGCACGAGGAGCCCGACGTTTTCGGGATGGAAGCCGTCCACGTCCTTGGCGGGATCGACGAGGCGCAGGACGCGCGCGGTGTCGACCGTGGAGGGCAGCGGGGTCTGCACGAGGATGCCGTGGATCTCCGGGCGCGCGTTGAATCCCTCCACGACCGCCGCCACCTCGGCCGTGGAGGCGGTGGCGGGCAGGCGCACCGTCTCGTGGAACAGGCCGAGCTCGTCGCCGGCCCGCGTCTTGCTGCGAACGTAGACGGCAGAGGCGGGATCGTCGCCGACCAGGAGCACGCCCAGGCCCGGGCGGAGGCGGCGCGCGCCCAGCGCGGCCACGCGGGGGCGCAGCTCTTCACGGATGGCGCGGGCGGTGGCGGCGCCGTCGAGGACGCGGGCAGTCATCGCGCGCGATGATACCTTCGTCAGCCGCGGATGGCGGCCGCGAGCTCGGTGAACGCGCGCGCGAGATCAGGGGCGTCGAGCAGGTCGGAGATCACGGCCACGCCGTCCGCGCCCGCTTCCACCACCGAGCGGGCGTTGGCGCGCGTGATGCCGCCGATGGCGACCAGGGGACGGGTGGTGGCGGCACGGGCGCGGCGGACCATCTCGAGGCCCACCACCGGGTCCGGGTTGTCCTTGGTCCGGGTCGGGAATACGGGGCCGATGGCCAGGTAATCCACGGCTGCCGTCGCGGCCGCGGCCAGCTGATCGAGGTTGTGGGTGGAAACGCCGAGCAGGACGCCGGGGCCCACGACCGCCCGCGCGTCCGTGCCCGCGAGGTCGTCCTGTCCCACGTGGAGGCCGTCCGCCCCCGCGATACGCGCGATGTCCGCCCGGTCGTTCACGACGAGATAGGCGCCGGAGGCGCGGGCGGCGGCCAGGGCGGCGCCGGCCATGGCCAGCCATCGGCGGTCGGAAAGACCCTTCACGCGCAACTGGATCAGCCGCGCCCCCGCGCGGGCCAGGCTGTCCACGACGAACGCGGGGTCGCGCCCGTGCAAGCGGCCGGCGTCGACGATCGGATAGGCGAACGGCGCGGCGGGAAGCGCGGCCACGGGAGACGGCCCGCTCAGGAGGCCGCGACCTTCTTCTTGGGGGGCTGGAAGCGCTCCATGAAGTGGGTGTCGAGCTGGCCGGCCAGGAACTCCGGGTTGTCCATGATGCGGCGGTGGAGCGGAGCGTTGGTCTTGATGCCTTCCATCACCACCACGTCCAGGGCCCGGCGCATGCGCGCGATGGCCTCCGCGCGGTCGCGCCCATAGGTCATCAGCTTGGCCACGAGGCTGTCGTAATACGGCGAGACCTCGCATCCGTCGTGCGCGTACGTGTCGATGCGGACTCCGGGACCGCCGGGCAGGTTCATGTGGCGGATCGTCCCCGGCGACGGCACGAACGTCTCCGGGTCCTCGGCGTTGATGCGGCACTCCAGGGCATGACCCGTCCACGTGATGTCCTTCTGCGCGAAGGAGAGCGGCTCCCCCGCCGCCACCAGGATCTGCTCCTTCACGAGGTCGCGCCCGGTCACGAGCTCGGTCACGCCGTGCTCGACCTGGATGCGCGTGTTCATCTCCATGAAGTAGAAGTTGCCGCCGGGGTCGACCAGGAACTCGACGGTGCCCGCGTTGACGTAACCGACCGCGCGCGCGGCAGCCAGGGCCGCCGCGTGCAATCGCTCACGTACGACCGGCGACAGGCTCGGCGCCGGCGCCTCTTCGATGACCTTCTGATGCCGCCGCTGCAGCGAGCATTCCCGCTCGCCGAGGTGCAGGACGCGGCCGTGCGCATCCGCGAGGATCTGCACCTCGATGTGACGCGGGTTGTGCACGTAGCGCTCGAGGAAGAGCGTGTCGTCGCCGAAGCTGGCAGCCGCCTCTCGCCGGGCGGCGGCGAGAGCACCGGAGAGCTCGCCCGCCGACTCGACGACGTGCATGCCCTTCCCGCCTCCGCCCGCCGACGGCTTGATGAGCAGCGGATAGCCGATATCGACCGATGCCTCGATCAGATCCTCATCGCGAAGGCCGGGCCGGGCGATCCCCGGCACCGTCGGCACCCCGCGTTCTGCCACGGTGAGCTTCGCCGTGATCTTGTCGCCCATGGTGGCGATGGCGTCCGGGCCCGGGCCGATGAACACGATGCCCGCCTCGGCACACGCCTCGGCGAACGCGGCGTTCTCCGCGAGGAACCCGTAGCCCGGA
>Ga0207691_10003168_pt1 | contig 16073 bp, 11 predicted proteins | sample KBSM13metaG_FD_184327 | JGI IMG/M metagenome (GOLD analysis project Ga0207691, IMG submission 184327) | Miscanthus rhizosphere microbial communities from Kellogg Biological Station, Michigan, USA - KBS M1-3 metaG (SPAdes) (version 2) | ecosystem: Host-associated > Plants > Roots > Rhizosphere >... | reverse complement strand
GCAAACGACTTGCCCTGCACGTGGGCGAGCCCTAGCGCGTTCAACACGACATCGATGCGCCCCGCGCGCCCAGCCACCCGCTCGGCGTGGGCCTCGACCGTCGCCTGATCCAGCGCATCCACCACGTCCACCTCCACTTCGCCCCCAACCGCCCGAACGCGCTCGGCCACTTCATCGAGCCGGGCCAGCGTCCGCCCTGCCAAAAATACGCGCGCCCCCTCCTCTGCGAAGGCCAGCGCCGCAGCGCCGCCAATCGCGCCGCCACCACCGTAAATGACCGCGATCTTTCCAGAAAGCAGACCCGAGCCCGAGTGAATTTTCGTCGTCATACCCGGACGACGGACGACTCCTCGGAAAGGATACGGGCCCTCGCGCTTTTCGGACCGCGCGGGACGCTACGCCCCGACCTGCCGGCTCTGGTCAGTTGGGTGCCGCAGTGCCTTCCAACGCGACAACGATATCCAGCCGGTATTGCGCCGCCGCGCAACAAAGAATGAAACCGCGGAATCAACCGGGGCCCGAGCGCGTTTCGGAGCGGACATGGGTGGTTGGGCGAATCGATGGGGTGGTGTTCGGTGCGTGGCGGGTGTCGCGCTGTCGTCGTTGCTGGGCGCGTGCAGCGCTGCCCCGCGTTCGCCTCCAGCCGGTACGACACGGGCGGAGGTGCTGGAGGTAGTGTTGTACGCGGCAAGCCACCCGTGTCCGGGTCCGGGTCCGGCCGCGGGCGAACAAGCGCCCGAACTTTACCTGGAGGCCGTGCTGCTCGACGTTCCACTCAACGCGGCGACTCAGGCACGAACACTCACCCTGAAGCAGCTTGTCGATTTGCCGGGCCTCCGGCTGCTCGGAAGTCCGCAATTGTCTGGCAAGTTCGACGCGACCACGACGTTTGACCTCGAACAACACTTCGGCGTACTCGATCAGGCGACGCTCAACCGCATTTCGTTCGTGCCTCGACGCGGCGAGGCCGATCAGCCCGTAATCAACCTCGAACTCGGCTTCTCATTGCCGAACGCGGATCCAGGGAAAAATCCGCAAACGGCTAGCGCATCATTGCTGGTTGTAGCGCCCTACCGCCAACCCACGCTCGGCTTCGTCAAGCACCCCGACGATCCGCGTCGCCAGCTAGTCGCAATCGTCAATGTCTATCCCCTTCGAAGTGTCGACGATTTTCGAACACTGTTCGAATGCAAGATGCGGCTGCGCCAGCATGAGATCGAACACCAGAACCAATGAGCGCACGCGCAGCGCATCAAGGTCGAATGCCTTGCAATGGAATCGCGCGCGACGCGCGTGCCCGCCACGAACACTTCCCTCGCCCCTCGGCGACCGAGTGACTTCAGTCACTCGGCTATGAGGGCGCTCGCCGACCGCGCGCGATTTCGCGGCTTAGGCGCTTCGAGGCTTGGAGCGCCTGCCAGCCGAATTCGGCTGATTTCTCACAGCGCCGTCCGCGGCGAGCTGGGCAAAAAAAAACGATCGCCTCGATTGGGCGGTCGCACCTGTACGGGTGTCGCGCAGCGCGTCGAGCCAGTAGCGCAGCTCGTGCTCGAGGCTGGTTTCTCCGCGCAGGGCGCTCAATGAATGTAAAACGAGAGCGTGAGCTCTGGGCCATTCAGATGGAGCCGAAGATCGGCCGGAGACGCTTCGTGCTTGAGCCAATAGGAGTTCCAGCCCGCCCCGAGGGCGAACCAGCTAGTGAAAGCGTATTGTGTTGAAATTGCAGCCCACCAGGCCATGTCGGAGTCCGGTTTGAAGCCGCCGACATCGACTTCGAGATGCAATGTGAGACCGACCCGGAAGTCGAAGTCGATCCCCATACCGGCGAGCCCGTACCACCAGGCGTGCGCAAACTCTCGTGCTTCGATCGATTGCGAGGCGGGGACACTCACGCCGACACGCTGTAGGCGCGCGCCAGCGTACGGCACGAACTCGAGCAGCAGCGCGCGCGAGCTGCTGCCGAATGCGATCACGGGCAGACGAAAGGCCACAGACCCGCGTCCGATCAGTGCCGCTGCGTCGATCCCTTCGGCTGTGTCGGAGCGCTCTTTTCGCCGGTCGAAGCGCGAATTGAAGCCGAGCCCAAAGGACTCGGCCTGGAGCTCGATGCCCCAGGCGCGCGCCATCAGCCGACCCATGAACGCGAAGCGAATCGAAGAATCGATTTGCAGCGGGGGCGCGCTCGAGTCGTAACCGAAAGTGCCGACTACCATCGGCACCCAGAGCGGCAGCCCGAGCCCCAACTCTGGCGCCAAGCGACTGCACAGCCGACACGTGCGCGAGATCGGCATTTCGTCCGGACCAGCGGCGAAAGCGCGGGGCGCGACTCCCACGGTGAGCGCGGCGAGAGCGAGTGCAGGAAACGCAACACGGCAATTCACAGCGCAGTAACCCCAGTAAGTGGGCTGAGCGAGAGCGTCAAGCGACAAATGTATTGATGCGCTCTTCCGGAGCGCCGAAACCAAGGCGCTACGATCCAGAGCGGGATCGCGCGCTACTTGCTCGGAACGACTTCCTACGGCAGATGAATGCCACGCGCGTACGCGCCCGGCGTCGTGCCTACGATGCGCCGGAAGTGCCGGTTCAACTGGCTCTGATCGTAGAGTCCCACGCGCGGGGCGACCTCGCTCGGCCTCACGCCCGCCGCGAGCAGCTCCTTGGCGCGCATGATTCTCAGTCTCGTGAGGTAGGCATGTGGCGGTAGGCCGACCTGCGTCCGAAACGCCCGGCACAAGTGGAACTTGTCCGTGGCCGCATGGTCAGCGAGAGCGTCGAGTGTGACCTCGTCGTCGAGGCGCTCGCGAAGGAGCTCGATCGCGCGGCGCACCGCGCGCGTGTACTCGCACTTCGCGCTGCAGATCGCTGCGAACGCGGAGATCGCCTCGGTGACGGCAACCTCGAGCTCGAGCCTTTCCGCGCCGACCGTCACGGCGCTGTGGAGGCGCTGGTAGGCAGCGCCGCGGGAGTCTCCCGGCGCGAGATGCGAATGGATGGTCAGCTTGCCGTTGTCGCCCTCCACGGCGTGCCGCGGCAAGGCGACGATCTGATACGTCGCCGGGCCGTCGCGCGATAGGTCGCGCACGACGTCGCCAGGCTCCTGGATCCGGAGCGAGCCAGGGCCGCTCGACCACACCTTGCCGCGGGTCAAGAAGGACGAGCGCCCAGCCTCGACGCGGGTAATCGTGTAGGTCTCCTTCATCCCGACGTAGAGCTCGTCGCTCCACCAGCGCAGCGCACGGAGGCCGGGGACCGAGACCGGGAGGACGTGCTTACGGGCCACCACGCCATCAGCCTAGGCCGGGGGCGCGCTCGGGGCTTGTGTATTCTTGGCGTTACGCGCTGAATTTTCGTGCCAAGAATCACCAAGGCTAGGCCTTGGTCCATGACTATCTCGACGGCATGCACGAAAACAAGGTCGCGCTGGTCACTGGCGCGAACAAGGGTATCGGTCACGCGATCGCGAGCGAGCTCGCGGCACGCGGCTTAACGGTCCTGGTTGGCGCACGCGACGCAGCGCGCGGCGAAGCCGCGGCAAAACGGATCGCCGGCGATAGCCGCCCGATCGCACTAGATGTCACCCGCGCGGACTCGATTGCCGCGGCGGCGACGCGCATCCGTCGCGAGCTCGGGCGGCTGGACGTCCTCGTCAACAACGCTGGCATCGCAATCTTCGGCACTCCGAGCGCGGCCAGCCTCGACGACGTCCGCGCCGTGTTCGAAACCAACGTGTTCGGCGTGATCGCTGTGACCCAGGCGCTGCTGCCGCTGCTCCTGGAGGCGCCTGCAGGCCGGATCGTCAACGTATCGAGCCGCATCGCGTCGCTGACCGTGATCACCGATCCCGCGTTTCCCATGCGAGGGATCGGCGGCGTCGCCTACGGCCCTTCGAAGACCGCGCTCAACGCGCTGACAATCGCGTTCGCGCGCGAGCTCGAAGGCACCACGGTCAAGGTGAACTTGGCGTGCCCCGGGTACACCGCGACCGACCTGAACGGCCACAGCGGACCGCGGACGACCACCGAAGCGGCGCAAGAGCCGGTGCGCCTTGCGCTGCTCGGGCCCGACGGCCCCAGCGGAACGTTCTCGAACGACGACGGCTCGATCCCGTGGTGATGTCGAGCGGTCAGCTCGGGGGAAACCCGTATTCCACTCGTTAGCGTGACTCGACCCGGTCGACCCCTTCAGGCGAGAAGGGATCGACCGTGTTTGGCAGCTATGGCGCCGTGGCGATGACCTTGATCACCGTCCCCGTGGTCGAAACCATGCACGCTCTGCCGTCATCCTTGATCTCGACATGGGCGTTGGTGTTGCCGTCAGTACCGGTCGCCCAAAGGGCATCCATACCCCCCAGGTTGTCACGGGCGACGAAGTTGCCATCGCCTTGCATGAAGATAGCGACGGCGGGGCTGCGGCCGGCAGGGCGGGGAATATCCACGGCCCGGGTAGTCGTAAATTGGCCATTATTCACCCGGCCGACCACGAATGATCCCGCACTTCCTGCCGCCGCGTTACCCGTCCACGTCGTCGACCCGTAGGGCTGGTCTGCGGTCGAAGGCGTGCCCTTGGTCAAAAGCGCAATCCCGAATTGGCCGTTGCACGAGAGCACCCCCGGAGCCCCGCTGATTTCGGTGCCGCCGATCATCTCGCCCGGATTGATGCGACCGCAGCTCGTCGCGGCTGGCGGCTTGAACAAGTCGCGACTCTGCCACTGCACGGTCGCGTCGGGCGCGACCACCCGCACGGAACCGTTGTTGGTGAGCTGGACGTAAAAACCGCTGCCAAAAGTCCCGGACGCCCAGGTTGGCACCGTCGTTCCGTCGTCCTTCTTGTAGTAAGCGACCCAGTTGCCGTCGCCTTGCATGTTCAAACTGGAGAACAGCGGATTCGGCGCGGCGCTGAGCGTGTCTTCGCCACCGAGCACGATGCGCCCCACCACGCGGCTGTCGTATTTCAGGATTAGATTCGCGTCCGTGGGATTGGCGCGCGCCTGCATGGCGAAGTGGTTTCCACAGCTGGTCACGGATTGACCGGCGCCTAGGTGCTTGCCTGCGGGAATCACGCCGCAGGGCCACAAGGTCTTCGAAGTCTTCTTGATACTCTTGGCGTGCGTATTGATCACGATATCACCCAAAGGAGTGATGCTCGTGGGGTCGAGCTGATCGGTCACGAGGCTGTTCGGGTCGTCGTCCCCGGGGTCTTTCCACTGCCACCACATCGTGCCGATGCTCTTGTTCTGTGCTTCGGTCATCAGCAGGCTATAGGGGACATCCGCCCAGCTCCCGCCCGAGTCTTGCGCGTCCAGACCGAACTGAATCAAGAACGGCTTGGCAGCTACCGCCGCGGTGGCCTCTTTGATGCCCGTATTGCCGGGGCTGAAGCCGTTCAGCTGCTGATAACTGAAATCGCCCGTGTAGGCTCCCCAATACATCTGCGCATTGAGCACCAGCGAGTGCAGCGGGTCATAGTCGATCAGCTCCTGCCCATGGTCGAGTAGTGCTCGAAGATAGCGGCCGGCATTCGGCGTGCCAATCGTCAAAGGCTCGGTGTAGCCCCAATTCCGGAACTGGGTGATGACGGCCTTTTGCTCGACGAGCCAGGTCGCGACGTCTGCATCGGACTCCCCGTCGCCTTCTTCTTCAATCGTTGCATCGACCACCACGTTGCGTCGATTCCTTTTCACCATGGCCTGGGTCTCCGCGAGCCCGAACCACGCGTTTCCCCCGCCGCTCGGCACTTCGGGGGAGACCAAGTAGACGACCATGTTCTTCGAGTGAAACCGCTTGATGAGCGCTTCGATCTTGGTCAAATCCGTGGTCAAGAGCTGTAAGCGAGCGGCATTGAACCCTTGGCTGGCGATGCCATCGACCAGGGTCGCCATGTTCGCCTGCGCGGCGGGCCCGAACCAGCCTTCGATGCCGCGTGTCAGAAAAGACACCCCATTCGAATCGAGGAGCTTCCGACCGACCACCCGCATCACCTGATCATCCACTGTAGTGAGGGCTTCTCGCGCTTCACCCGTAATCGGTTCGCTGCTCCCAGCGGGCGAGCTACACGCCGCCGCGCCAAACAAGCCCAAGAATAGAACCTTCCCCGAAACTCCCGCACGCACGGATAACGAGCTTTTCATGTACTTCTCCTTCGAAGGCGGACGAACGCTTCCGCTCCACTGGAGAGCACTGTGAGCCCATCGCTCCTGAGCCGTATTGTACGAGTGTGCAACTACTCTGTAGCTAGTCTTATATGTGGAGTGTCGGAATTGGCCATCGTGACAAATAGCCGCGATCGGGCGCCGCCGTTTCACTTCGCTCACTGAGCTTTTGATTTTTGTTAGCGGGCGCGGACCTCGCGTGGCGTCGCGTAGCCCGAATGGCGTCGACCTCTACCTGATAGAGCGATCACGGCCGCACCCGCCGCGCCGACCGAGGTCCGTGCCCGGTTTCGTGCTGAACGGGCTCAGGGAACGCTTGTTGGCGGGGCGAGCCCCCGCGCGAGAAACAGGAAAACGCGGAGTTAGCGAGAGCTGACTCCGCGTTTTCAGGTTCGTGCGCGTCAGGGTTGGGGCTGACTCCGCGTTTTAGCGCTGGGCAGTCGCGCCACGAACCACGCGCATCTAGTACTATCCGGCCGCGGTGGGCGTTCAGGCCGCGTCATCGCTCTGGTCGACGAGGCGCACGTCGATCTCGAGAGTTCCACCTAGGATCATAGCGTAGCTGCGGCAGAGCTCGAGCGCCTCATCCATGCCCGACAAATCGAGGATGGCGAAGCCGCCAACCAGCTCCTTGGACTCGGCGAAGGGACCGTCCATCGTGTGCAGAGCGTTGTTGGTGAAGGCAAGGCGTTTTGCGGTGTTGCTGGGCTTCAGCCTGACCGATTTGACGAGCACGCCGGCTTTCGCCATCTCATTTTTGAGTCGGGCAAGCTCGGCCTTTTTCTGCGCGCTGCGTCCGCCGGCCTCCATTTCCGCGTCGGCCTTTTCGATCAACAGGAACTGCAACGGAGGGTTCTCGGGCGCGGGCATCAAGCCAATATCCCAGGGCTCGTTGACTTTTCCGAGCTCGAGCTCACCGTCGCCGAGCACTTTGCCGTAGCGCTGCGCCCAACCAATCGCTTGTTCGCGGGTCGCGACTTTGAGTTGCAGCACGGTGGAGGGCAGCTCGTGCTCGCCGGCGTAGGGACCATGCTTGATCGTGCAGCGACCGCCACGGAACACCAGACGTGTGCGGTGCTGGCTGCCACTCAGGCCAGCGCCATCGACGAAACGGCCGCTTTGCGCGTATTCACCAATGAACGCGCCCATCTTACTCACTAGCTCCGGCGGCGGCGGTTGACCGAGCTCGGTCTGCGGATCGTTCTTGTGCATGATCATGAAGTGCATGACAGGCTTTCTTAGTTGGCAATCACTGGACGGTGGTTCGGAGGAACGCGCGTAGGCGAGCGGAGCGCATCACGTAAGCGGCCCAGAGGATGACGCAGAAGAAGACCGGAAACCAGGCCGAGGTACCGACACGCACATGCGTGGCGACGGCGCCACCGAAGTACGCGGTGAGCAGCAGCGCGCCGAAAAACTGCGTGCGCGGGATCAGGTGCAAGATCGTTGGAATCGCGAGCAGCAAGCCGAGTGGACGCAGCAACGCGATGGCGTAGCCAACCTGTTTCGTGCCTTCGACATACGGCGCGAGCGGGATCAGCTTGCCGACCGCGTCGACGAGCAAGAACGCGACGATCAGGCCGGTCAAGATACGGCCAGTCCAAACCAACGAGGGCGCGGTGCGATCCAAGGATTCAATGGTGGCGCTGGAAGCGATGACGTTTTCCATGTGTGGCTCCGAGTCTTGGGTTCGGGCCCCGACCGCTTGCCGGCGCCCATGTAACCACGACGCTCCGCCGCCGCGCTGATCGACGCGGCTGAACGATTTTTCCTAAGACCCCGTAACAGTTGACTTATTTGACACCGAGAGAGCTCCCTGCCCCGCGAGCGGGTGGGAGCCAGAGGTGGAGCTAGCTTCCAGGCGCCGGATTTGGGCCGAGCACCGGGTTCGCCTCGAAGCGGGCCTTGCCCACTGGTGCCGGCGACCGTAGTCGCTCAGACGAGCCGGAGCTCGCGGCTTCGGGTCCGCCACGTGCCGGGTAGCTCCGAGATTGGGGGGACTCGTGACTCGCAAAGCGAACTTTCGGTTGGGCTGACGCACTATCAATGCACGCGTACTGAGCGCGGTCACACGTAATACCCAGGGACACCGTGGGTCCAGCCTCGAGCTCTGCGCTCGGCGGAGGGGGCAGGCTGCGTGCGGTGGCCACCGATCGGTAGGAGGAGGCAATGAAATTTTAGAAACGGCTGCCGGAAATTCGACACGGCAGAGGCGAGCGTACCACTTCGCACTCCGCACTGTCGTCGCATAGCGCGAGGCCGCGAGTTTGTTCGGTTCCGCTGCAAAGAAAAACTTGGCGCGCAACGACGAAGGTTTCGCCGGTTTCGCGCTCTGACTAGGACGAACCGACGCGCACAGCGCCGGTTCATTTCGCAGCGCCGTTGGCGCGTGTTCGGAGGTGACTCATGAAATGCCTTTCATCGAGCGTGTTCGTGTGTGCTTCATTTTCATTGGCGCTAGCCGCGTGTTCCGGCAGCGCTGAGCCAGAAACCGCTGAACCGTCGGCACACTCGCAAGCGGCGTTGAGCGCTGCCGCGCCGTCGGCACACTCGCAAGCGGCATTGAGCGCTGCCGCGCCGACGGGACAGTCGTCATTGAGTGGCACGTTGATTCAGACCATCGGGCGCGACAACGCGCAAAAGACCGTCCAGGAGTACTATTTGGATAGCGGCGGCAAATGGATCCGGCTGTTCCCGCAGCAGCCCATTACCATCCCACCGCGCACTCGCGTGACCGTAACGGGTGTCTTGTCGGCGGATGGACGCAGCTTGCGCGTGAGCACGATCCAACCCGACGTGAGCGCGCGCGTGGCTGCCGCCGCGACGGCGGCACTCAACTCAGCGGCTCCTCCGGGCTCCATTGCGCTCTTCCTGATCCGCGACCCGAGCGCAGCAGCGGTGCCCTACACTGAGCAGCAGATACGGGATGTGGTGTTCGACTCGTCGACTTCGACCGATGCCTATTTCCAGGAAGCATCCTACGGCAAGTACTCGCTATCCGGTGACGTATTTGGCTGGCATACGATCGACATGAGCAGCTGCGACAACACCTTCAACTGGTTGCAGACGGCGATGGATCAAGCCGCACAGAACGGCTTCGACAGAAGCCGGTATCGCTTTGCAGCCGGCATTTATGTCCGCCCGCAGGGTAATTGCTTTTACGCCAATGCGGACCACATCGGTAGCCCGGATGATAGCGGGTTGATCCAGACCTTCGTGCTGAATTCGAACGTATTTGCCCACGAGATCGGGCACGTGATCGGGCTGTCTCACGCAAGCTCGCTCGATTGCCGCGACGCGCTGCTGAACCGTGTGCAGTATAGCCTGCACTGCACGCACCAGGAATACAACGATCCCTTCGACGGCATGGGCTTCGACGGCTTCTATTACCATTTCAACTCGAAGAGCAAAGCAATCGAGGGTTGGCTGCCAGCGGCAAACCAGGTCCGCGTCGTAAGCGCGGGCGACTATACGATCGTGCCGCAAGAGGTCGCGGCGAGCGGCACGCAGAGCTTGATCATCCCCGTCACGGAGTGGGGCGAGGTACTCCACGTCGAGCTTCGCAAGCAATTCGGGTTCGACAATCAGACGCGCTTCAACAACGCGGTGCTGGTTCGTCACACACGGGAAGAAGCGTCCCCCACCGAGCTCATCGACATGACCCCGAACGGGGACATGAACGACGCCAGCCTGAGCGTGGGGCAAACCTTCCAAGACCCCGTTTCGGGCGCTTCGATTCGCCTCGTTTCGGCCACGTCGAGCGGAGCGGTGGTCCACGTCGCGTTCGGCGGAGCGAGCTGCTCCGACGGCATTCGAAACGGGACCGAGTCCGACGTCGATTGCGGAGGACTATGCAATCGTTGCGACGATGGTAAGCACTGCACGTATACCCGCGATTGCTGGTCCAACGCGTGCGACAACGGTGTTTGCGCCAGTGCCTCTGGCGGAGGCTTGAGCACCGACGTTTACAGAGGCAAAAACTTCGAACAGTACGTCGACTCGTGGGTGAGCACGGTCGTGGATTACGATTGGGGCAACCAATCGCCCATCTACGACACGACCGATCACTTCTCCGTGCGCTGGACGGGGCAAGTCGTGCCGTACGAAACCGGCAACTACGGATTCCGCGTGCAGACGGACGACGGCGTACGCCTATGGGTGAACAACCAGCTTTTGATCGACCGTTGGCAAGACACCACCGTCGAAGCAGACGCGAGTATCCAGCTCACCGGTGGGCAGGCTTACGAGATCAAAATGGAGTACTTCGAAAACGAAGGCGACGCGAGCGCGCGTTTGCTCTGGCGCCGGCCCGGACGGTCGTTTGACTTGATCCCCGCCAACCGCCTGCGTCCCGGCGGCTGCACGTTGGCAACGGCCGCCAACCTCTTCGGCCGCAACAATTTCGTCAGCCTTCCGAGCAACGGCTGCGCGAAGATCACGGAGTACCCGGATTACTGGCACTACACGCCGGGAGATGTGACGTTTCAGGCCGGTACCGGAACGTTCCCGGTGCCAGCAACTTGGCGCGACGTCTGCACCAACCAGAGCGCACAGATCACGTTCCGTTCCGCTTGGCAAACCGTACCCAGTGGACGGCACACTGAAAATTGCCCGGTGCTGATCACACTGCGCGGTAACGGATCGAACATGCAACTGTCCTGGTTCTAAAAGCTGGGCTTCCAGCCGCGCCGCTTCGGCCAGAACGCCGAGCGGCGCGGCCTTGGAACGCGACCGCGCCAAAACGCTTTCGGGCGTTTCAAAATCCCGAGCGCTGGATCGGCACTTGCAGTGGTCGACAGTATGTTGCGATTCTTTCGCGCGTACGCGCGGATTGCTGAACCGCGGCGCGCTCGTGCGCGATACCGCCTCGATCTGAGCTGTGCAGCCGAGACATTGCGCCGCACTTGGTTGCGGCGAGCGGGCGCCGAGAGCCCGTCGTGCGAGCGCACATGTGGATAGAAGCCATCGTATCGCAGGAGGATTTTGCTGCGCTGGCGACGGAGCTATTTCCTCTCAGCATTCACTTGGGTGAGTCAGACTCGGACCACTACCTCTTGCTCTCCGCGGCGACGGCAGTCACCCTCGTCGAAGGCCGCGGCCTGCGCTTCACCTGCAACGCGCAGATCCGCTGGCCCGTGCTCGGCATGGACCTGCCCATCAACGTGGAAGCGCTGACCGTCCTCGTCGAGCCCTCCGTACCAGATGGAAGCCAGTCGTTGCTCTTGGGCGTGCAGCTCGAGCATGCCAACGTGAGCTGGCTACCTGCGCTGCTCGACGCAAAGATCGTGCAAGCCGTGAACGATTCCCTGCAGGAGAAGCGCCACGCGCTGTCGTGGAACTTCGCTCAGGCACTGAGCCACGAGTTCCCCCTGCCCGAGTTGCTGCAGCCGCTGCGCGCTTTGGACCTGAACGTCGGCTGGGGCAAAGTCAGGATCACGGCCAAAGCAATGGTCCTCGTCGTTTCCTTCAGCGCGCTGGCGCTGAGGACGAAACAGCAGGCGGATCTACCCGCCGCCGCGGAGCCCCTCCACCCAATCCTGCACCAGGCCGGGCGCGTGCCCGCGCCACCAGCGGTCATCGAACGAGCGTCGCCCAAGACAGTCGTGATCGCGAGTGCTCTAGTGCTGAGCGCAGGCTATTTGGCGCTGCTCGGTGCACTCCGTATTTTTGGCAGGAAACCTCACCGCCTCTCCCGACGCGCATGGTGAACGACCGGCGCTTCGCAGCGCTGTTCGTCAATTCAGCCGTCGCTCAGTCGGGCACGGGCGCATCGGGAACGGGCGCATCGGGAACGGGCGCATCGGGAACGGGTGCATCGGGAACGGGCACATCGGGCGGTGCGTCCGCAGGCAGGACTTCGCGGAGTGGCGTCAAGCCCTGGCTGGTCAGGTAGTCCCGATAGGCGGCTTGGCGGCGCGCTTGTTCCGCGTCGCTCATCGGCGTCGTGGTGGAGTCTTCGGCAGCGTCACCGGTGTCGACTTCAGGTACGGCCCGCAACGCGAACCCTCCATTCGCTTCGCGTGTCGGCTGCGCGGCATAAACTCCGCGAGCAATTCCGAACTCTGGCTGGCGATGGTTCTCTGGCAGTTCGAGCGGCACGTCGGCGCCCAAACGAACGGGGTCAAGAAAGCTGTGGGCGACCTCACGGACATTGATCTTTCCGGTTCTGTCGGCTTGATAGAGCGCCGCCGCAGCGAGCCCCAGCGCAAAAATCAACACGCCCGGCCAGCGCGCATGCACACCGGCGATACGGATCTTCTCGTCGTCGCCCTCGAAGACCCGCGGCGCTGATTCGGACATGACCGGCGCCGACGGGAACGCAGCGCGCGTGGCAGCTAGCGGCGGATGCGCGTCGCGCCGGTCCGCCAGGTAGGCCGCAAGCGCCGCGGCCAAATCGGCCATCGTCGGGTAGCGATCTTCGGGTTTTTTCTCGAGGCAGCGCGCGACGATGGCTTCGAGCGAGGCATCGAAACCGGTCTCGGGGCGTGCCTCGTGGAGCGACTTGGGAGGCGCGCTGAGCACGTGGCTCAACACTTCGATGATGCTGCCACCGTCGAACGGCAACGAGTCCGTGAGCAAGTGATGCAAGACGACGCCGAGCGACCAGATGTCGGTGCGCGAATCGATGCTCTGCGGCGTCGTAATCTGCTCCGGCGACATGTAACAAGGCGAACCGATGCTGTCCTGCGGCCCCGTCATGGCCATCGCGCGCTGTCCGCCGAACTGCTTCGCTAGCCCGAAATCCAGCACTTTTACGATGTCCGTGGCGGGACCACCCGACCACAGAAACAGGTTCTCGGGCTTGATATCGCGGTGCACGATGCCGAGCGCGTGCGCCTCTGCGAGCGGCTCGCAAACCTGCAAGGCGTAGTTGACGGCCGTCTCGATGCTGAGTGGCCCGTCTCGAGACACGAGCGCGCCGAGGTCCATGCCCTCCAGATGCTCCATGACCAAGTAGGGTCGACCTGATTCGAGCTGCCCGACATCCATCACCTTCACGACGTGCTCGCTGCGTAGCGCAGCGAGCGCGCGACCCTCGTTGAGAAAGCGCTCGACGACGGAGGGCTTTCCGGCAAGCGCGTGGCGCAGGAACTTGATGGCGACCGGCTGTTCGAGCTGCGCGTGCCGACCAAGGCACACGACTCCCATCCCGCCTTCGGCGAAAATACGCTCAACGACGTACCGCCCGTCGATCAGCTCGCCGACGGGCACGGGCAGCTCGGTCTCGGGCCCTCCATCGAGCTCGTTCGTGTCGGACGAGCGAGCTCCTGACTCGGACCCCGAGGAATTCTGACTTGCTAAGGCAAGCCGCGGCGCAACTTCACGAATTCCAGTGCTCGCGGTTTCGTCGAGGGGCGATGAGGCAACAGAAGATAAGGGCAGGGCTACAGGTTTCAAGATTGGCTCACTCCTTGCGAGACGCGTGCCCAAGGCCTTCGTGCCGTTGCCTGGAAGGAATCTGGCGTTTATCGGCAGAAGCGAGAGCCCGCCCGCAAATCGGCCGAAGGCCAGCGCATGGACTCTTTGTCACATGGGGCGCAATTTCCCGATACTTGCAGATGATGACCGAGCCCCGCGAGGGAGCTACGCCGACTGACGCTTTTCGCCGTCTAGCCGTGGATCGCGCGGCGCGCACAATTGGGCGGCGCGGCGCTGGCGCTTCCTCTCGTACATGTGGGCGTCCGCTTCCGAGATGAGCCGATCGATCGCGATTGGCCCTTGGGGGTCTAGGTGTGAGACGCCCACGCTGAAGGCCAGCCGGTAAGGACGAGCCTGTTCCGCGTTGCTTGCGGCGAGGGCCTGTTCGAGTCGGGTTTGAAGCGTGTTGGTGCCTGCCTCGTCGATGTTTGCGGCGAGTACCACGAACTCGTCGCCGCCGAGCCGTGCCACTAGATCGCTTGCGCGGCAGGTGGCACGGAGCAGCGCGCCAGCGTCCTCTATCGCGCGATCGCCCTGACTGTGGCCCAGTTGGTCGTTGATGCTCTTGAGGCCGTCGAGATCGATGAACAAGAGCGCCAGCCGATGCCGCTCGCGCTTGGCGACGCGCACCATCTGGGCAGAGATCTCGAGCAGTCCGCGCCGATTGTACAGCCCGGTTAGACCGTCGCGCAGCGACTGTTCGCGTAGCTCCGCGGCCTGCTGCGCGAGCTGTTGCTCGAGCTCTCGCCTGCGCGTGACGTCGCGGCCCACGGATTGATAGTGGCGCACCGCACCACTCGAATCGTCGACGCGCATGAACGCGACTTCGAAGCAACGATACTCGCCGTCCGAGCGCCGCAGACGGTAGTTGAGCACCGGGGAGACAACGCCTCGCAGCAACTCCTCCCTCAATTGCTTGGCTGCGCCGAGGTCCTCGGGATGCACCAATTCGAACGGCGACTTCTCGATCAGCTCCTCGGCGGTATAGCCAAGCAGCTTCTTGACCGATCCACTCACGTAGTAGCATCCGCCATCGGTGCTGTGCAGCCGAACGAGGTCGCTGGCGTTCTCGACCAGCACTCGGAACCGCTCCTCGCTCAGAGCCAGGTTCTCCGCAATCCGGCTCATTTCCTCGGCGAGTGTGCGATAGCGCGCCTCACTCTCGGCAAGCTCCTGCGTGGTGTCGAAGAGCCGTTTGGCGCTGCGCCGGATAGAAATGTAGGTCGCGACGAGCAACAGGGTGGTGACGACGACACCGCTTACAATCACAGCCAGCGTTTGGTACTGCATCGCGTCGGCTTCATTCGCGCTAATGCCGCGCAGGCGGTGTTCCTCGGCGCGTATGTCCTCTATCGCCTGCCGAATCCGTTCCATCAAGAGCCTACCGCGCCCGCTGCTGATGAGCGCGGCGCCTTCGCGCAACTGACCTTGCTGGCGGAGCTCCATGATCGTTGCCATGAATGCGTGCTTTTCCGCTACCAGTGGCTCGAGTCGGCGCAAGAGCTCGACTTGCGCGGCGTTGCTGCCGACGAGCTCCTGGAGCGCGCGGTGCTTTGCCGCATAGTCGGCGCGAGAACGGTTTGTGCCATCGAGAAACTCCGGGTCGCCGCTGATTGCGAAGCCTCGATTTTCCGATTCTTCTTCCCGCAACGCGGAGAGCATGCCGTTCAGCGCGTCTTCCACTTTCCGGACGTGCTCGACGCGTGCCACGCCGGCGATATAGGAAAACGCGAGCGCCAGCGTGAACAGGAACAAGAAAGCTGCGAATATCAGGCGTCTGGTTCGTATCAGCTTCGACATGCGATCCCGTCGAGAGGGTACGGTCGTGCAGTAGATGGATTAACCCTGACGACACGGACCTACCCCACGAGGCGCCGCTCAAGATCTCACGATATCGCGGGATACGGCCCGCACTGCGCCCCCACGCAACAAACAAGAAAAAACGCGGAGAGTAAGAAGCTGCTCCGCGTTCACCGGGTTGGCGGCCGTTCACGCCCACAATCTGAACGCAAATCGGGGCAGAAATCTGGTGATACATCCGATGCCGTTCACTTAACGGCCAAGGGGTTCACGATCCCGGGGTTCGTGGGAATAGGTGCCCTGTGCGTGAGACGTAGAGGAGCGGCGGGCGTCTCCGCGCTCCGCGCTGCGGGCGCCCGGGTTGCCCAAGCGCCAACGGCAACAGGAGGCACTGTTCGAGTGCGGGAGCGCGCTCGAAGTTGGGAGTGGATTTCGCGATAGAGAGCTGCAGGCGAAAAGGGGCGGGCGCGTAAGACGTGGGAAGGTCGAGAGCGGCGTGTGACGGCAGGTGGTTCTGGAAGCGCAGCCGAGGGAATGTTGGCGCGACGGGTCAGGTGTGATCCGGCTGCGTGTGCGTACGAGTTCGTGGAGTCCGCGCTCGCGTGTCGGTGGGGTGCCAGGGCGGAGTGAGATGCGGCACCCCTTCGGGTGTCACGAAGCGCGTCGGACTCCACCAACTCGTCCGCCTTTTGGGTGGTGGCGAGCC
>Ga0207691_10003167_pt1 | contig 16080 bp, 18 predicted proteins | sample KBSM13metaG_FD_184327 | JGI IMG/M metagenome (GOLD analysis project Ga0207691, IMG submission 184327) | Miscanthus rhizosphere microbial communities from Kellogg Biological Station, Michigan, USA - KBS M1-3 metaG (SPAdes) (version 2) | ecosystem: Host-associated > Plants > Roots > Rhizosphere >... | reverse complement strand
CCCCTGGGTGGTGGCGGCAGGTTAACCCGGGAGGATTCCCCGCGTGGCATGCCGGAAGTCCTGCCTGGCCGCCGGCTGTGATCGAGCGGGTCCCGTTCCTGCGCGTCCTGCAACGGTTCCCGCGGAAACTCCCGCGTGTCCCGGCGGACAATCCCGCGCGTTCATGCTTCAATGCGCCGACGTCCCGACGCATCCTGTCGACGACGCGGGCAGGACGCCATCCATCACCGTCGCATTCCATTCCCGGGGAGATTTCATGATCGCGTTCTACTACATCGGCCTGCTGCTGTGCATCGTCGGCGGAATCTGGCTGCTCATCACCGCTTTTTCCGAAAGCATCCTCTGGGGGCTGGGCAGCCTTTTCGTCCCGTTCGTATCGCTGATCTTCGCGGTCACGCACTGGGAAAAGGCGAAGACGCCCTTCCTCGTCAACGTCGCGGGCGCGGTCCTTCTCTTCATGGGCTACGGCGCGATGAAATCGCAGATCGCGGCCGGCTGACGATACGCGCCTCGAGCGGGTCCGACGAATGGGCGCCTCCGGGCGCCCTCGTTTTTGGGGGGGCGGCGTACGGCTACAGGTCGTCCGCGAACACCACGTTGTTGCGCCCGTACGACTTCGCCGCGTACAGCGCGCGGTCGGCATCTCGGATCGTGTCTTCGTACGAGAGCATGCGTTCGTGCTGCGCGATGCCGATGCTCACGCTCACCGTGATGCGCCGGTCGTTGTGCTCGATGCGCGCGCCCTCGATGGCGGCGCGCAGGCTCTCGCAGAACGCGCGCGCGTCCGCCGCGTCGTTGCCGGGCAACAGCAACAGGAATTCCTCGCCGCCCCAGCGCGCGACGAAGTCGTGCTCGCGCCGCATCGCCATCAGGATCCGCGCGAGCGTGCGCAGGGCGGCGTCGCCCACCGCGTGCCCGAACGTGTCGTTGACGCGCTTGAAATGGTCGATGTCGATCATCGCGACCGCGAACCCCGGTCCGTCGCGGCTCGCGGCGGCCGCGGCTTGCTCGAGGCGCTCGAGCATCGCGCGGCGGTTCGGCAGGCTGGTGAGCGGATCGGTCAGCGAAGCGACGGCGAGCGCCTGGTTGAGGTGCTTGAGCTGGGTCTGGAAACCGTCGCTGATGCGCGAGATCTTGTTGAGCCGGCGCGTGAGCTTCTGGAAATCCAGGCTAAGGCGCTGGTATTCGCCCGCGAGCGGATGGCCCCGCCACGCCTCGTTCGACAGCAATTCGGCCAGGCGCGCCTTCTCGACGTCGGCGTCGTCCTGCTGGCCGGCCGAGTGCGACGCCGGGTGCGCGTGCCGGTGCGAATCGTCGAGGCAGTCCGGGCACACGCTCTGCCCCATCACGGCGTCGGAGTTCTTCGTGATGTAGGTCTCGACGTCGTCCCAGAAACCGCCGTCGTCGCGCACGCGCTTGCACTTGGAGCAGATCGGGATGAAGCCGCTCAGGGTACGCACGTCGTCGAGCGCGGCCGCCAGGCGTTCGTTCGCCGCGGCGAGCTCCTTGTTCGTGCGCATGAGTTCGCCCTGGTAGCCGTCGGAGATCCGGCTGATGCGCTCAAGTCGGTTGTGCAGGCGATCCTGGTCGGCGACCAGCTCGCTGCAAAGCTTCGCGAGCGGACTCTCCGCGAGCTCCGGATCGGCCAGCAGTTCGGCGAGGCGCCCGGCCTTGGTCATGCCGTCAGGCGCCGGAGGGCACGATGAAGAATGGCAGCGTGACCTCTTCCTTGAACTCCTCGATCATCTCGAGCGCGCGGTCGTTGTCCTTGTGGTAGCTCCAGCGCACGCTCACCTGGCGCCCGTCGCGGTGCGCGGCCTCGAGCAGGTCGAGCAGGTCCATCACGCTCTTGATGCTGCTGGTGTTGAGGTAGCTCAGCGCGATCTCCGCGGTGGCAGGACCGGTGGAATGCTCCAGGAAGGCGTGCACCCAGGCCAGCAGCGGCCGGAAGAACTCGAACGCGTTCTCGGGATACGACTCGCCGGAAAGGACGAGCACGCCGGTCGATGCGTCGAAGTCTACGGCGGGCGTGGCGCCCGAAGCGGGCAGCGAAAGGTTGTCCATGCGTGCCCTCAGATGACGACGGTGAGGCTGAAGTAGGAAAGGCCGCCGTCGATCGGCGTGAAGCCGTAGCGCAACGGTTCGCTCGCGCGTCGCGCCATCTCGATCAGGCCGAGGCCGGCGCCGTCTTCCCCGGGCGCGCGCTCCCTGCGCAACTGTTCCTTGTACAGCGCCTTGAGCCCGGCCTTGTCCATGTCCGCCAGGCGTCCGAGGCGTTCGGTCAACGCGGGTACGTCGGCGGCGTCGATGGTGTTGCCCGCGGAGATCTCGTAGTGCTCGTTGCGGCGTGCGATCACGAGGATGTTCGCCTCGAGGTCGGCCTTGCCCGCGCCCGCGGCGAGCCGGCGCTCGGAATAATTGCGCACGTTCTGCGCGGCCTCGATGTAAACGGAGAACACGTCCATCATCGCGGAGGGTTTCGCTTCGGCGCTCTCGAGGTATTTCTTCACCGCCGTCCCGAGTTCCTCTATGAGGCTGTGGCTGAACGAGCCGTTGAAGCTGACGAGGATCCCCGCTCCGCGCAGCTGTTCCTTGATCTCGAACAGGTCCATCCGTCGCTCCCGTTGTCCGCCTTCGGATCCGCCGCCGTCAGTTGCCCAGTTCGAACGCCACCAGCGTGATGTCGTCGCGTTGCGGCAGGCTTCCCTGGTACTCCTTCAGCGCCGCGGCGATCGTCTCGGACCAGCGCGACAGCGGCTGTTCGCGGCATTGCGCGAGGACCGACTTGAGCCGGTTCTGCCCGAGCGCGAAGCCCTGTTCGCCGCCATTCTGGTCAAGAATACCATCCGTCAGCAGCACGTAACGCTGCCCCGGCAGCGCCACGATCTCGAGGTTCGCGAAGCGCAGCTCGTCGCTGCTGCGTCCGTATCCGATGCTCTGGCGTTCGCCCTTGTGCACGGTCACTTCCCCGTCCTGCGCGATGACCCACAGCGGCAGTTTCGCGCCCGCGAAGACCAGCCGCTCGCGCGACGCCGGAACGTAGGCGAGCGCGAGGTCGAGCCCGTTGTCGGCATCCGTGCCCTGGCGGTTCTGCAGCATCGAACGCAGGCCGCGGTGGAGCTCTCCCATCAGCAGGCCGGGGTTGTCGATGCCCCATCCGGCGACCGCGCGGTCGAGCAGCGCCTTGGCGGCGATCGTCATGAACGCGCCAGGCACGCCGTGCCCCGTGCAGTCGGCCACCGCGAGCAGGAAGCCGCCGTCCTCGTCGCGGTAGAGCGCGTAGAAGTCGCCGCCGATGATGTCGCGCGGCATCCACAGCACGGTGAAGGAGTGCATGGCCGCCGCGAGGTCCTGGCGCTTGGCGAGCAGCGAGGACTGGATCAGTTTCGCGTAGCGGATCGAATCCATCACCTTCCGGTTCGACGCCTCCAGCAGCCGGTTCGCGCGGCTCAGCGCCTCGGTGCGGTCGCCGACCTTCTGCTCGAGGTTCTGCATGTAGTCGCCGACCGTGCGCGTCATCGTGTTGAACGAATCGGTGAGCTGGCCGATCTCGTCGTCGCGGTCGACCTCGAGCGTGCGGTCGTACTGCCCGGCGGCGATGTCGTGGGTCAGCCGCGTGAGGCGCGCGAGCCGCGTGAGCACGAGCCGGTCGAGCAGCCACGAGACCATCAGGATCGTCAGCAGCAGCGCGGCCGCGAGCAGGAAGACGATCGGACGGAACATCTGGACGTGGATCACCTCGCCCGGGTCGACGAGCACGACCGCAGCCCAGTGCAGGTCGGGCATGTAGGTGATCGCGGCGATGCGGCGCTGGCCGTCGATCGTCAGCTCGGTCTGCGCGTCGGCGATGCGCCCGCCCTTCATCCGGTCGAGCAGCGTGCGCAGCTCGGCGCGCTCGGCTTCGACGTTCATCATCCGGAAGATGTCGAGCCGCTTGCGTTCGTCGGTCGTGTGCGCGATCGACCGCATCAGCGCCTCGTTCGAATGGCCCTGCACGAAGCCCTCGTCGTCGATCAGCACGTTCTCGACGCCGATGTCGCGCGTGCGCACGACGCTTCGGATGAATTCGGACAACTCGAGCCCGGTTCCGCCGACGCCGATCTTGTTGCCGTCCGCATCCTTCACGATGGCATTGAGGTAGATGTTCGTCGCGTCGAGCTGGGCGTTGTAGTCGACGTGCAGGTCGTAGTCGTCGACGTGCTCGAGCGTCGCGAAGTACCACTGCATCGTCGGATCCTTCGGATCCATGACGAACCGGAACTCGCGGCCCGCGAACTCGTTCTTCGCGTTGTTCGTGTAGTAGTCGCCGCTCCTGCGGATGACGAAGAACCAGCTGTGGTCCCCGAACACGCTGCGGAAATGCTCGAGTTCCTCGAGCGCGTCGTGCCGCAGGGCGGGATTGCCCTCGTCCTGCGCCCAGCGCCGCAGCAGCGGCGAACCAGCGAGCTTCTGGGTCAGCACGAGCTCGCGCTCGACCTTCGCCAGGATCCGGCTCCGCTGCTGGTTCGCGTATTGGGTCGCGTAGCCGACGCCGAGGCGGTGGATGATGCTTTCGGCCACGCGGTAGAAGCCGAACAGCGACGCCGCACCGACCAGCAGGTAGATCGCGATCACGAGCAGCAGGAAGCGCCCGCGCAGTCCCTTGAGCCTGCCCCTGATCATGACTTGATCTCCGGCAGCGCGGCCATGTCAGAGGTGCCACGCCGCTTCGACGAGCCAGGTGTGCTGCACCGCGCCCGGCGTGATCGCGTGGTCGACGCCGAACTTGTCGTGCCAGTACTCGTAGCCGATGCCGGCGAAGAACCGGTCCTTGTGGCCGGCCAGCGAGCCGAGATCGAGCATCAGCCGCGGATGCAGCAGGGTTTCGGTCTTCGTCGCGTCGCCGAAATCGTCGCGGCCCTTGGGCCCGTAGAAATCGAGGTAGCCCTCGAATTGCGCGGGCAGCGTCCCGAGCGCGAACGGCGCGTTCCAGGCCGCCTCCACCGCCCAGGTCGTGTCGAAATCCTCCGCGCGCCCGACGATGCCGTTGTGGTCCCATTCGCGTTCGGCCAGCACGGCCACGCTCAGGAAGCCCCTGGGCACCGCGAACCGGAATTGCGGGCCGAACACGAGCATGCGCTTGCGCGGCGCGTACGCGGTGTCCTTGGTGTTCAGGTCGAAGCCGGCGACGAGGTCGGTACCGCGCACGGGGCCGAACGCGAAAGGGTGGCCGAACAGCGCGTTCGAAGCGAATGTGCGGCGGTAGATCAGGTAGACCTCGGTCGCGCCGCCGTGGCCGCCGCGGTCGGGATCGGCGCGGTCGGAGAACAGCGCGTCGATGCTCAGGAAATTGCCGCCGCGGGCGCCGCCGTCGGCGTGCGTGAGGTTCGCGATGCGTTTGCCGATGCGCGCGCCGGAACCGTCGAAGGCGACCACGCCCGGTTCCGAGAAATCCGGTCCGTAGCGCAGGCCGATCGAGGTGTCGCTGAATCCGTCGCCGGCGCGCGCCGTGGCGGCGGCCGCGATGGCCAGTGCGGACAACGCGCGAACGATCCCTCGCATCGATCCGACCCTCCCCGGTGGACGGTCATACCATGCAGCAATCGCGCGGCTTCGACAAGACGATGCGCGGCGTGGTCCGCGTCCGCAACCTGCGATCGGGGTTTCATCCGCGCCGGCGGCGCAGGGCCCTGCGCGCCAGCCATTCCGACGCGGCGAGCGCGGCGAGCGACAGCAGCACGGAAACGACCGCGAGCCGGCCGATGCCGGACTCACCGCCCGGAACCTGCGTCAACGACTGGATCGCAAGCGCGATCGTGCGGGTCTGCCCCGGGATGTTCGAGACGAAGGTGATCGTCGCGCCGAATTCGCCGAGCGCCTTGGCGAACGCGAGGGTCGACCCGGCGGCGATGCCCGGCAGGCTGAGCGGCAGCAGCACGCGGCGGAAGCGCGTCCACGGCCCTGCGCCGAGGCTCGCGGCGATCTCGTCGAGTTCCGCCGGTATCGCCTCGATCGACAGCCGTACGGCGCGCACGAATAGCGGGAAGGCCATTACCGCGGCCGCGATCACCGCACCGGTCCAGTGGAAGGCGACGCCGATGCCGAACCAGTCGTGCAGCCGCGAACCGACTGGCCCGTGGCGTCCGAACAGCACGAGCAGCACGTAGCCGGTGAGCACCGGCGGCAGCACGAGCGGAAGGTGCACGAGCGCGTCGAAGAGGATCTTGCCGCGGAAGCGGCCGCGCGCGAGCACGCAGGCGACAGCGATCGCGAACGGCGCCGCGCACGCGACCGCGAGGGCGGCGACGCGGATCGACAGGGCGATCGCGTCGCGCTCCTCGGCGGTGAACGCGATCACGCGGGCCTAGCGCCCGTCGCCGAAGCCGGCCGCGCGAAACACCGCCGCGGCCTGCCTGCCGCGCAGGAACCGCAGCAGTGCGTCGGCTTGTCCTGCATCCGCCGCCGACGTGGTGCGAGCGGCCGGATAGACGATCGGATCATGGATGGCCTCGGGAAACGTCGCGAGGATCCTCACGCGCGGCTCGGCCTTCGCGTCGGTGACATAGACGATGCCCAGCGGCGTGTCGCCGCGGGCGACGTATTCGAGCGTCGCCCGCACGCTCTCACCCTGCGCGAGGTGCGTGGACAGCGCGTCCCAGAGGCCGAGCTTCCGAAGGCTCTGCTTCGCGTAGATGCCAGCCGGAACGCTCGAGGTTTCGGCGACCGCGAAGCGTCCGCCGCCGAGCGCCGCGAGCACCGCTTCGCGCCGAGACGGATCGAGCGATCGCAGCAGCGACGACGCCGGCGCGACGAGCACCAGCGCGTTGCGCACGAGCACAAAGCGCGAGGCTGGATCGACGAGCTTGCGTTCCTGCAGGTAGTCCATCCACTTTTCGTCCGCCGAGATGTAGACGTCGGCGGGCGCTCCCTGCTCGATCTGCTTGGCGAGCGCGGAACTGGCGGCGTACGACACCACGAAGGACGGGTGGCCGGCGGCCACCCATTCGCGATCGACGCCGTCGAGGGATTCCTTGAGGCTGGCCGCCGCGAACACGGTCATCGGGCGGTCGGCGGCCGTGGCGGCCGCGCAGCAGAAGGCCAAGAGAAGCATGGCGAAAAGAAACTTCACGCGTTCGGCTTCCTGCCCCGGAATAAGCGGGAGGATACCCGATCGGTTTGCGGGAGGTCATCGCGGGCGGGGCCTTCCCAAAAGACGATGGGACGCGATCATCGCGTCCCATCGGGTGTTTCGTGATGCCGGTCGTCGGTTCAGGCCCGAACCCGCTGGGCCCGGGTCAATGCACCGACGGATCGAGCCGGCGGATCGCATCCTGCGTGGTGAAGGCGCCGGTGCGGTCGATGTCCTCGCGCGTGTACACGCGACCCGGGGAATTCGCGCATTCCACCGCGCGCTCGTTGTGCGGCCTGGCGGTGATCGAGCGCAGGTGCGAACCGGTCTGGCGCAGGCAGAACGCTTCGGCGGACTTCTGCTCGGCGGTCATGGGCGCTTCCGCCTTGGCCTTGGCGCCCACGTTGGCATTGGTGGTATCCGACTGCGCGTAGGCGCTGCCGATGCAGGCGGCCAGCAAAAGGGAAACCAGGATCTTGTTCACGACGGACTCCTCGTTGGATGGCGCGGCGGGACCGCGCCGGTGCTAGTCAGTGGATTTATACGCCCGCGTCCGCGAACTTTCGCGGAACCCCGGCGGCCGTGTTCATCCGGGCGTCAGCCCGGTGATCCTGAACCTCGCGTTAGACGCTCGCGCAGCCGTTCCACGCAGGCCCGGTAAGCCGCGGCGATGCGTTCCTCGCCGCGGTGCCGGCCGTCCTTCACGACCCTGCGGCCGGCGACGACCACCTCGCGCACGAGGTTCCGGTTGCCGCTGAACAGCCAGCTGTCGAGGACGTCGTCTTCGTCGCGCGCGGCGAGTTCCGGCGCATCGTCGTCGAGCACGATCCAGTCCGCGCGCGAGCCGGCCTCGAGAGCGCCGAACCGCTCCCCGGTGGCAGCCGCCGCGCTGCGCGCAACGTCTCGGAGCAGGGTCCGGCCCACCGAGGGCTCGCGCCCGTCGGCGGCGACGTTGCGGCTGCGCGTGACCAGGCGCTGCCCATATTCGAGCCAGCGCAGTTCCTCGACCGGCGAGACCGAGATGTGCGAATCCGATCCGATGCCCCACGCGCCACCCGCGTCGAGGAAATCGCGCAGCGGGAACAATCCGTCGCCAAGGTTGGCCTCGGTGGTCGGGCACAACGCGACCGTCGCGCCGCTGCGTGCGGTGTCCCGCACTTCGCCGGCGTCGAGGTGGGTCGCGTGCACGAGTGTCCAGTGGGCGTCGACCGCCGCGTTGTCGAGCAGCCAGCGCACCGGCCGCGTGCCGCGCAGGGCGATGCACTCGTCGACTTCCGCGGTCTGTTCGGCAATGTGGATGTGCCGCGGCGATCCGGGCGCGAGCGCGGCGAGGACCTCCCGCATCGCCTCGGGCATCACCGCGCGCAGGCTGTGGAAGGCCATGCCGATTCGCAGGAGCGGGCCCTCCTCCCGCCGCAGCGCGTCGAGAAGGCGCAGGAAGGCGTCGACCTCATGCCCGAAGCGCGCCTGGCGTTCCGACAGGGCGCGCCCGTCGAAGCCGCCCCGCATGTAGAGGACCGGCAGCAGGGTCATGCCGATGCCGGTGTCGCGCGCTGCCGCGATGAGCGCGCAGGACATCGCCGCCGGATCGGAGTACGGCTTTCCGTCCGGCCCGTGGTGCAGGTAGTGGAATTCGCAGACCTGGGTGTAGCCCGCGCGCAGCATCTCGACGTAGAGCTGGGACGCGATCGCGTGCAGGTCCTCGGGCGTGATCCGCCCCGCGAACGCATACATCGTCTCTCGCCAGCTCCAGAAGTTGTCTTGCTGGGAAGTGCGGCCAGGGATGGCCGCTGTTTGACTTTCGCGCTCATGGACGAGCGCACCCGCTTTCAGGGCGCTGCCGCGGCGCTCGGCGAGCCCGGCCATCGCGCGCTGGAACGCATGCGAATGCAGGTTCGCGATGCCGGGCAGTACCCAGCGCGCCGAGGGCGACCTGGCGCCGTCCACGGTCGCCGTTTCGAGGCGGCCGTCGGCACCGCACGCCAGCGCGGCGTCGCGCTCCCAGCGCGCACCGGTCCATGCGCTTGCGGCGCGCAACGAAAAGGGCTGTTCGTCCATCGCGGCAGGTTAGCGGCTGCCCGCGCGCGCCGCCAGCGCGGCTATCATGGCGCCTCGCAACGCACCGAGCCGCGCATGCCCGCACGCTGGGACACCCTGCTGACCGACGCGCGCCTGGCAACCCTCGCAGGCGACACCGGGTACGGCCTCGTCGAGGACGGCGCGGTCGCGTGGAAGGACGGCCTCATCACCTACGCGGGGCCGGCTTCGGACCTGCCGGGCGCGCGCGCCGAAATCGCCGGCACCGTCGAATCCGCCCACGGCGCCCTCGTCACGCCCGGCCTCGTCGACTGCCACACGCACCTCGTGTTCGCGGGCGACCGCGCGCGCGAATTCGAGATGCGCCTGCAGGGCGCGAGCTACGAAGCGATCGCGAAAGCCGGCGGCGGCATCCTCTCGACCGTGCGCGCGACACGCGCCGCGAGCGAGGACGCACTGCTGGCCGCGTCGCTGCCGCGCGCGCAGGCGCTGCTGCGCGACGGCGTCACCACGCTCGAGATCAAGTCCGGCTACGGCCTGGACACCGCCACCGAGATCCGCATGCTGCGCGTCGCACGGCGGATCGGCGCCGAACTCGGCGTCGGCGTGCGCACGACCTTCCTCGGCGCGCACGCGCTGCCGCCGGAGTTCGCGGGGCGCGCGGACGACTACATCGATCACGTCTGCAGGGACATGCTGCCCGCGGTCGCGGCCGAAGGCCTCGCCGACGCGGTCGACGCGTTCTGCGAAGGCATCGGCTTCTCGCTCGAACAGACCCGCCACGTGTTCGACGCGGCGCGGGCGCACGGCCTTCCCGTCAAGCTGCACGCCGAGCAGCTCAGCCTGCTCGGCGGCGCGGCGATGGCCGCGGGCCACGGCGCGTTGTCCGCCGACCACCTCGAATGGATCACCGACGGCTGCGCCCGGGCGATGGCCGCGGCGGGCACGGTCGCTGTGCTGCTGCCAGGCGCCTTCGTGTGCCTGCGCGAGACGAAGCTGCCGCCGATCGACAGCCTGCGCGCGCACGGCGTGCCGTTGGCGGTGGCGACCGACTGCAATCCGGGCACCTCGCCGCTGTTGTCGCTGCGTGTCGCGATGGCACTCGCCTGCTCGCAGTTCCGGCTGACGCCCGAGGAAGCGCTGCGCGGCACGACCGTCAACGCCGCCCACGCCCTCGGGCTGCGCGATCGCGGCCGGCTCGCCGTAGGCCAGCGCGCGGACATCGTGGTGTGGAACGCGGACGAACCCGCGGAACTGTCGTACTGGCTTTCGGGCCGACCGCCCCGGCACGTCTATCTGGGCGGCAGGGCCGTCGACCTCGCGCCGTCGGATTGAACGATTGCCGGGCTCCAATGAAAAACCCCGCTGGTGGCGGGGTTTTCCGGGTCGATCCGTGGATGCTTACTTCGCGGCGGGAGCCGCCTTCCGGACCACGGTCTTCGCCGGTGCCTTCACGGCCGGCTTGGCCGCCGTCTTGACGGCCGGCTTGGCGGACTTCGCGGGTGCCGCGGTCTTGCTCGTCGCCTTGTGCGGGCGCGCGTTGCCGTAGCTGCCGGCGCTGCGCTTGCCCTTCGGAGTCTTCTTGTCGCCCTTGCCCATGTCCGTTCCTGCGTTGCGTTGGAAGTGGCGCGTAGCCTAGCAAAGACGGGGGTTGCCGAACAGGGAAACCGCGGCGATCAGATCGTTTCCGGGATCCGGTCGATTTCGCAGCAGCCGCTCGACAGACGCAGGTTCAGCACGTGCGCCAGTGCGATCAGGCTGCCGCCGGTCGCCATCGCGACCGCATGCGCCGCGAGGTTGTGGTGCAGCGCATCGACCAGCACCGCGCTCCACAGCAGGGTGATGCCGGGCACGAGCAGAGCGAGCGCATGCCCGACGCGATGGCGGCGGTAACCGAGGATCAGGCTCGCCGAACCGAGCAGGCTCGCGAAGGCGATGAAACCCATTTCGAACACGGGGTTCGCGAAACCGGCGCCGATCGCGGGAGCGATCGCGAGCACCAGCGGGAGCGCGGCGCAGTGGATCGCGCAGAGCATCGAGCCCGTCGCGCCGATGCGATCGAGCATGCCGCGATGCGGATCGCGCGCTGGAAGGATGGCCGCCATGTGCAACATTGTAACACGGAGCGGCAGGCATGTGATGTTGTAACACCGACTGCTTCAGGCGCGGTCGGGCACCAGCAAGCTTCCGGCCCCGGCTTCCCGCCGGGGTCCATGCCCACGACGCGTGCGCGACCCTCAGGCCGAAACGCCGGCCTTCCGGCAGTCGCCGCACACGCCGTGCACCTCGAGCGTCTGCGCCTGAGGGGTGAATCCGAGCGCACGCGCCCTTTCCTCGAGCTGGTGCGACACCTTCTCGTCCTCCAGCTCGATCGCCGCGTGGCAGCTGTCGCAGATCAGGAACGGTACGGTGTGGCGAACGCTCGGGTGGTGGCAGGCGACGTAGGCGTTGATCGATTCGAGCTTGTGGATGAAGCCGTTCCCGAGCAGGAAGTCGAGCGCGCGATAGATCGTCGGCGGCGCGGACGAGGCCTTCGATTCGCTGATCCGCGCGAGCAGGTCGTAGGCCTTGACCGGGACCTTCGAGTCGGCCACCAGGCGCAGCACGTCCGCGCGCAGCGGGGTCAAGCGCAGCGCGCGCTCCCCGCAGGCCTTTTCGACCTCGCGGACGTACTCGTCCGCGTGGTGGACGTGGTGCTTCGGATCGGTGCAGGCGTTCTTCGCGGCCATGCGGGCTATCGTACCGCGGCTTCCCGCCTCAGGCGGGGGACGCTGCGTTGCGGCGCGCGATGCGTTCCAGCGCGGCGTCGATACGCTCGAGCGCCTGCTCGCGGCCGGCGAGGTAGACCGTGTGCTCGATCGACGGCGACACCTGGGTGCCGGTGATCGCCACCCGCAGCGGCTGCGCGATCTTCCCCATCCCCAGGCCCAGCGCCTCGGACGTATGCACGAGCGCCGCGTGGACGCCTTCGGGCGTCCAGTTCGGCGCGTCGGCGAGCCGCTCGCGCACCGAGGCCAGCGGCGAGACCGCGCCGTCGGTCAGGTGCTTGGCGACCGCGGCCTCGTCGTAGTCGGCCAGCGGCTCGAACCACACGCGCGCGCGCTCGGCCATTTCCTTGAGCGTGTGCACGCGGTCGCGCAGCGCGACGACCACGTCGACCGCCGCCGGCCCGCCCGCGAGGTCGTAGCCGGCATGGCGCAGGTGCCAGTCCAGGTGCAGCGCGACCTCGGCCGGATCGTCGTTCTTGAGGTACTGCTGGTTGAGCCAGCGCAGCTTTTCGGTGTCGAAGCGCGCCGCGCTGTGGTTGACGTCGGCGATGTCGAACAGCTCGACCATCTGCGCGACCGAGAAGATCTCCTGGTCGCCGTGCGACCAGCCCAGCCGCACGAGGTAGTTGAGCACCGCGTGCGGCAGGTAGCCGTCGTCGCGGTACTGCATCACGCCGACCGCGCCGTGGCGCTTGGACAGCTTCTGGCCGTCGGCGCCGAGGATCATCGGCAGGTGCGCGAACACCGGCGCCGGCGCACCGAGCGCGCGGTAGACGTTGATCTGGCGCGGCGTGTTGTTGACGTGGTCGTCCCCGCGGATCACCTCGGTGATGCCCATGTCGATGTCGTCGACGACGACCGCGAAGTTGTAGGTCGGAAAGCCGTCCGAGCGCACGAGAACGAAATCGTCGAGCTCGGCGTTCGCCCACTCGATGCGGCCCTTGACCTTGTCCTCGAACACCACGCTGCCTTCGGACGGGTTGCGGAAGCGGATCACGCGGTTCGGATCGTCGCGCATCGGCAGCTTCGCATCGCGCGCGCGGCCGTCGTAGCGTGGTTTCTCCTGCTTCGCGAGCGCCGCCGCGCGCATCGCCTCGAGCTCCTCTTTCGTCTCGTAGGCGTAGTAGGCATGGCCGGCGTCGAGCAACTGCTGCGCCACGTCCCGGTAGCGCTCCATGCGCGCCGTCTGGAAGACCGGGCCCTCGTCGTGATCGAGCCCGAGCCAGGCCATGCCGTCGAGGATGGCCTGCACCGCCGCGTCGGTGGAACGCTCGCGGTCGGTGTCCTCGATGCGCAGGATGAACTCCCCGTCGCGATGGCGCGCCTCCAGCCAGCAGTACAGCGCGGTGCGCGCGCCGCCGATGTGAAGGTAGCCGGTGGGGCTCGGGGCGAAGCGGGTGCGGCAGCTCATGGCGGGCGGCGGCTGGCGGGGGATCGGTGATTTTCGCACGAACGCGCGAGCGCGGCCCGCGGCCCGCGGCGTTCAGGAAATCCGCGGCGGAAATCGCGCCCTGCGCGCCGGAGGCTGACGCTACAATGGCCGGCCCCGCACCACCCGGAGTCGTTTCGATGCGCCATCGCGTTTCCGCCCTGTCCGCCTTCCTCGCCTGCGCGCTGGCCTTGTCCGCGTGCGGCAAGCACGAAGCCGGCGGCGCGAAGTCCGGAACGGCGGCGGCCTCGCCGGGCGCCGCATCGACGGCGACCGAAACCGGGATCCCGGTGGCGACCCAGGCCGGCCCGCGCGTGGACCTGCATACGAACATGGGCGACATCGTCGTCGAGCTCTACCCCGACAAGGCGCCCCGGACGGTCGAGAACTTCCTCACCTACGCGCGCGAGGGCTACTACAACGGCACGATCTTCCACCGCGTGATCGACGACCTGCTGATCCAGGGCGGCGCCTACACGCCCGACCTGCAGAAGAAGCCCGCGCACGCGCCGATCGGCAACGAGGCCAACAACGGCCTGTCGAACCAGCGCGGCACGATTTCAGCCGCGCGCGGGCGCACCGCCGCCTCGGAGACCTCGGAGTTCTTCATCAACCTCGTCGACAACCCGCGCTTCGACTACACCTCGGACGCGCACGAGGACACGGCGGGTTACGCGGTGTTCGGCAAGGTCGTCAGCGGCATGGACGTCGTCGACAAGATCCGCCGCGTGCAGACCCATCCGCAGGGCAAGTTCACCGCGGACGTGCCGGTCGCGCCGGTCATCGTCGAGAAGGTCGAAATCCTGCCGGCGGCCTCGCCTTGATGGCCCGCACGAGGACGTTGCGCGCGTGACCACCCTGTTCGTTTCCGACCTGCACCTGGACGCGGCGCGCCCGAACCTGTCCGCGGCCTTCCTCGACCTGCTCGCCGGCGAAGCACGCCGGGCCGACGCGCTCTACATCCTCGGCGACCTGTTCGAATACTGGGTCGGCGACGACGATCCGCAGCCGGTCGCGGCGCAGGTCGCCGACGGCCTGTCGGCGCTCGCGCGCTCGGGCGTGGCGGTGTCCTTCCTGCGCGGCAACCGGGATTTCCTCGTCGGCGAGGCGTACGCCGCGCGTTGCGGCATGCGCATCCTGCCCGATCCCTGCGTGATCGACCTGTACGGCCGGCCCACCCTGCTCGCGCACGGCGATGCGATGTGCACCGACGACCTCGCCTACCAGGCTTTCCGCCGGCAGAGCCGCGATCCGGCGTGGCAGGCCGCGATGCTCGCGCAGCCGCTGCAGGCGCGCATCGCGCTTGCGCAACGCGCGCGCGCCGCGAGCGTCGAGCACCAGCGCGCGGTGCGGCCCGACGCGGCCGAAGCGGCCGCGGGGCGGGAAGACATCACCGACGTGAGCGCGGCGACGGTGGAAGCGACCTTCGCGCGCTACGGCGTCGCGACGATGATCCACGGCCACACCCACCGGCCCGCGATCCACCAGCTCGTCGTCGACGGCATGCCGCGGCGGCGCATCGTGCTCGGCGACTGGTACGAACAGGGCTCGGTGCTGCGCGTGGATCGCGACGGCATCGGCCTCGCGAAGCTTTGAGCCCCGTGCTCAGGGTTCCGGTGCGGCTGGGGCGGCCAGCGACGCGAGTTCTTCCGCGCTGAAGCCCGCCGCGCGGCGCGCATCGAGGTTGAACGGCCCGCGCACCGAACCGCGCGCGTGCAGCGCGAGCAGCCGCCGGAACTCGGCCTCGGGCTCGACGCCGTCGCGCTCGCAGCACCAGCGGAACCAGCGCGAACCGGCGGCCACGTGCGCAACCTCCTCGCGCAGGATCGTTTCGAGGATGCCGGCCGTCGCCTCGTCGCCGACGTCGCGCAGCCGCGCGATCATGCCCGGCGTCACGTCGAGCCCGCGCGCCTCGAGCACGCGCGGCACCAGCGCCATGCGTTCGCGGCAGCAGTGCGCGGTCTTTTCGGCCATCTCCCACAGGCCGTTGTGCGCGTCGTAGTCGCCGTAATCGCGACCGAGCTCGCGCAGCCGGGTGCGCAGCATCGCGAAGTGCCGCGCCTCGTCGGCAGCGACCCCGACCCAGTCCGAGTAGAACGCCTGCGGCATTCCGCGGAAGCGGTAGACCGCGTCCCAGGCGAGGTTGATCGCGTTGAACTCGATGTGGGCGATCGCGTGGACGAAGGCGGCGCGGCCTTCGGCGGAGCCGAGACCGCGGTGGGCGACGTCGCGGGGATGGACGAGGCAGGGGCGGTCGGGACGGCCGGGAGCCGCGATCGGCGTGACAGGCGGTTCGCCGCTTTCGACGTCGAGTTTGCCTCGCACGAAGGCCGCGGCGGCAGCGGCCGTCAGCGCGGGCTTTTCGTCGGGGCCGGAAGCATGCAGGCATTCGGACGCAGCTGCGAACAACGAGGGACTTCGCATGGCTCCGCTCGCCGCTGCGCGAGCCGTGCCTACGACGCCACCCGCCGCTTCTTCTTCGCCTCATCCGACCGCAACTGCCGCAGCCGCTCGAAGTAGCCCGGCTCGATGCCGGTCACGTACTCGCCGCTGAAGCAGGAGGTGTCGAACTTGCGGCCCGGGAACTTGGGGCCTGCGACGGCGGCCTCGAGGTCGGAGAGGTCCTGGTAGATCAGCCAGTCGCAGCCGAGCAGCTGCTCGATCTCCTTCTCGGTGCGGCCGTGGGCGACGAGTTCGGTCGAGGACGGCATGTCGATGCCGTAGATGTTCGGGTAGCG
>Ga0207691_10003165_pt1 | contig 16089 bp, 16 predicted proteins | sample KBSM13metaG_FD_184327 | JGI IMG/M metagenome (GOLD analysis project Ga0207691, IMG submission 184327) | Miscanthus rhizosphere microbial communities from Kellogg Biological Station, Michigan, USA - KBS M1-3 metaG (SPAdes) (version 2) | ecosystem: Host-associated > Plants > Roots > Rhizosphere >... | reverse complement strand
CCAGGGGTTTTGCCGTTACCCGCAGGCCCAAGGCCACGGCGCTTCTTGTCGCGACCGGCAAAATTGATCTCGCTGGTGTCCTGGATCGCCAGGATGCGGTGCCCACGGCATTGCGCCACAGTGCGAGCCGCGCAGGTGGTCACAATGTTCTCGGTCGACACATAGGGCGAGGACAGGAAGCGGTGCACCGCCATCTCACCGCTTCGCGTCTCGCCAATCCGCCGCAGCACAACAGTGCCGAGCGCTACCATCCGATCAATCAGCCAGTCTGCCCGTTCCGCTACCCGGATGTCCCCGAATGCCATCAAAGCCTCCGACACAACCTGCCGAGGACCTTGAATCACAGCCAAGACGCTCATGGAATCACTTCCGTGAACCCCGTAGCTTCGGGGGAGGGTAGGAGACCGAGTCACCCCGCGACGTGATCCAGCGCCTGCAACAGATACGGCCGGAAATCTCGATAGTTCTCGATCATCGGAAAATGCCCCATGCCCTTCATGATGGTCATGCGCGAGCCCGGAATGCTCGCCGCGACCTTCTCGGTCATCTCCGGCGTGCACGAGTAGTCGTACTCGCCGGTGAGCAACGCGACCTTGCAACGGTTGGTGTCGATGCGCTTGATGTCTTCGCGCCCGTCCCAGTCGTTGCTGTAGAAATGGACATCGCCCTGATAAACGCCCGGCCCCGACTGGCTGTAGTACCACCAGTTCTCGCGCCGGCTCCCCTCGGGGCTGGTCGGCGCGTTGAGGCCGTAGGTATAGCTCGCCGCAAGCTCGCCGCCGTGGATCGCCGGATGATGCAGCAACTCGTTGTAGCGCCCCGGCGCGTAGGCCGAGCTTTCCAGGCCGACGATTCCGGCAAGCTCGTCCTGAAACTCGGCCGCGACCTTCAGCACGATCGCACCGCCCATCGAGCAGCCCATCACCACCGGCCGCTCGAGCCCGAGCTTCAGCCATACGGCGCGGATCATCGCCAGATAGCTCTGCGTGGTGAGGCGGTATTTCTTCAGCCACCACTGGGCCGCGGGCGTCGAGCGGCCGTGATACGGCAGGTCGAACGCGATCACGCGGAAGCGGTCCGTGACCTCCCTGTCGTTGAGTACGTGGCGGTACTGCCGCGAGTCCGCTCCGGCCGTGTGCAGGCATAGCAATGGCACGCCCCCTCCCGCCTCCTCGACATGCACGCGGTAGGTCGCGCCTTCGGCCTCGACCGGGAGATAGCGCCCGATGATCGGCTCGAACTCGATTGCTTCAGCCATTCGGCGCTCCTGTCTCGCGCATGATGTTCATCATCCGGTGCAGTGCGCGCGCATTCTGCATCGCCACCAGGCTGTCGCCCTCGAGCACGAACTCCGGTACGCGCATCAGCATGGCGAAGAAATCGTGGAACAGCGGCGGCGGGTTGGGACTGAGAAACTTCTTCCACACCGCGACCGGCGCGCGGAAGCCGAACGGCGTGCGCGTATCGAGTTTCGGCGTCACGATGTCGGCGATCTGTCCCTTCTCGACTTTCACCGCATAACGGGTATCACCGAACGTGAGGCCGAACGTGGTTGTGAACCAGTCGCCGATGACCTTTAATTCAGGATCGCCGTTCACCCGTTCGCGGTAGCGCGCGAGCCACGCGCCTCCCGGATAGTCACTCATCAGCCTTCCTCCCGTTTCTTATAAGCACAAGGAGCCTAGCATGGACAAAGAGACATTGGAGACCGGACTGCGGATCCGCGCCGAGGTGTTGGGCAAGGAGTACGTCGAGAACTCGATGAAGAATGCGGACGACTTCAACCGTCCGTTTCAGGAGTTCGTCAGCGAGTATTGCTGGGGCGCGGGCTGGGGCCGTCCCGGCCTGAGCAAGAAAGAGCGCAGCATGCTCAATCTGGCGATGATCGCGATCCTCAACCGCCCGCATGAATTGAAACTGCACATCCGCGGCGCGTTGACCAACGGGCTCACCAAGGACCAGATCCGCGAGATCTTCATCCACATGTCGATCTATGCCGGAGTGCCGGCGGGTGTCGACGCATTCCGCCAGGCGCGCGAAGTGTTCGCCGAGATGGCGAAGAAGTAACGCAACGACAATCGAGGAAACGTCATGGATATCGGCTTCATCGGTCTCGGCAACATGGGCTATCCGATGGCCCGCCGCCTCGTCGAGGCCGGCCACAAGCTCATCGTCTACGACACGTCGGGGCAGATGATGTCGCGGCTCACATCGTTGGGCGCGGTCGCGGCGAAGTCGCCGCGCGATGTCGCCGATCAGGTCGAGACCGTGATGGCGAGCCTGCCCACCCCCGACATCGTGCTCGCCGTTGCGACCGGCAGGGACGGGGTGATCGAGGGCAAGAAGGTGAAGCGCTTCCTCGACATGTCGACGACCGGCGCGCGCATGGCGACCAAGGTCGCGGAGTTGCTGGCTGCGAAGAACATCACCGGCATCGACCTGCCGGTGAGCGGCGGCGTCGGAGGCGCCGAGAAGGGCACGGTCGCGGTGATGTATGCGGGCCCGCGCGCGAGCTTCGACGAGTTGAAGGACGTGCTGTCGGTGATCGGCAAGCCGTTCTACATCGGCGAGAAGCCCGGCATGGGCCAGACGATGAAGCTCTGCAACAACCTGCTTTCGGCCGCCAACATGGCCCTCTCGTCCGAGGTCATGGTGATGGGCGCGAAGGCCGGGCTCGACCCGCAGATCATGGTCGACGTGATCAACGTGAGCTCCGGCCTCAACACCGCGGTGCGCGACAAGTTTCCGAAGTCCGTGATGACCGGCAACTTCGACTACGGCTTCTACACAGGCCTCATGTACAAGGACGTGCGGCTCTGCGTCGAAGAGGGCGAGGCGATGGGCGTGCCGATGCCGATCGCCGGCGCGGTGCATCAGATGTGGCTGATGGCGAACAGCGTGAACGGGCCGGGCTCCGACTTCACCGAGATCACCAAGATCATCGAGAAGTGGGCCGGCGTCGAGGTAAGAGCGAAGAAGAAGTGAGGTTGATCCCTCCCCTGAAAGCCTGAAAGGGGAGGGTCGGCTCGCGAAGCGAGCCGGGGTGGGGTCAACCGCACTTGAGAGTCCCCCCACCCGGCCGGCTTCGCCGTCCACCCTCCCCCGCAAGCGGGGGAGGGATAAGAAAGAAACGCGGGAGGAGCGAGTGTCCGACATCCACGAAATCTACGCCGTCAAATATGGCCGCCATCAGCGCAAGAAGGCCGAGAATTACATCGGCGGCGATCTGCACGACACGGACGAGCCGATCGACTATTTCGTCTGGGCGATCGTCGGGCCGTCCGGCAATTTCGTCGTCGACACCGGCTTCGATCATGCGATGGCGCAAAAGCGCGGGCGCCAGATCGAGAAGCCGATCGCCGAAGGGCTCAATGCGATCGGCGTCGCGCCGGACAAGGTGGGCAACGTCATCATCTCGCATCTGCATTACGATCACTGCGGCAACTACAACACCTTCCCGAACGCGCGCTTCCACCTGCAGGACATCGAGATGGCCTACGCGACCGGGCGCTGCATGTGCCACAAGCACATGCGCGTCCCGTTTGAGGAGGAGGACGTGGTCGCGATGGTGCGCAAGGTTTTTGCCGGTCGCGTCACGTTCCATGACGGCGCCGATCAGATCGCGCCGGGCATCACGGTGCACAGGATCGGCGGCCACTCGAAGGGCTTGCAATGCGTGCGGGTGAAGACCAAGCGCGGCGATGTGATCCTCGCCTCCGATACCGCCCACCTTTATTCCCACCTCAATGAGGGCCGCGTGTTCCCGATCACCTACAATGTGGGCGAGGTGCTCGACGGCTACGACACGATGAAGCGGCTGGCGCCGTCGCCCAATCACATCGTGCCGGGGCATGACCCGCTGGTGCTGAAGTATTACCCGGCCGCGAAAGCCGGCCTCGAAGGCTGGGTCGCGCGGCTCGACGTCGATCCCAAGGTGCCGCCTGCCTGAATTTGCGGCGCGGCAGCGTGAAGCAGCGAAAGTCCTTTCGCGCCGGTGCGGCAATATGCTCCAATGACAGTGTCGACAGTCGCGGCGGCTCGATCCGTCACGCTGACAAGAAGCCACAGGGGAAACCGTTCAGCGGAGGGAGATCATGATCATCAGACATTCGCGCCGCCGTGTGCTCGGCTACGGCGCGGCCGGCGCCGTGGCGCTCGGCATGCCGTCGATCGCGCGCGCGCAGGGCCAGGTCGTGCGCATCGGGCTGCCGACCAAGACCTACTATCCGACCATCATCGCCGAGACGGCGCTGCGCCAGAAGCTGTTCGAGAAGGAAGGCATCAAGGCGGAGCTGACCATCTATCGCGGCGGCGCCGAAGGCTACGAGGCGATGGCGGCGGGCGCTGCCGACGTGATCCTCAATTCGGCCTCGTCGGTTGCAGCCGGGATCAAGAAGGGCGTGATGGCGAAGAACGTCGCCGGCGCGGCGCTCGGCTATTACGGCTGGCACCTGGTGGTGAAGCCGGACTCGCCGATCAAGGACGCCAGGGACCTCGCCGGCAAGAAGGTCGGCATCACCTCGGCCGGCTCAGGGACGGACATCCTCGCGCTGTGGACGCAGGCCGACCGCAAGATCACCTTCACCCGCGTGCCGCTCGGCGGCGGAGGGCTGGTGCCGAACCTGCTCTCCGGCAACATCGACGCGACCGTGATCTACTCGCCGCTCTCCTACAAGCTGTTCATCGAGAAGACCGCGCGCAGCCTGATCGACTACGGCGCCTCGGTGCCGCCGAACATGACCGGCGCCTGGATGGCGACCGACAAGTTCATCAAGGACAAGCCGCAGGTGCTGCAGAAGACCTTGAATGCGCTCTACGGCGGGCTCGCGTTCCTGCAGGACCCGAAGAACCGCGCCGAGGCCGTGAAGCTGATCGCCGAGATCGACGAGATCCCGCCGAACATCGCCGAGGCCGAACTCGACGGCAACATCGTCAAGCTGTCGAAGGACGGCGCGATGCAGAAGGACTGGATGATCCTCGCGCTCGACCTCGCGCGGCTGATCGGGATGACCGATCTCGCGCCGGTGGAGGATATTTACACGACGCAGTTCAAGCCGGTGCCGACGATGGTGTGAGCCTGGCTCCGGTCTCGCGGCGTTTCCCTCTCCCCGCTTCGCGGGGCGAGGGAACGAAGGTGAGAGCTGAGCGAGTGAAAGAGCAAGCATGACCCGCTTCCAGCTCATCGCGATCCGGCTGCTGCTGCTCGCGCTCTTTCTCGCGGCGTGGGAGACGCTTCCGCGCAACAACGTCATCAACCCGATGTTGCTGCCGCCGCTGACCGATGTGCTGAAGATGCTGGTCGAGCTCCTCGGGCGCGCGCAGGTGCACGAAGCAATCCTGGTCACGGCGGCGGAGGTCATCGTCGCCTTCGTGATCGCGGTGCCGCTCGGCGCCGTCATCGGCGTGCTGATCGCCGAATACGACTACGCCGGGCAGATCTTCAAGCCGCTGCTGTTCTACGTGTTCAGCGTGCCGAAATCGATCTTCCTGCCGATGTTCATCCTGATCATGGGCATCGGCTTCCAGCAGAAGGTCGCCTATGCGGCGTTCTCGACGCTGTTCGTCGTGATCATGAGCGCGACCGCGGCGGTGGAATCGGTCAAGGCCGACCACGTGCTGGTGGCACGCTCCTACGGCGCGACACGGATGCAGATTCTCACGCGCGTCTATGTGCCGAGCATGATGCCGATCCTGCTCGAGACCCTGCGCATCTCGATGATCTTCAACTTCACCGGAGTGATGATCGCCGAGATGTATGCCTCGCGCACCGGCATCGGCCACCTGATCGCGAACTGGGGCGAGAACTTCCAGCTGCCGCAGCTGTTCGCCGGCGTGCTGCTGCTTGCCGCCGTCGCGATCGCGTTCAACGAGACGGTGCGCTTCCTCGAACACCGGGTGAGCGCATGGCGAACGTAGCCAACCTGAGCATCGTGCGCAGCGAGCCGGCCGGTGCCGCGATCGAGGTTGCGGGCTTGAGCCACATCTATGCGGGCCGCGAGGGCGCGGTGCCGGCACTCACTGACATTGCGATGACGGTGAATGCCGGGCGCTTCGTCGTGATCGTCGGCCCGAGCGGCTGCGGCAAGACCTCGCTGCTGATGATGATGGCCGGCCTGCGCCACCAGACCTCCGGCACCATCGACATCCAGGGCAGGCCGATCGACGCGCCCGATCCGGATCGCGTCGGCGTCGTGTTCCAGGAAGCAAGCCTGTTTCCGTGGCTTTCGGCGCTCGACAATATCGAGTTTCCGCTCGCGCTGCGCCACGCGCCGCGCGAGGAACGCCGCGCCCGCGCGACCGAGATGCTCAATCTCGTCGGCCTGCAGGGTTTTGGCGCGCGCTATCCGCATGAACTTTCGGGAGGCATGAAGCAGCGCGTCTCGATCGCGCGCGGGCTGGTGCAGGACCCGCCGGTGCTGCTGATGGACGAGCCGTTCGCCGCGCTCGACGAGCAGACGCGCATGACCATGGGTCACGAATTGCTGCGCATCTGGTCGCAGACCGCCAAGACCGTGGTGTTCGTCACGCATAGTTTGACCGAGGCCGTGTATCTGGCCGACGAAGTGCTGGTGATGTCGGCGCGCCCCGGCCGCATCATCGATCGCATCGCCATCAGCCTGCCGCGCCCGCGCACCTACGAGATGATGGCGACCGACGTGTTCGGCCGCCTGCGCGACCGCATCTGGCAGCAGATCCGGAAGAGCGCGTGATGCGCCGCCTCTCGATAGCCGTCCCCCTGAGGTGCGAGGCGCGTAGCGCCGAGCCTCGAAGGGCGGCCTGCGTTTCCATCCTTCGAGGCGCGCTTGGCGCGCACCTCAGGATGATGACGGTGGAGTGCGGGCCATGAAACGCCCCTCCCCTGTGATCGTGCGCTGGCTGATCCTCTTGGGCCTGCTCGTGTTCTGGGAGCTGATGCCGCGCACCGGGATCATTCCGGAGCTGTTCCTGCCGTCGCTGTCCAAAACCGTTGCCGTATTGATCAAGGACTGGCGCGAATACGCATCGGAATTGGCAGTCACGCTCTACGAGGTCGCGTTCGCCATGCTGATCGCCTGCGGCATCGGCATTCTGTGCGGCGCGCTGGTTGGCGGCATCGCGCTGCTGCGCAGCCTGCTGTTGCCGGTGTTCTCCAGCATGTACGCCGTGCCGATCGTGATCCTTTATCCGATCTTTACCGCCTGGTTCGGCATCGGCTCGCAATCGAAGATCATCTTCGCCGGCGTTTACGGCTTCTTTCCCGTCATGCTTTCGACCGCGGCCGGCATCCGCACCATCGATCCGCAACTGCTGCTCGCCGCGCGCAGCATGGGCGCGACCCTGACGCAGCAGATCACCCGCGTCATCATCCCGGCCTCGATCCCGACCGTGCTGACCGGCCTGCGGCTCGGCGGCGCGCTGACCATCATCGGCGTGGTGGTGAGCGAAATGCTCACCTCGGCGGCGGGCATCGGCTATCTGGTGACGCGCTATCGCACCATCCTCGATTCACCGCATGTGTTCGGCGCGATCGTGATGATCTTGTTGCTGTCGATCCTGTTCGACACGTTCGCGCGGATGATCGAGCGCCGCACGATGGTGTGGCAGACCGCGGGGCGCAAGCAGCGCGAGGGTGAGATCGCCGAGGTGGTGACGCGAGCGGCGCCGGCGCCGGTGTAACGTGGAGGCTGCCGGGAAAAAAATTCGAAAAACAACCCCATGCAAAGAACAAGAATTGATAGGAGTGCAGTATTATTTTACCTATGTTCGATCTTACGCTATCGTTCGACAACGGCCCGACACCCGAAGTGACGCCGCACGTGCTCGACGCGCTGGCCCGGCGCGACGTGACATCGACCTTCTTCGTGATCGGCGAGAAGCTCGTGCAGCATCGCGCGCTCGCCGAGCGCGCGCATGCCGAGGGGCACTGGATCGGCAATCACACCTGGAGCCATTCGCGTCCGTTCGGGCTGATGGACGCCGACGCCGCGATATCCGAATTCGACCGCACCCAGCAGGCGATCGGATCATTGATGCATCGCCACCGCCTTTTTCGGCCCTATGGACAAGGCGGAAACCTCGACAAGCGCCTGCTCTCAAGGGCCGCGGTGGAGCATCTTGCGCGCGAGAAGGCGACGATCGTCGTGTGGAGCGCGCTGCCGCACGACTGGCAGGATCCGGACGGATGGGTCGAGCGCGCGCTCGATCAGATCGCCGTGCAGCCCTGGAGTCTGATGGTGCTGCACGACCTGCCGACCGGCGCCATGCGGCACCTCGACCGGTTCCTCGGACTCGTCGCCGACCGCGGCGGACGCGTCCGGCAGGACTTCCCGCCGGACTGCCTGCCGATGATCGACGGACGGCTGACGCAGCCGCTGGAGCGCTACCTCGCGGACTGACCACGCTGGAGTTTGATCCACGGAGCTTGAAAAGCTCTCCGCTCATTCCCGCGAAAGCGGGAATCCAGTCCTTGGCCCCGGGTCCCGCTTTCGCGGGGACGAGCGGATATATTTCTAGATCTTCACCAGCGGCAATTCCCGCAACGACGCCACGTCTTCCAGATTGTTCAGCTTTTCGAACAGCGCCTCGGCCTGTTTTCGCCCGAGCCGGCTCTCGGTGCAATCGAGAAATTTTTCGCGCAGTTCCGCGTCGGTCAAAGGCTTCTGCCAGTGCCCCTTCGGCCGCACCACCGGCGCGTGATCGAGTTTCTCGCCGTTCTTCAGCCTGATGCTGACGCGGTCGTCCGGCGCAAACGGCGGCATGTCGGCGAGCCGCTCGTTGGTGGTCGAGCGCTTCACCTTGCGCATCGTCGCGATGATGTCGTCGCGGCGCACGAAGCCGTCGTCGAGCTCTTTCAGGCCCACCTTGCGCGCGACCAGCGCCGAGGCGACCGCGAACTCGATCGAGAACTTCGCCTCCAGCGCGGTCTTCGGCTCGCGATTGCGCAGCATCAGGTCCTGCGCGTCGCCGATGCGCACGTGAATCTCGTCGATCGCCGTGGGATCGATGTTGTGCTCTTCGGCGAGATCGAGCACCGCGTCGATCGAGCGGTGGGTCGCGTAGCACATCGGGTAGCGCTTGATGTTGATGCCCATCTTTTCCAGCCGCCACGCACTGCCCAGGCCCCAGTCGCCACGCGCGACCGCGGGATTGCCGGAGTCCGAATGCGCGTGCATGAAGCCGGCCCTGTGCTCCAGCACGTCGGGCGACGCCGTGAAGCCGGATTTGGCGAGCCGTGCCGCCAGCACGCCGGATTGCGCGGTGCGCCCGGCATGCAGCGACTTGGTCATGGTGCCGAAATTTGCCACCGTCCCGGCCGCGAGCGAGGCCGCGATCGCGATCGCATTCGTCGTCTCGTCGGCATTGAGGCGATTGAGCCGCGCGCAGGCCGCCGCCGCCGACAACGTTCCCCAGATCGCGGTCGGATGAAAGCCGCGCTCGTGCAGCGCGCCGGGCTCGAGCTCCTGCAGCAGCGCCCAGACCTCGTAGCCTGCCACGTATGCGGCCAGCGCCTCTTCGCCGCTCGAGCCCAGGGTCCAGCCTTCGGCGAGAATCGCCGGCGTCAGCGCGGCGCTCGGATGGCCGTCAATGCCGACGTCGTCATAGTCGAGCACATGCGCGGCAACGCCGTTGACCAGGGCCGCATCCGGCGCCGACAGGTTGCGTCCCCCCGGGATTTCCGGCGCGCCGTCGTTGGTGGTGGAGGCCGGCACGATCTGCGCGACCAGGCGCACCGCTTCCTCGTCCGCACCCGCGATCATGGTGCCGACGCAGTCGAGCATGCCGATGCGCGCCCCGAAACTGGCGCGCGCCGGTACGGCGCCCGGCTCGATCGCGGCGACGAATCTGGCGATATCGGAGGTCAGCGCGGTCATGAACGGCTCCCTTGTCAGTCTTCTTTGCGTTGGCGGCACTATGCGGCATTCCGAGCCTTGACGGCCAGAGCGTTGGAAAAGTAACGTGGAGGCAAGTGTCGACACAATGGCCGAAACGGTCTGGCGGCAATGCGGCGGGGCGCCGGGGGAAACGGATGCGACGATGCGGACGCGGCGCGCGTAACGGCTCGGACGTGAAAGTCGAAATCCCTGATTTCGCGGAACCATCGCCACAACCGGCGAACTTTTCCGCTATCTGACTCCGCACGCATGCGATTACACTCGCGACGCGCACCCGGCGCGTCTGCGATACCAAGGCCGCCGGGACGATTGTCGCCATTTGCCGTTACGACCCGCGTTCAAAGAGGTCGGCCGGTGCCCAGGGACAAGGTGACGGATGGATGAGCTGAAGTGGCTTCTCGTCGACTTCTTTCAGGCCATGGCTGCGGGCCTGCTGGTCGGCGGAACCTATGGGCTGATGTGCGTCGGCCTCGGCATCATCTTCGGCGTGATGCGCGTCGTGAACTTCGCCCACGGCGACTTCATGATGCTCGGCATGTACGCGGCGTTCTACCTGGTGACCGGCTTCGGCACGCTCGCGTTCCTCGGCCCGTATGTCGCACCGATCGTCGGTGCGCTGCTCGCCGGACCGATCGTCTTCGTCATCGGCTGGCTGTTGCATAAATACCTGATCTCGCAGGTCACCGGCGCGCGCGTGATGTCGGCGGAAGCCGAAGGACACTACGCGCAGATCATCCTGACGCTCGGCATCGCGCTGGTGCTGGCCAATGGCGGCCTGATCCTGTTCGGCTCCACGCCGGTGTCGGTGCAGACCCCGCTGTCGCGCGAATCCTGGGAGATCGGGCTGATCTTCTTCAACCAGGCGCGCGCGATCGGATTCATCATCGCGATACTCTGCGCGATCGGCCTCTACCTCTTTCTCACGCGCACCAATCTCGGCAAGGCGCTGCGCGCCGCGGCCGACAATCCGATCGCCGCGGCTTATGTCGGCATCGACGTCGACCGCTCGCACCGCATTGCGTTCGGGCTCGGCGTCGGCATCACGGCGGTCGCCGGCGGCCTGATCGCGATTTCGCAATCGTTTCAGCCCTACATCGGCTTCGATTTCGTCATCGTGATGTATGCCGGCGTGGTGCTCGGCGGCATGGGCTCGATCCTCGGCGCGTTCTGGGGCGGGCTGACCATCGGCCTCGTGCAGCAGATGTCGACCCTGGTGCTGCCCTATCAGCTGCAGAACACCGCGATCTTCGTGGTCTTCCTCATCATCGTGTTCTTCCGGCCGCAGGGAATGTTCGGCCGCGTCTGGGAGCGCACGTGATGAAGCGGCAGTCCCTCCTGCAGCAATACGCGGCGATCGCGATCTTCGCGGTGGCCTTCCTTGCGGTCGGCTTCGCCGTTCGCAATTCCTACTACCAGCTGATGATGACGCTGGTGCTGATCTGGGCCACGATGGGGCTCGGCTGGAACATGCTGTCCGGCTACAGCGGCCTGATCTCGTTCGGCCATGCGGCGTTCTTCGGGCTCGGCGCCTACACGGTCACCATCGCGTTCGTGAAGTTCGGCATCACGCCGTGGATCGGCGTCCCGCTCGGCACCATCGTCGGCATGATCGCGGGCGTGCTGATCGGCATTCCGACGTTCCGCCTGCGCGGGCATTACTTTGCGCTCGCGATGCTCGCCTATCCGCTCGCCATGCTCTACGTGTTCGAGTGGTTGGGCTATCAGGAAGTCTCGCTGCCGATGAAGCGCGAGAATCCCGCCGCCTACATGCAGTTCAACGATCAGCGCGCCTACATGGTGATCACCATGGTGGTGGTGGTCATCTGCATGATCATCTCGCTGCACGTCGAGCGCTCGCGCTTCGGCCGCTCGCTGCTCGCGATCAAGCAGAATTTGCCGGCCGCGGAAGCCGCCGGCATCAACGCGGCGCGCTGGCGCATGTACGCCATGATGCTCTCCGCCGCGATGGCGGCGGCGGCGGGCGGCATCTACGCCGTCATCCTGCTGGTGGTGACGCCGCTCACCGTGTTCGGTGCGCTGACCTCGGCGCAGGCGCTGATCGTGACGCTGTTCGGCGGCGTCGGCACATTCTGGGGCCCGATCATCGGCTCGGCGATCCTGATCCCGCTGGCCGAGACGCTGCACGCCGAACTCGGCCATATCCTGCCCGGCATCCAGGGCGTGGTGTATGGCGTCGCCATCATCGTGATCATTCTCGTGGCGCCGGACGGCATCTACTGGAAGGTGCGCGACCGCATCATGGCGCGGCGGACCCCGCCGCCGCTTCCCGAGCCGACCCCGGCCGTCGAGACGGCGTCGATCGCCGCGGACACGCCGCGGCCGGCCTTCGGCGCACCGATCCTCGAACTCGACGATGTCTCGCGCGCGTTCGGCGGCCTCAAGGCGGTCGAAGGCGTCACGCTGTCGGTGCCGGAAGGCACGATCTACGGCATCATCGGGCCGAACGGCGCCGGCAAGACCACGCTGTTCAACGTGCTGAACGGCTTCCTCACCGCCGATCGCGGCACCATGCGCTTCGCCGGTCAGGAGATCGGCAAGCTCAAGCCGCACGAAGTGTGCGCGCGCGGCGTCGGGCGCACGTTCCAGGTCGTGCGCTCGTTCCCGCGCATGACCGTGCTGGAAAACGTCGTGATCGGCGCCTTCGTCGGCTCGAAGACCGACGACGAAGCCGAGCGGCTTGCGATGGAAGCGCTCGCGCGCGTCGGCATGGCGGACCATCAGGCGCATATGCTGGCCGGCGGGCTCACCACGCGGCAGCTCCGGTTGATGGAGCTGGCGCGCGCGCTGGCGCCGAAGCCGCGGCTTCTGCTGCTCGACGAGACGCTCGCCGGGCTCGGGCAAAATGAGCTCGACGACGTGCTGCCGGTGATCCGCCGCGTCAACCGCGAAGGCGTCACCATCGTGATCATCGAGCACACGATGCACGCGATGGTGCGGCTCGCGGATCATTTCAGCGTGCTCGATCACGGCCGGCTGATCGCGAGCGGCGCTCCCGCCGACGTCACCAGGAACCCCGCCGTGATCGAAGCCTATCTCGGCAAGAAGTGGATGGACCGTGCTAAAGATCAGGTCGCTTGACGTCGCCTATGGCGGCCTGCGCGCGTTGAGCGGCGTATCGCTCGACGTCGAGCGCGGGCAGTTCGTCGCGGTCGTCGGGCCGAACGGCGCCGGCAAGACCACGCTGTTCAAGACCATTTCCGGCGTCGTGATGCCGGCCGCCGGCGAGATCACCTACAACGGGGCGAACCTGCTCGCCGTGGCGCCGGCCGAGCGCGCGCAGCTCGGCATCGCGCACGTGCCGGAAGGCCGGCAGGTGTTCGCCTCGATGACGGTGATGGAAAATCTCGAAATGGGCGCCTACACGCGCAAGGGACAGGCGCGCTGGAGCGAGACGCTGCCGATGATCCTGCAGCTCTTTCCCATTCTGGCAGAACGGCGCGACCAGCTTGCCGGCACGCTGTCGGGCGGCGAGCAGCAGATGCTGGCGATCGGGCGCGGACTTGCCTCGGCGCCGGAGCTTCTGATGCTCGACGAGCCCTCGATGGGACTTGCGCCCGCGATCGTCGATGCGATCTTCGAGCGCATTCAATTGATCCACAAGAACGGACTGACCATCCTGCTGGTCGAGCAACGCGTCGCCGAGGCGCTGGAGACCTGCGACCACGGCTACGTGCTGGAGACCGGCCGCGTCTCGATGGAAGGAAACCACAAGACGCTGATGTCGGACGAGCGCGTGCGGCGCGCCTATCTCGGCATGTGACTTTTTGGAATGCGGTGCCGGGGCGCACCGAGGCTTGAAAAGAAACGACGACAGATACGGAGGAATGAAAAATGAGACTAGCATCGTTGACCCGGCGCGGCGCCCTGCTTGCGGCGTCGGCCATCGCGCTGACGACGGTCGGATCGGCCCCCACCGTTCAGGCGCAGCCGAAGAACGTCAAGATCGCCGTGATCGCGCCGCTTTCCGGGCCGTGGGCGCGGCAAGGCACCCTGGTGAAGTTCGGTGCCGAAACCGCTGTCGCCGAGATCAACGCGGCCGGCGGCATCAAGTCGATGGGCGGCGCCAAACTCGAACTGGTCGCGATCGATGCCGGCGACTCGGCCGAGAAGGCGAAGAACGCGGCGCAGCGCCTGGTCGCGCAGGAGCCCGAGGTGGTCGGCGGCATGGGCGCGTGGCTCTCGACCTTCACGCTCGCCGTCACCGAAGTCACCGAGCGCGCCGAGATCCCGTGGCTGACGCTCTCCTACGCCGACTCGATCACCGACCGCGGCTTCAAGTTCGTCTACCAGTCCTCGCCAACCGCGGGCTGGCAGTCGGTCAACGCGCTGCCGACGATCCTCGAACTCGGCAAGGCCGCGACCGGCAAGGCGCCCGCTAGCGCCGGGATCATCGGCGACAACACGGCTTCGCCGATGGCCTTCCTCAAGCCGATGCGCGACGGCGGCCTGACCAAGCTCGGCATCAAGACCGCGATGGACGAGACCTATACGCCGCCGCTCGCCGACGCGACGCCGCTGATCCAGAAAGTGCGTTCGAGCCGGCCCGAGTTCCTGATCTTCATCTCCACCACCATCTCCGACCTCAAGCTCGGGTTGGAGAAGATGAATGAATTCCGCCTCGCCAAGGGCGCGGTGCCGGTGATCGCGAACGGCGCGCACATGGGTGCGCCGGAAGTGCTCAAGAACGTTCCGCAGGACCTGATCGAGGGCGTGTTCTTCATCGTCGCCAACTGGGGCATGAAGGGCCACGAGACGATCGAGGAGTTGTACAAGAAGCAGTCGGGCGAGCCGTGGATCACGCAGGACGGCCTCGCCGGCTACGGCCACACATGGATCCTGAAGGAAGCGCTGGAGAAGGCCGGCGTCGCCGACAAGGCCAAGGTGAACGCCGAGATCAAGAAGCTCGAGCTCACGACCGGCCAGGCCGCCAATGCGTTCCCCGGTGGCGTGAAGTTCGACGAGAAGGGCCGCCGCGTCGGCGGGCCGGTGGTGATCGTGCAGTGGCAGGACGGCAAGCCGCTGACCGTCTACCCGATCGATCGCGCGCTCGCGAAGGCCAAGTGGCCGAAGAGCTGAGGCCGCGAGCGCAGGCCTCTCCTCCTTACCTCTCCCCGCTTGCGGGGAGAGGTCGACCGTCGAGCGCAGCGAGGCGGTCGGGTGAGGGGGACTCGCAACGCGCCGTACTCCTGGAGAGATGCCCCTCACCCGGCTCGCTTTCGCTCGCCGACCTCTCCCCGTTTTGCGGGGAGAGGTGAAGAATGAGAGACCGAATGACGCAAACCATCGCTTTCATCGGCTGCGGCGCGATGGGTGCGCCGATCGCCGAGCGGCTGATCGACGCCGGTTACACGGTGCGCCTGTTCGACCCGCGCACTGAGGCAATGGCGCCGCTGGTGAAACGCGGCGGCATGGCGGCCTCCTCCGCGCGCGATGCCGCGACCGGCGCCGAAACGGCATTCGCCTGCCTCCCCTCGCCCGAAGTGAGCCGCGCGGCCGCATTCGGCACCGGCGGCGCGAGCGCCGCGGCCTCGCTGCGCACTTATGTGGAGATGTCGACCATCGGCTCGGCGGCGATCAAGGACATCGCCACTGAGCTGACCAAGCGAAACATCGTCACGCTCGACGCGCCGGTGAGCGGCGGACCGCGCGGCGCGCGCGCCGGCACGCTCTCCACCATGGTGGCGGGCGAGCACGCGGCGTTCGAGCGCGTCAAGCCGATGTTCGAGGCGCTGGCGCGCCATGTCTTTTACGTGGGCGACAAGCCCGGCATGGGCCAGGTGGTGAAGCTCGCCAACAACATGATTTCGGCCGCCGGCATGCTGGCGGCGTTCGAAGCCTCCGCGATGGCGGTCAAAGCCGGCGTCGATGCGCGCATCCTGATCGACACCGTGAACGCCTCGACCGGGCGCAACAGCGCCACGATGGACAAGTTTCCGGCCTCGGTGCTGACGCGCAGCTTCGACTACGGCGGCAAGGTCTCGACCATGTACAAGGACGTGTCGCTCGCGCTGGAAGAGGCCAAGCAATTGAAGGTGCCGATGTGGCTCGGCGCCAACGTGGTCGAGATGTGGCACATGGGCATGGCCGAAGGCCGCGGCGACGACGACTTCACCTCGCTGATCCAGATGATCGAGAAATGGGCCGGCGTGGTCGTCGGCGGGAATGCGTCCGGGCCGGTGAAGGACGACTAATCCCG
>Ga0207691_10003164_pt1 | contig 16094 bp, 9 predicted proteins | sample KBSM13metaG_FD_184327 | JGI IMG/M metagenome (GOLD analysis project Ga0207691, IMG submission 184327) | Miscanthus rhizosphere microbial communities from Kellogg Biological Station, Michigan, USA - KBS M1-3 metaG (SPAdes) (version 2) | ecosystem: Host-associated > Plants > Roots > Rhizosphere >... | reverse complement strand
GGCGATCCCGAGGTCAGCCCCGAAGGCAAGTGGGTCGCCTACACCGTCACCACGATGGACGCCAAGGAGGACGAGTCGGACACCGACATCTACATGGCACCGTTCGCGGGCGGGCCCGCCCTGCGCCTCACTGCGAGCAAGAAGGCGGAGAAGAGCCCGCGCTGGAGCCCGGACGGCAAGTGGCTGGCGTTCCTCTCCGGGCGCGAGGGGAAGAAGACGCAGGTCTGGCTCATGAGCCGCGAGGGCGGGGAGGCGGTGAAGCTGACCGACTTCAAGGCCAGCGTCTCCTCGCTGGCCTGGTCGCCGGACTCGGCGCGCCTGGCGTTGATCGTGTCCGACGTGGACCCGGACGACCCGGACGCCGAAGACGACGAAGAGGCGAGCGCGGACAAGGAGAAGAAGAAGGACAAGACGCCCAAGCCGATCGTCGTCCGACGGCTGCAGTTCAAGCGCGACTACGAGGGCTACCTCCGCGACTTCCGCAGCCACGTACACGTGTTCGACGTCGCCTCGAAGTCGTCCTTCGCGGTCACGTCCGGGTCCTACGACGATTCGGACGCGGCCTGGTCGCCCGACGGCAAGTGGATCGCGTTCTCGAGCAACCGCACGAAGGACCCCGACGCCAGCCGCAACGCGGACATCTTCGTCGTGGAGGCGCGCGCGGGCGCGACTCCGCGCGCGCTCGCCAGCGGACCCGGCGAGGATCAGCACCCCGCCTTCAGCCCGGACGGGGCGTCGATCGTGTACGAGGCGGGCGGCGATCCCAGGGACATGTGGTACGGGGCCAATCACGCCGCGGTCATCCCCGTGGCCGGAGGCGCTCCGCGCGCCCTCACCGCGTCCCTGGACCGCAACGTGGCGCACCCGCGCTTCTCACCCGATGGGCGGCTCGTCTACTTCCTGCTCGAAGACGGCGGCAACCGCCATCTCGCCCGCGTGCCCTCCGCGGGCGGCACCGTCGAGCGCGTGGTGGCGGGCGAGCGCGACATCAGCGACTTCACCATCTCCGCCAAGGGCGACGTCGGCCTCCTCGTGAGCGAGCCCCAGCTTCCAGCGGAGGTCTTCGCCCTGGGCGCGGCCAACGGGCTGCGCCGCCTGAGCACGGTGAACGACGCGTTCCTCAAGGGCATCCGCCTGGGCACGGTCGAGCGCTTCAAGGCGAAGAGCGCGGACGGCACGATGATCGACGGGTTCCTCACCCGCCCGCCGGACGCGCCCGCGGGCGCGCGGCTGCCCACGGTCCTGCGCATTCACGGCGGTCCCGTGGACCAGTTCTCGACCGCGTTCGAGCTCGAATGGCAGATGCTGGCCGCCGGCGGTTTCGCCGTGGTGGCGGCGAACCCCCGCGGGTCATCCGGATACGGGACCGCCTTCTCGCGCGCGATCTGGGCGGACTGGGGCAACAAGGACTTCCAGGACGTGATGGCGGCGGTGGACCACGTCGTCGCCATGGGCGTGGCGGACGGCGACCGGCTCGGGGTCGGCGGCTGGAGCTACGGAGGCATCCTCACCGACTACGTGATCACGAAGACGGGCCGCTTCAAGGCCGCCGTCTCCGGGGCCAGCGAGGCCAACTACCTCTCCAACTACGGCACCGACCACTATCAATACGAATGGGAGACGGAGCTGGGATTGCCCTGGCGCAACGTGGAGCGCTGGGTGAAGCTCTCGCCCTGGTTCGCCATCGAGAACGTCACCACGCCCACGCTGCTCATGGGCGGCGCGGACGACATGAACGTGCCCCTCCTCAACTCCGAGCAGCTGTACCAGGCCCTGCGGCGGCTGGGGCGCGAGACGGAGCTCGTGATCTACCCCGGGCAGAACCACGGCATCCGGCGTCCGAGCTACGTGCAGGACCGCTTCCAGCGTTACCTGGACTGGTACGGCCGGTTCCTGCGCCCCGCCGCGAGCGGGCCCGCGACCTAGTTGAAGCGGACGGAGAACTTGTTGGAGTCGATCCCGTCCACGTGGACGTAGATGGTCTGGTCGTGCGGGAACTTGGCGCTGAGGATCGGTCCCATGGGGTTGGATCCGCGGACATCCACCGCCCCCGGGTTGCTGTACCGCCACTGCACCGGATAGCGCGGGTTGGTCGGGACGCCGAATTCGTCCTTCGCGGTGGCGTCGAGGTGGGCCCGGCAGCCGGACGGGATTTCCTCCGCGTTCCTGCTGTGCTCCTGGATCTTCCCGTCGCAATCGACGTAGTAGACGCTCGCGGTCACGCGGTCGACGGGCATGTCGTTGTCGTTGATCTCCGGTGAGGCCTGGGGATCCGGCGCGGGCGTGACCACTGCCACCGGGCTCGGGGTCGGCGAGGGCGACGGTGCGGGAGTGGGGCTGGCGGCGATTCCGGCCACCGTGGCCGGAGCGCTCGGCGAGCCGCCACCACAGGCGGCCAGCAGGCCCAGCGCGCCCAGAGCGGCATACGCCGCGACGCTACGTGTCATCAACACCATCCTCCTTGCCCGAAACATGAGACTCTCTCATTCGCGGCCCTTTACGTCAAGTTTCGCCCATGTTCCTTCGGCATTTCTTCGCCCACGCGACCTCCGCCCGTCCCGGGGGGGCGTCGCTCTCCACGCGCGCCGGGATCGCGGTCGTGGTCGGGGCATTCGCCCTCGTCCAGGGTCCGCGCGTCATCCATAACCTGCCCAAATGGCACTGGGAAGACGGGCGGCACTTCCACCACAACCGCCAGCAGATCCATTCGATCGCGGACTGCTTCCTGCTACCCAGCGCCTGGGAGGGCGGCGCCGAATCCACGTACCGTCCGCTCTCCGCGAACCTCTATTACCTGGCCGGACGCTCGGTCTTCGGCAACAACATCGAGGTCTATCATGCGATCGACGCCGCCGCGTATCTGGCCAACGGCATCCTCCTCTTCCTGCTGTGCCGCCAACTCCTGCCCGGCCCGTTCGCACTGATCCCGCCCGTCGTCTTCGTGACGCGCCTGGCCCACCGCCAGGACTTCGAGTACACGTCCAACTTCGATACTCTCTCCTACGCCGGGCTGTGTCTGCTGGCCCTGCTCCTCTTCGTGCGCGCGCGCCGGCAAGAGCGCCGCTTCCCGGAAGCAGGGGCCGCTTTCGTCTTCGGCCTCGCTCTTCTCTGCAAGGAAGCGGCGGTCGTCTGGCCCGCGCTGGTCACCGCGTATGGATGGCTCTTCGACCGGCCGGCGGCCTGGCGTAAGTACGTTCCGGGCTGGGTCCTGGCCGCCCTCTGGGTCGTCTGCTATCGCGAGATGGTGCACCTGCTGTACCCCGCCGGCACGCCCGGCTTCACGCTGGACTTCGCGCCGTCCCACGTGCTCGCCCGCTACGGGGCCTACCTGCTCGGGATCCTCAACGCGCTGGTACCGACGGTCGACCCGGAGAAGGCGGGCTGGGCCATCCCGCCGCACCTCCGCGCCTTCGCCGCCAGCACTCCGCTGGTGGTGGCCATGGCCAGCCTGGCCGCCGTGGACGTGGTCCTGCTCGTGGCCGCGCGCTGGCGTCCGCAGCTCGTCGGCGCGGCCGCGCGCGTCGTCGCTTTCGGCCTGACCTGGTTCTTCGCGGGCACCGCGCCGTTCGTCGTCCTCGCCGACCGGCTCTTCATCCGCTACACCTATTTCGGGCACGCGGGCCTGTCCGTCGCGATCGGCGGACTGGCGGCCGTGGCGGCCCACTGGCTCCGGGGCCGCCGCCCGGCCGCCGCCAACGCTTCGGCCGTCGTGGCCGCCGGGGCCTGAGGCCCGCGAGACGCCGTCAGCGATCGAAGAGGGCGCCCCCGGGCAGCAGGTACTGGATGGGCCAGGTCTCGCGCATCTGCTCCACGACGTCCGCCCACCGGAAAGGCGGGACGTCCGCGGCGGGCTCGATCTCGAGGCCGGGGAGGACCTGGGCGGCGGCGTCCGCCAGCCCGCGCGCGGAAGCGGACGGGGCCACGACCAGCCCCGTCAGGCCGAGCTTCTCCCGCGCGAACCGCGACACGATCTCGACGTCTTCCACCGCCTCCAGGAAATACGGTCGGCCGGTCAGGAGCGAGTTGTAGACGTGATTCGCGAGCACGCCGGAGAGGGGATTGAAGTAGGCGCGCGTCTCGTCCGCTTCCGCGAGCGTGGGGTCGTCGCCGGACGCGGCGCGATAGCGCATGCGGTTCTCGCCGACGCCGCGCAGGTCGAAGGAGACGACCTCCTCGCCGGCGTCCAGGCGGCGGCGGACCGCCGGCCAGTCCGCGGGCCCCACCTTGCCTTCCAGGGCCAGGGCGAGGACCGCATGTCGTCGCACCGAAGGATCGCGATGGATGTGCAGGAGCGGGATGACGAGGTGCTCGCCGTGGTACAGGCGATAGCGGTCCACGCGGGCATCGCCAACCGTCGAGGTGCCCGCGCTCTCCCAGGCGATCACACCGGCCGCGGGTCCCGGACCCTTGGGAACGATCGGGGCGCGCACGAGGGGGTCGAGTCCCTCGGCGTACCCCGCGGCCAGGGTGCGCGGCGATGACGGGCGCGCCCGCGCGCGGAACTCCTCGCGGATGACCTCGGGCAGCGACCGGCCTCCGAGGTCCACGCGCACCTGTCCGGTGGACGTGACGCGCAACGCGGGAGCATCGAGGATCTTGATGGGATCGAGCGCGGTCCGCGCGGGCCGGCCCGCGAAGCGGTCGATGAAGGCGAAGGCGGCGCGGCGGTTCTCCGGCGAATACATGTGACCGTGGACGCCTTCGGCGAGGGCAATGCGGTCCGCGTGCCCGAACGCGCGGTAGAGGGCCGCCACTTCGCGGAACGTCTTGCGCGTCCCCTCGATGGGAAAGAAGTCCTTCACCGCCGCCAGCAGGATCACAGGGCGCGGGTAGATCAGCAGCATCAGCCCGGGATGGTCGATGCCCGCGGAGACGAGCCGGTAGGGGTCCTGCTCGGGATCGCTGTCCGGGTCCTCGAAGATCCGGTTCGCCATGCGCATCGGGAGCGACGTGACGAAGCAGGACGGCGCCACGACCTGGATGCGCTCGTCGAGCGCGCCCAGGTAGAGCGACTGGAACCCGCCGCCGCTCGTCCCCGTGACGGCGAGGCGCGCGGGGTCCACGTCCGGGCGCGTGAGGAGATAGTCGACGGCGCGCATGCCGTCCCAGACCATGTAGCGGTCGAGGGTGGTGCCGGCGACGCAGGCCAGGTTGCCCAGCACGGCGTGCTCGCCGCAGACGAGGTTGTAGCGGCTGCGCCCGCGGGCGGCGTCCCAATATTGGCTGCGCTCGCCCTGGCCCACGGGATCCCAGCTGATCACCACGTATCCGCGGCGCGCGAGCTGCCCGCTGATCTCCTGGTAGTTCCGGAAGGACTTGCCGTCGGGCGCGTGGCCGCAGGGCACGAGGACGGCGGGCTTGGGCCCGCTCGGGGCGTCCGGCACGTAGACGAGCGCGGTCACGTACAGGCCGGGAAGGCTCTCGAAGAGGACCTTCTCGATCCGGTACCCGTCCATCGGGATGGTTCCGGTGATGCGGGCGTGGAGCGGCGTCTTGACTTCAGGCAGGCCGCCGATGACTTCGAGCACGCGCGCGCGGATCTCCTTGCGCAGGGCGAGCAGGTCGGCTTCGGTGTGGACTTTCGCGAAGGTGGCCCGGCGCGCCTCGTCCTGGGCCCAGGCGCGGTCGAGCTGCTCGCGCAGGTAGGGCGTGATGCGCGGCCCCGCTTCGGTGGGATCGTCGAGCACCGTGAATGCCTCCGGTGGCGGCGCGTCCTGCGCCCGCGCGACGTGCGCCGTCACGGCCAGCGCGGCCAGGGAGAGTCCCGCCACCAGCGCCCGACGCCATCCCTCCGTCATCAGACTCCCTTCCTCCACTTCGGATCGTCTGCCGCGAGCAGGCGGATGGCCAGCGACCCGTCGGCTTCGACGGGCTGGGCGCAGGCCCAGCGCACCGGCCGCGTCATGCCCTTGCTCGTCATCTCCGCGCGCAGGCGCACGGTGCCGCCTTCCAGCGCGCGCGGCAGACGAAAGGCCGCCTGCCGCAGCTTGCCGCCGTAGGGATGGCCGGGATCGAGCGCGCCCCCGGCCCTGACCGTCCCGTCCGCGCTCTCCGCCACCACGTGCAGCGTGCCCGGCACCCCGGCCACCCCGTCGTTCGCGAAGGCCACCACGAGCTCGGTCCCGCCGTCGCGCTTGCGCTGCCAGACCCACGACGGCCGCACGCGATAGCCCATCCGTTGCTGCAGCGCCGTGAAGGCGGCGGGATGGACCTCGTGATACCGCGCGAGGTTCTCCGCCTCCGTCCAGAGCGACCAGTAGTTCGCCCCGAGGTCGAGGCAATGCCGGATCGCGTGCTCGATCACGTCCACGCCCGCCGCGTCCACGCTGTATCGCGGACCGTCCGTGCGGTAGTGCCGGTGGTAGCCGTCCTCCATCACGACGGCCAGCCAGGGCGGCCGGCCCGAGAGCTGCTCGATCTGGATCGGCTCGTCCAGGATGATGCTGTCCGAGCGCAGCCAGCACCCGCCCCGGATCGCCTCCTCCAGCACGGCCGCGTTGCCCGTCTCGCTGATGTCGGGCTGCGTATTGACGGCCAGGGGCAGTCGCTTCCAGGCCGCCATCTGGCGCCGCGTCATGTCGAGGAAGGTGCGCTCCGCGGTGGCGCGATCCGGGAACGGGCTCGCCCAGTCGCTCGTGTGCCCTTCGCCCCAGAAGCCGTACATCATGAGGTCGGCGAACTCGAAGATCTCCTTGCCGTCCGTCTCCGCGGCCAGGAGGTCGACCAGCTCGCGGAAGGCGCGCTGGAACTCGGGATCGTCGTAGCGCGGCTCGACGCGCTTGGGCCCCGGCTTGCCGCCGCGGCGTCTCAGCGGCACGAGCGGGACCTTTGTTTGCAGGAAGTCGGGCAGGGCGAGACGGTCGGGCTGGATCTCCGGATTCGAGAGCTGGACGCGGAAGGCGACGCGCAGCCCATGCCGTCGCGCGGCGTCGAGAGTCAGCGCCCACACGGGCGCGAGGTCGAGACGGCCCGGCCGCGACTGCACGTCGCGCCAGTCGCAGCGGATGTAGAGGACGTCCACGAAAGGCAGGCGCGCAAGCGCCTCGATCGCATCCTCCAGGCGTGCCTCGCCACGCCGGACCGCCAGCGCCGGACCATTCTCTTCCCAGGTGTAGCCGACGAGGCCCGTCCCGAAGTTGCGGATGGGCGCGGCAGACGGGGTGGTGGTGGCCACCGTGTACCAGCCCTCGTCCTGCTCGATACCGAACGGGCCCTGGTCGAGGCGGTCCGCGGCGATCGGCGGGGGCAGGATGGGAGGCGGCATCGCGGCCGCCTCGCGCAGGCCGGATACCAGCGACAGGGCGGCCCCGGCCTTGATGAACTCGCGGCGCCCCGTCATGGCCGCGGCACGACGGGCAGGATCAGCGCGGAGGGATGCGCGGCGTCGTGGTACACGGTCTGCTGGGCCTTGACCAGGCGCGGCGATGCGACCGTGGACTCGCCCGTGTTCGGGTTGCGGTCGAAGCGAGGGAAGTTGCTGCTGGAGACGTACAGGCGCAGGCGATGGCCGGCCTTGAAGACGTTGCTGGTGGCCCAGAGGTCGATGGCGTAGGTCTCGACCTGGCCGGGCACGATCGGCTCCGCCTTCTCGCGCGAACGGCGGTAGCGCGCACGCACGATCCCGTCCGCGAGGTAGCGCGCGTAGCCGGAGGGATCGACGTCCACCAGCATGGCCGTGAAGTCCGTGTCGGGGGCGGAGGTCGCGGCCTGGATCTCCGCGGTGATGAAGCCCGTCACCTCCAGGTCCTTCTCCAGCGGCGGCGTCGAATACACGAGCACGTCGCGGCGCGATTCGTTGGGCCGCTGGTCGGCGGGACCGGGCTGATAGGCGGCGCCGCAGCACAGCCGGCCGCCCAGCGTCCGCACCGGATCCGCGGGGTCGTATTCGAACCGGTCCGGCGCCTCCTTTCGCGGCGGCGTCGTGCTCAGGAGCCCGTCGCCGCCCGCGGAGTTCGCCCCCTTCGCCGCGTGCAGGTAATAGCGGGTCGCACGGGCGCGCGCGAGCGGGAACTCCTGCTCGTCCCGCCACACGTTGTCGCCCATGACGAAGAGGCGCACGGGCGCGCCCGTGGCGTAGCGGTTGGCCTCGCCCTTCAGGGCGAAGGCCGCCCATTCCAGGAGCAGGTCGGTGGCGTCCACGACGGCGTCCTTGCCGAAGACGACGTCGCCCACCTTGCCTTCCGGCGACGTGGACCAGTGCGCCCATGGTCCCACCATCAGGCGCTGGCCCGCGCGCGCTTCCGGCGTGGCCGCCTTCGCGCGCAAGCCCATGTAGTTCTCGATCGAGCCGCGGCTGAAGATGTCGTGCCAGCCCGCCTGGTGCAGGGCCTTCACCGTCATCTCGCCGTAGTGATCGGACACCCGCGTCGCGTTCCAGTACGCGTCGCGCGTCTCGTGGTGCATCCAGTCGCGCAGGTAGGGCGCGAGGTCCCCCACCGCGGGCAGGTCGAGCAGGCGATAGCCCTCCAGCGGCGTCGTCTCGACCCAATCGCGCGGGCGGGAGAGGGCGGCGGTCTTGCGGCGCAGCGTGTCCACGGCCAGCCCGCTCGACCAGGAGGTGACGAACCACTCCATGAGGGCGCCGCCCTGGTACGTCCAGCCCTCGTAATATTCGGACGCCGTCACGTAGGGCTGGATGGCCACGAGGTGCGGCGGCTTCGCCATGGCCGCCAGCATCTGGGTGGCCCCCACGTAGGAGCCGCCGAACATCCCGACCTTGCCGTCCGCGTAAGGGAGGGCGGCCGCCCACTCGACCGTGTCGTACCCGTCCGCCGACTCGTTCCGGAACGGGTAGAACTCGCCGCCCGAGTCGAAGCGGCCCCGCGTGTCCTGCAGCACGACGACGTAGCCGTTGGACGCGAGCTTCAGTCCCGTCTTCGGATCCCGCCGATCGTAGGGCGTGCGCTGGAGGAGGACGGGGAACTTTCCCTCCCCGGCCGGTCGATACACGTCGGCGCTGAGCGTGACCCCGTCACGCATCGGCACCTTGACCGCGGTCTCGACGACGACGGGCAGCGGACCGAGGTCCGCGGCACGCCCGGCCGCCGCCGCCGTCACGGCCACGCCCAGAACGGCGAACGCACGGATCGCGATTCGCATGGGCTACCTCGAGCGGGTGTCCGGCCGCCGCAATCGGCGGATCCGGTCCTTCACGTCCGCGGCAAAGCGCTCCACGCGCTCTGCGGCGTACGCCATGGGATCTCCGGCGGGATCGGTGACGAGCGGCGTGAGGTCCATGTAGAAGGCGAGGGCGGACGAGGCATCGAGGTGATGCGACTCGTCCAGGGTGGCGTGGGCACGGCGCAGCCCCGCCACCGCCAGGTCGTAGCGCTTGCCGCCCGTGATCTGCGAGTCGAATACACCGATGAGCGCGGCGGACAGGCTCTCGCGTGCGGACACGTCGAGCGCGACCTTGTCGTCGCCGGTGAGCCAGTCGAGGTCGCGCCAGCCCTCGCCGCCCAGGAGGCGGCGCGGGCGCTGGTCCGCGGGCAGCGACCGGCAGGCGTCGAGGGTGGCCAGCGCCACCGACACGTGCGTGTCGTGCTTGTCGGCCAGGTTGTGCGTGTAGACGACCTCGGGCCGCGCGCGGCGGATCAGATCGGCCAGCGTCTCCACCACGCCCGGCCGCGCGGGATCCTTGATGGCGGCGCTGGTGACGCCGAGCATCACCATGGCCCCGTACTCTCCCACCATGGCCGCCTTCCTCTGCTCCCGGCGCCGGATGGCCACCATCTCGTCGTTCGTGACCTTCGCGTAGGGGCCGCCGCGCGCGGAGCCCGCGCCGTCCGTCACCACCACGCCGCAGAACCAGCGGTCGTCGCGGCCGAAACATTCGACGATGCCGGGATAGCCCTCGATCTCGAGGTCGTCGGGATGCGCGGCGATGCCCATGTGGGTCGTGCGCGCGAGAGCGGCCTCTTCCGCGACTCCGTCCGGAATCCACAGGTCCGGTTTCATCGCTGGCCCTTTCCCTTCGTGAGGAGCGAGGCCGACGGCGCGTCGAGGTAGACGGTCGTGCCCGGGTGCTGCTGAAGGATCGACGCCGGATGCTGCGGGCTGATGGGACCCTCGAGGCAATCGCGCACGGCCTGGGCCTTGCGCGCATCGGGCACGATGCACAGGATCTCGTCCGCGTCGAGGATCTGGCGGATCGACATCGAGATCGCGCGCCGGGGGACGTCTTCGAGGCGCGGGAACCAGCCCTCGCCGAGCTGCTGCCGGCGGCAGGCCTCGTCCAGGGAGACGACGAGGTACGGGGCCTTCGTCTCGAAGTCCGCGGGCGGGTCGTTGAAGGCGAGGTGCCCGTTCTCGCCGATGCCCACGAAGGCGACGTCGATGGGATGCGTCTTGATGAGCGCGCCCACGCGCGCCGCTTCCGCTTTCGGGTCGGGCGCGTCGCCCTCGATGAAGTGGAACTGGCCCGGCCGCACCTTGTCCACGATCCGCTCGCGGAGATAGCGGCGGAAGCTCGCGGGGTGGGTGACGGGGATCCCCACGTATTCGTCGAGGTGGAAGAACACCGTCCGCGACCAGTCGATGCCCGGCGCCTTCACGAGCCCGTCGAGGAACTCGAACTGGGACGCGCCCGTGGCCGCGATCACGTTCGCCTTGCCGCGCGCATGGAGCGCGCGCCGCAGGGCGTCCGCGGCCTGCCGGGCGGCCGCCGCCGCCATCTCCGTCTTGGTGGGATAGACCTTGATCTCCACGCTAGTTCTCCTTCGGCCGCGCGGGCGCGCCGACCAGCAGCGTCAACCACTCCTTCGCCATCAGGCGATGCCAGGGCTCCGTCATGTGGATCCCGTCCAGGCACACGAAGCGGGCGCGGTCGGGCGCGGCGGACAGGAGCCGGGACACCTCGACGATCGTGATCCCGGACGCGCGTCCGGTCGCCCACTCCTTGGCCAGGCGCGCGGGATCGGCCGTGTCCGGGTCGTGCAGGTCGTCGAAGCTGTACACGCGGGCCCCGGCCGCGGTCAGGGCCTTGCCGAAGCGCGCGAAGTGCTCGAGGTCCTCGTCCGTGCGGTTCAGGACGACGAGGAGCACGCGGTCCGGCTTCCAGGCCAGGACGTCTTCGAAGAACCGCGTGTACGCACGCGTGGACGTGAGGCCGCCGCCCTGGAACTGCCGGAACTCCACCTTGGGATTCTCGCGCGCGAACATCGCGGTGACGATGGGCACGAAGGCGGAAGGCGAGGACCAGTGCAGGTCCATCGTGAAGGAGTGCCCGATGACGGCGACGCGCTGGGCGGGCAGGGCCCGCATCTTCGGGACGAGGGCGGCCACCGCGGGCTCCGCCAGCAGCTCGTCGGCCACGACACGGGCGTCGCGGATGTGCTGGTTCTTCTCGCCCCAGTTCCAGATCTTCCGCCCCGCGATCTGCCACTCCGCGGCGCTCGTGCCCACGGGCGACGCGCAGCTCTTCCCCTCGAGCTTCTGCCCCACGGCCAGGAGATCCGCATCGCGGCCGGGCAGGCCGAGCTGGCCGACGTAGACGGGCAGGCCCAGGCCGATGTCGAAACGGAAGAGGTCCTGGAGGACGTCGCCGTCGCGCTCGACCTCGAGGACGGTCTGGTAGAGGTTCGCAATCGCGCGGACGTGGGCGCGCGGCCGGCCGGGCGCGGCGGCGGCGAGGTATGCCGTGTACACGTTGACGGGCAGGGTGTCCGCGAGAGTCAGCCCCGACTTCAGGAGAGGCTCGACGTCGCGCACGGGATCGAAGGTGGAGGCGCGCCCTTCCGCCCAGGCCTTGACCGTCGCGGGATCGCTGGCCAGCAGCGAAGCCTGATGCGCGACCAGGGCCTCGATCTCTGCCTCCGTCAGCCGCGTCGCCCAGCAGGCGGGATCGCCCTTCCCATCCTTGCGCGCGAGCTTGACCTGGTACGCGTGGATGCCGCGGATGTTCGCCTCCACGAGCTGCTCCAGGCGCGGGAGCGCGGACACCACGTCTTCCACCGCCGCCGGATCGCCGGTGGCGGGGCCGTGCCAGACGCTCCCGCCGAAGGTGGTGACGTAGACCTTGCTCGCGTCCGCGAGGTCGGGCACGACGCGATGCCCCCACTTGAAGTTGAACCCGCGGAGACGCGTCCAGGTCGCGCCTCGATCACTCGAACGATACGCGGCCTGGTCGAAGCCGGACGCGTAGAGGACGGACGCGTCCCGTGGATCGATGGTCACGTCGTAGACGTGCTGGGACTGCGGGAGGACGTTCGTCCAGGTCGCCCCCGCATCCGTGCTCAGGAAGATCCCGCCCCCCGTATCGCCGCCCGGCGTGGCCACGCCCCAGGCGGCGAGATACAACCTGCGCGGATCCGCGGGATCGACGGCGAGACCGTTCGGGCCGTTCGTGCCCGCGGGAAGCGTCACGCGCGTCCAGTGCTCGGCCCCGTCCGTCGAGCGATAGAGCGCGCCGTCGTCGGCGTCGCCGATGCGGCCGCGCTCGCTGCGCCGCGCGATCACGAGGTAGAGCGTGCCGTCGGCCACGCGGGTGATGCGCCAGGCGAACGGCTGGTGGGGCGGCAGGCCCTCGTTCTTCAGCGTCCAGGTCCGCCCGTCGTCGGTGGACTTGAAGACGCCGCGGCCGTAGGCCGTCGCGTAGAGCGTGCGCGACCCGGCCTTGCTCGTGGGATCGAGGAGGACGTGCGTGACCGCGCTCTCCGGCATGCCCGCGTTCGAGGGAGTCCACGTCCGTCCGCCGTCGTTGGAGACGCCGACGCCGCCCTGGAAGCGATCGGGATCCGTGCGGCGCCACATCTTCGGGCGGGGCAGGTCGTGCGTGCCGCTGAAGGCGCCCCACATCCGGCCCTTCACCTCCGGATCGAAGGCGACCCAATACGTCGTGTTGCGCCAGCGCGTGGGCACGCCGCGCGAAGAGCCGATCCAGCTCGCGCCGCCGTCTTCGCTGCGGAAGAGGCCGATGTCGGTATAGGTGATGAAGACGCGCTTGGCGTCGAAGGGGTCCCAGTGCACGCCGTAGGCGGTGGTGACGTCGAGGCCGCGGCTGGTCCACTCGTCCGGGCCGCGGCGCGCGGAGTTGACCTGGCCCCAGGTGCGCCCGCCGTCGGTCGTGCGATAGGTGCGGAAAAGGTCGGTCGCGTAACAGACGTCCGGATCGCCGGGCGCGACCGCGAGGTCGTAGGGCGCGTCGAACCACACGGAGTGGCCGTCCTCGAGCGCGCGCTCTTCGATCCAGGAGCCGTCGAGGGCGGCCGCGGGTCGATCCACTTCCGCGTTGACGACGCTCCAGGACGCCCCGCCATCCGTCGTCCTGGCCATACCGTTGAACGGCGCTTCGCTCGGTGCCCGGCGCAGGCCGCGCAGGCCCACGTAGGCCACGAGGCCGTGGCTCGCGGAGGCCGCGATGGGACCGAGGCTGGGCTTCGAGCCCTTGGCCGGGCCCCACGCCTCGGTGCCGGAGCCCTGCTTCATCGCGCCCAGCGTGCCGTTGGCCTGGCGCCAGGCCCGGCCGCCGTCTTCACTGACCGCGATGCCGGCCTCCGTGGTGACGTAGGCGAAGGTGCGCTTCGACTTGGCATCGCGTCCGAAGCTGCCGGAGGTGACCTTCTGGCCGCCGGGTGGATCGAAGTGCTGCCAGCTCGCGCCGCGGCCTTCGTAGGCGCCCGTCTCCCCGAGGGCGCGCACGGCTCCGGCCTCGGCCCAGAGGGCGAAGACGCGCTCGACTCCCAGCTCACCCTGACGCGCCCACGTCCGGCCGCGGTCGGTGGAGGCGAGCACCGTGGTGCGGCTCATGGGATGGCTGCCCGGCGGCCCCGGCGCCGTCGCGCTCATCGCGATCACCAGGTGGCGCGAGTCGGCGGGGTCCACCACCACGGCCTGGATGTTCGCGTCCTGGCCGCTGGGATAGAGCGGATCGTCGCTCGTGAACACGGTGTCCGCGTGATCACCCCAGCCGTGCTCGACCGTGTTCTGCGCCGGGTCCGGGAACACGATGCGCCAGGAGCGGCCGGCGTCCTCGCTGCGCCAGAGTACCGAGTTGGCGGCGTAGAGCACGCTCGCGTCGCTCGGATCGAAGGCGAAGGCCTCCACGACGCCTCCGAGGTGGAACATCCGCCAGCTCTCACCGGCGTCGCGCGTGATGTAGGCGCCCGTCATGTCGCAGCCTTCCACGACGAAGCGCGCGTCGTGAGGGCTGATGGCGGGACGGCGCATGGTTCCCCCGCCACCGGGGCCGACGACCGTCCACGCGTCCTGACGCGGCGCGGGACCGGGCGCCGCTCCCACCAAGGCGACGCCGAGGACAGCAGCGATCCAGCGACGGCTCATGCGCGGAACTCCTCGTCGCGGCGCCGCAGGCACTCCGCGATCTCAACCGATTGACGGGACTCGCGGAGGCTCGGCGACGGGGTGCGGCCCGCGGCCAGGTCGCCGAGGAACGCCTCGTATTCGCCGAAGAAACCGCCGAGCACGCAGGCGTCGCTCGCTCCGCCCAGCCGATCGCCGGCGAGGTCGGCCACCACCTGTCCGCGATCGACGTGCTGGAGATGCCCGGGTGCGTCCAGCGGCCCCCACATCGGGATGCGGAGGAAGAACGTGTGCCCGCCCGCGTGAACGGTCGCGCGCTCCACCACCGCCCCCGCGGTCGGGCAGAAGGCGAGATGGGCGGTGGCGCCCGAGGTCATAACCGCGTCCGCGAACATGTGGGCGACTCCCGGCCCGAGCGCGGGCTGCTCGTGATAGCGCAGGCGGGCCTCCGCATAGTCCGCGCCGCCCAGGAAGCGCACGGCGTCGAGGCCGTGAATGGCCGTGGTCGAGAAGTCGGGGTCGCGGCGGTCCACGCGCGTCATCTCGTAGTGGAGGTGCTGGATCGCGGACGGTGGCCCTACCGCGGCCAGGCGGCGTCGCGCTTCCGCCACGATGGGCACGAACCGCCGGTTGAACGCGACCTGATGCGGGACCGGCCGGCCGCTCTGTTCGGCCGCGGCGATCAGGGCATCGACTTCCTGCACCGTCCGCCCCGGCGGCTTTTCGATGAGCACCGGCAGGCCCCGCTCCAGGAGCGCCGCGCCGACCTCGGCCGTGCGGTGAACGGGCACCGCCAGCACCACCGCGTCCGGCTTCTCCGCCTCGAGCATCGCCCCGGTGTCCGTGTACGCGCGCGCGAATCCGAAGCGCTGGCGGTGCCGTTCCGCGCGTGTGCCGTCCAGGTCGCAACAGGCGGCGAGCTCCGTCCCCGCATGCGTCGCGGCATAGCGGGATTGGGCAGGACCGTGCGAGCTCTCGGCGTGCTCACCGCACCCGATCATGCAAAGCTTCAGGCGGGAACCCCCGTCGCGCGGCGACGCTGCTGCGCAGCGGTGCCGCGCTCACTGGATTGCTATTCCCCTTCGACCGATCGCGCCCCCGTCTCCACCACTTCGAAGTCCGACCCCTTCACCTTGGCCAGGCTCTCCAGGCCCTTCAATCGCCGGTCGGGCGCGATCGACATCAGCCAGTCGCTGCCGTTGTCGGCCACGAACATGCCGTACGTCTTCAGTCCCTTCAGGATGGCCTGCGCGTGCGGCGGGAATCCGGAGACGTCGAAGTCCTTGCGCAGCCGGAAGCGCTCGCCCATGCGCGGGAGGTTCTTCTCCTTGTGGCTGCTGGCCCAGTGCGTGGCGGGCAGCACGTACCCGCGCCGCGACCGCCGCACGGTGAAGCGCATCGCGTGCTCGACCATGCCCCTGGCCACCTCGTCGTACCGTACGACGGCGGGGAAGATGGGCAGCCCCGCGGCATCCGAAGACGTCCAGCGCTCCGGGCGCAACGCGCCCGTCTTGAGGTTGAACGTGGCCTCGTTCGACGCTTCCCAGCCGGCGTCCGTGCGCCGTCCCTGCCAGAACTCGTGCAGGAGCCCGTTCACGGGATCGACCAGGATGATGTGGCGATCGCCGGTGCCGTTGCGCTGCAGGTCCTCGAGGGTCTGGCCCGCCTTGGGCAGGGCTTTCGTGTCCTCGTTGCGCTGCAGCGGCCAGTTCTCGATGGGCGCGTTGTCGGGCAGGGGGTAGGGTCCGGGATCGGACTGGTCCGCGTAGAGCAGCAGCTTGACCGGCACCTTCTTCTGGTCGGGGGGCACGATGATGAAGCCCATGTCCAGGTTG
>Ga0207691_10003161_pt1 | contig 16108 bp, 18 predicted proteins | sample KBSM13metaG_FD_184327 | JGI IMG/M metagenome (GOLD analysis project Ga0207691, IMG submission 184327) | Miscanthus rhizosphere microbial communities from Kellogg Biological Station, Michigan, USA - KBS M1-3 metaG (SPAdes) (version 2) | ecosystem: Host-associated > Plants > Roots > Rhizosphere >... | reverse complement strand
CGCGGTACGTTCAGCCGGCTCGCGGCGCGTTTCATGGCGTGGCGCGCGCAACGCGAAACCTTGCGCCTCCTGAGCCAGGTCGATCGCGCGACCTTGCGCGACCTCGGCATCAGCGACATCGAGTCGGCAGTCTATGGCGATCCGAGCGACCGCATGCGCGGCTACGACCCCAACTGGTGGAAGCGTTAGCTCGCAGACGGGCGCGCGCTTGCCGCGACACCACGTGCCGGCCTAAACGCCATGCTGACAAGAACTGACAGCGCCGGCGAATACGGCTAGGCTCCCGGTGGGAGCAACCATGGCGCGGTCGCAACGCTTGCTTGAGCTCATTCAGGTATTGCGCCGCCACCGTCAGCCGGTGAGCGGGCAAGCGCTGGCTGACGAGCTCAGCGTCTCGCTGCGGACGGTCTACCGCGACATCCAGACGCTGATCGGCCAGGGTGCGACGATCGACGGCGAAGCCGGGCTAGGGTTCGTCCTCAGGCCGGGATTCGTGTTGCCGCCACTCATGTTCTCCGACGAGGAACTTGAAGCTCTCGTGCTCGGCCTGCGTTGGGTTGCCCAGCGCACCGATGCTTCGTTCGAGCATGCGGCCATGAACGCGCTGGCGAAGATCGCGGCGGTTCTGCCCGATGATTTGCGCAATAATGTCGAAGGCATCGGTCTCATCGCCGTCCCAAGCCGTGACGCCGACGCGCGCCACGATCTTGCTCCGATCCGCGCGGCGATCCGCTCCGAGCAGATGGTCGTGCTCGACTACGCCGACGTCAAAGGCGAGCATACCCGCCGCACGATATGGCCGATCGCGCTCGCGTTTTTTGAGAACTCTCGCGTTCTTGCAGCGTGGTGCGAGCTGCGCCAGGACTTTCGCCATTTCCGTATCGACCGCATCATCGCGCTTCATGAGACCGGCCAACGCTACCCCCAGCGCCGGCGCGTCTTGATGAAACAGTGGCGCGAGATCGAGAAAATCGCGGAACGGACGTGAGCTCACACTGCTGACAGAAACTGTCACAGGCAGCGCGCCCTACTGACAGAAGCTGTCAGGAACGACGCGTAGCATGGATCTCATCAACCAGGAGATCCTGCCATGCCCAATCCGAAGTCCGGAACGTTCGCTCTCGGCGATGGCACATCGCCGCTTGTGCCGGCTCGCCTTGCCGCCCGGATCGAGGCGGCGCGGCCGGCAAGCTGGATCGGCAACGCCGTCTGCACCCTCGTGACCCGCTTTCTCGCCTGGCGCGCGCGGCGCATGACGCTACGCCTGCTGAGCTCGCTGGATGCCGCGACGCTGCGCGACCTCGGCCTCACCGACATCGAGAGCGAGGTCTATGGCGAGCCCCAGGACCGCATGCGTGGCTACGACAGCAACTGGTGGCGGCGGACCTAGTGCGCCGCCTCCAGTGGTACGCCCTCGATCGTGATGCGATGCATCAGCCGGTGTTCGCCCTGATAGTCGTTCAGCGCGTAGTGCCAGGTCGCCCGATTGTCCCAGAACGCGATTGAGCCTTCCGCCCATGTGAAGCGGGTCTGGAATTCGGGCCGCGCCGCGTGCTGGTAGAGGAATTCGAGCAGCGGTTTGCTCTCCTTGGCGCTCCAGCCTTCGAAGTGCGTGGTGAAGTTGCTGTTGACGTACAACGTGTGACGCCCGCTTTCGGGGTGGCGGATAACGACCGGGTGCACCGCGTCCTGCGTCGCAAGCTCCGGATTGACGAGCCGGCCCTGCCTGTCCGGATTGGTCTGAAGCGACTTGGCACCGAAGACGTGCCGGCTCGAATGCACGCCGCGTAATCCTCGCAAGGTCTCCTTCAGCCCATCGGAGAGAGCGTCATAGGCCTGCGCCATGCAGGCGAACATCGTGTCCCCGCCACGCGGCGGAACTTCGCGCGCCAGCAGGATCGATCCGAGCGCCGGAATCTGGTCGTAGCTGTGATCGGTGTGCCAGCCGCCGCCGATGTTTGTGGTCTGTGTCGGCTCCTTGCGCACCTCCGCGATCTGCGGATAGCCGGGCACCGCCTTGAAGAAGCGGTTGATGTTGATCGGTCCCATACTCTCGGCGAAGGCAATGTGCTGCTCGGGCGTCAGACGCTGATCGCGAAAGAAAATCACGCCGTGCTCGCTGAACGCCTGCCGGATATCGGCAACCGCATCCGCGTCGAGCCCTTCTGACAGGTCGATGCCCAGAAACTCCGCGCCGAGCGCACCTGACGTCGGCCGCACTTCAAATCGTGTGTTGCGCATTGCCCTCTCCTACTCCGACCGCTTGATCCCCGCGTCGCGGATGACCTTGGCGTATTTCTCGGCATCCGCGGCATAAAGCTCCGCGAGCTCTTTCGCGCTCATCGTCTCCATCGGCTGGAGCGCTTGCTTCTCGAACAACTCGCGCACGCGCGGGACTTTCATCGTCTCGACGAACCCGGCGAGAATCTTATCGACAATCGCCGGCGGCGTCCCGCGCGGGACCCCATAGCCATACCAGGGAACGACGTTGATCTCGGGATAGCCGGCCTCGGTGATGGTCGGCACGTTCGGCAGCAGCGGCGAACGCGCCGTCCCGAGCACGGCGAGTGGCTTCAGCGACCCGCGGTTGATGTGTTCGGCAACCAATCCGATCGACGCAACGTTGAATTGCACGCGATTTGACATCAGGTCGAGGATCGCCGGCGGCTGTCCCGCGTAGGGGACCGACAGCATGTCGAGCTTGGTCGCACTGAGAAAGATCGCGGTGTTGAGGTGCTGGCTGGTGCCGACGCCGGGGCTCGACCAGTTGAGCACACCGGGCCGCTTGCGCGCATAGTCGATGAACTCCGAAACCGTGCTGACCGGAAGGCTCGGATGCACGACGAAGACGGACGGTGCCCAGACCGTGCCGCCGGATGGCACGAAGCTTTTCTCGTTCCAGCGCAGGTTCGCATACATGTGCGGGTTTGCCATGACGGCGGGCCCGATGAAGACCCACGTATATCCGTCGGGCTCAGCGCGGGCGACCTGATCCCACGCCACGTTGCCGTTCCCGCCGGGCTTCGCCTCGACCACGATCGGCTGGCGCCAGATTTCGGACAGCTTGTCGGTGACGATCCGTGTTGCGATGTCGACGATCCCGCCCGCCGGATAGGGCACAACCACGTGGATGCGACGGTTTGGAAAGTCGGTCTGCGCGTTTGCCGTGCTCGACGTCAGGGCCACCGCGACGGCGACGGCGAGACATGTCTTGCGAACCATTGAACGCCCCAAGGTCGGGTGAAGCTGCCAACGAGCGCGCACAAACGTAGCAGAAAAAAGGGAGGCGGGTTTCCCCGCCTCCCGCAATTGAGGCGCGCTACGCCAGTTGATCGCCGATCGGAAGCTTGCGGATGCGTTTGCCGGTCGCTGCGAAGATCGCGTTGCACAACGCCGGCGCGAAGGGCGGAACGCCCGGCTCTCCGACACCGCTCGCCGGCACGTCGATCGCGTGCTCCACGATGTGCACGCGGGTCTCCTTCGGCGACTCATCGATCCGCACGATCGGGGAGTCGTTGAAGTTGCCCTGCTCGACGCGCCCGTCCTTGAAGGTGATCTCGCCATAGCGGGCGAGCGTCAGCCCCATCACGGCCGCGCCCTCGATCTGCGAGCGCACGCGTTCGGGGTTTACGCAGAACCCGCAATCGACCGCCGTGTCGACGCGCGGCACCGTGATGTTGCCCTTGGCGTCCACTTCGACCTCGACCACGGTCGCGATGTAGCTGACAAACGAGCGATGCGCCGCGATGCCCAGGCCGCGGCCTTTTGGCAATTGCTTGCCCCAGCCGGCCCGCTCGGCCGCAAGCTCAGCGACCCTGCGCAGCCGGCCGGTATCGATCGCGTAGGTCTCGAACGGCTCGCCGTAATTCCACCATTCGGTCGTCACCTGCTTGCGCGGGTCGATGATACGTGGCGGCCCGATCAGTTCGAGCAGGAAGTCCTTCGGGTCCTTGCCGAGCGCGGCTGCGATCTCGGCGACGAACGACTGGGTCGACCAGGCATGCATCACGTTGTTGACCGAGCGGAACCAGCCGATGCGCGTATGGCTCTGCGCTCCGCCGCTTTCCATGCGGATGTTCGGGACGTCGAAGGGCGTATCGACCCATCCCATGCCGAGTTCGATGTCGCCCGGCCGACCCGAGTCCGGGACAAAATTCGCCATGAAACTCGGCGCCGCGCTGCGGTGCCGCCACGCCACCACCTTGTTGCTGGCGTCGAGCCCGGCCTCGAAACGATCGGCCGTCACGGTGTGATAGAAGCCGTGCCGCAGATCGTCCTCGCGGGTCCAAACGACCTTCACCGGCGCGCCGCCGATCGCACGAGAGATCCACGCCGCCTCGATCGCGAAGTCGCACTTCGACTTACGCCCGAAGCCGCCGCCGAGCAGCGTCGTGTGCACCACCATCTCCTCCGGCTTGATGCCGAGCGATTTGGCGATGTCATCGCGCGCGCCGCCCGGGCTTTGCACCGGCGCCCACACCTCCCAGCGTCCATTCTGCTGGCGCGCGACCGCAGCCGGCGGCTCCATCGTGGCGTGCGCGAGATGCGGCGCATAATACTCCGCCGTGATCACGCGCGCGGCGGATTTCAGCGCCCCGTCGGCATCGCCCTGCTGGCGTTCGAGCTTGCCGGGCTTGCGGACCTGCTCCTCCAGCATCGCCTTATAGGCCTTCGACTCGTAGGACTTGTTCGGCCCGTCGTCCCAGACGATCTTGAGCGCGTCGCGCCCCTTCAGCGCCGCCCAGGTGTTCGTCGCGATCACCGCGACCCCGCCGAGCGGGTTGAACTTCGCGGGCGCGGGTGTGCCGTCGAGCTTCACGACCTTCTCGACGCCGGGCACTTTCATCGTCTCGGACGCGTCATATGACGCGACCTTGCCGCCGACGACCGGCGGACGCGCGACGACCGCGTATTTCATGCCGTCGAGCCGGATGTCCTGGCCATACATCGCGTGACCTGTGGTGATATCCATCAGGTCGACGACCGGCACGTTGCCCTTGCCGATGTAGCGGAAGGCACCCGGTTCCTTGAGTTGCACCTGCTCCGGAGCTGGCACCGGCAGCGCCGCGGCCGCCGCCGCGACTTCGCCGTAGCCGAGACGGCGTCCGGATGCCGCGTGAATCAGCTCGTGGTTCTTCGCCTCGACCTCGGCGGCCTCCACGCCCCAGCGGTTCGCGGCAGCCTGTTGCAGCATCATGCGCGCGGAGGCGCCGCACAGCCGCATCGGCTGGATGAAATGGCGGACGCTGCGCGAGCCGTCGGTGTCCTGGTTGCCATAGGTCTTTTCGTCGCCCGGTGACTGCTTGATGCGGACTTTTGCCCAATCGGCCTCGAGTTCGTCGGCGACGATCATCGGCAGAGTGGTGCGCGCGGCACCGGTGCCCATCTCGGCGCGGGCCGCAACGATCGTCACGATGCCGTCACGCGCGATCGACACGAAGACATGCGGGTCGCTCACGGTTCCGTTCGGCATCTTGTTGGCGCCGGTAGCGTAGCCAAGCGCATCGCGCACGACAGGGAATTGTGCGGCCACGACAAGGCCTCCCGCCGCGAGGCCCCTGAGCACGCGACGCCGGCTGACATTGGTGACGACAGGAATTTCATGGGTGCGATGGATGGTCATGTCACGCTCCCTTCGCGGCGGCACGCACGGCCGCATGGATGCGCTGGTAGCAACCGCACCGGCACAGGTTGCCGGACATGGCGTCGGTGATTTCCTTGTCGGTCGGCGCGGGCTTCTGCTTGAGCAGCGCCGCGGCTTGCATGATCTGGCCACACTGGCAGTAGCCGCATTGCGGCACGCCGAGATTGCGCCAGGCGACCTGCACCGGATGATTGCCCTGCGGGTCGAGCCCCTCGATGGTGACGACCGTCTTGCCGCCGACGTCCGACATCGGGACGCCGCAGGCCCGCACCGCTTCGCCGTTCATGTGCACAGTGCACGCGCCGCACAGCGCGACGCCGCAGCCGAACTTCGTACCCGTCAGGCCCAGTTCATCGCGCAGGTACCACATCAGCGGCATCGTCGGATCGCCGTCGAAAGACCGCTGCTGCCCATTCACCCTGAGGTCGACCATGAAGTCCTCCCTTGATGGACCCGAAAGCGCGTTCACATGCGTGTAGGAATCGGAGCACGGGGCCGTCAATCGACAGCCGCTGCGGAGACATGAATTGGTGCCTAGCGTGAACGATCACCGGGGCCCCGCATGGTCCGGTTGTGCCCAGCGTTCCTGGGTATCGGTAATCGAACGCCCGGATTGGAATGATTTCAAGGCAGACGGCGGCGCACCTCGGTCACAAATCCGCGACGCGGAAGGTCGGAAGATGGGCTGCGGCCCAGCGCGGCGGTCTATCGGCCAATCTGTTGGACGGCTTCGCGCAGGATCGTCGCGCGGGCATTGGTGAGGTCGGCACGCTTTTTCGCGCCCGCCAAAGCAGCGAGGAACTCGGGACGACCGCCGAATGCCGTGGCGTAGCGGGCGACGGCATCGCGTGCGAGCGAGCGCAATGTCTCCGCGGTGACGCCATCCTCTGGATATTCGAACACCTCGCGCGCCGGCCCGATCAGTTCGCACTTCGATTCATGCTCGCGCAACAGAACGCCCTTTGGATCGGCCTCGAAGCGCTTTTCGCCTTTCGCCGGCGGCGCGCGCCGCTCATACAGCCCGCCGAGCACGACATAGGTCCCAGACGACTCCACGCTGCGCGCGAACAGAAACACGCGCCGGCCCCAGCGCTCGTTGACCAGTTCGGGACAGCGCATGACGACATCCGCCGCTCCTTCGAATCTGATCCTCGCGGAATCGTACGTCAGCCCGAAGATCGGATCGGTGATGCGCGGCAAGGTCTGGCCAAGGCCGGGCGCCGGCATAAGGCCGATGAGCAAGCCCAGAATGCTAGCCGCGATAGATTTCAAAACGCGGCTTCTCGGCGCGATATTTTGGGCCAGGCCAGAATTCCCGCTGCACGAAGTCCGAGATCCAGTTCGCGCCATCATAACCTTCGATGTGGCCGTGCGGACCGTTGCTGGTGCGCTGTATCACCGCGATGTCACCCAGTTGCGGAACGTAGGGCGTCGCGATCACGACGGTAAATCCGTTCTTTTTGAGCAGGGGCCCGTAATCCTTGGCCGAAACCGGATGACCGGCGGTATTCGCACCAGCCGCTTCCAGCGCGATCCGCACATGCTTGGCGCAAACGCCCTTGCCGAAGGGCGGGAGCGCGTTGCTCTTGAGCGCCACGACAAACTTGTTCCGGTCAAACGGCACGGCACGCCTCGCTAAGCTGACGTATCGCAACCTTACATTGATTTTGACGTCATTGAAAGCCGGGTCGATACGAACGTGGGTTGCCAACCCCGGCGCGGAGTCGTCCTGGCTGAAACGCGCGCCTGATTGCTGGCTGCGGTCAGCGGTGCATCACTTCGCCCCAACGCGGCAGGCTCGCCCTCAGTCTTTCTTCTCTTCCGCCGTGGATTTGAAGGTTGCCGGCACCATCAGTTCCCCTTCCTCAAAATAGATTCGCTTTCCGACTTCGATCTGCGCCTTGGTGGGCGCGCCCGAGCCGATGCGCAGCATCCCTTCCACCTTCTGCCCCTCCCGAAGGCGCTGTCCCGCCACGTTCTTGCGGGCGGGGAAGGCGACACGCACATCCTGCTCCAGGTCCCGGTCGGTCAGATCGGGGCTGACGATGTTCACCTTGACGACGTGATCGAAATCGGGAGGCGAGAATATCGCGTGGGCCAAGAACCGCTCTGGCCCGCGTCCAAAAACCAGATACTCCAGCGTGGCCGGCTTGCGCGCCTTCGGATCGAACTTCCGGCGGTGCACCACGCGCGCAATTTTCACGTTCACATCCACGAGCCCTGGCACCGGATGGTTCGGTTGCGCTTCGAGATGGCCGCGAAACACAGTTGCGGTGAATTCGGACCTTTGCGGTGCCGACTTGGGCTCGAACAGACGGGTGAGCACGAACTCCTCCGGACCGATCGTATAGAACTGCGTGCCGGGATTCGCCTGCCTGTCCTTGACGTAGGCGGCCATCTGCTCCGAGGTAAGCTCGGCCTGCAGGATCACCTGGAACCGGTGCGGCGACGTGAAGTCAGTGCGCTTCTTGTTCAAGCCGTCGAACATCGGCAGGTGCGAGAAGAAAACCGTCTGATCGCCGAAGACCAGCATGTTGTGGGTGTTGGGCTGATCCTCGGCGGCCGCCGCAGGAGCGCCGACAGCCAACGCCAGCGCAGCCAAGCCCGTTGTCTTCAGAACATCACGGCGGTCCATCCGCCAATCGCGTGCGATCGACATGAGATTTTCCTTTGTTGAAAACGGCTCCTCGGATGCATGATTGCGGAGGGGCAAGGTTGCTCCCTCTTTGATTGTGCCAGCAAAGCACGGCGCGATTGCGGCCTTGGCCGGGATGACCGCCGCGGGCGGCCTTCGAAAAACTGTCCCCGCCTGCAAACCGCACTTGTCTCATACGGGTCTTGCTCGCCGAGGCGCATCAACCGTTCGGATGACGGAGCAAGCGGTATGCGCGGCTGGAGAACCGGTCAGCGGGCCCGGAGTTGGCGGCGCGGTCCCGCATGGCGCGCCGCTCATGCGGGCTGCACGCGCCCAACTACCGGTACGGGGCGTCGAGCTCCATGTTCTTCGCGATCTCGCGCTCCCAGCGGTCGCCGTTCGCGAGCAGACGCTCCTTGTCGTAGTAAAGCTCTTCGCGCGTTTCGGTCGCGAACTCGAAGTTGGGGCCTTCGACGATCGCATCGACCGGGCAGGCTTCCTGGCACAGTCCGCAATAGATGCACTTCACCATGTCGATGTCGTAGCGCGTGGTGCGCCGCGTGCCGTCGTTGCGGCGGGGACCGGCTTCGATGGTGATCGCTTGCGCCGGACAGATCGCCTCGCACAGCTTGCAGGCGATGCAGCGTTCCTCGCCGTTCGGATAGCGGCGCAGCGCATGCTCGCCGCGGAAGCGCGGCGAGATCGGTCCCTTCTCGAACGGATAGTTCAAGGTCGGCTTCGGCTTGAAGAAATAGCGCATCGACAGGAAAAACGCCGAAACGAACTCCTGCAGGAACAATGCGCGCGCCGCGTGATCGAGCCTCATCGTCGTCATCCTTCAATCGATCCCGAGCGCCGGTCCGAGATAGGTCATTCCGAGCCAGTAGCCGAGGCCGCCGAGCGTCAACACCTCGATACCAAGGATGAGACGCCGCATCAGCGAGATCTTGGTCTCAAGTGCTTCCCGTTGCGCCGCCGTCTCCGATTTGTCCAGCGCCCGCAATCGCTGCTCGATCAAGGGCACCATGACCACATAGTTTATCGCCCCGAGGGCCGTCCCGGCGATCGCACCGAGGAAGCCGCCGAGCGACAGCATCTTACTTCGGCTCCAGTCCGCCGAGCCGCAACATGCCGCTCATCCGGCGACCGCCTTGCCGAGCCAATACCCGCCCCAACAGAACGTCCCGAAACCGACCGACAACATCAGCCTGCGCATCACGCCGAGCTTGAATTCGACGTCCTCGCGTTGCTCCGCCGTGTCCGACGGCGCGATCGTTCGCAGCTTCCGTTGCAGCGACGGCAGCGCCGCCAGATAGCCGACCAGACCAGCGATGATCGCCGCGGCCGAGCCGACCAGTCCGGCAACCGAGTAATCCATTCCCGAGCCTCATTTCGGTGCCAGTCCGCCGAACTGCAACACCGCCGCGACGATCGCCACCATCGCAAGCGACAGCGGCAGGAACACCTTCCAGCCGAGCCGCATCAGCTGATCATAACGGTAGCGCGGCACGAACGCCTTCACCATGGCGAACATGAAGAACACGAACAGCGCCTTAAGCGTGAACCAGACCACACCCGGCACCCAGGTGAACGGCGCGACCGGGAACGGCGGCAGCCATCCGCCCATGAACAGGATCGTGGTCATCGCGCACATTGTCGCGATCGCCACGTACTCGCCGAGCATGAACATCATGTAGGGCGTCGAGCCGTATTCGACCATGAAGCCGGCGACGAGCTCGGACTCGGCTTCGACCAGATCGAACGGCGGGCGGTTCGTCTCGGCCAGCGCCGAGATGAAGAAGATAATGAACATCGGAAACAGCCACAGCCAGTACCAGCCGAGCAGGCCCCATTTCGAATTCTGCGCTTCCACGATGTCGGTGATGCGCAACGAGCCGACGCAGAGCAGCACCGTAATGATCACGAAACCGATCGAGACCTCGTACGACACCATCTGCGCGGCCGAGCGCAGCGCGGCGAGGAACGGATACTTCGAGTTCGACGCCCAGCCCGCCATGATCACGCCGTAGACCATCAGCGAGGAGACGGCGAAGATGTAGAGGATGCCCACGTTGATGTCGGCGATCACCCAGCCGAGATCGACCGGGATCACCGCCCAGGCTGCGAGCGCGAGCACGCAGGTGACGAGCGGCGCCAGCAGGAACACGCCCTTGTTGGCGGCGGCCGGGATTGTCGGCTCCTTCAGGACGAACTTCAAAAGGTCCGCGAAGGATTGCAGGAGGCCGAACGGGCCGACCACGTTTGGGCCGCGGCGGATCTGCACCGCTGCCCAAATCTTGCGGTCGGCAAGCAGCACATAGGCGATCGCGACAAGCAGGATCACCAAAAGCAGCACGGACTGCGCCACCATCACGATCAGCGGCCAGAGATAAGCGCTCCAGAATTCGGCCATCGCACTACTCCGCCGCCGTTAGCGTGCGGTCGCCGCGCGCGAGCGAAGAGCACTCGCCCATGATGGCGGAGGCACGCGCAATCGGATTGGTGAGATAGAAATCGGAAATAGGCGAACGGAACGGCGCCTTGTCAGTCGAGGTGCCGCCACCTGCGAGTTTTTCGACGTCGGCGGCGGTGCCCGGCGCGATCTGATCGACGCGCGCGAGATGCGGGACCGCCTTGAACAGTGCGGCACGCAGGCCTCCGAGCGAGTCATAGGAAAGCTTTTGCCCGAGCACGTCGGAGAGAGCGCGCAGAATCGCCCAGTCCTCGCGCGCATCTCCCGGCGGAAACGCGGCGCGCGCCGCCATCTGCACGCGGCCTTCCGTGTTCACGTAGAGGCCGGATTTTTCCGTGTAGGCCGCGCCCGGCAAGATGACATCCGCGCGATGCGCGCCGCGATCGCCATGGGTGCCGATGTAGACCGTGAACGCGCCTGGCGCGATGTCGATTTCGTCCGCGCCGAGCAGGAACACAACATCGAGCGAGCCGGGCTTCGCCATCTCGGTTGCCGATTTGCCGCCCTGCCCCGGCACGAAACCGATATCGAGCGCGCCGACGCGGGACGCCGCGGTGTGCAGCACCGAAAAGCCGTTCCAGCCGTCCTTGATCGCGCCAACCGAAACGGCGGCCTTCGCCGCCATCGCGAGGATCGCCGCGCCATCGGGACGCGCGAGCGCGCCCTGCCCGATCAGCCATATCTGGCGGTCGAGCTTCGCCTTCTCATGATTCATGAAGGTCGCGAGCGTCTCCGGACCGGCACCGAGGTGGGCATAGTCGTAAGTGAGATCCGCCTTCTCGCCGATCACGCCGATCTTCAGGTTCGTGGCGCGCCAGCGCTTGCGGATGCGCGCGTTGAGCACCGGCGCCTCTTTGCGCGGATTGGCGCCGATGATCATGATGCCATCGGCCTGGTCGATGCCGGCGATCGTCGCGTTGAACAGATAGCTCGCGCGGCCCAACGACGGATCGAGCGCCGCCCCGTCCTGGCGGCAATCGACATTCGTGACGCCCAGCCGACCCATCAGCTCCTTCAGCGCGAACATTTCCTCGACCGCCGAAAGATCGCCCGCGATCGCACCGACGCGATCCGGCTTCGCGGCCTTCACCTTGGCGGCGATCACCGTGAAGGCCTGGCTCCAGGTGGCCGGCACCAGCCGCGCGCCCTGGCGGATGTAGGGCTGATCGAGCCGCTGCGCGCGCAAGCCGTCGACGACATGGCGCGTCTTGTCGGAAATCCATTCCTCGTTCACGTCCTCGTTGACGCGCGGCAGGATGCGCATCACCTCGCGGCCGCGCGTGTCGACGCGGATCGCCGAACCGAGCGCGTCCATCACATCGATCGACTCGGTCTTGTTCAATTCCCACGGCCGCGCCGCGAACGCATACGGCTTCGAGGTCAGCGCGCCGACCGGGCACAGGTCCACGACGTTGCCCTGCAGCTCGGAGGTCATCGCGCTTTCGAGATAGGTCGTGATCTCCATGTCCTCGCCGCGCCCGATCGCGCCGAGCTCGGGCACGCCCGCAACCTCGGTCGCGAAGCGCACACAGCGCGTGCAATGGATGCAACGATTCATGATCGTCTTCACCAGCACGCCGATGTATTTGTCTTCGACCGCGCGCTTGTTCTCGTGATAGCGCGTCGCATCGACGCCGTAGGCCATCGCCTGATCCTGCAGGTCGCACTCGCCGCCCTGATCGCAGATCGGGCAGTCGAGCGGATGGTTGATCAGCAGGAACTCCATCACGCCTTCGCGCGCTTTCTTCACCAGCGGCGTGCGGGTCTTCACTTCCGGCGGTTCGCCCTTCGGGCCGGGCCGGCAGTCGCGCACGCCCCAGGCGCAGGACGCGACCGGCTTCGGCGAGCCGGACAGTTCGACCAGGCACATGCGGCAATTGCCGGCGATCGAAAGCCGCTCGTGGAAGCAGAAGCGTGGAATTTCGGCACCCGCCGCCTCGCACGCCTGCAGCAGCGTGTATTCGGGCGGAACGTCGATTTCGGTGCCGTCGACGATAAGCTTGGTCATATCAGTGCCATGCCATCCAGATCAGCAGCGCTGCCGCAATCGTGATGCTCGCCGCGATATCGAGCCGGGCGAACAGCGTGAGCGTGCGCCAGAAGGTCTGTGTGTTGATCGTGCTCATGCGCAGCGCGCCGTTTTCCAGAGTTGCGCCGAAGCGAGGCTCTCCCAGCCGAACGCGTGCTCGCTGGTGCCGTGTTTCTTCAAATGCTCGAGCCGCTCGATCGCCTCGGCAATGCTTGGCCGGTGGCCGGCAGGCACCCACCACATCACCAGATAGCGTTCGTCCATCTTCTCGAACCATTCGTGACGCTGCGCGTAGAAACGCTTGTGCACGGTCTGCCAGACGTATTTCTCCAGCGACTCGACGTTCTCCCAGACCGACATGTTGACCGCCATCATGGGATCGCCGTCGTAGGGGCGCGTGCTGGTCGCGTTGCCGCTTTCGTCCTGATAGCGCCACACGAAGCCCTCGCTGCGCTCGGCAAGCGCGTTCACGAACGCGAGATTGTCGACGAAGCCGGCCATGCGTGCGTCGCCGACCTCGTAGCGGATGCGCCCGATATTGAGCTGCGCCAGATGATGGTTGGCCGGCTGCTGCATCGCGCTCACTCCGCCGCCACGCGCACCGGCTCGGGATGCGGGTTGGCCGCATACTGGTCGATACGCCGCTCGATCTCGGGGCGGAAGTGGCGCAGCAAACCCTGCACCGGCCAGGCCGCGCCGTCGCCGAACGCGCAGATGGTGTGACCCTCGATCTGCTTGGTCACGTCCATCAGCATGTCGATCTCGCGCCGGTGCGCGCGGCCTTCCGCCATGCGCATCAGCACGCGCCACATCCAGCCCATGCCCTCGCGGCACGGCGTGCACTGGCCGCAACTCTCGTGCTTGTAGAAATAAGAGATACGCGCCATCGCGCGGATGATGTCGGTCGATTTGTCCATCACGATCACGGCCGCGGTGCCGAGCGCCGATTTCTTGTCGCGGCAGCCGTCGAAATCCATCAACAGCGTGTCGGCCTGATCGGGGCCGGCAGGCACCAGCGGCATCGAGGAGCCGCCCGGGATCACCGCAAGCAGGTTGTCCCAGCCGCCGCGCACCCCGCCCGCATGTTTCTCGAGAAGCTCGCGCAATGGGATGCCCATCGTTTCTTCGACGTTGCACGGCCGCTCGACATGACCGGAGATGCAATAGAGCTTGGTGCCGGTATTGTTCTGCCGCCCGAGCGAGGAAAACCACGCCGCGCCACGCCGCATGATGTCGGGCGCCTGCGCAATCGTCTCGACGTTATTCACGGTGGTCGGGCAGCCATAGAGGCCCATATTGGCCGGGAACGGCGGCTTCAGCCGCGGCTGGCCCTTCTTGCCTTCGAGGCTTTCGAGCAGAGCGGTCTCTTCGCCGCAGATATAGGCACCGGCACCGTGGTGCACGTACATGTCGTAATCGTAGCCCGAACCGCAGGCGTTCTTGCCAATCAGTCCGGCCTCGTAGGCCTGATCGACCGCGGCCTGCAGGCGCTCACGCTCGCGGATGAACTCGCCGCGCACATAAACGTAGCAGGCGCTCGCGCCCATGGCGAAACCGGCAATGAGACAGCCCTCGACGAGAAGATGCGGATCGTGCCGCATGATCTCGCGGTCCTTGCAGGTGCCGGGCTCGGACTCGTCGGCATTGATGACCAGATAGCTCGGCCGCCCGTCCTTCGACTCTTTCGGCATGAACGACCACTTCATGCCGGTCGGGAAGCCCGCGCCGCCGCGCCCGCGCTGGCCCGACGCCTTCATCTCATTGATCAGTGCGTCACGACCCCGCGCGAGAATGTCCTTGGTGCCGTCCCAAGCACCGCGCTCGCGCGCGCCCTTCAGGCCCCAGTCGTGGTAGCCGTACAAATTCTTGAAGATGCGGTCCTTGTCCTCGAGCATCACACCTTCTCGGATTTCAGGGTCGTCGGCCCGCCGACCGGTGCGGAGAACTGCCGGTCGATCTGCGGCCCGGGCTTCGCGGGCTTGCCGTTGATGAAGCCGTCGAGCACCTTCTCGAAGCTTTCGGCGGTCAGGTCCTCGTAGGTGTCGTTCCAGATCAGGACCATCGGTGCATTCACGCAGGCGCCGAGGCACTCAACCTCTTCCCACGAATAATTGCCGTCCATCGACACATGCAGCGGTTCAGGATGAATCTTGCGCGTACACACATCGAACAGCGCGTCCGCGCCGCGCAGCCTGCACGGCGTCGTGCCGCAGACCTGCACGTGCGCCTTCTTGCCGACGGGCGCGAGCAGAAACATCGTGTAGAAGGTCGCGACCTCGAGCACGCGGATATTGGCCATGCCGAGGATCTGCGCGACGTGCTCGATCGCGGCCTTAGGCAGCCAGCCGTCATGCTGTTCCTGCGCCCGCCACAACAGCGGGATCACCGCCGACTGCTGGCGCCCTTCCGGATAGCGCGCGATCACCTTGTCGGCCCATGTGCGGTTCTCCGCCGTGAAGAAAAACTCCTTCGGCTGTTGCTCGGGTGGTGCGAGGCGGCGGTTGGCCATTAGCGGTCGACCTCTCCGAACACGATATCGAGCGAACCGAGAATGGCCGACACGTCGGCCAGCATGTGGCCGCGGCAGATGAAGTCCATCGCCTGCAGATGCGCAAAGCCGGGCGCGCGGATCTTGCACTTGTAGGGTTTGTTGCTGCCGTCGGCGACGAGATAGACGCCGAACTCGCCCTTCGGCGCCTCGACCGCCGCGTAGACCTCGCCAGCCGGCACGTGAAAGCCCTCGGTGTAGAGCTTGAAGTGGTGGATCAGCGCTTCCATCGAGCGCTTCATCTGTTCACGCTTCGGCGGCACGATCTTGTTGTCGACGACCGAGACCGGCCCCTGCCCCGCCGGCTCGCGCAGCTTGGCGATGCACTGCTTCATGATGGCGATCGACTGGCGCATCTCCTCGACGCGGATGCAGTAGCGGTCGTAGCAGTCGCCGTTCTTGCCGATCGGAATGTCGAAATCCATCTCGGCGTAGCATTCGTAAGGCTGCGACTTGCGCAGGTCCCAGGCCGCGCCCGAGCCGCGCACCATCACGCCCGAGAAGCCCCACTTCCAGCAGTCCTCCAGCGACACCACGCCGATATCGACGTTGCGCTGCTTGAAGATGCGGTTGCCGGTGAGCAGCGTTTCGAGGTCGTCGCAGACCGTGATGAACGGATCGCAGAACGCCTCGATGTCGTCGATCAGCTTGCCGGGCAGGTCCTGATGCACGCCGCCGACGCGGAAGTAAGCCGCATGCATGCGCGAGCCGGAGGCCCGTTCGTAGAACACCATCAGTTTCTCGCGCTCCTCGAAGCCCCACAGCGGCGGGGTGAGCGC
>Ga0207691_10003160_pt1 | contig 16109 bp, 9 predicted proteins | sample KBSM13metaG_FD_184327 | JGI IMG/M metagenome (GOLD analysis project Ga0207691, IMG submission 184327) | Miscanthus rhizosphere microbial communities from Kellogg Biological Station, Michigan, USA - KBS M1-3 metaG (SPAdes) (version 2) | ecosystem: Host-associated > Plants > Roots > Rhizosphere >... | reverse complement strand
ATCTGGCCATCGGCGACCTGTGCCTCCATCACCGCGATCGCGTCGCGCAGGCCGGCGACCTGAGCCTTCGTCATGTGGCCCGCAGCGTGCGCGGCCAGCTCGCTTTCGATCATCTGGCGCGCCCGGATGATCTCGAGCGGCCCCTCGGCGCTGACCGGCCGCGCCGCCTTCGGATCGCCGGGCCGGACGTAGATGCCCGAGCCCATGCGGACTTCGATCAGCCCCTCGACCTCGAGCGCGATCAGCGCTTCGCGCACGGAAGGCCGCGAGACGCCGAGCTGCGCCGACAGGTCGCGCTCGGGCGGCAGACGCGAGCCGATCGGGTACTCGCCCTGCGCGATCAGCGCGCGCAACTGATCGGCGATCTGCCGATACAGGCGGCGCGGTTCGATGGCGTGGATCGGCACGAGAGCGAGGTGGCGTGGTTGGAAGCGAGTGGTTCGAGTGGTCAGTTGGTCTGACCAATTCACTTCAGAATTATTTACACGCCAGCACGCAAACGACAGCGGGTTTGCCCGCGAAACTCGACCCGACTCCGCGCGATGCGTGCCTCGCCGCTAAGCTCCGCGAACGGAGCGACGTGGCATCGCGCGTCGATCTGCGGCCGGGCGACCGCCGCACACCGCAACGGGACACCATGCCTGCCGACGCCGAAGAACAACGTCCTTCTCCTTCCTCATCGACGCCGGTGCCGCGGCCGCGCCGGCGTTGGCTCGGCAGCCTGATCGCCGTCATCGCGCTGATCGCGCTCGGCGGCCTGGCCTGGTACCTGACCCATCGCGAACCCGCTCCGGCGGCTGCTGGCGCACGCGGTCCGGGCGGCCCCGGCGGTGGCGGCGGCCGGGGCGCTCCGGCCAGCACGGTCGGCGTCGCGACCGCGCGCGCAATGGACATCCCGGTCGTGCTCGATGCGCTCGGCACCGTGACGCCGGCGGCGACGGTGACGGTCCGGCCGCAAGTTTCAGGGATCGTCACCCAGGTCCTCTTCACCGAAGGGCAGATGGTCAAGAAGGGGCAGCTGCTCGCGGTCATCGACCCGCGCCCGTTCGAGATTGCGCTGCAGCAGGCGATCGGCGCGCGTCTGCGCGACGAGGCGCAGCTCGAAAACGCACGCCTCACCTTGCAGCGCTACCAGACGCTGATGCAGCAGGATTCGATCGCGCGCCAGGACGTCGACACGCAGGCGGCGCTGGTCAAGCAGCTCGAGGGCACGGTGACGATCGACCGGGCCGCCGAAGGCACGGCGCGCCTCAACGTCGGCTACAGCCGGATCGTCGCGCCGGCAGCGGGCCGCATCGGCCTGCGCCCGCTCGATGCCGGCAACTACATCGGTGCCGGCGATGCGACCGGCGTCGCGGTGATCACGCAGCTCGCGCCGATCGACGTCGAGTTCGCGGTGCCGCAGGACCGCGTGCCCGAGGTCCAGGCGCGCATGGCCGAGGGCGCGCGCCTGCCGGTTGCCGCGTTCGACCGCACCCGCACGAAGAAGCTCGACGACGGCGTGTTCTCGACGCTCGACAACCAGATCGACACGCAGACCGGCACGGTGCGCGCCAAGGCCCGTTTCGCAAACGCCACTGCAGCGCTGTTCCCGAACCAGTTCGTCAACGTGCAGCTGCTGCTGCGCACGATCCCGGGGGCGGTGGTCATCCCGGTCACGGCCCTGCGCCACGGCACTGGCGGCGACTTCGTCTACGTGGTCCAGGAGGACAGGACGGTGAAGGTGCGCACGGTGACGCGCGGTGAATCGAACGTCGATGTCGTCGCGGTGACCTCGGGCCTCGCGGTCGGCGAGCGCGTTGTCACCGAAGGCGGCGACCGCTTGAAGGATGGCGCCCGGATCCAGCTCGCCGACGACCGGCCGGCCGGGCCGGCCTCGGGCGCCTCGGGAGGACGGCGCGGGGAGCGCGCCTCGGGCGCGGCTTCGGGCGGGCGCGGCGCGTCGGCGGCCGAGCGGCGCGGCGAAGCGGGCGGGGTTGAATCAAGTGCACCGCACGCCTCGGGGGCCTTCGGAGACCGCGCATCCGGGGCCTTCGGCGGTCGTTCGTCAGGCGCCGAAGGCCGGCGCGCCTCCGGCGCCTTTGGTGATCGCGCATCCGCTGCCGGTAGGCGCGGCGCGGCCAGCGAACCACGCTGAACATTCATCCGAAGTTGCAGCGATGAGCCCGTCGCGTCCCTTCATCATGCGGCCGGTCGCGACCGCGCTGCTGATGGTCGCGATCGTGCTGGCCGGCATCGTCGGCTTCCGCTTCCTGCCGTTGTCGGCATTGCCGCAGGTCGACTACCCGACGATCCAAGTGCAGACCCTGTACCCGGGCGCGAGCCCCGAGGTCATGAGCCACACGGTGACAGCGCCGCTCGAACGCCAGTTCGGCCAGATGGCCGGGCTGCAGCGGATGAGCTCGACGAGCGCGGCCGGCGTCTCGATCGTCACGTTGCAATTCACCCTCGGCCTGACCCTGGACATCGCCGAGCAGGAGGTCCAGGCCGCGATCAACGCAGGCGGTTCGCTGCTGCCGGCCGATCTGCCGGCGCCGCCGGTCTACGCGAAGGTCAACCCGGCCGACGCGCCCGTGCTGACCCTGGCGATCAGCTCCGACACGTTGCCGCTGACGGAGGTGCAGAACCTCGTCAACACGCGCCTCGCGCAGAAGATCAGCCAGGTCACGGGGGTCGGCTTGGTGTCGCTGTCCGGCGGGCAGCGGCCGGCGGTGCGGATCCAGGCCGACACGCAGGCGCTCGCCTCGTACGGCATCGGCCTCGACACCCTGCGCACCGCGATCACCTCGGCCAATGCGAACAGCGCGAAGGGCAGCTTCGACGGCCCGCGCCGCGCCTACACGATCAACGCGAACGACCAGCTGCTGACGGTCGACGACTACAGCAACCTGATCGTCGCCTACAAAAACGGCGCGCCGGTGCGGATGTCGAATGTCGCCCGCGTCATGCAGAGCGCCGAGAACACGCGGCTCGGCGCCTGGGCCGGCAGCCACGGGCAGCTGCGCCCCGCGATCATCCTGAACGTGCAGCGCCAGCCGGGCGCGAACGTGATCGCGACCGTCAACGCGATCAAGGACCGGTTGCCCGAACTGCAAGGGGCGTTGCCGGCAAGCGTGAGCGTCGAGGTGCTGGCCGATCGCACGACGGGCATCCGCGCCTCGGTCGCGCACGTCGAGATGGAGCTGCTGCTCGCCGTCGTGATGGTGGTGCTGGTGATCTTCGCGTTCCTGCGCAGCCTGCGCGCCACCGTGATCGCGAGCATCGCGGTGCCGATCTCGCTGATCGGCACCTGCGGCGCGATGTACCTGCTCGGCTACAGCATCAACAACCTGAGCCTGATGGCGCTGACGATCGCGACCGGTTTCGTTGTCGACGACGCGATCGTGATGATTGAGAACATCGCCCGGCATCTCGAGATGGCGAAGTCAGACGCGAAGGACGACCGGGCGAGCTGGCGCGTCGCGTTCGACGCAGCGACCGAGGGCGCCGCGGAGATCGGCTTCACGATCATCTCGCTGACGGTCTCGCTGATCGCTGTGCTGATCCCGCTGCTCTTCATGGGCGACGTCGTCGGCCGGCTGTTCCGCGAATTCGCGGTCACGTTGGCGATCACGATTTTGATCTCGGCGGTGGTCTCGCTGACCCTGGTGCCGATGATGTCGGCGCGTTGGCTCAAGGTGCACGCGCCGGACGCACCAGAGGCCGCCGCCGGACGACGCGGCTTCGGCGCGCAGGCGCAGCGCTTCTTCGACGCCGTGATGCGGCGGTACGACCGCGGGCTGGTCTGGGTCCTCGACCACCAGCCTCTGACCCTGCTGGTCGCGCTTGCGACCTTGGTGTTGACGGTGATCCTCTACATCGCGATCCCGAAGGGCCTGTTCCCGACCCAGGACACCGGACAGCTGCAGGCCCGCATCGTCGCCGCGCAGGAAGCCTCGTACGAACGGATGGCCGAGCTCCAGCAGGCCGCTGCCCGCGCGATCCTCGCCGACCCGGATGTCGAGACGCTCAGTTCGTTCGTCGGCGTCGATGCCGCCAACAACACGATGCTGAGCAACGGCAGCATGCTCATCAACCTGAAGCCGGATCGAGGTGACTCCGAGCCGACGATGGAACGGCTGCGCCAGCGCGTGAAGGAGGTCGCCGGCGTCACGTTGTTCCTGCAGCCGACCCAGGACCTGACAATCGATGCCGAGACCGGGCCGACCCAGTACCGCGTCTCGCTCGAAGGCGCCGACAGCGCGACGGTCACCGAGTGGACGCGCCGCCTGGTCGCGCAGTTGCAGACCGCCGGCGCCGCGAAGTCGGTGCGCAACGTCACCAGCGATGCCGGCGCCCAGGGGCTCGCCGCCTACATCGCGGTCGATCGCGACACCGCGTCGCGGCTCTCGATCAGCGCGAGCGCGGTCGACGACGCGCTCTACAGCGCGTTCGGGCAGCGCATCGTCTCGACGATCTTCACCGAGACCAACCAGTACCGCGTGATCCTCGAAGCGATGCCCGGCCTGCTGACCAACGCGCAGTCGCTCGGCCAGCTCAACCTGCGCACCGCGTCGGGCCAGCCGACGCCGCTGGCGGCGATCGCGACGATCACCGAGCAGCTCGCGCCGCTGCAGATCACGCACGTCGCGCAGTACCCGGCCGCGACCCTCGGCTTCGACACCGCGCCGGGCGTCGCGCTCGGCGAGGCGGTCGCAACCGTGCGCCAGGCTGCGAAGGACATCCAGCTGCCGGCGAGCGTCGCGCTGACCTTCCTCGGCGCCTCGGGCGCTTATGAGAATTCACTGTCGAACCAGCTTTGGCTGATCCTCGCCGCGGTGGTCTGCGTCTACATCGTGCTCGGTGTGCTGTACGAGAGCTACGTGCACCCGCTGACGATCCTGTCGACCCTGCCGTCGGCGGGCGTCGGCGCATTGCTCGCGCTGATGCTGACCGGCCACGACCTCGGCGTGATCGGGATCATCGGCATCATCTTGCTGATCGGCATCGTCAAGAAGAACGCGATCATGATGATCGACTTTGCGATCGAAGCCGAGCGCAACCAGCACAAGCCGCCGCGCGAGGCGATCCACCAGGCCGCGATGCTGCGCTTCCGGCCGATCCTGATGACGACCCTGGCAGCGCTGTTCGCTGCCCTGCCGCTGATGCTCGGCTGGGGCGAAGGCGCCGAGCTGCGCCGGCCGCTCGGCCTCGCGATCTTCGGCGGCCTGATCCTGAGTCAGCTGTTGACCCTGTTCACGACGCCGGTGATCTACCTCGCGTTCGATCGGCTCGGTCGGCGCCTGGGTCGCACCGATCGAGACGCTGCCGCCGCCGCAGGCGCCCAGCTTGCGTTGCCCGCGCCGCCGGCGCTGCCCGCCCTGCCGGCGCCTTCGAACCCCGGAGGCAGCCGATGAACCTGTCGGCGCAATTCGTGCGCAGGCCGATCGCGACGGTGCTGCTGACGATCGGCGTCGCGCTCGCCGGCATCGCCGCGTTCTTCGCGCTGCCGGTGTCGCCGCTGCCGCAGGTCGACTACCCGACCATCTCGGTTAGCGCGAGCCTGCCCGGCGCGAGCCCGGACACGATGGCGACGAGCGTCGCGACGCCGCTCGAGCGCCGGCTCGGCACGATCGCCGGCGTCAATGAGATGACGTCGACCAGCTCGACTGGGTCAGCCCGGATCAGCCTGCAGTTCGCCCTCGAGCGCAACATCGACGGCGCCGCGCGCGAGGTTCAGGCCGCGATCAACGCGTCGCGCGTCGACCTGCCGGCGACCCTGCGCAGCAACCCGACGTATCGCAAGGCGAACCCGTCGGACGCGCCGATCATGATCCTCGCGCTGACATCGAAGACGAAGACGCCGGGCCAGATTTACGAGTCGGTCTCCAACATCGTCAGCCAGCGCCTCGCGCAGGTCGAGGGTGTGGGCGACGTCGAGATCGGCGGCGGCTCGCTGCCGGCAGTGCGGGTCGAGCTGCTGCCGTTCGCGCTGCACCGTTACGGCGTCAGCACCGAGGACGTGCGCGCCGCGATCCAGGCCTCGAACGCGAACCGGCCGAAAGGCGCGGTCGAAGGCGACGGTCGGCGCCTGCAGATCTACACGCAGACGCCGGCGCGGCGCGCGTCCGACTACCGCGGCATGGTGGTGGCCTGGCGCAACGGCGCGGCGGTCCGGCTCGGCGACGTCGCCGAGGTGATCGACGGGGTCGAGAATACGCGCACGCTCGGCCTCTTCAACGGCGAGCCGGCGATCGTCATCCTGGTCGCGCGCCAGCCCGGCGCGAACGTGATCGAGACGGTCGACAGCGTGCGCGACCTGCTGCCCGAGCTGCAGGCGCAGCTACCAGCCGACGTGCAGCTGCAGGTCGCGTCCGACAGCACCCATTCGATCCGCGCCTCTCTGCGCGAGATCGAGCTGACCCTGATCATCTCGGTCGTCCTCGTCGTGCTGGTCGTCGGCGTGTTCCTGCGTGACGCGCGGGCGACGTTCATTCCGGCCGTCGCCACCGTCGTCGCGCTGCTCGGCACGTTCGGCGTGATGCTGCTGCTCGGCTTCTCGCTGAATAACCTGAGCCTGATGGCGCTGACGGTCGCGACCGGCTTCGTCGTCGACGACGCGATCGTCGTGCTCGAGAACACCAGCCGCCACATCGAGGCCGGCATGAGCCGGATGGCGGCGGCGCTGCTCGGCGCCCGGGAGGTCGGCTTCACGGTGCTCTCGATCAGCCTGTCGCTGGTTGCCGTCTTCATCCCGCTGCTCTTCATGGAAGGCCAGATCGGCCGCCTGTTCCGCGAGTTCGCGATCACGTTGTCGGCCGCCGTGATGATCTCGCTCGTCATCTCGCTGACGACCACGCCGATGATGTGCGCGTGGTTGCTGAAGACCGACGGCGCGCGCGCGCCGGGTCACCTCGCCCGCTTCGCCGAGCGCGGCTACGACCACGTGCTGCGCCTCTACGAGCGCAGCCTCGACTGGGCGCTCGCGAGCAAGGCGCTGGTCATGCTGATCCTGGTCGCCGTGGTCGGCCTCAACGTCTACCTGTTCAGCGTCGTGCCGAAAGGCTTCTTTCCGCAGCAGGACAGCGGTCAGCTGAACGGCGGGCTGCGTGCCGACCAGAGTATCTCGTCGCAGGCGATGGGGCAGAAGCTGCGCGAGGCGGTCGACATCGTGCACCGCGATCCGGCGGTCGATACGGTGGTCGGCTTCACCGGCGGCTCGCGCTCGGGCGGCGGCTTCATGTTCGTCAACCTGAAGCCGATCGGCCAGCGCACCGAGAAAGGCCAGGCGGTGATCGCGCGCCTGCGTCCGCAACTGGCCAGCATCACCGGCCTGTCGATCTTCCTGAACCCGGTCCAGGATGTGCGCGCCGGCGGTCGACAGAGCAACTCGACCTACCAGTACACCTTGAAGAGCGACAGCCTGGCCGACCTGCGGGTCTGGGCGATGCGCCTCGCCGACAGGCTGAAGCAGGAGACGCTGCTGACCGACGTCGATACCGATCAGGCCGAGAACGGCGTCGAGACGACCGTCGAGGTCGACCGCAACAGCGCGTCGCGCCTCGGCCTGACGTCGAGCGCGATCGACGCCGCGCTCTACGACGCATTCGGCCAGCGCCAGGTCGCGACGATCTACGACGAGCTGAACCAGTACCACGTGATCATGGAATGGGCGCCGCGCTATGCGCAGAGCCCGAACGCGCTGGCCGACATCTACGTCGCCTCGAAGCCGCCCGCGACGCTCGCATCGGCCGCGGCGACGACCGCCGCAGCGACGACGACCGGCGGTACCGCGACCGCGAGCGGCACGACCAACAGCAGCGGCACGGTCGCGGCCGGCGGTGCGCCGTCGCTGTCGGTCAACCCGGGCGCCCGCGACGCCTCGAGCGGCAATGCGCTCGCCAACACGGTGACCGCGCTGGTGCCGCTGGCGGCGGTGGCGCGCTTCGTCGAGAGCTCGACCGCGACCTCGATCAGCCATCAGGACACCGAGGTCGCGACGACGATTTCCTTCAACCTCGCCGAGGGCGCGACGCTCGACGACGCGCGCCGCGCGATCGACCAGGCCGAGGCCGACATCGCGATGCCGACGAATGTGCGCGGCGGCTTCCAGGGCACCGCGCTGACCGCGCAGCGCTCGCAGGCCCAGCAGACCTTGCTGATCATCGCGGCGATCGTCGTGATCTACATCGTGCTCGGCATCCTCTATGAGAGCCTGGTCCATCCCATCACGGTGCTGTCGACCTTGCCGTCGGCCGGTGTCGGCGCGGTGCTCGCGCTGCTGATATTCCACATGCAGTTCTCGATCATCGCGTTGATCGGCGTCTTTTTGCTGATCGGCATCGTCAAGAAGAACGCGATCCTGATCATCGATTTCGCGCTCGAGGCCGAACGCGCACGCGGCCTCTCCGCCTTTGACGCGGTGCGCGAGGCCTGCCTGCTGCGCTTCAGGCCGATCCTGATGACGACCTTGGCGGCCGCGCTCGGCGCGCTGCCGCTCGCGATCGGCTTCGGTGAAGGAGCCGAGCTGCGCCAGCCGCTCGGCGTCGCGATTATCGGCGGCCTGATCGGGAGCCAGCTGCTGACGTTGTTGACGACGCCCGTCGTGTACCTGCTGCTCGACAAGCTGCGCCGGCGCACGCCGGCCGAGCGCGAACTGGCGCGCGGCGGCGAGGCGGTCGCGGCATGACGAACGTACCGACGGATCTCGAATGCTTCCATTGAATAAGTCTGGCGCAGGCGGCTCGGCGAACGGCTCACCGCGGAGCGCCCCATGAAGCGCATCGCGAATCCAGCGGTTCGACGTGACCGGTGCAGGACGCGTGCGCGCGGTCGGTGGTCGACGGTTGCTCTGGGGGCCGGGCTGCTCGCGGGCTGCGCAGCAGGCCCGCCATACGAGGTGCCGAGCGCTCCAACGCCGGCCAAGTTCAAGGAGGCACCCGTCGCCGGCGACACGTGGCTGCCTGCCGCACCCGCCGATGCGCTCGATCGCGGCGACTGGTGGACCTTGTTCGGCGACCCGGACCTCGACCGTCTCGCCGCGCAGGTAAGGGTGTCTAACCAGAACGTCGCGGCTGCAGTGGCAGCCTACGCGCAGGCGCAGGCGCTGGTGCGCGAACAGCGCGCTGCGTTCTTTCCGACGCTCGGCCTCGACGCGAGCGCACGCCGGCTCGGCGGCCGTGGCAACACGACCACCGGGAACGCATATCAGATGAGTCTCGCCGCGGCGTGGGAGCCGGACCTGTGGGGACGCCTGCGCAGCAGCGTCGAAGCGGCGAACGCCGGGGCGGCCGCGAGCCAGGCCGACCTGGCTTCTGCGCGGCTGTCGGCCCAGGGTGAGCTCGCGATCGACTACTTCTCGCTGCGCGAGGCGGACGCCGAGATCGGGCTGTTGCGCGCGACGGTCGAGGGCTACGAGCGCTCGCTGCAGATCACCCAGAACCGCTACGCCGCCGGTGTGATCGCCAAGACAGACGTGCTGCAGGCGCAGACCCAGCTCGCCAACACGCGCGCCGATCTGGCCGCGTTGCAAGGCCAGCGCGCTCGTCTCGAGCACGCGATCGCCGTCCTCATCGGCAAGGCGCCCGGCGACTTCGCATTGGCGCCTGCGCCATGGGCTGAAGCGGTACCGTCGATCCCGCTCATCATGCCCTCGCTGCTGTTGCAACGGCGCCCCGATATTGCTGCGGCCGAGCGCGACGTGGCAGCGGCCAACGCGCAGATCGGCATCCAGCGTTCGGCCTACTTCCCAAGCCTGTCGTTGAGCGGCGCGCTCGGCGCGGCTGGTGCGAGCGTCACGGAGCTGTTCAGCGCTTCCGGTGCGCTGTGGTCGCTCGGCGTGTCGGCCGGGCAGGTCCTGTTCGACGCGGGTGCCATCAGCGCCCGCGTCTCCGGTGCCGAGGCGGCTCGCGATGCTGCGGTAGCGCGCTATCGCCAGACCGTGCTGACGGCATTCCAGGCTGTGGAGGACCAGCTCGCGACGATTCGCGTCCTTGTCGAACAGGACGCGCTGCGTCGGGAGGCCTCGTCTGCGGCCGACGCGACCGAAGCACAAATCATGAATCGTTATCGGGCCGGCCAGCTCAGCTACACCGAAGTCGTCACGGCGCAGGTCTCGGCATTGAATGCACGCCGCGCATTGCTGCAGCTTGCGCTCGCGCGCCAGTCGAGCGCGGTGTCCTTGATCCAGGCGCTCGGTGGCGGCTGGCAAGCTCCGATCTCGAGCGACCCCTCCTCAAGTATCGAAACACCCTAGGGTCTGCCCGTCGGGCCTCCGTCAAAATTCGCCGTTCCCCGGAGGCCGTTTTGATGGAAAAAACCTGGTTGAAGCAGTACCCCGCCGGCGTGCCGGCGACGATCGACGTCGAGCAGTACGCGTCGCTCGTGGCACTGCTCGATGAGAGCTTCCGCAAGTACGGCGATCGCAATGCCTACAAGTTCATGGGCAAGGCGATCACCTTCGCGCAGGTCGACGATGCGTCGCGCGCTCTCGCCGCCTACCTGCAGAGCCTCGGGCTCGACAAAGGCGATCGCGTCGCGGTGATGATGCCGAACGTGCCGCAGTACCCGGTCGCGGTCGCGGCGATCCTGCGTGCCGGCTATGTCGTCGTCAACGTCAATCCGCTCTACACGCCGCGCGAGCTCGAGCACCAACTGAAGGACTCGGGCGCCAAGTGCATCCTGATCGTCGAGAACTTCGCGGCGACCTTGAGCCAGGTGATGGCCGCGGTACCGACGAAGCACGTCATCGTCTCGGCGGTCGGCGACATGCTCGGCTTTCCAAAGTCGATGATCGTCAACTACGTGCTGCGCAAGGTGAAGAAGGCGGTGCCGGCGTTCCACATCCCCGGCATCGTGCACTTCAACCAGGCGATTGCACAGGGGCGCGGCAAGACCTTCAAGCCGGCGACGGTCGGACCAGACGACATCGCGGTGCTGCAGTACACCGGCGGCACGACCGGCGTCAGCAAAGGCGCGGTGCTGCTGCACCGCAACCTCGTCGCCAACATCCTGCAGTCGGAGGCCTGGTACCAGCCCGCACTGAAGAAGATCCCGACCGGCGAGCAGCTCGTGACGATCTGCGCGCTGCCGATCTATCACATCTTCGGCTTCAACACGAACGTGATGCTCGGCATGCGGATGGGCGGCTGCAACATCCTGATCCCGAACCCGCGCGACCTGCCGTCGATGTTCAAGGTGCTGGTCGGCGAGAAGTTTCACAGCTTCCCGGCGGTCAGCACGCTCTTCCTCGGCATGGCCCACCACCTCGACTTCGGCACCGTCGACTGGAGCCACCTGAAGATTTCGGTCGGCGGCGGCATGGCAGTGCAGAGCGCGACCGCGAAGCTCTGGCTCGAGAAGACCGGCTGTCCGATCGTCGAGGGCTACGGGCTCTCCGAGACATCGCCGTCGGTCACCTGCAACCCGGTCGACAGCACCGCGTACAGCGGCAACATCGGCCTGCCGATGCCGAACACCGAGGTCACGCTGCTCGACGATGACGGCAACGAGGTGCCGGTCGGCACGCCGGGCGAGATCGCGATCCGCGGTCCGCAGGTGATGGCCGGCTACTGGCAGCGCCCGGACGAGACCGCGAAGGTGATGACCGCCGACGGCTACTTCCGCAGCGGCGACGTCGGCGTGGTCGACGAGCGCGGCTACTTCCGCATCGTCGACCGCAAGAAGGACATGATCCTGGTCAGCGGCTTCAACGTCTACCCGAACGAGGTCGAGGACGTCGTCACGCAGATGCCCGGCATCCTCGAGTGCGCGGCGGTCGGCATCGCCGACGCGAAGGCGGGCGAGGCGGTCAAGCTGGTGATCGTGCGCAAGGACCCGAACGTCACCGAGGCTGCGGTGCGCTCGTACTGCGAAAGCAACCTGACCGGGTACAAGCGGCCCAAGGTGGTCGAGTTCCGCACCGAGCTGCCGAAGTCGCCGGTCGGCAAGATCCTGCGGCGCGAGCTGCGCGACAAGGTCTGAGCATCCGGCAGCGGCCGGAGTGCGGACAATTTCGTCTGCTGTCTGCGAAGCGAGGGCGGGCTTCGGCCAGCGCGCGGGTCCGGGCTGATACATTGGGTGCCGCTGCAGCGCAGGGTTGCACGCAGCGCTTGACGACGACGGGATTCGATCGGTGATCTGGACCAAGACGGACGCGGGACGGCACGAGATCCAGGCGCGGGCCCTCGTCAAGGAACGCGCGCGGCGCAACCTGCTGCTCTTGATCGACGGCGCCAAGTCCGAGGCGATGCTGCTGTCGGGTCTCACCGGCATCGGCCCCGATGATTTCAAGGCGCTGGAGGCGCTGGCCCTGATCGCGCCGGTCGCCGAGGGCCGCGTCACGCAGCCTTCGGATAGCGCTGCACCGCGCAGTGCGGCGGCCGAGCGCGCCGAGGCCGTGCGCGCCGGACCGACGACCCAGCCCAACCCATCGGCCGCGCTCGGGACGCCGCTCGACTACAGCGCCTTCACGGCCGCGCTGACGCAACTGATCTCGACCCACCTCGGCCTGCGCGGTTTCGTGCTGACCTTGGCGGTCGAGCGCGCGAGCACGATCGAGGACCTGCAGGCAGTCGCCCAACGCACGATCGATCAGATTCGCGACCGCCGGGGCGAGGCCACCGCGACCGCAGCCAGGCAGACGCTGTACGGCGCCTGATTTCCAACGGCCCGCATGAGGGTCTTGCGTCTGCTGTGGCGCCTGTTGCGCGCGCTGCTGCTGGGCCTCGCGGCGCTCGTCGTCTTCATCGAGGAATTCGGCTGGCGACCGCTCTCGGCCTGGCTCGGACGGATCGCGGAGTGGCCGCCGCTGCACGCACTCGAAGCGCGCATCCGGCGCCTGCCCGCGCGGCCAGCACTCGGCCTGTTCCTCGTCCCGGCCGCGCTGCTCTTCCCGCTGAAGATCGCCGCGCTCGGTCTGCTGCAGGCCGGCCATGCCGCGACCGGTGTCGGCATCATCGTCGCCGCCAAGGTGCTCGGGACCGCGGTGGCCGGCCGCCTGTTCGTTTTGCTGGAGCCGCAGCTGCGCGAGTTCGCCTGGTTCGTCAGGGCGCTCGATGGGTGGCACCGCATCAAGGTATGGGTCGGCGTCGCCGTGCGCAAATCGCGCATCTGGCGCGCGGTGCGCGCGATCCTCCGGCAGAGTCGCGGCTGGATGAAGCAACGCCTGCGGTAGAACCGACGCATGGGTGCACGCATCTTCGTCGGGCAGGTCCTCGAGGCGGGGACCGTCTTCGACCTGCCGGAGGCGCAGGCTCGCCACGTCCAGGTGCTGCGTCTGCAGCCCGGCGATGCGCTCGTGCTCTACAACGGCAGCGGTGGCGAATGGCGAGCCTTCGTGCAGCAGATGGGGCGGTCGACCGTGACGGTGCGCCTCGATGCGCACGATCCGGTCGATCGCGAGCCGCGCCGGCCGGTCACGATCGCGTTCGGCATGCCGGCCAACGAGCGCATGGACAGCCTGGTCGAGAAGGCCACGGAGCTCGGCACCGCGGCGATCCAGCCGTTGATCTGCGAACGATCGGTGCTGCGCCTGACCGGTGAGCGCGCGGTCCGGCGCGTTCAGCATTGGCAACAGGTCGCCGTCGCGGCGAGCGAGCAGAGCGGGCGCACCCGGGTGCCGACGGTCGGCGCGATCCAGACGCTGCCCCTTTGGCTCGCGGGGCTCGGCACGCCTGTGAGCGTCTTGCGGCGCGTCGTCCTTGGTGTCGACGCGGATGCGCGGTGGGTCGCCGACGATGTCGATCAGCGCGGGCTGCTTGTTCTCAGCGGGCCGGAAGGCGGCTTGACCGCCGGCGAGATCGCCGCCGCGCGCACCGTCGGGTTCGAGGCCGTCTCGCTCGGCGCGCGGGTGCTGCGTGCCGACACCGCGCCCCTCGCCGTGCTGGCTTGGTGTGCCCTTCATACGCCCGGCTGAGCGGCGCTGCCGGCGTCCGGCCGGGCCGAGCCGGCGACCAGGTTGAAGCGGAACAGGCGGCATTCGATCGGGCCGTTCCACATCGGAATCTTGCGCGACTCCTTCAGCCGCATCGACCCGGGCAGCTTGCGGTCGGGGCTCAGCACGAAGGCAGTCCAGCCGGCCGGATGATTCGTGTAGGCGCGCTTCCAGTGGCTCGCGAGCCGAGCGAAGAAGTCGCTCGGCAGTTCGCGATTCGCGGTATCGACGGCGTCGTGGGCGCGCCGGACCGGGCCGTCTTTGGTGTCGCGCCCGATCTCGCGCGGCTCGCCACGCGCGCCCTTCGGATCGATGCGTTCGCCGTACGGCGGATTGAGCATCAGCGTGCCGGGCAGGTCGGGCGCGATCGACGGCGCGGGCCGCTCGAGCGCGTCGCCGCCGTTGAAGGTGACGACGTGGGCGACGCCGGCCCGCTCGGCGTTGCGGCGGGCGAAGTCGATCATCCGGAACGAGACGTCGCTGCCGAAGATCGGCACGCGCGCGACGTGGATCCGCGTATGCGCGTGGCTCTTCATGCGCTGCCATTCGGCGCGCATCGCATCGTTCGCGAACGGCAGCAGACGCTCGAACGCGAAGCGTCGCTTCAGTCCCGGCGCGATGCCGCAGGCGATCTGCGCCGCCTCGATCGCGATCGTGCCGGAGCCGCAGCAGGGGTCGTGGAGTGCGCCGCCCGCTTCGGGCACGCCGCGCCAGCCGGCCGCTGCCAGCATCGCGGCGGCGAGCGTTTCCTTCAGCGGCGCGTCGCCCTTGTCGATGCGCCAGCCGCGCTTGAAGAGCGACTCGCCGGAGCTGTCGATGTACAGCACCGAATGCGTTTCGGCGAGGTGCAGCACGAGCTGCAGATCGGGATGCTGGGTGTCGACGCTCGGCCGCTGGCCGGTCGCGTCGCGCAGCATGTCGCAGACGGCATCCTTGACGCGCAGCGCGGCGAAATTGACGCTGCGCAGGGGACTGCGGTGGACCGTTGTGTCGACCCGCAGGGTATGGCGCGGCGTCATCCACTCGGACCAGTCGACGCCGCGCGCCAGGTCGTAGAGCTCCTGTTCGCCTCGGTAGTCGCACGAGCCGACCTCGATCAGCACGCGCTGGGCGAGGCGGCTCTCCAGGTTCAAGGTCATGACCTCGAACGGGTCGCCCGACAGCGCGACGCCGCCGCGCGCCTCGACAACGTCGGCCTGCGGGAGCAGACTGCGAATCTCGGTGGCGAGCAACGGCTCGACGCCGGCGGCACACGGCAGGAAAAGCGGCAGCGGCATCAGGGCAAACGCGTCACATCGCCTTGCGCAACTGGGTCGGCGCGATCTTCAATGCATCGCGGTACTTCGCGACCGTGCGGCGTGCGACCTGGATGCCCTGCTCGTCGAGCATCTGCGAGATCTGGCTGTCGGACAGCGGCTTGGCTGGGTCCTCGGCGGCGACGATCTGCTTGATCAGCGCACGCACCGCGGTGCTTGATGCGTTGCCTCCGGCCTCGGTGTTCAGCGACGAGCCGAAGAAGTACTTCAGCTCGAACGTGCCGAACGGCGTCGACATGTACTTGGCGGTGGTGACGCGCGAGATCGTCGATTCATGCAGGCCGAGCTCGTCGGCGATCTCGCGCAGCACCAGCGGCTTCATCGCGATCGCGCCGTGCGTGAAGAAACTCTTCTGGCGCTCGACGATGGCCTGCGAGACGCGTTGGATCGTGTCGAAGCGCTGCAGGATGTTCTTGACGAACCAGCGTGCTTCCTGAAGCCGCGAGCTCAGGCCGGCCGAGTTGCCGTTCAGCCCGCCTGCGCCACGCTGCTGCCGGATCGCATTGGCATACAGGTCGTTGATGCGCAGCTTCGGCATCACGTCCGGATTGAGCACGACCTTCCATCCGCGTCCGGACTTCTGCACGATGACGTCGGGGACGACGATGTTCGCCTCGGCGCGGCTGAACTGGCGGCCCGGCTTCGGCTCGAGCGCGACGATCAGCGCCTGCGCCTCGCGCAACAGCTCGTCGTCCGCGCCGGTCACCGCGATCAAACGCTTGAGGTCGCGCCGCGCGAGCAGCGGCAGGTGGTTCTTGCAGATGATGATCGCGACCATCTGCGCCTCGCATCGCTCCTGGGCGCGCAACTGCAACGTCAGACACTCGGCGAGGTCGCGCGCGCCGACGCCGGTCGGCTCCATGCTCTGCAGGAAGCGCAAG